>Ga0307515_10023009_pt1 | contig 10953 bp, 8 predicted proteins | sample 17_EM_MG_FD_194513 | JGI IMG/M metagenome (GOLD analysis project Ga0307515, IMG submission 194513) | Populus trichocarpa ectomycorrhiza microbial communities from riparian zone in the Pacific Northwest, United States - 17_EM | ecosystem: Host-associated > Plants > Roots > Unclassified | place...
TCTCCATGTCCACGGCCGGGAGCGCCGAGGCCCGCTCGGCCAGCAGCGCGTTCGCGCCGACCGCCGCCACTGCGACGGCCGCACCCCGCGAGAGCAGCCATCGCCGCGACCGGCCGATGGGGAGGGCGCGAGATTTCATGATGGATTCCATTCTGTACGGAGAGGTGGCGCTCGAATCACCAAACCAGAGGGTGGAGCGCGGGAGTAGGTGCCGAAAAAGCCACCAATTTCTCCCTGTGGCAGCGCTGCCCTCAGCGGCGGCGGAGGCCGGCGATCACGAGATCGACCATGCGGCGCGCGTTGTAGCGGGGGTTGTTCTCCGCGCCGACGCAGAGGTTGCCGACGCCGCGCAGCAGGTCGTAGGCCGCCATGTCGGTGATGATCTCGCCCGCCTCGGCGGCCGCGTCGAGCAACTCGGCGCACACCGGGATCAGGCGGTCGAGAAAGTACGCGTGCAGGGTCTCGAAGGCGGCGGCGTCAGACTGCAGCGCCTCGGCCAGGCCGTGCTTGGTGACCAGGAAGTCGACGAAGAGGTGGATCCAGCGCGCCAGGGCGGCGTGCGGTGTGTCGCTGGTCGCCAGCAGCGCCGGGCCCGCCTCGGCGCATGCCTCGACCTGGTGGCGGTAGACGGCGACGATGAGATCGGCGCGCGTCGGGAAGTGGCGGTAGATCGTGCCGACGCCGACGCCGGCCCGGGCGGCGATGTCGCGCACGGGCACGTCGACGCCCGCCGCGAGGAAGGCCGCGGCCGCCGCGTCCAGCAAGGTCTGCTCGTTGCGCCGGGCGTCGGCGCGCTTCCGCGGGGCCGCCGGCCCTGCTTCGCTGACGTTGTCGACCACTGCGCCGCTACCTCCGTCACTCCGCTTGGCAAACGGAACAACGTTCCGTATGTTGGTTAACGGAACACGGCTCCGCTTGTTCAGGATGTCAGAGCCGGCGGGCCGCACCAAGCCACGTGGGAGGAAAAAGTCATGCAGTACCGCACTTTGGGCCGCACCGGTGTGCAGGTCAGCACCCTCGTTCTCGGCGCGATGAACTTCGGGCAGATCGGCAACACCACCCAGGAGGAGGCCACCGCGATCGTCGACGCGGCGCTCGATGCCGGGATCAACCTCATCGACACCGCCGACATGTACAGCGCCGGCCAGTCCGAGGAGATGGTCGGCAAGGCCATCGCCGGCCGCCGCGACGACATCGTGCTGGCCACCAAGGCGACCATGCCCATGGGCGACGAGCGCAACCATCGGGGCAGCTCGCGCCGCTGGCTGGTCACCGAGCTGGACAACAGCCTGCGCCGGCTGGGCGTCGACCATGTCGATCTCTATCAGGTCCACCGGTGGGACCCGACCACCAGCGACGAGGAGACGCTGTCGGCCCTGACCGACCTGCGGCAGGCGGGGAAGATCCGCTACTTCGGCTCCTCGACGTTCCCCGCCTACCGCATCGTGCAGGCCGAGTGGGCCGCCCGGGAGCACCGGCTGGGCCGGTACGTCACCGAGCAGCCCAGCTACTCGATCCTGCAGCGCGGCGTCGAGACCCACGTCCTGCCCGTGACCGAGCAGTACGGGCTCGGCGTGCTGGCGTGGAGCCCGCTGGCCTCGGGCTGGCTGTCGGGCGCGGTCCGCGCGGGCCGGGAGATCACCACCAGCCGCTCGGTGATCATGCCGCAGCGCTTCGACACCGCCGTCCCCGCCAACCGGGCCCGGCTCGACGCCGTCGAGCAACTGGTCCGGGTCGCCGACGAGGCCGGGCTGACCCTGATCCAGCTCGCGCTCGGATTCGTCACCGCGCACCCCGCCGTGACCAGCGCGATCATCGGCCCCCGCACGCTGGATCACCTGCGCTCCCAGCTCGCGGCCGCGGAGACCGTGCTCTCCGCCGACGTGCTCGACGCGATCGACGCGATCGTTGCTCCGGGCGTCGACCTCGCCGCGCACGAGAAGTTCGACACGCCGCCCGCCCTGCTCGACGCGGCGCTGCGGCGCCGCTGATCGCGCTACCAGCTGCCGGGGTTGTTGACCTGGTCCGCGATCCGGATGCCGGCGAGGACCCGGAACACCTCGGCTTGAGTGAGCGAGTTCTTGCCGGTCTTTGTGCTCGCCTCGATGAACAGCCCCTGGGCGAGGATCGTCCAGAATCCGCCCTTCGAATCGGCGGCCACCTGGTACGGACCAGCCTTCAGCGGCCTGGGGTACTCCCCCGAGCCGGGCCAGGCGCCTGAGGCCCGGATGCTCAGCCGCCGTTGGCCGTCGACGACAGTCAGGCCTCCGCGGCTGAAACCAGCGGGGGAATCCTCGCTCAGATCGACATCGCACTCCGGCACGGTCGCACCCGGCGGCAGGTAGTCGAGCCGGATCGGCAGCACGCACCGTCGCGTCTGGTCGAAGCGGACCTGGTCCAGGATCTGCAGCGCCCGCTGCTGGCCGCCGATCGTCTGCACCTCGAAGCGCGCCCACAGGCCGTTCACGGGTTGCCACTCGAAGACATACAGCCGCGACGGCTGCCCTTGGTCCTGCCACGGATCGGAGGTGCGTACGGTCGCGGCCCGGCCTGCCAGACTGGTCTGGACCGGCGCGGACAACACCACGCCGGGCCCGCCGCTGAAGAACAGCGCCGGCGGCGGCAGCTTCGATCGGGCCTGGGCCAGCCCCAGGTAGACCTGGAAGTCGGTGCGCTGCACTTCCGCTATCTCCACTCCGGGCTTGGACACCCAGAGGACCCGCGCCGCCGCGGCCGCCAATGCGTCCACCGAGAAGTGCAGTATTCCCGGGTCCGTGCCGACCAGATCCGGCCGCGCGGCGGCGCCGGGTTGCCCGGCGGCCTCCGGCAGCCTCGCGAGGTTGACGTTCCTCGGCCCGGTTGCGGACGGAGCCGGTTCCAGCGAGATGTCCGCGTGCTGCCGGGGCAGCAGTGCGGTGGTGGCGGCCAATGCGGCGAGGGTGGCCACCGCCGCCGCGGCGGTAGCGGCGCGACGCCGGGTCCGCACCCGTTGGCCGCGTGCTACCGCGGCGGCGAGGAGCGGTTCGGGATCGATCGGCGATCCCGCGTCCGCGCGGGCCTGCAGGCTGGCGGACAGTTCAGGGTCCAGATCCATGCTCATCGGTGGTCTCCTGTCGGCGCGTAGAGATCGGTCTGCAGACGCTGGAGCTTGTCCCGGGCGCGTTTGGCCTGGGTGCGAACGGTGCCCTGCGAGCACTGCAGCAGCTCGGCGATGGTGGCGTCGTCGTAGTCCTCGTAGTAGCGGAGCACGATCACCGTCCGCTGCCGCGGCGACAGCTGCCGGACCAGACGCCACAGGGCGTCGCGTTCGGCCGACTCCGCGGCGGCGTCACGGCCCATGGGCCGGTCGGCTACCTCAGCCACGGCGATCTCGCGATTGGTCAGGCGCCGCCGCCACGACCGGTGCGCATTGATCAGCATCTGCCGTACATAAAGATCCGGCCGGTCCACTCCGCCCACCCGGCGCCATCGCACGTAGGCCTTGGCCAATACGTCCTGTACCAGATCTTCGGCTTGGTGCTCGTCACCGGTCAGCAGCGCGCGCGAACCGCACCAATGCCACACCCCGCGCCAGCACGTACTCCTCGAACGTCACGCCTAAGGAAACGCGCTCGCCGGCCCGATGCGTAGACAGGACCGACCAAGAGTTTCCGGCGGTGCCGCTACCGATATCGTGGGGCCGGGCGCGGCGGCGACCCGAGTCTGGATGGGAGTGCTGCACTGGTGCACGGGCCGGCAGACGGTGTGGGGCTGCGGCCGGCCCGGCCGGCCGAGGCCGAGCGGCTCAGCGAGCTGGTCATGCGGTCCAAGGCCGCGTGGGGATACGACGACGCGTTTCTGGACGCCTGCCGAGAACAACTGCGGATCCGCCCTGGCGAGGTCATTCGGCGGCGCACGGTGATCGCCGAGCGGTGCGGGACGCCGCTGGGTGTGGCCACCCTGGACGGCGACCCACCGGAGGGCGAGCTCGGACTGCTCTTCGTCGAGCCGGACACGATGCGCCAGGGCGTGGGCCGGGCCCTGTACCGGCATGTGCTGGCCGAGGCCGGCCGGCTCGGGTTCCGCCGCCTCGCCATCGACGCCGACCCGCACGCGGTGCCGTTCTACCGGGCCGTGCACGCCGAGCCGGTGCCCCTGGCCGGGCCGCCCGCCGCCGGACCGGCTGCCGCGGATGCGCTGGTCCGGATGCAGGCCTGGCCCCCGGCGCGCGAGCCGTCGTGGTCGGCGGCCTGGGACGGCGGCAGCCGGCCGGTCATCGTCGGCAACGCCGCCGAGTTCAATGGCCAGTTCGGCCAGGGCGTCCGCGGCCCCGACCATTACTCGTGCCTGGCCGCATTCTGCGCCGCCCGCCCGGCGATGGTCCTGCTTCCGATGCCCGTCGAGGGCTGGTGGATCGAGCACGTCGGCGCCGCGCTCGGCTGGGAAGGCGTGCAGGTGCACAGCGGGCTGGCCGGCGACGCCCGGGTGTGCGTCGCGGTCGGCGCCCGGCCGGACCTGCTGCGCCGCATCGCCGCCGAGCGCTCCCGGACGCTGCCGTGGGGCCGGACGGCAGACTTCGCGGCGATCGCCCCGGGCCCGCGCGACGCGCTGCGAGCCGTGCGGCGCTACGAGTCCAAGCGCCATGCGCACACGCTCTTTCGTGCGCTGGCCGGCGAGCATCCACGGATTGCCGTGCCCGCCCAGCGGCCGATGGGCTCGCCCCGGGCGCTGGCGCGGGAGCTGTCCGACGGACGCCGGGTGGTGCTCAAGCGCGAGTACGGCGTCGGCGGGGCCGGCACCCTGATCGTGTCCGGGGACACCCCGGGGCTGCGCCCGCTGCTGCGGCGCTGGGCCCGCGACGGGGCGCTGGTGGAGGAGTACGTCGAGGGCGACGAGGTCCACCGCGACGTCACCTTCGACGCCGTCGTCGCCGCCGACGGCTGGGTGCATCCGGTGGGTGCCGGACTCATGCACGTCGACGGGACCGCCTACCGCGGCGTCACCGTCGGCCCAGGCGTGCTGCCTGACGTGCTTGCCCGCGCCGCGGCCGGGTTCGGCACCGCCGTGGGCCGCGCGCTGGCCGCGGACGGCTACCGCGGATGGTTCGACGTCGACTTCGTCGCCACCGCATCGGGCCGGCTGGCGCCGACCGAGATCAACCTTCGCCTCACCGGGCCGGCCGTCGCGTTCCATGTGCAGGCCGCCCTCGACCGCCGGCGGGGCGGCCGGCACATCGTGCGGACCGCGGACCAGCTGCCGCTGGGCGCTCGCCTGCCCTCGGCCGCGCTGCGGGAGCACGTCACCGACCTCGTCCGGCGGTGCCAGGGCCTCGGCGCCACACTGCTGGTCACCATCCCGACGGCCGCGTTCGACGCCGCGCCCTATCTCGGGGTGGCCATCGCCGCCCGGACGGTCTCGGCTGCGGCCGCGGCCGAGACCGCCGTACGGCAGGCCAACGCGGACCTCGGTGGCCTGTTCCGCGACCCGGCGCTCAGTCCGCCCGGCGACCGCTGACCGCGAACGCGGCCAGCGCCGCCGCGGCCAGCATCAGCGTGACGTTGAAGCCGTAGACGAGCGCCGCCTGGCGGGGCCAGTCGGCCTTGGCGGCCAGCCGGTAGAGGTTGTCCTGCGGCCACCACGCCACCAGCAGCCACACGATCGCCAGGTGCGCGAGCCAGGTCCGCCCGGCCGGGCGCCCGAGCCGGGCCAGCGGCACCCGGCCGAGGAACAGGAACGCGACGCCGATCCCGAACGACAGGCACTCGATCACGTAGAGGGCCCGAAACAGCCCTGCCCACGGCGAGGGCACCGCTGCCACGTCGGTCGAGCCGGGCCACAGGTGGCCGGTGAGCAGCAGGGCGGCAGCCGCGGCGGACACGACCAGCAGGAACGCGCCCACTGCGCGCCCGGTCGGGCCGGCCGCCGCACCGCCGTACTTGCCGACCGCCGCCGCAGGCAGGGGCGGCAGCGGCAGCGCGGCACGGTCCACCGCGCCGGAGGCGGACCGGGGCAGCGCCCGCATGGGCACCACCGCGCGCGGGACCGACTCAGCCGGCAGCCGTGCCTCGGCCAGGAAACCCCGGATCTGCTCGGGCGTGGCATCGTCGGTCTCGACGTAGGCCACCAGGATGTCGCCGGAATGTCCGGCGGGGACATTCACGATGGCGCATCCACGCACCAGCGGATGGCGCAGCAGCACCGCCTCGACGTCGTCGTGCTCCATGCCCGGTCCTCCACGCGACTTCGGCCGATCGATGCCCGACCACCATATCCGGACCATGATCAGCGTGGTCGGCCCCTCGCCGGCGGAGCCGGCCGGCACGACGGCCAGGCGAGCCGGGCATCGTCACGGACGGTCGGCTTGCCACCGGTCGTGGTGCACCGCCGCCTGCACCTGCCGGCGCTGGCGCCAGCCGTGTCGTTCCAGGTCGGGAGTCTTCTCCAGGTGGGTCACCGGGCCCAGGCAGAGCCAGGCGACCGGCCGGATGTGCTCCGGGATGTGCAGCAGCTGCCGCAGGACCGGCTCCCGGTAGAACGACACCCAGCCCACGCCGAGCTCTTCGGCGGTGGCCGCCAGCCAGAGGTTCTGGATCGCCAGGCAGACCGAGTAGAGCCCGGCGTCGGCGATGGCGTGCCGGCCCAGCACCGACGGGCTGCCCCGGTCGGGGTCGTAGGTGACGACGATCGACATGCTGGACTCCAGCACGCCGTCGATCTTGATGCGGGCGAAGCGGTCTGCCGCTTCCCCGGTCAGGCCCGCCGCGAACACGTCGCGTTCCTGCTGCACGTGGCGGTGGAACGCCGCTCGCAACTCGCGGTCGCCGACCAGGATGAAGTCCCAGGGCTGCGACAGGCCCACGCTGGGTGCGGCATGGGCGGCGGTCAGGATCCGGTCGAGGACCTCCGGCGCGACGGGCGCGCCGGTGAACTGCCCGCGCACGTCGCGCCGGCGGTGGATGACGTCGTACAACTCGCTGATCATGAGCCACCCTACGGGGTCAACCGCAACTGCTCATTCCGTACGGTGTCTCGAGTTGCGTGGTCACCGGCACTCCGGCGGCCGTACCGGTGACCTTGACGGTCACCGCGCCGGCCGGCACCGTCGCCTTGCGGCTGTTGAAGGACTGGTAGGCGGCCTTGCCCGGCGCGACGCCGGTCACCGTCCTCGAGCCGTACGGCGTGAGCAACTCGATGGTGAGCGGCACGTCGCCGGCGTTGCGCACGTTGACCGACAGGTAGACGGTGGCGCCGACGCACTGGGTGCGCGCCTGCGCCTCGACCTTCCACGCCGGCGCCGTCTCGAGCTCCTGTTCCGCCCGGACCGCCTGGGACACGACGAGGTCCTTCTCCGCCACGGTGAAGACGCCCGCCGCGACGAACGCCTCGGCCGTGCCGGTGACGGCCGCGACGAACGCGCCGTGGCTGGCGAAGGGCGCCTGGTCCCACACCAGGTCGAGAAAGGTCGGTCCGTCGGTGCCGGGCGACGGGATGCCCGCCACGGGTACGTCGTACGTCGGCAGCCCGTCGTTGCGCTTACGGTTCGGCACCCCGGTGTCGATGGCGCCGAACACGATCGCCGGCTCGACCCGGCGGAAGTACGACGAGACCGGCTGGGTGTCGCTGACGTGGTACGGCCGCAGCGTGAACCCCTGCGCCGCGAAGGACGGGTCACCCGCCGGCGTGGTGCTCTCCTGCGTGATCGCCGCGCGGGCGTAGTCGCCGTCCCGCTTCAGGTGGCGGTAGAGGGACAGCTCACGGAAATTGCCGCCACCCGGGTTCCCCACGATCTGCAGGAGCACCGGGCCCCAGAAGACCGCCTGGGTGTCGGGGCGGTCCAGCGCCCGCTCGATCCGGAGGCTGAACGGCATCCGGATCTCGACGACATCGCCGGGCTGCCAGCTCCGGCTCAGCGTCAGATAACTTCCCGGTACGGCGGCAGCGGTCTCCGCGACACCGTTGACCGTGACGAAGAAGCCCTTCCGCACCCAACCCGGCACCCGCAGCTTGAGGTCGAGCCGGCCGGTGCCGTCGATGGTCAGCCTGGTGCTGTCCGCCCGCGGATAGGCCGTCTGCTGTGCGACGGTGAAGCCCTTCTCGGCCCAGGTCAGCGTCGAGGCCGCGTACAGGTTGACCCAGAGCGCCGTGCCGTCGGCGGACTTGAGATAGATGGTCTCCTGGTATTTGGTGTGGTTCTCCAGGCCCGTGCCGCCGCAGCAGGTTCCGGTGTTGCCGTAGCTGCGGGCGGATCCCGGCGTCAGCGGCTGGAAGTAGGTGACCTGCGGGTCGCTCGTGGTCGTGGTGTCGGCCCGCGAGCCGGCGATCATGTTGAGCAGCCCACGCTCGTAGTAGTCCAGGTAGGCCGGGTCGTGCTCGTGCAGGAACAGGTTGCGGGCCAGCTTGATGAGGTTGTAGGTCGTACAGGTCTCGGCGCCGCCCTGCGCGATCGCGTTGGCGATGTTGTCCCGGTTCTGGAACAGCTCGGTGTTGTTGTTCGAGCCCGGATAGTTGCCGCCGGCGCCGCCGCTGGCGAACGCCCGGTGCGGGACGACCATGCCGTAGAAGTTCTTGGCGGCCGTGAAGTACTCCTGGTCGCCGGTCTGCTCGAAGACGCGCAGGTAGCCGATGAACTGCGGCACGTGCGTGTTGGCATGCAGGCGTTCCGGGCGGCGCCGGCCGGGCCTGTTCTGCGGGGTGACCACGAGGATGTCCCGGTTGTCGACGCAGGCGCCGAACAACGACTCCCGGTTGTCGAAGCACTTGGCGGTCGCCACGTGCTTCTGATCGCCGGTGAGCGCGGCGATCTCGGGGAACACCTCGTTCGCGCCGCCGAACTCGCCGCCGATGTAGAGATCCCACATGTAGTTCAGGTTGTCGCGGGTGAGCGGGCCGGTGTAGTCGGGATGGTTCTTGTCCCCGACGCTCAGCGCAAGGTGCGCCCAATCCGCCATCTTGACGACGACATCGCGGGCCTGGGTGTTGCCGGCGTGGTAGTAGGCGTCGAGCAGGCCCCGCATGATCTTGTGCTGGGTGTACCACGGCGCCCAGGTGTTGGTGTCCGCGTTGCCGCCGTAGACGGCCCAGCGCGGCGGGCCCAGGCGCAGCACCGCATCCTCCGGGATCGCGCCGAGATAGCCGGGATGGGTCGGCACCCAGTCGTCGGCGCCGCTCTCCCGGGCCGCCACGATGCCGCCGTCGCGGTGGTTGGCGGAGGCGTCGGTGAGGGTGGTGCCACCGTCCTCGTCGAAGCGGTACCAGGCGATGCTCCCGCCGCCGGTGCTGCCGGCCGGGGAGTCCAGCATCGACAGCAGCTCCGCCCGGCTCAGCGCCCGGTCGAAGATGTGAAACTCGTCGACGGTCGCGTCCAGGAACGGGTCGCCGTACTGCGACCGCCCGATCCACCTGTTGCCGGGGTTACCCAGGCTGGCCGGGTTGAGCGTCATGCCCGTGTTGGTGCCGACCACCTGACCGTCGACATACAGCGTCCCGGTGGTCTGCGCGAGCGTGACGGCCAGATGGACCCACTGGTTCGTGGGCAGCGCGACGGTGCCGTTGATCCGCTGTTCCTGGCCGGATCCCCCGACGGTGATGGCAAACCGGGGCACGTCACCGGTCACCCCGGCCCGCGGGGTCAGGAACATGTTGACCGTGGTGTTCTGACCGAAGTCGAACAGCCGGCTCCAGCTCTGCGTGGACCCGAGGTTCACCCAGGCCGCGATGGTGAAGTCGGCGAGCTGGTTGATCGCCTCCTGCGGCAGCGTCACATACTGCGCTTTGCTCGGCCCGTTCAGCCGCAGCGCCTTGCCGTAGCGGCCCGACACCCGGTCGATCGGCGGCTCCGGCGGCTCCTCGCCGCCCGGCCCGCCAGTGCCCATCCGGGCGGTGATCGCGGCCTGGCAGGCGGCAAGCTCGGCGACCATCCAGTCGAGCTTGGTCTTGTAGACCGCCTCACCCTGATCGGCGTACGCCTGCGCGAGCGCGGTCAGGTGGTGGCCGGCCCAGTGGCCGCTGAGCAGCCCGCCGTCCTCCCAGCCGCCCGGCACCGCGACACCCGCCGGGTTCGGCCGGCCGGCCTGGTTGTTGAACAGCACGAGGAAGCGGCGTTCGTCGTACTCACGCAGGAAGGCCTTCATCCGGTCGCGCTTCTCCTGCAGCAGGCCGCTGCCGAGCCGCACGTCGCGCAGCTCGAACGGCCTGACCGGGGCGGTGCTGCCCGGGCCGAGGGCGACGGCGATCGGAACGGCAGCGGCCGGCGCCGCGTCGGCAGCGGCCGGCGCGAACACGCTGGTGCCGGCGACCGCTCCCGCGCTGAGGGCGGACGCCTGGAGGAGTTGACGTCGGTTGAACGGAACCTCGTCGAATCGGGCCACTGAAGGTCGTCCTTCCCACGGAAGCTGAACCGGGCCGGTCAGGGGCGTTCGCGGCCCTCGAAAACCTTTTCGGGAATGCTGTCAGCAGGTTTCGTCCGTGTCAACGGCCAGCTTCGATGGATGGCCGCTGAGCAGCTATATAGGCCTACAGCCGGTGCCCACGACGCCGACCGAAACGTTTCGGAACGGCGCGTTCCGACGGCGCGAACGCCGTTGCCCGATCGAATCCAGTCAACCCGGGACATGTCGGTGACCTGATGCTGCCACCTCAGCGCCTCGAACGGAATCGGATCATCGTGATACCCAAGGCACTCGAACAGGCCGCCCACCCACGCAAACCCACGCCTCGACCGGCACGCTGGCGGCACGACCAACCCGAACCCGGCATTCCTCATAATTGGCAGATCTTGTGGCGGCGGGTCCGCTCGACTTTCGCCCTTTACCCGCTCCGGCGGCAGCCCAGCGATGGACCCCGATCCCACCCACCGGGCACCGTCACCACATCCTGAGCATCCCGTCCCACACCTCGGACGGCAACCTCACATAACACCCATATCGCCGCCGAGCTCCGCGACCTTGATGCGGACGGGTGCGGAGGGCGGAGTCA
>Ga0307515_10023010_pt1 | contig 10953 bp, 12 predicted proteins | sample 17_EM_MG_FD_194513 | JGI IMG/M metagenome (GOLD analysis project Ga0307515, IMG submission 194513) | Populus trichocarpa ectomycorrhiza microbial communities from riparian zone in the Pacific Northwest, United States - 17_EM | ecosystem: Host-associated > Plants > Roots > Unclassified | place...
AACAAAAGACTTAATAAGAAAATACAATTAAAAAAATAAGAACCAAAATTGGATAAAAAAACAAATGAAATAAAATGTCGAGGAACAAAGTTAAAATATAAAACAAATTAAGAAAACGATAAAAAAAAGAGTAATTAAAAAAAAAGAACTAAACATGGAAAAAAAGAGATTATTGCTTAATCCTAAATATGAGATGTTACATATTTAATATAAAAACAAAACAAAATCAAATGAAAAGAGATGAAACTGAAAAAAAAAATCTAAAACAAAGAGAAATAAATAATAAAAGGATCATAATTAATTTTTTTCTCCATTATTTATTTATTAAAATAATACTACTCTTACTTTTTAGCTAAATAAAAAATCAAGTGATTAACCAGGGAAGAACCATGTCAACGGCCATTGATTTTTTTTGCCATTATTTTGTTTTATCCCGATAATGTCATTTTTACTTCTTACACAATAAAAAATATAATTAACCCCGATAACCCCAATATTTCAACCCAACCCGTAACTCGGGACATTGATGGGGGTCGACTCTCGGGCTTGGTTTTAAAAGCACGATAAAAAAATAAGCACCAAATATGATATGAAAATTTAATGAAATTAAACGATAAGGGATGACATTGCAAAAAAAAAAATTAATCAATAAGAGAACTCAAAATAAAAGGAATTGCAAACATAAAAATGAGGATCAAATTCAACAAAAAAAATTAAAATAAAATGATTAGGATTTAATAAAAAAATAAAATCCAATAAAAAAAGATTAAAAGCCAAATAAATAAGAACTACAAGAATAAGGATAAAATTTGATTAAAAAACATAAAAAAATCAAATGCCAATAAATAAAATTAAAAAACAAATAAATCAAATTTAATACAATTAAATAGTTGGAGACCACTTTGTAAGGCAAACACATATTTTGAGGTGGAAGAGAGAGAAAAATTGTTGCAGGACCTCTTTCGTGTCTTGAAGGTCAACATGCGTCAACTCACTGTGCAGAGGGTAACATGATACTTTGGATGCTGTGACAAAAGGCTACCAATGGCTACCAAGAGACGCCACACAAAGGGTGTGGACGTCTCTTACTTGTTAGCGCGTGTTCCCAACATATCAACCATATTTTTTTTTTAATTATAGAAAAGCCAAAATATCCTTGACCTCGTAGGATAATTTTAAGAAATCCGAGATTAAAAAATCTAAAATACATCTTGATCTTAGACAAAAAAAAAAGTTAACCCTAGAAGTTATGTGGTAATTACATTGTACAAAAATATAAAAACAAAAAAAACACCTCAAGGGTATGGAAGTAATTATATAATACAATAAATATATAAAAATATGATTTTATCTCTAAGTGTGTATGTTTATTTATTTATTTATTTTGTTATTGAAGGACTTAAAGTTGTTTTAGTTTTATTTGTAATTATATAAGATTCATGTAATTTTTATATTTCTTTGCACTATCTACTTTCGGTATCGATTTTTTTTTTATTCTACACTGTAGCCATCCACCCAAACTCAACCAACTTAACCTACACCGCAACACACCCAATGAAAACCGTAAAACCCTTCATGACATTTTCATTAGGAACATTTCCGAACCCCCTTAAACCCTAAAATAAAACCTCTCTCTCTCTGTTTCTCTCACACAGTCAATCAAATTTCACTAAAATGCCGTCGATAATGGCAGCAAGTAGATCAAATCCTCTATTAAACTCGCTCCCTCGCTTCCTCACATGGCGATCCTTAGGGTTCCGCACCATTTGTAGTGGCCGTCTCGGCTTCGCTCCCTCCGATCCCGACCCGGAACCACCCGTTTCCACCGCCGGTACCAAGTTCCTCGAGACCTTTAGAGAAGAATTCGAGATCGGTTCGCGCTTAATCACTTTTGAAACTGGCAAAATTGCTCGATTCGCTAATGGCTCTGTCGTTTTGGGGATGGAAGAGACTAAAGTGCTTTCTACTGTCACTTCTTCTAAAGGCGATTCTGTTCGCGATTTTTTGCCTCTCACAGTATGTTATTATTTTTTTAATCGGTAATTTTCCTTTTTGTTAATTACCATGTTTAAAACAAACAATGATTTATTATTGGTTTTCAGAAGATAATGCTCTTTTATTGGCTGCTAGAATTCATATGAAATGAAAATGGTTTACTTTCTATAGCCTGCATTAGCTGGAATTTCTTGAAAAAAAGAAGAAGAAAAACAAAGAAAATGGAAACCGTAAATGATACCAAATGGCCCTAAATGATGCCGCTGTTCTTATTATTATTTGTTTGAAAGGTTGATTATCAAGAAAAGCAATTTGCTCAAGGTGTGATTCCTAGTACTTACCTGCGAAGAGAGGGTGCACCGAAAGAACGCGAACTTTTATGCGGTCGGCTTATTGATCGACCTATAAGACCACTCTTTCCTGCTGGATTTTACCATGAGGTTCAGGTATGTTGTTACTGTTTTGCCTGCCCTTCACTTTTGGTAACTTCTGACTCCCTTTTTATTCTTTGATGTCTACTGATAAATATTGATTTCTTCATAGGTTATGGCAAGTGTTCTTTCTTCAGATGGGAGACGTGATCCAGATGTAATGGCAGCTAATGCAACGTCTGCTGCTCTTATGCTGTCTGACATTCCTTGGGGTGGTCCCATCGGAGTGATTCGCATAGGAAGAATTTGCGGACAGTTTGTTGTTAATCCAACCATGGATGAGGTGATACTCCATGTGGATTGCTTTACTTATTTTTTTATTCAGAACAATGCCCTGATCAATATTTTGGGGTAGGTTTAGGTTATGAGATCAGTTCTTGTAGTTTCTTGTGATTTGTTGGATGCTTATCATGAAGGCATATGGTTGCATAGTTCTTATGCGTATTGAAATTGTGTGATTTTTGCGCTCAGTTCTTGAAACTGTATCCTATTTAATCCTCTCTTTTTTTGGGTTCATTCTTTTGTTCTTTCCTGTCTTCAAATACTATGAGCCTGTGAATCTAGTAATAAGATAGCGACTTTTGTGAGACCTGAAACTTATAGGACCATAGCTACTATAGCAAATCATATTGGTTTAGTTCATTTTAGCAGATCAAATTCTTCCACAATCAATTACAAACATGTCTTTCGCTTGTGATCTGAAGAGTTTTGTATTCATTGCTGGTCTATACTTAACTCTTTTTTAACTTACATGCTTGACTCTGAAAACAAGCTTTCCTGGCCTTTGATGAAATTGCTTCAAGTAGTTATATACCTTGAAAAGATCTAGAACTAGCCAGTACATGAATATTATCTTCTGTCATGCAAGTATATCATTCCATCTGATTGGTACTCATTGGGTCTATGCAGCTTAGCTTAAGTGATCTGAACTTAGTATATGCCTGTACAAAGGACAAAACTCTAATGATAGATGTGCAAGCTGGCGGGATCGCAGAGAAAGATCTAGAAGCTGGGTTAAGACTGGCACATCCAGAGGTGAGCAGTTAAACTTTTTATATTTTCCACTATATTTCTGTTTATGGATTGGATTGTTATGCCTGACTCTGATTATCAGGCAGTGAAGTATCTTGAACCTCAAATCAGACTAGCCGCGAAAGCTGGGAAGCATAAGAAGGATTACAAACTATCTTTGGTGTCAGATAGAACATTGGAAAAAGTTCGAAACTTGACAGAAGCAAAGATTGAAGCTGTCTTTACAGATCCTTCGTATGGTAAGGTGCGTGAAAATCTGATATCCAAGAGTTATCCTGCGGTTTAAGTTCTTTGTACATGTGTGTTGAGCATGCTGTGTTTGCTTGTGTGCATGTAAGTGTGTAAGATACGAACATAGTGATTACACTATATACTATATTTCTCTATGATTTGAGGTTTTATATCATACTTATTTTTACTTGTTCAGTTTGAGCGTGGAGAAGCCTTAGACAACATTGCACAGGAAGCAAAAAGAACCCTTGAAGAAGAATGTGATACAGAAAGCTTAACAGTTCTTTCGAAGGTTGTAGACAGAGTACGAAAAGGGGTAAGCTGTGCACACAAATAGTAATCTAATGGTTCACTGTTTAGTTTTTCATTAATATTTTATTGCAAATTTACAGGTGGTTACTAAAATTTATTCAATTTCCTTTTCCTATTCTGATTAGGATGAGCAATGGACTGGTACCAATGAACCTTTTTTTTCTCTTCAGTAACTGATAATTTTATCAAAGTTTATAGGGCTGGCCTGCATAGTTTCCTGTGGAATTAACACCACATTTTTCTTTTCCAGTCATATTAGCTGTTTGCATTTATTCTTATTTTGCCACTTGGATTGCTCAGGGTTCACAGTTTTCAAATCTTGTAAAAATATCAGGTTGTCCGCAACAGGATTATTGCAGAGGGATTTAGAGTTGATGGGAGACGCCTTGATGAAGTGAGGCCATTGTATTGTGAAGCAGGTTATTTACCTAATTTGCATGGATCTTCACTTTTTTCTCGTGGAGATACCCAGGTTAGTCTGCTTTTTTCTTTTGCCTGTATTTGATGACATACAGTGCTGAAATGTTTGATCAAGAAATATAAGCACAGAATCAAGGATAATGCTATGTTTTGTTGAGAGTATTTTTGACTCTAGGGTATATTTGATAATCTCTAGGTTCTTTGTACTGTCACTCTTGGTGCACCTAGGGATGCTCAACGTTTGGATTCCTTGGTCGGACCCCCAACAAAGCGTTTCATGCTTCATTATAGTTTCCCTCCATTTTCAATTAATGAAGTTGGCAAAAGAGTTGGTCTGAACAGACGTGAAGTTGGTCATGGTAAACCCAATTTGACTTTCATATTACTATGTCATATGAGTGAAATAATGAATAGTACAAAAGCTTGTTTATTTCAAGTTGACCTTCTGAGACTTCAGATAATATTTTTCACAGCTTGAGTTAATTCAAATTTGGCAGTTTAATTTAAAAATTTGTCAAACTTCATATAATTATGATGGAGCTTTAGTTTTTCTACAACATGTATTTCCTAATTTTTGGTGTTGTTTTGGAAGTTTCATAGAGCAAGCAAGTCCATATTCCATTCAGCTTATTCTGTGTGCTTATTTGAGACTATAGAATTGGCTTTTATCTGTTTATTAAAGTGCAGTTAGTCTGAAATGGTGCACGTGTTACCTTCCAAACACTGATGAAAGACAAGTAGGTTTTTAACTTATCCTAAAAAATATGGTTGGAGCTGATATGTAGCTTAACAACAATCAACCACTGTATACACTATAAGTAATCTGTTCAAGAATTGGCCTTACTGTATTTGTATTCCAATCTTGTTTGTATATGATTCTAAAATAGTAGCAATGTGGTACTTCGAAATAAATAAATTACAGAACCAACCTAGAAGTAGTGGCATACGCAGGCTGTCAGATCTTGTTTATGACACTAATAATGGAATTGTATTCATTTGTTTTTGGGGTTTAAATTTTTTTTATGAATGGATGATTTAAAATTATTTGGACAACCATATATATATATATATATATGTATATATATATATATATATATACACCTTTTACACCATGTTTGGGAGACTAGAAAATGAGTGAAAAGGACATGGGGAGAGGACAGTGCTTTTTTGCTTGCTTGGGAACTTGAGGGAGAGAAACATTGGGGGGGGGGGTGGGGGTGGTTTCGCATGCGCCTTTACCTTTTTTCATATGAGAAGTTATAGACTTGCAATTGTTCTTGACAAGTGTTACATTAATTTGACGTAAATGGTACAAAAGTATTTTATCTTCCACTTTCTTTGCTCCAAAAAAAAGAAGAAATTATAACTTTATTTCCCTCCATTTTCACTCCATCCAAAGTCCAAAAAAAAGTGGAGGAAATGCTAGTCTCCTTACCTCATTTTATCCCATGTTTACACCCCTATCCCCCTCCTTTTCTTTGTTGTTCATTTTTCTTCCAAACATAGAATTAGAGATTTTTACTGTATTTCTATAGCAGGTTGTAATTAATTTCACATGACAAAGAAGAAAGATCGAAACATTCTTGACGGGGAAGATAAAGAGCCCATAGAGCTTAGTACCTTGTTGACCTGCTGGTGCCATTTTTCCTCATTAGTTGATGCTTGAATGCATATAATTATTATTCTCAACTCCTGTGGTTGCAAAATATAGTATAACTTTGTGTGGAAAAATATTTAGCTTATGGTCTTCGTTCTTTTTAGAATTCTTAGAAAATAGTCATTGAGAATTATTAGCTCCAAATGACCAAGCACTAAATGATTCAGCACAATGACCTTTTTTTTCTTGGCCTTGATTGTGTTAGAACTTAGATAATCTTGCTCTGCAATTGATGGTTACTAAAGTACCTATGCATCTAAATGATTTTCTAACCCATATTTTGTGTATGCTGTCTTCATCATTTCTAGGAACTCTTGCAGAGAAAGCCTTGCTTGCTGTTTTGCCTCCTGAGGATGATTTTCCATATACAGTTCGCATCAATTCAGAAGTAATGGCATCTGATGGTTCAACTTCAATGGCAACTGTTTGTGGAGGTTCCCTTCTCAACTTACAACTATAATAGCTCATTGTTTTCCCTTTGTTTGCTTTTTGTGCATATTATCTGCCTAAAAAGTTGGATTGAACTTTCTTGTGATTACCATAGGATAAGTTGACTAGGCTGTGAGGAATTTTGGTACAAGTTCTAAAAAACTTGACAACTTTAGTTTGCGGGTCTATTCATTTATGCCTTTTGTTAATAGCTAGCATGACATATGTTTCTTTTTCTCCTCCAACCAAATAGGCAGTATGGCCATGATGGATGCTGGCATTCCATTGCAAGAACATGTTGCTGGTGTTTCCGTGGGTCTTGTTAGTGAAGTTGATCCATCAACTGGTGAAATTAAGGACTATCGTATAGTGACTGATATTTTGGTGAGATTCTTACTTGGTTTGTTTGCATTATTGTATTGTGGATTGTAGTATATTCTTTTACATGTTGGTAACTTTTTAATTTCAATGCTGAAGGTCATTGCAAGCTGTTAGGATTTTTTGTTTTTTATTTTCTTCCTTAGCACTGGTTTGGAAGCTTCTCTATTTAACTAATGTCAATCTTATCTGCTACTATTATTAAGCAATCATTTGGACTTGTACGAGAGTTTCTTTATTTTTCATGTTATCTGTTTTCAGCTTTTGAAAATCCTTCCAAACTTTTGCTCAGTTTCTTTTTTATTGGATTTGGGTTCTTCAAGGGCCTGGAAGATCATTTAGGGGACATGGACTTCAAAATTGCTGGAACACGTAAGGGAGTTACTGCAGTTCAGTTGGATATAAAACCTGCTGGAATTCCTTTAGATATCATTTGTGAGTGTTTAGAGCCAGCTCTTAAAGGGCGTCTTCAAATCCTTGCCCGCATGGATCAAGAGATTAGTGCACCACGCACTCAGGATCATAGAAATTCTCCTCGATTGGGTTGGTTTTTCAACATCCTTTATGCATGTTTTCTATCATTGTGCTGATTATATTCATTTTCTACCTGCTCAAAACTTTTCATCCATGATGCAGCTACCTTAAAGTTCAGCAATGATGCTCTTCGTCGCTTGATTGGGCCTCTAGGTGTTCTTAAGAGAAAAATTGAAGAGGATACAGGTTCAATTCAAACTTGACAATGCTATGTGTGGCATTATATAAATTATTATAGCTCCATTCAATTGATACGGTCTTTTGGCACTGAATTGTGATTTGACTATTAATGCTTTACCATTAGACTATTGTTTGATACTTCTCCATGACAATTTACAAACATGTTACAAGTATTTCAGCCTTCTGGATTATACAATTTTTTTTCCAAGGGAAACCAATCCATTTCATAATTTTTTTATGCTTGCCAGTCTGTGGTAACCTAATGCAATAGTTTTTAGAATATTCCAAACAACTCTTCATGCTCTAAATTTTAGAAAATTTCAACTACTATGATTGGATATCAATTTGATGTTGACTATATTACAATTTTTGTGTGCATTATTGCATAATCTAGGCGCACGGATGTCTGTAAGCGACGAAACACTTACTATACTTGCCAAGAATCAGACTGTACTGGAGAGAGTGCAAGAGAAGGTTTTAATCTGAATCCTTAATATTGTCAAATTGCTCCATTCTCAAAGTATGCGAAAACTGTTCCCCCCCCCCCCCACTCCAGAAAAAAGAATTATAGATTTTAGATAAATGTCTGTCTCTCTTTTCATGTTTTAGAAATAAAATGCAATATTCTCTGGGATAGCAGTTTTACCCTCTCCATGCCATAAGTTTCACGTGGCAATATATCCATATTCGATGGTTTAATGAGTGGTGATTGGGAGATCTATTGCTTGTTATAAGTTGCATGACTGCTTCTACATTTTTCTCCTCAGATTGATTTTATAATTGGCCGTGAAATTGAAGTTGGTGGGATTTACAAAGGCATCGTTTCTTCAATAAAGGAATATGGTGCTTTCGTGGAATTTAATGGTGGCCAGCAAGGTCTGCTACATGTTTCTGAATTATCACATGAACCGGTATGAAATAGCATGGTGACATAATGTAAATTGGAGCTCTATTAATTGTCTTCCCTTCATTTTCTGCCTGGCTGCGCAATTTATTTGGGTCCAATATTCTGTTGCTTAAATACCCAGTAGTGGGACATGTTATAGAAATGCATAAATCTCTGGCAATCTTATGCAATTTATGTTCTGTTCTTAAAATGGCATGATCTCTTCATCCTAGGGATGAATTAATTGAAGATTCTCAAAGCATATTTCTTTTATTTTAAACTTGAGTTTGTTTGAGTCCCAAAGACTCAAATTTACCAGCATAGGAAGTTAATTGGACCTTATACTTGAAAGTGCCAATTTCAGGGTGTTTATGATTAGCTGAGGTCATCTTCTATGAACTTTGTCCTTGTTGAATGATCAAATACGGTCTTGAGTCTGTTGTGTCTTTGTTGAGCATTGTCCTTTGCTAGTACAAATTAAAAGGTTTTATATGTTTTTAATATATCTTGCAGTGGTTCTTTTATTTTTCCTTTTGCCTTCTGGGTTTGGATAGAATATGACACTGTCATATGACAATTAAAGCTGACAATTATTCATGGAGCTAAAAGGCCCTGGGAGTGAATACTAGCAAAAAACAAGGGAGTGCCATGAAATGAAAAAAAATATAAATAAATTAAATCTACCACCTTGGAGAAAAGAGCAGTTTAGTTGTAGGAGTGGGAAGGCCTTGCGGTTTTGGGGGGCAAGATGCAAGTTGGCAAGCAGCCTGGCCTGTTTCATGTTTTGCAAAGAGGCCATTGGTCGTACCAACTATCATTTGATTGTTAAGTTTTGGAGTACCATGCTTTAAGTAATTGCTGAGGGACAAATATTTTCCGCAGAATCTGTTACCTGGATAATGACAGTTGCATTCAATTATCTGAAAGAGGACACCTTATAGAAATTATTGAAAAAGAAAGAAAGATGGACAACCAATTAACGGAGGGGAATTGGCTATCAAGTTGTTATGGATTTTTGATGCCTTATTTGAAACATTTTGTTTTCATGGTTTGGTTATGTTTTGCTTTTCAGTTGTGATATAACTCTTTGGTGCATTAGATTTATGTTTTGAAACAAAATGTGATTGGAGTTAAAGAATGTCCTATCTGTTGAAATTTATGCTCAAAACTCTGCTGCTATTGATACCTTCAGAATTCAGATTTCTCACCTAAGGGCTTATGAATGGATTAACGTTCTTACATTTCTATGTTAAGTTCTACATACGGTTTTACATCTTCTCTCCTCATCAGGTCTCCAAGATTTCAGATGTCATATCTGTTGGGCAGCAGCTTTCCTTGATTTGCATAGGGCAGGATGTCCGTGGCAACATCAAATTGTCCCTTAAAGCAACTTTACCCCAGTTGAAATCTAAGAAAAATAATGTTACTGAGGAACCTGTTCCTGTTATTAAAGAAGCACCTAAAGTTTGGACCTCAGTTGGGAATTTGCCTAATGAACAAGAAGAGCAGAAACTTACAGATGCTGAGTTGATGTTAAGTAGGAGCACCGTAAAGCCTTCAACTTCCTCGAATCCTGGTTTTCTGATTCGAAGTGCTGCAGAGTGTGATGAGGAGGACAAAACTGTCAGTTTGAATCAGGGTTCTAAGAGCAATTCTAAAACTTTACGGGCTACGAAACGGGATCGCAAGCGAAAAACAAAGGTGCCTGAAAGTGATGATTCTGATGCATCAATCTATAGTTCTGGTCACTCTTCACATACTGTAGATCGTTTGAACGACGAGGACGCCAAAGTGGTGTCACCTTTGAGTGCAAAAAGCCTGAAACTTGGAATGAAGATTGCTGCCAAGGTTTATCAAATTCGTGCACTTGGGTTAGTCCTTGATTTGGGTAATGGAGTTCGTGGAATGTATCGGTTTGAGGTACGCATTGCTAATGATTTTGAATTGGCATGTATTTCTTGAACAATATTTTGCATTTCTTATCTTTTTTATTTGCTGCCACTGTATAGTAATCATTTTTGAGAACCAAAAATTATTTGTTTGTTCAATGATTAAGTTTATTGGTTGACAGCCTACAGAATACAAAAACAATCTTAGTAAATTCATTCATTCATTTATAGTGAAAGGGTTCCAGTCTTTTTAAAGCATCGACAACTTTTTTATTGTAAAAATCTGATTTTAAATTAGGGGCACCTTTTCTAGGCGATGATTGGTTTGTGTTTTGGTCTTTTGTTTTGTTGATTCAAGGGATGTCTTATTCTTGAATAAAATAAAAATCTGAAATTCAAATGACGTTTCTTTTTTCTCTCCCTCCATTTTCTGCTTGGCTTTTCTTTGGTCCGTGAAAATCACCATCTTTGCATCTCCATGCAGACCAATGGAAAGAGGGACTTTGAGATTGGTGATGAGTTGCTAGTCAAGTGTACAAGCTTTTCTAGCAAGGGACTTCCAGTTATGTCCTTGGTGGA
>Ga0307515_10023011_pt1 | contig 10953 bp, 9 predicted proteins | sample 17_EM_MG_FD_194513 | JGI IMG/M metagenome (GOLD analysis project Ga0307515, IMG submission 194513) | Populus trichocarpa ectomycorrhiza microbial communities from riparian zone in the Pacific Northwest, United States - 17_EM | ecosystem: Host-associated > Plants > Roots > Unclassified | place...
TTTTTCCATTAGAATGCATATATGAAAAAAAATATTATATTTACACTATTCAAAAAGCCATATTACCAATTTGGCTTTTCTAAATAGTTGTTGGAGATGCTCTAAGGCATTCTGTTAAAAAAAAAAATTTGTATTCTGGTCAATTAGATATAATTTTAACTAAATTGCATTAATCCAATCTTAATTGGCAAAATTCATAGAAAATTTAATTAAATTCCTAAAATTTAACATTGAAGCATACTTCACCAAAAACTAAGCATAATTCATGATACAAAATCTCATTAATCTTTTCATGTTCAATTGTATTAAATCAAACCTAAATTCATAGCAAATTAACATAATTCAAAGAAAATACAAAATTCATTACCTTATCAATAATTCAATGGAACGTGTAATTCATCATAATTCTACTCCATTCATGTTCTCTTGCATGAAATCAACAAGTATAGTTAATTACATTATTAGTTGATTCCAACAATACATACAAAATTTCTAATTTAGCAACTTAACCAAAATTAAACGCAACACATAATTAATTAAAATAATTAATTCATAATTAATTCAACTTATTTTCATGTTAAATCAACCCTAATTAATGAAATTCTTAACTAATTAATTTATCATTAATTCATCAAACTCTAAATTCATCGTAAACCTTAAATTCAACCTAAATAATTATTTTATTTCAACTAAACTAAATACAAATTCATAGTAATTTGGTATGTCTACCTTTCTTGCAGGACTAGAAAAAAGGTTGGGGTGGTGGCCGCAAAGGCAACGATGAGTTTTGAACACAAAACATCTAAGAATACTTAGAGACTAGGATAATTTTTTTTTAAAAGCAAGATAGCCCGTTTGGAAACGCGGGCCAACCCGCATTTCCAAAAATTTCAAAAAAAATTGTTTGTTAAAAATTAATTTTTTTATATTTTGGATTGTTTTAATGTGCTGATCTCAAAAATTATTTTTAAAAAATAAAAAAAATATTATTTTAATATATTTTGTAATGAAAAACACTTTAAAAAATAACCATAACCACATTCCTAAACAAGCCAAAAAAAATTGTTGATGAGTTTTTTAGAGAGATAGAGTGTGCATCAAATAAGTTTAGAGAGAAAGATTGTGTTTAGTCTATATGTTTTTATTAATTTGAAGAAGAATTTTAATTTTAATTTTAATTGATATTACATTTTTAAAACACGGTAACTTCCTGACGGCAATTCTTAATAGTGATATTTACTCGCGGTTGTGTAATATTTTGTCAAAACTTCAAGTTTAATGTGTTAATTAAAAAAAAACCTGATTAAGGAGACAGAGTCCGAGTCTGATAAGAGATGTTTGGTGAGAGGATTAACAAGGGTTGCTGTATGGCTTTGCTTCCGTACTGACTGCAAGATTCAGTGGGGAGTCCTTTTTAAAGTCTAGTCTCTATGCATTCCTCCTTTTCTGAGGAACGCACCAGACCCACACATGCACTTCCATCAGAAGGTTCAGAACAGAAACAGACTAGTGCTCTTTTACCTGACCTCCCCATGGCTGGCTGGCTCCTTTCTCCATGACTGAAACACCCCTCCTCTCATCGCATTATACCCAACCTGATGTTGATTGATATAAGAGGGAAACAAAATGCCCAGCAAATGCCAAACACCAGGGTGCATACCTCAGACCTTCCTTCCCATTTCTGCTCAGATCGTTTCTGATTAAAATTCATTCGATAAAAGCACCAAGAAAGGAAAAGTGAAGTAGGTAGCAAGAGGCTTCAAAGCTGGCGTAGTAATGCTCTGCTTATTCCAAAGCGTGCTCATCAAATTCAAGGGCTCCATGAGCAGGAGATATGGCAGAAGTGTGTTGTATGTGAAATGCTCTCCTTTTCTTTTCCATGTAATTTGTGAGAGTTTGCTCGTGCGCAACCATTTTTAAAGAAGATAGAGAGATACAAGTACCCATTCGGTAATTGTCTTCTTCCAAAATATATAGCGCATTGCCCATTTTTGAAGTAATTGTATGCTGTGTCAGTTTGATGATTACAAGTAGGGTTCGTAGGTGAATTGACAAGTGACAAATTAGCAAATCCTGGGGCCATGCATCAGGTCCCTCAACTATAACTGCAGTAAGGGGAAGTGTCCGAAACTAAAAGCAAACCATTAATGAAGTCAGGCCATACATTCATATCAATACTTTAGCTACCATAACATTAAGTAGATTTTGCCTGTGTCCTTGAAATCTTTTTATTTATGAATTCTAAAGTGAAGAGGGGGGGGGGGGGGGGAAGAACAGAACCAGCAAAGCAAAAGACATTGGATACTTCATTAAACACCCACATAATCCAATCTCAATCACATTTTGGAGAAAGAAACAAAAGAGTTGAGCAGTTCTTATTAGCCCTCTTGACAAAAAGCAGTGAGCCCCCCCACCACCGACTAGTACATCAAGAAACCCACCGATGTAAACTCAAGCATCTGCAAAACAAAATAACTTTCATGGATGAAAAAAAAGAAGGTATCTATCTGGTTTAAAAAAGAGAAACCACCGGAAAAAAAAAAAGTGAATAGATATTGACCAGAAAAGACTTGGAATTGATTACCATTATTAGTTCTTGAATTAAATATCGGAAGAAAGTCATGTGATGAAGGAATGGATATTGAGAGCCTCGTTGTTGAAACTGAAGCACTGTTTGATGATCTGTTATCCAAATCAAACCACGATTCTTTATTCTTTGGTGGCCACTCATCAAAGAAACGATGAACAGTCTTTTGGGGTTCTTCCTTCTCCATTTTTATGGGTCCTAGATTACTTATATCATTTCCCAGAAGATAGTTATGTTGATGCTGTTTTTGTTGTTTTGGGATATCATGATCGCATAGGCTTTGAAGCTGCAAATAAGAATACTCATTATGTAAACTAGACAAACTCCTCTGCTTTGAAGAATTGGTACTAGAAGAAGAAGAGTTCATTGTGAGCGGGGTGAGTTGCCAAGCATCATCCAAAGATGAACCAGACAAGCGTCTCATAGAACCTGAAGGTTCTGAGAAGAAAGCATGTTCGTCAACCTCCTCTTTCAGCCCGTAAACACTCCTCCTGTTTTTTTTTTTATAAACACAAAACACAAACTATTAAGAAAAGCTTTTAATAAAATAGAAAACACAGAAAAAGTACTACTATAAAACTTTTGCAAACAGACCTGAAATCTGTATTGGTCATAGAAGAACCACCAGAGTCCAAAAGCAAGTGGGTAGAATTTTCTTGAGGTAACAGACCAATTCCGGTGGGTGTTGAAGAAGACAAAAATTGATGGTTTGGATGGGCATGGTAACCTGCAGGATAGTGAAGGTGATTCTGGTGTTGGGTCTCAGGTGACATTAATAACGAAAGATGAGAATGGGAGGATGTTGTTAGTAATGAGTTATTAGAGTGGTTTCTGGTGATTGATGAGACAGTTGGTGGCGATGTTGATTGTGTTTGTGTTGCAACTTCCACAGGCTTTCTTGAACGGTTCTTCCCTCTATGCATGTGTCTCTCACAGTACTTGGAATCTGGGTATGCTTCTTTTGAGCATCTCCATTTCTTTCCATCTGTTCTCCTGCACCTCCCTGGTTCTGGATCCGTTTTCCTCCCTAAACCCATCTGAAAACAGCTCCAAGCAACTGTACCCACAAAACACACCAAAGTACTCGATATATTAGTTAAGAGAAACCCCAGATGAGAGAAAAGAAAGACTTAAAAGAAATTGTGGAGACAGAAATCAAGAGATTAGTGTGTAATGGGCTCACAATGTGGATGTTGGTGAGGAAAGAGCTTTGAAGAGTCCAAACAGACGCTTCTTTTGATGGTGAAGAGGAGATCAGGAGGGATGGGGATGCCAGAAACCATGTACTTGTAGATTAGTGCTTGATGCTCAAGCTCTTGCCACTGGGATGCAGTGAAGGGAAACCTGTTTCCTCCACTCATTATCATTTTACTCTGGAAGGAGAAGGAGAAGGAGAAGGAGGGGAGGGAACTCTCGAAAAGAGAAGAGCTTAAGAAGAAGACGGAAAAGAACAACTTTTAAGTTTTAAGAGTGAAGTGAAAGGGCAGGGACTGTTGCAGGAAGAAATAAAGTAGGTTCTGTGTGTTGAGGATGAGTGAATGCGTGTGGTTTATAATTACTAGATGGCTTGGAGAGTAGAGTAGAGTAGAGTAGGTTTATTTATTTCAGGGACCATTGGCCTGCATAATTTCTGTAGATGGAAAAACTAACGGTTCTGATTATATTGCTTCTCTCTCTCTCTCTCTCACCCACACACTCTGCTTATGTTATGTCTGAACCTCTCTGATGCTTCTGATGCTGCAAGCTAAGCTGCCTGGCAGCTCTTGTCTCTGACAACACTACGGAAACGCATAAACTAATAGAAGAGGAGAGTGGACTGTAAGAAACAAAAGAGAGAGAGAAAAAAAAAGTAATAATATTTTCTTTTCTTTAGTATCAAGACAGAGGAGGGGAGTTGGTGTCTGGAGCCAATGCTTGCCTGCTCTGAGAAGGATGTACGGTTTGAGTTTTTACTGCTACTAACTCCTTTACCTTTTCTGTTCCTTTACCTCAGACCCCAGTACCCTCCTCCTCCACTTACAATTTGACCTTTTTCAATCTGGGAGATTGAGAAAACGAGAGATTCAGGCTAAGGCAGGGGAGGGGAGGGGGGGCTGTTCTGGGTTCTGATAAAACTGAGTGAAACCCCTCTCCCTCATTTTCCTGGCTTCCTTTCCTTTTTACTTTACGAGACAAAAATATTTTATTTTGTTTGGTCTCGGCTCAAATGGTCATCGAGTTAACATGTTTTAGCTTGCTTGTCTTTTTTTAAAAAGACAAGCAAGTCTGTGCGAGACTTTTTCCATTGTTTTTTTTTGATGAGGTGACTCACCCACTGGCATTACTCTATTCCCTTTTTGGTTAGTGTTCATCACTCATTAGTCTATGCTTAAACACAGCCTGATTCTCTCTCAATCAGAAACCAATTAAAAGAAGATTAGATCGATATCACAAGGACACAAGTTCTTGATTTTGTTCGATTTGGATATAATCTTCTATCACGTCCAGCTTACTTGTATTATTAGAATATTCCAATTTAAATAAACTTCCCACCTGCCAATCAGCTCTTGTTCAATGGAAGTTTACTGTTTCTGTACTTACAAATGATGTATCACAACCTTGTCTCTCTTGAAGGAATTTTTATTTGGGTAGTAGGAGTGAAAACTCATGGCATTGGTTCTGGGATCTTTTTCTTTTTTTTTTAAATAACATTTTATGCTAAAAGTTTTTGGTACAATATCAAAAAGGAATTAGGATATAGCACAGTTTAAATGCAACCGCATTTTAAAATATGTTTTTCTATATTATCTGATGAATGTTTTAAAATCAATTAATATAAACAAAATCAACCAAAGATTTTATATAGATCCAACGGTCAAGAAAAAACAAAAGTGAAACGGGAAAAAAGATAATAAAAAGAAAGAAAAAATAAATCACCAGAACTCTGTCTTAGACATATTTGATGTCATTAGAAAGATTCCGACCAAGATGATTATAACTATACCTTGAAAGAATATCAAATGATATTATAATTAACTCTGAAGAAATTACGACCATGTTTGGTTGTCTTTCAGGATGTTGTTAGAATCGTCTTGTTGAAATCTTTTTAATGGTGCCGACTGTGTTGAAAATGGAGCTCCAGTGTATCCTTGAAGACCCATCATTTCTTGACCATTGGATTTTGAACCTCATTCTCTGGTCATCGTATCTTCATAAGATTTTGGGTTAATTTTTTCTGCATGTTAATTAAATTGAAAGGGACAGTTTCTGGAACAACCTCTATTTCCAATAACGGATTCTCAAAGCGTGATTGTTTTAAACTGTGATATTTATATCATGTGTTGCTTTACCAATGCTTTTATGAAACTATGTTATGATTCTAAAATACCCTTGGTTTTGCTGGATTGCCTTTAATTTCCTGAAACTATTCTTCCAGTACAAGTATGGGAGGGGCAAGGGGCTGTACAAAGTAGTGCATTTCTACTCCTTGGCACTGTTGTTATCCACTAGCAGAATCAAACACCTGCAAAACACTGTTATTTTTTAGGTCACAGAAGCCCTGCTTGGAACAAAACAGCCCATCAAGGTGCATTTGTGGAATAAGTTCTCTTTCAAGTATCACTAGTAAGCATGTTTGTCCTGCACACTTGACATTATTAATTGCACTGACCTCCAAAAACCATTTCACTTACAAGTCTTTGATAAATAAATAAATAAAAAAGACCACCGGGAAATCTTTAGTTTTCATTGGAGATCTCATAAATGCCGTCTAATTTGGTAAAGTGAAGGCCACCCTCTTTGGTCCGAGCTCTCAAGTACTAAAACACCCAATAGAGAAGGAGGGCAAACACACCGGTGCCTCTCACCTCCCATTATCACTCTGTGAGCCCACGCAACAGGAGCATTGGCAACCTGCTCCCTAGTGCCCGACATGTAATATGTAAACTTCACTTCCACTTCTCCTTTTGAACATCGCTCAAAACTTTCTGATAGATGGGAATAGTACTGCATGACTGGATATCAGAATTTTCATGCCTCTATCAACCCCAACTAGTAAGAAATTTAAAAACTCCTTGTAGAGGAGCAAGCCCCCGGGGCCCTATTTACACCCTTTTCCCTGGTGTTAAAACCTCTGGGAATTGAAATGTGGGACACCGAACCTGAAATATTATTTATGCACGCGAATGATCATAGACGATGAAGGATAGTCCAAATAATTGAGAGAATGAGCCTTAACTTATGTTTTTGGTTTAATTTATATGAATTTTTAGTTAAGGTTTATTAATTTGATTTTATTTGTTGGGTATTTTATTTAGTGGGCTATAAGCCCAAACACTTGTTCTAGTTAGGATTTTAGCATTTATATCCCACTTTTCTAAATGTTAAGAAAATTTTGATGATTAATGAAAAATTTGCAGGCTTTGCATATCTCCAATCCCTTTTCTTCTCTTCTTCAATTTTTTTTTTTTCTAAAACTTCTTTCTGTTCTTGCTTTAATTTTATTATTTATTGTTCCGCATCATTTAGTGTATTGGGACCGTTACCAGTTGAGCATTGGCCAAGCATCATAAGTATCTAGAACTTGCTACTTACCATAGATTAGTATAGTTACGAATCAACTTCGCATAACAGACCTATTCCTTTTGGAAAAATGAAAGAACAAGATCTGTATATACAGAGAAGAGCTGTGTATCCACGAAAAGCTGCTTGACACGATGAGGAATAAAGAACTCAGTATGGCACCTCTTCTATCCTTACAGTTTAATCCTATTGACAACAAATATAAGTTTTTGTACTTAAAGCAGTACAAGTGCTCCATGTACTTGGCAGCCCAAGGTGCCCATAATATCACATTTCAAATACCATGCAAAGCCAAATGTCCTATTTATAAAGATATTTCATACTTCACCATCTGAAGAACTGTTTATATGAGAAAAGAAGAATACTCGAAAAAATCCAGATTACTACAGCAGTCCTGCAGTATTGATAGACTCTTCAGATCAAGTCCACAGGTTAAGGGATCTAGATAAGCATTCATGTTCAGTTAAATACTAGGTAATGATCATTTGTTTCCATGTTTTGCTCAGGGTTTATATGGAGGTCAATACTCGAAAAACAAAATGCTAGTGACAATCTTGTATAGCATATATCACAAAGACTACATACAGGACTGCCTCTTGCTACGAGCTAGGACATAGTACTTTTGTGCAGGGACACAATATGAAATTATTAATCTTGTGATTATCAGGATCCAATGCTGCCATTTACCATCACATGCAATCTTACTGATTAAGTTTCACTAATATGTTTAGCAACTTTTGGCGTGTGACCTTCCCTGCTATTCACTACAGCGTGCTGTCATGCTGTCTACTAGTCAGTGTCCACTGGGGAGGATTGATTATAATGAGGAAAAGTAATGGTCAAGCAGAAGCACACCTGCACATCTGTACACTCATACACTGCCCTTTCTCCCACAAGCTTCGAATGATAAGGAATTAGGGATGATATAATAGCTCCCTGTGTTTTGGTAGCTGTGGTATCGCTGGTGACTTCAACTATTAATTACAACAAGTAATGGGAAATACTGGGTTCTTTGTCTCAGCATGTAAAATAGACGAGGCATAAAATTATGGGCCCTCAAAGTTAACTTGTTGATTCTTGTTAGCATCAACCAAAATGACATTACTTAATTTTGTTTTGTTCTTCACACCAACCTAACTACAAGTGTAATATAAAGTGATCAAACCGAACAAGTCAGTACCAACATTAGACAAAAAAGTGTGATCATAACAGTGAGATTGTTTGCTTTTAAGCTGTTAGCTTGGATGAGACAGTGGAACAACAGTACTAGCGCACACATAAGAACGCAGAATCCACCTACCTTACACAATAGATATAGTTCATTCCAAACAGATAGGAACCTAGCACTTGAGGATAACGAGGCTAGCTGGAAAATGAAACTCACAATGTATGGAACAGGAGCATCCAAAAAGTCCAGCATGTCATCTGGTAAAATCTGAAAATTAGAGCAGATAATTACCAATACAAGATACAGTTAAGAAGACTGATGTTTTCTGCTAAAAAACATAGACAACACTGCTGGAAATCATACCGGCATCAGCAAGCTTTGCCACCGATAGGGACGAATTAGAGGGATAATTGACAAAACTGAAGCAGACAAGATTCCCTGTATAACAAAGTGTTTAACATCATTACAACTCCAAACTGTATTTCATGGCATACAAGAAGAGGAATTATTTCAAGTTATTTGTAATTTCATCGATTCTGTAAGTTTATCATTATTTTTGAAGTTTTCTTGTTTTGATGTTTGTAACATTAGGATTTTAGCAAGTTTTCTGGTCATTATTTAGGAAATTTTCTTGCTGTGATGTTTGTAACATTAGGATTTTATTATACCCTTCTTCAATTTCTAGCCTTGTTCTACACCAGTATCATAACATCCACAAAACTTCAATTGCATCAGAAACTAATCAGTTTAACATCTAAGGGGTATGAAAGGATCCTAACTTGAACATTTATGACACAACTGAGGAGCTTTCAGTCAATTAAGCTGTTCCTCAGCATCCTATTCTCCATGTTTATGCATTAAGTATGCAAAAAATCCAAAATCCAATACAAGATGAGAACAAAGATTGTCAAGCTGACATGAAATGTACATACATACCAAATTAGAACAAAGAACCACAGTCTGCTTCTCTAGCAGGGCTCCTGCAAACAATGTCAAGATCTGCATGCATGGAGATTAGATTTTGCTTTTATATAAATATTCAAGGCAATAGTACAATAACTACTTTCATTTCAATCACCACATATCAACAAAGAACTTCAGAAGCAACCATGTTCCACATTAGCAACATAAAGCCATATTGAAGGGAAATCACACCCACAGCAAACTTAAAAGGGAAGAGCAACAGCAGCAGCAAGGCAAATTCACTTGTCTTTTCAAGAAAACTGAAGTATCGGGAGGAAACATTACATACAAAAGGCCACCGAATTTGATGCATATCTCAACTTTAACCTCACTAAACAAAAGAATTCCAGTAATTACCCTGCACTGGACAAGTATATCTCCATAATTAAGATGAGCACACAACCTTGACATAACTTTCCAATGCAAGCATTAATATACTACATATATTGCCGCATCGGAACAGGGGTGAAACAAATTTAGGCTCATACAGAGATTGTACATAATCCATGTTAGACTAGCCAGGCACAGTAGGAAACCTAAGAAAACCTAGAAAAGGCATTACATGCTCAAGTCGCATGGATCCGCATATACATGCAATGGCCCAGGTTGATAATGCAGTTGCTTCCTCCTCTGCCAAGAGTGCATGGTGTGCCTGATTAAGATAAACAGCAACCACATGAAATAGTCTAGAAATAAGTACAGCTGATAGTTGAAGTTAGAAAATTCAACTACATGTGATGTGACAATAGAAAGGAGGCATTGTCTCATCTCACAAAGCCATCACTCTATAATTGTATCTACCTCCGCAAGTTCCAGACTTGCACTGCAGGATCTCAAATCAGTAGTTGAGCCATTAATATGTAAAACAGCTCCATCAGGTCTATGATATTCCAAGGGATGAAGCCAAAGGCTGAAATCTAAGAGTAGAACCCCCAGAAGGGAAATGTAACTGGTAATACTCACACAGAAGCTGCAATGATCCATGGTTATTTGCCTGCAAAATAGAGGACACCTGACAACTTTCAGTCATGTCATTACACAAGAATATTGGCCTTAAAACATGTACAAAGCTACATCTAATACAAAAGAGATGCAGACCTTTGCCCATTCAAGAATATCAATGCGATCACTCGAATCTTCTTGGCCAGAAAAAGATGCCTCTTCTGTCTCTGTGTCGTCAACATAACTCCCAAAGTTTCTGTCCTCACTGGGAGAACCCTGGAAGCTACAGAGAATGCATTTTTACTGAACTAGTAAGAACTAGTAAGATACACACACACACACACACACACACATGTATATATATATATATATAACGGGACATAATATTTTAATTGTTGGTAAATTAGCGCAATATATTCCATCATAACAATATATATAGATTACCAAATTCTTCTAATATTTGTATCCATGCTAGAAAAACCATTTTTAATATACTAATTAATGCTTATATGATAATATTATTCTCATTTATGCATTATATATGTTCATAGATATAATTATATATCTTTGTTTGCACAATCGTGTTTAAATAGAAACAAAATCGATCGAGCTAGCTGGATATATCTTCAAATTAAGATGTTTGAATATTCAATTCTTATCTTATCCACATTTTAAATAATTAATTTCTTTATCAGCTGCTCAAACTTATTTCAGAATATATTTATCCCAGTAC
>Ga0307515_10023014_pt1 | contig 10952 bp, 12 predicted proteins | sample 17_EM_MG_FD_194513 | JGI IMG/M metagenome (GOLD analysis project Ga0307515, IMG submission 194513) | Populus trichocarpa ectomycorrhiza microbial communities from riparian zone in the Pacific Northwest, United States - 17_EM | ecosystem: Host-associated > Plants > Roots > Unclassified | place...
AATCCAGCGCGCCTGGGAGCGGCGGTTGAGATAGCTGATGATCAACGAAGATGCGAGGCTCATCGCGATGTAGAGGAGCGCTGCCGCAGAGTAGAACAGAAACGCCTGCTTCGTCGTCGCCGTGGCGGCCTGAGCCTTGCGCATCAGCTCCTGAAGGCCGATGACCGCGACAAGGGACGTGTCTTTCAGCATGACAAGCCAGAGATTGCCAAGGCTCGGCACGGCAAAGCGCCACATCTGGGGAAGTTGCACGAGCCAGAACAGTTTGAAGGGCGAAAGACCGAGAGAAATGGCCGCCTCCCGTTGCCCGCGCGGAACCGCCAGATAAGCACCCCGGAAGATCTCCGAGGCATAGGCCGAGAAAATCAGGCCAAGGGCTGCTACGCCTGCGGCGAACGGATCGATGTCGTAAGGTGTGGCGGAAAGAGCATTCAAGGCATGTTGAATGCCGAAATAGATGATCAGGATAACCAACAGTTCCGGAAGCGCTCTCAAAGTGCTTGTTATCACAGCGCAGGGCAGCCGAACCCCCGGTGATCTGGAAATTTTTCCCATGGCCATTGCCAGGCCGAGCGGAAGCCCGAAAGCCAGCGACGCAAAGGCCAGCTTCAAGGTGAGAACCGAACCTTGAAGAAGCTGTAGACCAAATCCACCAAGAAGTTCCAATGTTTCCCCCATTGGCGGACGCCCGCCAGTCACCGATGATACTGGCGGGCTGCCCTGTCAGCGCAGGTCGAACGACACGTACTTCTTGTTCAGCTTCTCAAAAGTCCCATCGGCGATGATGTCGTCGAGCGCCTTGTTCAGGGCATCAAGCAGAACCGTATCGTCCTTTCGAACGGCGATGCCGATATCCGTGCCAAGCGATTTATCGTGAACTTCGCCGACCGTATCGAAGGCCTCCCGTCCGCCGTTGGCTTCCATCCAGGGGATAACGGCGACGGCATCGGCAAAGACGGCCTCGACCCGCCCGTTCTGAAAGTCGAGAAACATGTCGTCGGTCGACTTATAGGGAACGAGTGTTATCCCCTTCAGGTTTGCCTCTGCCCATACCTCGTGCGAAGAGCCGGCCCCCACACCGATCGACTTGCCGGCAAGCGCCTCCGCCGACAGCTTCAAGCCGGCGCCCTTGTTTGCGATCATCAGGCCGTAGGTGAAATAATACGGCTTGGTAAAGGCAACCTCCTGCTTTCGCTGATCGGTGATCGTCATCGAAGACATGATGACATCGAACTTCCTGGCCTGAAGTGCCGGAATGATGCCTGCCCATTCCTGCGAGACCCATGAGCAATCCCGCTTCATCTTCTGACACAGCGCATTGCCGATATCGACGTCGAACCCAGTGACACTTCCCTTGTCGTCGATGAAGTTGAACGGCGGGTATGCAGCTTCGACGCCCATTCGCAGGGGCTCTGCGACGGAAGGCCCGGCTCCGATTGCCGCAGTGAAAACAATCGCCAGCATTGTTATGAATTTCATGGATCATTCCCCTTTTTTGTTTGGTGTGATTTTTCAGTGCATGTGACGAAGAAAGGCCTGCAGCGATTTCGATGCAGGCCTTGCAAAAACCTCGGCCGGAGGACCGCATTCATCGACGCGCCCGGACGCAAGGAAAACCGTCTTGCTGGAAACGTCGCGGGCGAACGCCATCTCGTGAGTGACCACCACCATCGTCCGGCCCTCCTCCGCCAGCATGCGCATGACACGGAGAACTTCGCCCACGAGCTCGGGATCAAGGGCCGATGTCGGCTCGTCGAACAGCATCAGTTCGGGCTCGCAGCAGAGCGCTCGGGCGATTGCCGCGCGCTGCTGCTGGCCACCAGACAGTTCCTCCGGATAGCGATGTTTCTTGTCGTGGAGACCGACCTTGGCCAGATAGTGATCGGCGCGGCCGGCGGCCTCCCGCTTTGAAAGGCCATGGACATGGATTGGAGCTTCGACGGCGTTTTCGAAGATCGTCTTGCCGCTCCAGAGATTGAACCCCTGAAAGACCATGCCGATCCGCGACCGCAAACGCCGGACACGCTCACGATCGGATCGGAGTTTGCTCTGGACGGGAAAGGTGATGGCCTCCCCCAGGATGGACAGGTGGCCGGACGTCGGCGTTTCCAGGAGGTTCATGCACCTCAACAAAGTGCTCTTTCCCGAGCCGCTGGCTCCGATGACGGCGACGACATCGCCGGCATCCGCCGTGAAATCGATCCCTCTGAGGACGTCGATCGGGCCATATTGCTTTTGTAGATTCCGGATTGCGATCATCTGGCGCTCTCCCTGCCAGCTGCTGTCGCCCCTGATTTGACCCAATTCCGCCCGCTCGCCAAATAAATAAGACGAATTGAAACCATTCATGAAATGAATGCTCTGCTGACGTGCATCGTCACGGCCTGCCGAGCTCGAGTGGCTTGCTTCCGCAGGCAGACTGGGACGGAAAATGGGAGGTAGCTGGTATAGGTATCAAACCGGCACGCGCATTTCCGATCCTGAGGTATCGAAGCTCATCGAACGGGCGCGAGATGATCGCGGCGGACACGGACGCTCTCTCGTTCCGGAAGAGGTCCGGAATTGGGCGCTTGCAGCCATTATCGACGAGGCATTGCTGGTCCTCGAAGATAAGGTCGCCGCAAGCGCCTCAGACATAGCGATCGGCGGGACCTCCGCCATTGGCGAAGAAGATCGGCTTGGAGCCCTCGGAGGCGCCTCCTGACCGCGCCCTCAATAAGACCCGCGTGACCTACCGCAATATCTGCGACAGGAAATCCTGAGCGCGTGAGGTCTTGGCGTGATTGAAGAACTCCATGGGAGTTGCTTCTTCGACGATAGAGCCCTTGTCCATGAAGATGATCCGATCGGCAACTTCCCTGGCGAATCCCATCTCATGCGTGACGCAGACCATCGTCATCCCCTCCTGCGCCAGCCCTACCATCGTATCCAGAACCTCCTTGACCGTCTCCGGATCGAGCGCGGAGGTCGGCTCGTCGAGAAGCAGGATCTTCGGCTTCATGCACATCGCCCGGGCAATAGCCACTCGCTGCTGCTGTCCCCCTGACAGTTGCGATGGATATTTCAGCGCCTGCTCGGCAATCTTGACCTTGCCAAGGAAATGCATCGCAATCTCCTTGGCCTCGTTGCGGTTCAGCCCTCGAACCGACATAGGCGCGAGGAGGCAGTTTTCGAGCACGCTCATGTGAGGAAAAAGATTGAAGCTCTGAAACACCATGCCGACTTCACGCCGGACGATGTCACGGTTTGCCGCCGCCTTGTTGAGCGGCGTTCCATTGACGACGATCGTCCCGCTGTCGTGCGTCTCGATGCCGTTCATGCAGCGAATGAGCGTCGATTTACCTGATCCCGACGGTCCGCAGATGACGAGCTTCTCACCGCTTACAACACGCAGGTTGACATCACGGAGAGCATGGAACGGCCCGAAATGCTTTCCGACGCCTTCGATCCGGATCTCGCCTGTTTGAGCGCCATCGGCCGGATTATGCGCAGTCGCCATATTGTTGAGAGCCATGGTTAAATTCCTTTCATGCGTTGCGGGCCGCGTATCAGGCACGCGCTGCTTCCGCGTTTTGCAACGGCGTGCTGTTGAGGGTCTTCAGATTTTCGATCGAGAGGCGCTGTTCCAGCCGCCGCAACAGCCATGACAGCATCGTCGTGAAACAGAAGTAGATGGCCCCTGCCGAAAGAAACACCTCATAGGGCGCGTAGGTGTTGGAGACCTCCAGCCGCGCGACCCCGGTGATATCCATCAACGTGACGGTGCTCGCCAGAGACGTCGCTTTGACGGTCAATATGATCTCGTTTTCGTAGGCGGGAAGCGCTGCCCGAATGGCGAGCGGGATCGTCACCTTGAGCTGCGTTTGATACCAGGACAAGCCAAGGGCGTAGGCCGCCTCGACGGGCCCTTTCGCAATCAGGCGCAGAGCCCCTGATATGATCTCGGCCGTATAGGCCGCAGAATTCAAGCCGAGTGCGATGATGACGCACCAGAACGGATCGCGAAGAACCGGCCACAGGGCGGAGTGCCTGACGAATTCGAGTTGTCCCATGCCGTAATAAACGAGAAACACCTGGAGCAGCGAAGGGATGCCGCGGATGAGCAGAATATACGTATTCGCCGGACCGTGGAGCCACATCGATTTTGCGTTTCGCGCATAGGCAATCGGAACGGCCATGACCATGCCGAGCGCGAGGATGAGAATAGCGAGTTTTCCGGTTGTCCCCACGCCTTGGAGGAGCTTCGGAAAGACGTCCGCCATAATTTGGAAGTCGAGCATGAGGATCTCCTTACGCAAAGCCGCGATTGGATCGTTGCCGGGCAAGACGAAGCGCGTAGGAAGCCACCCCCGTCAGAACAAGGTAGATGACGGCGGCGGCGCTATAGACGTAAAACGGCTCGCGCGTGGAGCCTGACACCACCGACGACGCGCGAAGAAGTTCTTCGAGCCCGATGACCGAAATGAGCGAGGTCTGCTTGAGGAGGATGATGGCAAGATTGCCGAATCCGGGAAGCGCAAGCCGCCAGGCCTGGGGGAGGATGACCTTGAGAAAGGATATGCGTCTTCTAAGCCCGAGTGCATCGGCAGCTTCCGTCTGACCGCGGGGAACCTGCATGATGGCTCCGCGGAAAATATCGCTGGCATAGGCCCCGAAGATGAATGCGAGGGCGCAGACCCCTGCCGTGAACCCGTTGACGTCGACATAGGCGCCGGTCAATTTCGTCAGGGCGACCGTACTGCCGAAATAGATCAGGTAGATAATGATGAGATCGGGGACACCGCGAACGATGGCAGTATAGGCTTCCACTGCGTAGCGGAACGGCTTGCTGGAGTAGGTTTTGACGGCGCCCAGGAAGATTCCGAGGATCGTTCCGACGAACAATGCAGCAATGGCGACGCTGATGCTGACAAGCGCACCCTCGAGAAGCTGGACGCCGTATCCGGAGAAGAGGGTCATGCCGTCTCCTTCTCATCTGAAAAAGTCGCACCCTTGTCTTTCAGCAAACGCCGGATCGGCGCTTCCTTGAAGGCCTGAAGCTTACCTTCAGAGGTTCGCTCGCGGGCATAAACGATCCAGACGTCATCGGGAGAGCCGAGAACCTGATCTACCCGAACCCGATCAGGATACTGATGCGCATATTCGAGATAGACGAGCGCGGAATCGTAGGCGCCATTCAGCAGGTTGTCGAAGATGAGGGGAAGCGATGATCCGGGGATCAACGTCTCCCACCTCTGCGTGTCGACGTAGCTCTCGGTCGCCGGTGAAAGCAGTCCGAGCGACTTCGGAGTATCCACCTCTTTTCGGGTCAGGACCGCGAGTTCCTTGCTGCGGGAGATAAACGAGTCCACCGCGAACATTTCCCGGAAATGGCTGCCCAGCGTCTCAGGCGTGTCGGGATGGACAGCGCATTGAACGACGAAGTCGTACTCGCCTTTCAAAAGTCCTTGGGTGGCGTAGTCGAAGCTCGATACGAGCTCGACCCGCGCATTCTTGATCCCATGAAACCGAATATATTCATTGGTTACAAGTTCATGGTTCGTCCCTTTCGGGCCGAAGGTTGCAAAAGTAATCATCGCGTGTCGCCTTGCCGGAAAGGGGTGCTGGAAGGGCGGCGGTCGTCCTCGGACGCCGCCTGCCCGCCAGTCAAATCAGCTTACATGAGTTTGAAGTTAAAGTACTTCGACGTGATTTTGTCGTAGGTGCCGTTCGCGATAATCGCATCGATCGCCCCATTCACCTGTCCAAGAAGCTCGGTGTCATCCTTGCGAAGGGCGATCGCATTGCCTTCGCCCAATATTCCGCCGCTATATTCCTGGCCGACGATATCGAAACCGGCCGCATCGCTCTGTTTCAGGAAGCCGGTCAGCGATGTCACGCGATTTGCCAACATCAGATCGACGCGCCCCGAGACGAGATCCAGTTCAGTGTCGGTGGTCTTGTCGTAACGAACGATCTCGGAATCGGGGTAGTTCTTCGTCAGATAATCTTCCTGCGGCGTGCCGCGCTGCACGCCGAGGCGCAGCCCTTTCAGCGCAGCCGGGGACGTATCCGGATAGGTCCCTTTCTTGGCGACGAACTGGCTGGATGAGTTCTTGTATTTTTTGGTGAAAGCGACCTGCTGCTTTCGCTTTTCCGTCACGCTCATGCTGGCGACGATCATGTCGTATTTCTTCGCGGTCAGACCGGGAATGATGCCGTCCCATTCCTGTGCGATGATCTCGCACTTCACCTTCATCTGATCGCACAGGGCGTTGGCGATATCGACGTCCCATCCGGTGAGTTTGCCCTGGGCGTCCACGAAGCTCCAGGGAGCATAGGTGCCCTCCGTGGCAATCCGCAGATCTCTTGCCATGGCCGTCGTCGTCAGCGCTCCGAATGCCAGAACGGAGAGCGCAAGAAGCGATTTTACTTTGCGAAGTTCCATGTTTTTGTTCCCTCTTATTTCGCTCTTCAATGAGCTGTCATAATTGTTCGCCGCCGACCACTTCAGGTCAATGTTGCGGCAAAAATTTTCACGTGAGGAAACTTGACTGGCGATCCAATATAGGCATGCGGCGGAAAAGAAACGCATTTCCAATGGCTTGCGGCAGTATCCTACGTCGGGAGTGCGGTGGTGTATTTGACCGCTTTTAATGCAAAATGCGACGAGGACGACAGGACGGCACCGTGCGTCAGGATTCCGCGCATCAGCAGGATCTCGTACTCGCGCACGTCCCCGACAACAGCGCGGATGAGATAATCCCACTCGCCGGACATCGAGTAGCACTCCAGCACTTCCTTGTGGCTATTGATGAAAACCTCGAAGTCATGCCGGGCTGCAAGATCATGCGATTTCATCTTCACCTGGCAGAATACGTTGAGCCCCTTCCCGATCGCTTCGGCATCGACCAGCCGTACGGTCTTGCGAAGAACGCCCGCCTCTTCCAGCTTATTGATCCTGCGCCAGCAGGACGCGGCCGATGCACCGACCTTTTCCGCAAGCGATGACTGGCTGATGTCTCCCTCTTCCTGAAGAACGCGCAGAATCGCTCTGTCGATATGATCGAGGGTGAAACTTCCCATTCTAAAATCCGTTATCTGTGAATTCTTTATTTCACCTAATACTCCATTGCCGCAAAGATTGAAAGGATATCGGCGCGGCATTTGAATAGAATAGTCAGCGAATTGGACTTAGGAGGTTTGGATGGATCAGCTCGTAATCAAAAGCCATGAACGCAACGCGCCTGACGATCGGATCGACTGGCGCAAGGTCGCGTATCTGGTCCATCTCTCACGCGCGCTGGATGAGATGGAAGAGCAGCGCCTGGTCCCCGAAAAGAAGGTGCTGTATCAATTTTCCGCCCGCGGGCATGATATGGCGCAAATTCTGCTGGGCACCCAGTTGACCGGCCCGCACGATGCCGCCTGCGGGTATTATCGCTCCAGGCCGCTGCTTCTGTCGCTGGGGGTCGATCCGGCCGATGCGCTGGGATCCGCCATGGGGCGTGCCGGCGGCTATTCCGATGGCCGTGATATCGGCGTGGTGTTCAATTATCCCAATCTGTCCGGCGCTTCGGCCTTGCCGATGTGCGGCGGTGTCGGCGCTCAGTATACGCCGACAGCCGGCTGGGCGCAGGCGATGAAGTATTATGCGTCCACACTCGGCCGCAAAGACTACGAGCGGGATATCGGTGTCGTCCTCGGCGGCGATGGATCGGTCGCCTCCAATGGCTTTTGGGCGGCCATAACCGCTGCGACCACGCAATCGCTGCCGATGCTTTTCTACATCGAGGACAATGGCTTCGGCATCTCCGTTCCATCCACCGTCCAAACGCCCGGCGGCAACATTGCTGCGAACCTCGCAAGCTGGAACAATCTTGCGATTTTCGATGGCGACGGATGTGATCCCGCCCTTGCTGCCCGGCTGGTGCAGGAGGCCGTGGCCTATGTTCGAGACGAGCGCAAGCCGGCCATGCTGCGCCTGACCGTTCCCCGGCTGGAGGGACATAGCTTCCAGGACACTCAGACCTACAAAAGCGAGGCGACGATCCGGCAGGAGTGGGCGCGTGATCCCCTGCCTCGGCTGAAAGAGCTCCTCGTGCCCGCAGTGATGAGCGCTGCGGAATGGGACGAGAGCGAGCAAGGCGCCCTTGCCGCAGCCGAGAGCGCACGCGTCGATGCAGAAGCACGGCCCGTGGCCGATCCGACGACCGTCACAAGCCACGTGTTTTTCGATGGCGAGATGCAGACCATGGGCGGCCAGCACCGCGCCGGCTACGTCCCGCCCGTCAGTTCGGCGGAACCGGAAGCGGCAGGTCCCCGCATCAACATGGTCACCGCTATCAGAAAAACCCTCGATCATGAAATGTCGATCAACGACCGTGTGGTGATTTTCGGCGAAGACATCGGGCCGAAGGGCGGCGTGCATGCGGTAACCCTCGGCCTTCAGGAGAAATTCGGCACCGATCGCGTCTTCGATACGTCCTTGTCCGAAGAAGGGATCATCGGCCGCGCCGTCGGGATGGCTCTGGCCGGTCTCGTGCCCGTTCCGGAAATTCAGTTCCGTAAATATGCGGAGCCAGCAACGGAACAGATCAATGATTGCGGCACGATCCGCTGGAGGACGAACAACCGATTTGCTGCGCCCGTCGTGGTGCGGATGCCGGGTGGATACTTCAAATGCGGCGATCCATGGCATAGCCAGACAAACGAAGTGGCTTTCGTGCATCAACCGGGATGGAAGGTCGCGGTGCCCTCCAATGCGGAAGATGCGGTCGGTCTGCTGCGCACCTCCATCCGGGGCAATGACCCGGTCATTTTCTTCGAACACCGGGCGATGCTCGACCATGCCTGGGCCCGTCGTCCGTACCCCGGAGATAATTTCGCATTGCCTTTCGGGAAGGCCAGATTCACCCGAACCGGCCACGACATTACGGTCGTGACCTGGGGGGCCATGGTCCATCGCTGCGAGGAAGCGGCCGAAGGTGTTTCCGCCGACATCATCGATCTTCGCACCCTGATGCCCTGGGACCAGGACGCCGTGCTTACCTCGGTCAAGAAAACCCGGCGTTGCCTGATCGTTCACGAAGATCTCGGCACCGGCGGGTTCGGGGCGGAAATCTCGGCCGTCGTTGCCGACAAGGCTTTCATGGATCTGGACGCACCGGTCTCGCGCCTGACGATGCCCGACGTTCCGAGCCCGCATAATCCGGTGCTGCTGGAGTGGGCGCTTCCTTCCACCGAGCGGATCGCCAAACGCATCTCCGAGCTGCTGGAGTTTTAAGCATGACGAACACGATCGATATCCTGGCTCCGCTGGAGCAGGAGGGTACAAAAGCCGTCGTGCGAAATTGGCTGAGGCAGATCGGTGATCGTGTCGCCGAGGGTGATGCGCTGGTCGAGCTCGAAACCGACAAAGTGACCCAGGAGGTACCGGCCCCTTGCGGCGGCATCCTGGCTGAAATCAGCATGAAGACGGGCGATGATGCCACGCCCGGATCGATCTTGGGGCGAATGACCTCCGGGGATATTGCTGCTGACGTTTCAGCCGATACCGGGATACCTGAGGCGAAGCAGCCAATTCCATCTTTGGCTGATGCCGTCCATTACTCCCCTGCCGTCCGGCGCGGAGTATAAGATAGACCCTTCCACTCTTCAGGGCAGCGGCAAGGGCGGGCGGGTCACGCGTGAGGACATGGACCGCGCTTTTGAAATGAAGACCGCGGAAAAGCCTTCAGGCCAGGCATCAATAGCACCCCAAAGCATCAGCGCAAGCGTCGCGGCTCTTTCGTCCGACGATGCACCATCGCGGAAAGTTCCCCATTCGGGGATGCGTCTCGCAATAGCAAAGCATATGTCGCATTCGCTCGCCACCGCACCACAGGTAACGGCCGTCTTCGAAGCGGATTTCAGCGCGATCATGCGACATCGCGATCTGCATAAAGGGCGGATGAAGTCCGAGGGCATCAACCTCTCCTACACCGCTTACCTAGTCTCGGCCTGCGTTGCTGCCATGAAGGCGGTGCCCGAGGTCAACAGCCAGTGGCATGATGACAGCCTCGAAATTTTCGGGGACATCAATATCGGGGTCGGCACCGCCTTGGGTGACAAGGGACTGGTTGTCCCTGTTATCCGCCAGGCGCAGCATCTATCGCTGCAGGGAATAGCGGCCCGGCTACAAGACCTTACCAACCGGGCGAGAACGAACGCGCTGAAGGGAGAGGATCTGAAAGGCGGAACCTTCACGATCTCCAATCACGGAGTGTCCGGGTCCCTGTTCGCCGCCCCCATCATCATCAACCAGCCCCAGTCCGCGATCCTCGGGGTCGGCAAGCTTGAAAAGCGCGTGGTCGTGCGGGAGGTGGACGGGGTCGACACCATTCAGATCCGACCAATGGCCTATGTCTCCCTCACCATCGATCATCGCGCCCTGGATGGCCATCAGACCAATGCCTGGCTGACTGAATTCGTCCAGACGCTGGAGGCCTGGCCCCTATGAATGAGAAGTTCGACTACGACGTTCTGGTCATCGGTGCGGGACCGGGCGGCTATGCCTGCGCCATCCGGGCGGCCCAGCTCGGCCTCAAGACCGCCTGCGTCGATAGCAGAGAGACACTCGGGGGCACGTGCCTGAATGTTGGATGCATTCCGTCCAAGGCGCTGTTGAACGCTTCGCATCATTTCCATGGAGCCGTGAACGGAACCTGGAAAAGCTTCGGCATCAAGGCAGAAAACGTTTCTCTCGACCTTCCCGTGATGATGGCCCAGAAGGATGAGACGGTTTCCGGACTGACGAAGGGGATCGACTTCCTGTTCCGCAAGAATAAGGTCACGAGATTGACGGGACTGGCTGAATTCCAGTCCTCCCGCGAGCTATCCATTGCGGGGAAAACCTACACCGCAAAATCCATCGTCATTGCCACGGGGTCGGTCCCTTCCCCCTTCCTCTCAGCCAAGGTCGACAACGACGC
>Ga0307515_10023015_pt1 | contig 10951 bp, 11 predicted proteins | sample 17_EM_MG_FD_194513 | JGI IMG/M metagenome (GOLD analysis project Ga0307515, IMG submission 194513) | Populus trichocarpa ectomycorrhiza microbial communities from riparian zone in the Pacific Northwest, United States - 17_EM | ecosystem: Host-associated > Plants > Roots > Unclassified | place...
TGTGGTGATTTAGACCTATAGTGAAAACCACCACAAGTACTTGTGGTGATTTCGACTTGTAGTGGAAATCACCACAGAAATCACCACAAAAGGTGAAATTCACCACAAGTACTTCTCTCAGTGATTTCCTACCAAATAGGGATATGACCTGCTGACGGCCACTTCGAATCACTCAATCACGAGCCGCAAGGAGGCTTCCGATTTTCACGGAGTACTTAAAACTGTTCAAAAAGAATAATTATACATCCTTCGATATCAGAAAAGAGACGATAGACTCCTGTTCTGTTAGAGCATGGCATTTCAAACTGGAACCACATAAACAGTAGTGGTGAGCAGGGAATATGTATTGTTCTACTCAGAGAGGATATGGTTGTTGGCCTCTCTGGTGCTTCAGTAGCTGGTCTAGATATCGATATCTTGAAGGAAATGCACATCTGTTCACCCTCTCTGAAACTCCGTCTGTCATCGGTTTATTCCTGATAGACCCACGCAGGTAGCTTACAATACTATGCCCCACGCCCATTGGCTCATTCGTAGAGGCACTTATTATTTATTTATCTTATTCATGAGGAGATGGCAATGGATATCACCATCCTCGTCTGCGATTGCGCTTCCTGCAGAGCTATGATCGCCAATTCTTCGAGGAGAGCAAACCATACAATTGAACTCAACTGCGTCATCTCGAACATGGAGGAGATCCCAATTGGATGCATGTTGGTACCAGAGTGAGACATAACAAGGGGAACTGCATTAACCAACGAGCAAAGAATACATCAAATGACAAGCACAGGGGTCACAGGAAGGAAGGCTAGGGCTATGCATTGTTGAAAATTCGGACCCAAGAGGTTCCAAAGGCAAAGTCCTCTATATCAAGAGAAACGGGTCGAAGACGGGACGTCACAGGGAGTGTAAGGAGGGCTGGTGAATGGAGGCCTCCACGATAGTCCGGGGATACCCAATATAGTAAGCCACCCTCTGAGTCTCTCACCCAACCCTCTGAGTCTGGCTGCGCACCCTCGGTACACCCCTGGTGATGCTTACCGACTACGGCATCTGGGTTGGCATCCCAGATTTGAATGGTCGTGTCCGCAGATCCGGAGATGATGTGCCGCCCACTGGGAGAGTAGGCAATGGACGTTACTGGCTCTGTGTGCACTCTCAGAGGCTTTCCGACTACAGTACCGGTCCCCACATCCCAGATTCGGATGGTCCCGTCATCGGACCCGGAGGCGATACGCCGTCCATCGGGAGAGCAAGCAACAGCCCGCACCGAGGAAGTGTGCCCTCCTAGAGGCGTTCCGACTGCAGCACCGGTCTCGGCGTCCCATATTCGAATGGTCTTGTCATGTGATCCGGAGATGATGTGCCGCCCATCGGGAGTGTAAGCAACAGAGAGCACATAACTAGTGTGTCCTTGTAGAGGGTCGCCAACTACATCACCGGTCTCTGCATCCCATATTCGAATAGTCTCGTCATTGGACCCAGAGATGATGTGCCGTCCATTCGGAGAGCAAGCAATAGCCCACACCCAGCCAGTGTGCCCCTCTAAAGGCTTTCCAACAGCAGCACCAGCCTCTGCATTCCATATTCGAATGGTCGTGTCACTGGATCCGGAGATGATGTGCCGCCCATCGGGGGTGTAAGCAACAGAGAGCACAAAATGATCATGTCCTCGTAGAGGGTCGCCAACTACATCACCAGTCTCTGTATCCCATATTCGAATGGTGAAGTCATCGGATCCAGAAATGATGTGCCGTCCATTCGGAGAGCAAGCAACAGTCCGCACCCAGTCGGTGTGCCCCTTCAAAGGTTTTCCAACGGCAGCACCAGTCTCGGCATTCCAGATTCGAATGGTGTTGTCATAGGATCCGGAGATCATATGCCCGCCACTATCAGAGTATGCAATAGAACATACACCCAGAGTGTGCCACTCTAAAGGCTTTCCAACTGCAGCACCAGTCTTAGCATCCCAAGTTCGAATAGTCTTGTCATCGGATGCAGAGACAATGTACCGTCCATTCGGTGAACAAGCAACAGCCCGCACCCAGTCAGTGTGCCCCTTTAAAGGCTTTCCAACAGCAGCACCAGTATCGGCATTCCATATTCGAATGGTCTTGTCGTGGGATCCGGAGATAATATGCCGCCCGTCGGGAGTGTAAGCAACAGAGAGCACATAATTATCATGTCCTCGTAGAGGGTCGCCAACTACATCACCAGTCTCTGCATCCCATATTCGAATGGTGAAGTCATCGGATCCAGAGATGATGTGCCGTCCATTCGGAGAGCAGGCAACAGCCCGCACCCAGTCAGTGTGCCCCTCTAAAGGCTCTCCAACAGCAGCACCAGTCTCTGCATTCCAGATTCGAATGGTGCTGTCATAGGATCCGGAGATAATGTGCTGCCCATCAGGACAGTAGGCAACGGACCACACCTCTCCGATATGCCCTTCCAGAGGGGCGCTGAATGTAGCACCAGTTTCAGTGTTCCAGATCCGGATGGTACTGTCACTGGATCCGGAGATGATGTGGCGCCCATCGGGAGAGTGTGCAACAGAGGTCACACCCCTCGTGTGGCCTTCTAAGGGCTTGCCAACTGCAGTACCAGTCCCGGCATCCCACATTCGAATGGTTCGGTCATCGGACCCGGAGGTGATGTGCCGTCCGTCGGGAGAATAAGAAACAGACATCACGCTGCCGGTATGCCCCTTCAGAGGCTCGCCAATTACAACACCACTCTCGGCATCCCAGATTCGAATAGTCATGTCATCGGATCCAGTGGCAATATGGTACCCATTGGGGGAATAGCTTATGCATCTGACATAACCAGTGTGGCCAATCCACTGCAATGGCGGTGCTGGCCATGACAATAATTTCCCTCTTCGCACCTTGATGCTTTTGGGAAACCACGTGCTGAATACCGTTGATAAATGCGACTGTGATGGTAGGAAAGGGCCCGTAGATATGTAGGTGTGTGGGGTGCTGGTGGAGATGGGAGTGTGGAAGGCGGTGATGAAATGGCAAACATCTTGAATTCTCTCAAGAAGCGGAGAATCCCCACCCTACGGCGAATGTGAATGACAATTAACGGCTAGCTGGAGCTGAACTCACTCTCATCCAAGATATCAGTCGTCGAAGGCTTGGAGCACCAACAGGGACCATTCCCATAACACTCAATACTTCAATCCAAAATAATGGGTACAATCCTTCGAAGAATTCTTTCAACTCCCCAGACACGCTTTGATTACCATCATCGGGAGTAGAGCAAAGATGGTTGGACCAATAACGAGAACTATACTGCAGCGGGTCGGAAATATTCTCCTTGATTCGTGATTGGAGATCGTGTACGTCCGCATTGGTGAGCCGGGAATCTTCAAGTCTGCAGATATTAAAACGGAGTTGTCGAATCATCGTCCTGAGACAAGAGATGCCCAGTTGGACATTCGCGTCTTGCACGTTGACTTGGTAGTCGCGAGGACAGCTGTCACTGACGAAGAAATCCGAAATTGATAAATGCCGTACACGAACCCCTCCATTGGCTTTTTCGTCTCGATATAGCAAGGAGCTAAGATCGTCCACCCACGTCTTCACACGACTGGAGTCCGTTCCTGCCAGCTCTGCAATCGTCTCTTCGCACAGAGGGCGGTACGGTGATGTTGTAAGAAGCACTCCAATCATCCGCTGAAACTTGGCACTGCTGTACACTATCCGTGTTTTTAGGATACTGGAGTAGAGTCCGTATGGAGATATCAACCCAGTATCGTCTGAGTCTTGCAAGGTTGCCTTTAAGGACTCAGTAGGGTCCTCGCATTTCTCAAGGGCAAGAGCAACGGTCTTGATGAAGATGAATAGGCCCTTTGCACGAGAAATGACTCCTTCGAAGAGCAACGGATCTGGCCAAGGAGAATGAAGATACCGTTTCAAAGCCAGCTTCTGGAACCTGTCTTGGGCGAAATTTCGTAGGTCGGAGGTGGCCTGATCATCAGTGGCTAAATCGTATCTTAAATACGACGATCGGGCTGGAGCATCAAAAAAAAATTGGATATCGGCTTCGGGTCTACTGGTGATGATGATTTTGAGCCACGGAGCATACGCGGCTGCGTCGGTCAGAGATCTCAGGAGGACTCGACGGCTCTGATCGTTGCCACATTCATCAAGTGCGTCAATGACAAAGACGAGCGTACGCTGTGGGTGGCGAGGAAGGTCACGAATGAAATCAAGAAGGAGAGAATCCTCCATTGACTCTGGTGTCAGGTTTGTGTCACTACGAAGACGCTCTGCCACAATCGTTCGAAATGGGGGGAAGATTTCAGCGAGCTTGTAGATGAGAGTCGGGAGGATATTTCTGGGCTCCCTCAAGTCTTGGCCATCCCTCTGGCAGAAAAAGGCCCCAGCGAGGTGCTTTTCCTTGTGAAGGCTCGCACACATCGAATGAGCTAGCGACGTTTTGCCAACTCCGGGTAACCCGTAAATCCAGTACATATTGCCTGTATCCTTCTTCCCGGATCCATTGGTCACCCAAGCCATGATGTGACTCAGGAAATATTCCCGGGTGCCTTCCATACAGCAGAGTGTCCGGTTATAGCCGGCCTCCACACATTTAAGCCGTTTAAGCAGAAGCTTTTGCTCTACATGCAAGTACTGAGAACGAGTTTATCTGAGGTTTGAGAGCGTGAGCTCTTACCAATTTTTTTGGCTTGGCAGAGAGCCTCCACATCCACTGCACGGTCGAAGTCTTCGATGACCTTGGTCAAATCTCTCTCCATTTCTTCAATAGCTTCCAGGTAGGCCGGCCCACCTACTCTTCTCGCTGTGATCATCAACACTTAACAAGTTCAGAGCCAAAGGATGACCACCTACCATGTTTAACATAGTCGCATGAAAATTCTGCAACCCTCCGCATTACTTCATACATTCGTGGGATGATCCTCTCCAAAATATCTGTTTCCTCGCAGACAATCTCATCTGCGACCTTGTCTGCCAAAGGCAAAATCCGCTGTAACTGATCCAGAAGGCCCAACGGAATCTGGTCGTATTTGTTCTGTTCCCTCAAGAGCTAAACGGTCAAAATTTACCTCTGTTTCTGACACGCCAGTAGCCAGCACGAACCTCAAACGTGACAGTGGCAACACCGAAGATAGCCTTCGTGATTGGGTTCAACTAAAATTTGTCGACTTCTTGCTGATTTCCAGATTGCAGATGGGAGAACTGACCTCTGCAAACACAGACCCGATTTTGATACCCTTCTCCACGACTCTCTCCATTGATCCACTCATCAGCGAAGAGTACCCCTTTAGCTCATCTTCAAGTTTATAGAGCCATGAGCGTAGGGATTCCGCCTATGGGACCATCATTAGTTGGTTTGGATGGGTGATTGCAAAGAGACGAACGGTAGTGTCTGCAGAGAAATGTAAGACTAAAGAACAATTATTCTTTCCAACGACAACGACCCCTGGACTCCTCTGTCAGAAATGAGCGAACTGGATGGTGATCCGTGACTGACTCGATACCAGGAATTCGCGCTCATTGGAGTCCCAAAACTTATTGAAAAGAGCTTGAATGTCGATCACTTCGCTCGTCTGTCGGTTCTTGGCCCAAAATAAATGACCCTTCCTCATTTGGATATCCGTTTGGATCTTGGAGGTTGGAAGAACACCTCTGCATACAGGTGACTATCGGCCAATGTGCGTAGTGGGGAGTCAAGTGACATACGCGCGTTGGATTGGTGTCCAGGTCCGGTTGTCTTTCGTCTCTACTTCTTTCTCTTGATTTTCAATAAACAACCTCAGCGTACATTCCCGATTATGGTCGTCTTGGAATGTGATTTCTATATGTTAGCGTAAATCAGTGGCATGATCCTCATTGAAGTGAAGCGCCGCACGATCTAAGTACAGTCTTGGATTGATTGTTAGCTGCACTACACAGCCGTTGAGGGTACTCACAATCTCTCTTCCTTAGGTGGTTGAGTCGCCATGTTTGATCAGTTAGAGGTCCAGAGAGAGGATGGACGGAGACAACGTGGGATCGGTTCGCGATGGCGCGATAGCGATGACACCGACAGCTGTCATTGGACTCCGGTCACGATTCCGGTCGCCCGGCACCCGCACCCGACCATATCTGCTCGCTACGCACGACCTACGACGGCTGCGGCATTGTCGTGTCTGCGCTCCTCGAGTCAAGGGCGAGCCCCGAACAGATGTTATACTTCTCTCTCATTATGACGCACTTGAGCTGTTCCCATTCGCTGACGATAGTATCCATTCTATGTCGGAGTATTGTTGTTCTCGTCATAGTAGGTACGGTTTGGGTTTAATTACGGTTCCTTAATATCGGTTATGTACAGGGTTGTCGACCCGCTTCCGCGTATTCTGATACTGGTTTCATGTTGTGGCTCGGCTGTTATCACTATATAAGTAGTCCTATCGTAGAAGTAGATAGAACAACGAAGTAAGGGAGTTTCATTTTCCGTCATTCTACATTTCCATTCTTGACCCAAAAGAATAGCGGGTAAGTTGGGATCTTGAGCACTGTACGTGCTTTATGAGGGAGCTCAAGGGCATACAAGAGAGTTGCCGGGGGATAGCTTCCAAGCCACGGGTAGCCAACGAGGCGCTTGTCCACAATGCGAAGTCTCGGAGCTTGCAGATGGTCTCTTCACCTCGAGCCCATTTCTCACAGGCTTCGAAACCTGAGAAATGCCTCAATACATTGTCTCGACGGACAGTGACTATGTCAGTTGGACGCTCTCAGCGGAGGACTTGTATAGAGCGATGGATCGAGTGAGCAAGGGTCAGGCGAAGCTCGACAGTAGCTTCTCTACGAGAAGAGACCTGACAGTATGTACTACTCCTGTAATAGGTCCCATTGAGGTCAATAGGCCCTCATCCCTTACGTATCAGGATCGCTCCTGCAAATTGCCAATGGTCGTTTGAGTTACGGATCGAAGAACATTTAGGTTTCTAGACGACGCATTCACGTATTCATCATATCAGGTCTCCGAGGTAGTGGTGAATGGTGTGTCGTTGACGTTCTAATGACGGACATTGAGGCAGAGGAATACCTCACTGAACCCGGCCATGATGTGCAATGAGCGAGATTCGGATTACGAGGTTGACGGATTACGAAGTCGTATATGGCTTGTCTAGGTAGAAGCTGAGTGAATCGTCATTCCTCAGCGGGACATGAAAAACAATGGATTGATTAAGAGTGATATTGTGAATATACCTTTCAGTGGCGTGTTATGTAACAGAGGGTGTACAAGAGACAGTCGGATGGAACACCGCCGTACCATTCCGCAGGGCGAGCGACTGACTCATCCACTATGAAGCAGACGCCATTTCCACATCCTCAGGAAGTACACTCGGCGTAACAGCTCCAGATCCAGGTTCATCTACAACTACTGCCGCTACCAATGTGCCCTTCCCGACTTTCTCTTTCCTCTTCCCCATCGGAGTAAGCGTCCCGTCGGCTGCGGCGGCTGCGAGAACTGCGAGCTCTGCCTTGTTCTTCCTTTCCCCGGTCCACCCGTGGGAGTCCCTGTTCCGGTTCCTGTACCACCGGCAGCTTTGTCTGCCGCAGAGCCGCCCTGGGCGGTCCCAGATGACGTGGTGGGATGGATTGGTGCTAGGGCCCAGTTAGGGGGTGGTTTCAGAGGCTCAGCTTTTACACCGCTACTCTTCTATACGCGCGTACCGAACGTCGCGCCGGAGATGGTTGGATCGGCCTATACGATGTATCCCACTTTTCGGGAGGCTGTTCATTAAGTTCCAGTGGTTCCGCAATAGGGAATAAGAAATATTCCATTGGTTTTTCCGGTTGTGTGGCACGCTTCTTCGACGGAGACCAGGGCTTGGAAGCCGGAGGAGGCGCAAGTGATGGCACTGCTTCTTCGTTCTTTGGGACCGCTGTTGTGGGAGCCGCAGTATTGTCGTGGTAGAATACTTGGACATTGGGGTCTTTTGGTTCTTCGCGCCTGTAATATACATAGTAGAGAAATCAATATGGAGGTTCAGTACAGCCGCAAACCACACACCGACTACGCGTCTTCATTTGTCCCTTGGGCGTCGGCGTGGACTTGGAGGTTTTGGGGGCTGCTGCTTCAGTGGTGGGAACAGGCGCAGGTACATTCAACCGAACTGAAACCGGCGGCGTGGCCGTCGACATAACCGGGTTTGCGGCTCCCTCTTTAGGAGAGCGAACCTTGAAGGAAGTCATCATCAATTTTTCGGGTTGGGCGCGCTGGGCGTGTGAGACTTCTCGTTAGACGTGGAGGTGGATGGAGCATTCTGCGTTGAGGTAGCAGCAAAGGTGGGTGCAAGTCCAGCTGTAGTCGTCGAGTCGGTGGTGACGAATGGACGTGCGGGGGACGCGCGGAAACCAGGGACGTCTATACAAGAGGAGCCTGTTGACTTTTGGAGAGGAGTTGAGCCTGTTATTCTCGACAACGGCAGGAACAACGAGTGAGTGGAGTACAAAGGCTGGGGACAAAGCATCCGACGAAAAAATGAAAAGTCAACTTTGACCTCCGTCCCCGCCTCACCCTTCGCCTCAATCGGATCGCTTTCGCCCTCGTACAACAGAGACGATCTCCTGCGCTCTACCCACCTCCTCCCACCTCATGTCTTGTCCCCCAAATGGGCCGACCACCAGTTAGCAACATCTCAAGGCGGCGAATGTCTCTGGCAGCGCGGGCCTAGATCAGGCCAGATTCCAGGCTCTCCTCCAGGCAAGCAGGAGTTCCACTGGTACCAGCACAGCTCTCGATCTCAGGAAGGAAGTAGCGTGGAAGGCCTATAGAATCAAGGTAACGTCAGTCTAATTTCTTGCACCCTAAGGACCTCTCCAGCTGCACCTTGCTCAGCACACCGTGCATGCAGGACAAGCAACAGGTATTCAGACCGCTCACGGCGTGTTCATCACTGCAAAGTTCCCATCCATCCTACTCTTTTCTGCTGCTCGAGGTACACTCACCTCCACTGGTCCGCTCACGGATGGGAGCCACTATATCCACGACCTTCCGTGTGACCCAACGCATTCCTTTGAATCCTTCCATCCCCACTCAGACCACTCGTTTCACTCCCGTGCTAACATTGCCCTGCAGTTGAGCGTCGGACCCTTTTCCTCTCCAAAATTGCTTCCCTACCATCACCCACTGCAGTGTACCTACCAGTAACACCTCCGGAATCGCTCGCAGTCTTCCACTTTACGCTCCCATTCCGTCCCCCGGCCTCGTCTCGCCCCTCGCGCTCTTTGAAACCCTCGAAAAGGACAAGGACAAGCATGGCCTGTCCGCATCGAGCAGGTCGATCTCTGCGCTAAGGCTCGTAGGGACGCAGAGCGTCTCGCCAAGTAGCCCGGCAGCGTGGGGATGAGCATGAAGGTGCATGGTCTGGCCGGGGTACGCGATGCCCCGTATGCACGAGATGCTCACAACAAGAGCAGCATCGGCGGGAAGAGCAGAAATGGCCTGCCCAGCTTGAGCGATATCTCGAAGAGGCTTGCCGGCAACGTTACCGTCAGCAGGGCAAAATCAACCTATGGTTACTGCCCGGGACCGACTGTCTCCGAGCATTGATCGCTTACCCTCGTTCTTGAAATGGGCCAGCACGGAGACAAGGAAGGAGGGTGTCGTACCCACGCAGCCTGGGAGAAGCAGCGACTTGCACCCATGCAAGCATTAGACGGGCGAGGATACAAGGTGTTGTGAGGTTGGCGTTTGCTCCAGTCCCTGGAATCACGAGAGTGGCTGAGGTGCCACGACCTGGCCCATTTCGCGTCCTCAAGGTTTGACTCGCACAAAAGGCACCGGCACCGGCACCGGCACCGGCACTGGCACTGGCACTGGCACTGGCACTGGCACAAATGGCAACGTCGGCAACGCCAACGCAAGCACACTCATGATTCCTACCACCGAGCGCCAGACCAACAGACACGCCGCCGCCTTCCGCTCGCACCCCGAGCGACCGAGCTCGCTCTCGTCCCTCCAGGCGCTGACGAGCAACTCGATGGCCGGGACCACATCGCGGGCCAGCAGACGCCGACGCCGCTCACTGCCGAGGCGCTTCAACTGCTTGCGAGGCGCTCATGGTCGAGCGCCTGAGCAGACGGGTCAGTGCACCCGGAGAGATGAACACACGGCAGCCAGGAAAGCAGCAGCAGCAGGAACGCGGGAACATGCGCGGCGAGTTCTAGATCGCCTCCAAGAACTCGGCTTGGACTCTGTATACCCCCCGTACAATCCCTCATTTGTTCATGTGCTCTGGTCTCTGGTGCCCTGTTTTTACTCGTGTTGGATTGACTCCGACCCACCTACCCCTTGTGCCACTGCCCACCACGTTTTGCCTGCATGTGCCATCTTCTATGTGCCACCACCACCATCATGTTTGCCAACCCTCCTTAGCCCTGTCACCTGATCGCGGTCGCCACTCGCCAATATCATCCCCCTTCCATTTCTTGCACATTCGAGTTTAACCGGTCAACACCACAGACGTTTTACCCACCCCACATACCTACTTACCCAACATTCGCAGTCTCTTATCACAGTCTGACCTACTATTTCCTTCTTTACATGTCCTTCCTTCTTCACGCCCATTCATCCTCGCATTTTTGCTCTCTTGTATTCCATACCACCTTTCTACTCACCTACCTATCTACCCTCTTACCCATACGCCACATCCTCACAACCCTCCCCTCCTCGTTCACCAGCCACCAGCAAAGACATTTCTCTAAACATGCACGCGCGAAGACGTACTGCTTGAAATATTCGCTACCGCCCGCGACTCTTTCCCTTTCGTTGCCTCGACGGCGCCTGGGCAGGACCCCGTTGGTGGCGGTTTTGTTATTTTTTTCTTGTCGTATTCGCGCGTTGACCTCCTTCTTCATCCCCTGTCGGTGGATGAGGGCAATGGAGCGACTCTTCTTTTGCTTGTCTAGTACGAGTGAAGTGGAGGCGCGTT
>Ga0307515_10023016_pt1 | contig 10951 bp, 7 predicted proteins | sample 17_EM_MG_FD_194513 | JGI IMG/M metagenome (GOLD analysis project Ga0307515, IMG submission 194513) | Populus trichocarpa ectomycorrhiza microbial communities from riparian zone in the Pacific Northwest, United States - 17_EM | ecosystem: Host-associated > Plants > Roots > Unclassified | place...
GTCGGAGGTGAAAGCCCGTGCGTTCTGCTCGGCTGCCCGGTAGTAGCCCCGCGGTGTGTAGGGGCCGCGGGTCAGCAGCAGACCGGGCTGTCCGTCGGGGAGGTCGTGGCCGAGCTCGTCGACGATCCGCACCTCGTCGGCCGGACACATCGGCCGCCCCTGAGTCGTGCACACGATGTCGTCCGGGTCGTCGAGCCGGGTGTAGTTGAGCAGCCCCTCGGCCATGCCGAAGACCTGTTGGAGCGTCGCCGTGAGCACGGGCTTCACCTTGTGCGCCAGTTCGTCCGCCAGCCGTGCGCCGCCCACCTGAACCACCCGCAGAGTCACGAGCGAGGCCGATCCGTGCTCGGCGGCGTGCTCCATCCACCGCCCGGCGACCGCGGGAACGACGGCGGTGTGCGTGACGCCCTCGGCCGCGATCGTCGCGAAGACGCGGGTGGGTTCCGGGGAGGGCAGGGTGACGACCCGGCCGCCCGCCAGAAGCGTACCCAGGATGCCGGGGCAGGCGAGGGGGAAGTTGTGCCCCGCGGGCAGGCTCACCAGGTAGACCGCGTCCGCCCCGACGGCGGCCACTTCCGAACTCGCCCGCGCGTTGTAGGCGTAGTCGTCGTGGGTGCGGGCGATGAGCTTGGGCAGACCGGTGGTTCCGCCCGAGAGGAGGAAGACGGCCACGTCCCGGGAGGTCGGAGCAGCCGCGTCGAGACGTTCGCGGTCGGCCTTCGCGTCCGTGGAGGGCTCGCACAGGGCCCGGAGGTCGATGCCGGCGGGAGTGACGTCGTCCCCGGCGACGAGGACGTGCCAGTCGGCGCCGGTGACGGCCTGTACCTCGGCGGCCAGCTCGTGGCCGAGCGCCTGGTGGTCGAAGTCGCGCAGGACGTCCGGCACTGCGATCGCCACCGCTTCGGCATGTGTGGCCAGGTAGGCGAGTTCGGCGCGCCGGTGGGCGGGCAGGGCCATCACCGGCACGATGCCGGCCCGCAGACAGGCGAGGGTGAGGACCACGAACTCCCAGCCGTTGCCCAGCTGCACGACGATCCGGTCGCCCGCCGCGATGCCCAGGTCCAGCAGCCGTACGGCGGTGGCGTCGGCCCGTTCGGCCAGTTCCGCGTGGGTGAGGCGGACGCCGGCGCCGTCGAGGGCGGTGGGGTCCACGAGTGCGGGGGCGTTCGGTATCCGGTCTGCGACTCCCTGGAGCAGGGTGCCCAGAGGCACGCCCGCCCAGTACCCCTCGGCGACGTAACGTGCCACCTCCGCGTCCGGCCACGGCACGGTGTTCTCAGCGATCGGGGTGGGCATCGTCGGCCTCCCTGGTGATGATGACGGCGTCGAGCGCGATCAGCCCCTGGGCGGTGAGGCGCAGGGGGTTGATCTCGGTCTCGTCGAGGAGCGGGTTGGCGGCCAGGAGGGCGCCGAGGGAGGCGACCACCCGGGCGAGTTCGTCGGGGTCGAGGACGGGACCGCCGCGCCAGCCGTCGAGAAGCGCCCGCCCGGCCAGTTCCCCGGGCATGGCGGCGGCCTCGGCCGGAGCGAGCGGGGCGAGGCGGATGGCGACGTCGGCCAGCGCCTCGGCCGTGGTACCGCCGAGGCCGAGCAGCACGATGGGCCCGAACACGGGGTCGCGGCGCGCGCCGACGACAAGGTCGACTCCCGGCGGCGCCATTCTCTCCACGAGGTAGCGGCGTGCCCCTGCGGCATCGAGCCTGTCGAGAGCCGTGTCCAGTTCGGTGGGCGTCGTGATGCCCAGGTGCACTCCGCCGATCTCGGTCTTGTGCAGGACCGTGGCGTCGAGGAGCTTGACCGCGACGGATCCGCCCAGTTCGACGAGTGCGGTGTGGGCGGCGGCCCGGTCGGCGCAGGCCCGGCGTGGCATCGTCGCCACTCCCAGCCGGTCGAGCAGGCACTTCGCCTGGTTCTCGTCGTGGCTGCCGGTGATGCCGGTGGGTACGAGGGTGTCGTCCGCCGCCGGCACCGCGCGGGCCCGGGCGCGTGCGTCCGTGAGCAGAGCCGCGGTGGCGGCGGCGACTCCGCGAGGGTCGGCGGCCACGGCGATTCCCGTCTCCAGGAGGGCCCGGCGGCCCCGCACCACCGCCTCACCGGTCCCCCCGAGACCCAGGACGAAGGGGACGCCGGCGGTGCTGCCCTCGCGCGCGGCCGCGACGATGTCCACGGCGTCCGGTTCGTGCAGCGCGTATCCGGCGATCACGTCGACGCCCGGGTCCGCGCCGACGGCGGCGAGGACGGCTCCCAGCTCCGGGCCGGGCCGGCCGGTGTCGACAGGATTGCGCTGGAAGGTCAACGGCGGCAACAGCCCCGCCAGGGTGGCCTGTGTGCCGGCCGTCAGCTCGGGGACGCGAGCCCGCCGGCCACGCAGATCGTCGAGGAGCAGCAGGCCGGGGCCGGCCTGTGCGGTCACCACCCCGACGCCCGGCTCGGCGGCGGGCTTCGCACGGGTGACCGCGAGGGCGCCCACGGCGTCGACGAGTTCACGCTCGTCGTCGACGAGGACGGCGCCGGCCTGGGCCAGCGCGGCCCGTGTGGTGCGCCAGGACGTGGCGAGCGCTCCGGTGTGCGAGGCGGCGAAGGCGCCGATGTCGTGCCGACCCACGACCAGGGCCACGACCGGACGCCGGGCGGCGAGCCGACGCACACTCGCGACCAGCCGGGGGCCGTCGGGTACCGATTCGACGTGCAGCGCCACCGCTCCCGTATCGGGGTCGTCCGCCAGGTGGTCCAGGACGTCGGGGGCCGTGATGTCCACACCGTTGCCGAGCCCGACAGCGAGGCTGAGACCGTGTCCGGCCTCGGTCAGCGCGAACGCCAGCGCGTGGTTGACGCCGCCGCTCGCCGCCACGACGGCCACCTTGCCTCGCCGGACCTGAGCCACACCGGGGACGAAGCTGGCCGTCACGCCCGCGTGGGGTGCGACGAAACCGCTGGTGTTGGGGCCGAGCAGCCTGATGCCCGTACTCCGGACGACCTCGGCGAGCCGGCGCTGGTGGTCGATGCCCGGCCCGCCCGCTTCGGCGAATCCACCACCGCAGATCACTGCGGCACCCGCCCCGGCGACCGCGGCCTCGGCCAGTACATCGGCGCAGGCCGCCGCCGGAACACAGATCACCGCCAGGTCGACGGGCCCGTACCTGGCCGCTTCGGCGACCGATCCGTACATGGACTCGTCGCGGCCGTTGACGAGAGCCAGGTACCCCCCGGCGTCGGCGAACGCCGCCAGGGAACGGACCATCGCTGCCCCGAGCTTTCCGGGATTGCGGGAGGCGCCGACCACGGCGATGCCGCGGGGGGCGAACAGCGGCCGGAGACCGCTGCCGACCGCGGTGGGCAGGGTGCTGGTCATCGGGCGACTCCCACCAGGTCGGCGCGACCGGAGAGCACCGTGGTCAGCGCCTGGTCGCGGTCGGGTTCGGGGACGATCGACAGGGCCGGTAGGTGCTCCCGCATCCGGGCCTGCTCACAGACGAGGGTGCGGGTGAGCGGCGTACCGCCGTGCACGGCCACCAGCTCAGGGCCGTCCGGACCGTGGAGTTCCGCGAGCCGGGCGAACACCCCGGGCAGCCCGGCCTCGGTGTCCGGAGCCTTCACCAGCGCTCCCCAGCCGCCGGCGACCGGGTCTGCCGCCAGCGGCAGGTCGGCATTTCCCCGTACGGCGACGGGGGTGCCCCCGGCGTCGGTCGCGACGTCGACGAGACGGCCCGGTGTGCTCCAGCGGGCGCTCGTGAACGCTGTCTCCAGCGGTTCCGTTCCATGCGCGGCGATCCAGCCGTCGTGGCTGGATCCGACGAACTCCGGTGCCCTGCGGGCCAGTCGGGCGTCGCCGATGCTGCGCGTGAGGAAGTGGTAGGCGAACTGCCACGGTTCGAACGCGTCGTGGTAGCGGCCGAAGTGTTCCCACCAGGCCAGGCTGGGGCGTGCCGAGTCCTGGATCTTTCGTACGGAGGGCTGGGCCGTCCGCTCGTAGGCGGCGAGTGCCGCGGGCAGGTCGCCGGGATGGCCGGCGAGGGCGCCGGCGAGTTCCACGGCGTCCTCCATCGCCATCTTGGTGCCGGAGCCCACCGAGAAGTGCGCGGTGTGCACGGCATCGCCGAGCAGTGCGACCGGCCGGGGGTCCAGGGTGTGCCAGTGACGGGTGCGCCGGGTGCGGAAGTTGCCCCACCGGGAGTTGTTGGTCAGCAGTCGCCCGCCCTCGATCTGTTCGGCGAACAGCTTCTCCAGGTACTCCTTGGACTTGAGGTCGCTCGCGCCGGGCGGCTGGGTCACGTCGAACTCGTCGAGTCCGGCGCGCTGCCAGGACGTCTCGTCGGTCTCCACGATGAACGTCGACACGGAGTCGGAGATCGGGTAGCCGTGCACGGCGAAGACGCCGTCCGGGCCGCGCTCGTGGACGAAGGTGAGTCCGTCGAAGAGGTAGTCGGTGCCGAACCAGATGAACTTGGCGGCGGCGGTCTCCACCTCCACGCCCAGTCGCGGTCCGAGGGCGTCGCGGATCTTCGATCCCGTCCCGTCGGCGGCGACCACCAGGTCGTAACCGTCCAGCGAATCGAGCGTCACCTCGGTGGAGAACCGCAGGTCGGCGCCGACATCACGGGCGCGCTCCCGCAGCAGCAGGAGCAGCGTGCGCCGTACGACGGCCGCCATACCGTTGCCGCCGCAGCGAATGCGCTCGCCCTTGAGCCGGACCTCGATCTCGTCCCAGTGACGGCCGTGCGTGTTGAGCGCCTCCCGCAGGACCGGGTCGGCCTCGTGGATGGCCTCCAGAGTGCGGTCGGAGAACACGACCCCGAAGCCGAAGGTGTCGTCGGCGTGGTTGCGCTCGAACACGGTGACTTCGGCCGACGGGTCCGCCTGCCGCATCAGCGCGGCGAAGAACAGCCCGCCGGGCCCGCCGCCCACCACTGCGATACGCATCGCGTCACCGCTCCTTGATCAGGGTGTTGCTCAGCTCGCCGACGCCCTCGATCCGGGTGACGAGCTTGGAGCCCTCGGCCAGGTAGCGGGCAGGCTTGCGCGCGTGTCCGACACCGCCGGGGGTACCGGTGGCGATGATGTCGCCGGGGACGAGGGTGATGATCCGCGAGATGTAGGAGACGAGCGCGGCGGCGTCGAAGACCAGGTCGGAGGTGTCGGCCTGCTGCACGGTGTCGCCGTCGACCTCGCAGGAGATCTCGCCGGGCTCGGCGTCGGTCACCAGCCACGGCCCGACCGGAGTGGAGCGCTCGAAGGTCTTGCCCTGCAGCCACTCCACCGAGCGGTACTGGAAGTCGCGGGCGGTGACGTCGTTGACCACCGTGTAGCCGGCGATCGCGGCGGCGGCCTGCTCACGGGTGGCGTGTCGCACCTCGGCGCCGACGACCACGCCGAGTTCGGCCTCCCAGTCGACCCGCTCGGATCCGGCGGGTAGCGCGACAGGGTCGTGCGCGCCGACAAGGGCACGGGCGAACTTGGCGAACAGCGCCGGATACTCGGGCAGTTCGCGGCCCATCTCCAGGATGTGCGTGCGGTAGTTCAACCCCACGCAGAAGATCTTTTCCGGGTTCGGGACCAGAGGCGCGTAGTCCAGGCCGGCCAGGTCGTATCGGGGGCCGTCGGCGGCCTGTGCCGCGGCCCGCCAGTCGGGGTGGGCCAGGAAGGCGCCGAGGTCGACGGCGCCGAGATCGACCGCGGCGTCCTCGTCGACCCGGACGGCCGCGGTACCGGAGGCGGTGCGGATGGTGGCGAGTTTCACGGGGCGAGAGCCTCTCGGGATGTGCGGGCGAGGCCGAGGGCCTCGAAGACGGGATCATCGGAGAACCGGAACGCGTCAAGGCCAGTGTCGGTCCGCAGGGACACGCCCGCCCAGGACGGGACCGCGAACAGGTCGCCCTTGCCCACCTCGTGGGTGTCGTCGCCGACGGTGACGGTGCCGGAGCCCTCGAAGACCTGCCACACCGAAGAACCGGCCGTACGGGTCAGCGCGGTGCGGGTGGCGGGACGCAGCCGGTGCATTTCACAGCGCATCGTGGACAGGCAGTCACCGGCGGTGGCCGGGTTGGTGAAGCGGACCACGGCGTGGCCGGGCTCGACGACACCGGGGTGTCCTTCGTCCTCCAGCTCCAGCTGTGCGGCGAGGGCGGCGTCGGTGTGTTCCCATCGGTAGGCCATCAACGGCGACGCCTTGGAAGCGGGAGCTCCGACGGGTGTGAGGCCCGGGTGTCCCCAGAGCCGCTCGTTGCGCGAACTGTCGGGGGTGGCACGGGTGGACAGCTCGTCGGGGCCGAACTCGAAGAAGCCGGCGTCTATCTGGCGCACGAGCGGGATGTCCAGGCCGTCGATCCAGGCCATGGGCCGGTCGGAGGTGTTGTGGTGCTCGTGGAAGTGCATGCCGGGGGTGAGCAGCAGATCGCCGCGGCGCATGGCGACCGGGTCGCCCTCCACATTGGTCCACACGCCCTCGCCGTCCACCACGAAGCGGAACGCCGTCTGCGTGTGCCGGTGCGCGGGGGCCTCGTCGCGCGGGCCGAGGTACTGGATCGCGGCCCACAGGGTCGGTGTGGCGTAGGGCGTGCCGGGCAGCCCCGAGTTGGCGAGGGCGATCGCGCGGCGCTCGCCGCCACGGCCGACGGGAACGAGCTCACCGGCACGCTCGGCCAGGGGCAGCAGGGTCGACCAGCGCCAGAGCATGGGCACCGCGTCGGGCCGCGGACGGGTGGGCATCAGCCCGCCGATCTGGGTCCACAGGGGAGTCATGTGGGCTTCGGCGAAGCGGGCGTACAGATCGTCGAGCCGGGCCTGCTCCTCCGCGGTGATCTCCGGGAGCTGGGCTGTCGTCATGCGATCGTCGCCTCCTTACGAGAGGTGCGAGAGATACGGGTCGCAGCGGCCGTCCGTACCGCGTGCGGGCAGAGCGTGAGCCCGGCTCCCGGCGGTGCGCAGGCGGTCCCGGTGCCGGGGCGCGAGCATCACGCTCCTTGCCGTCTGGGGCCTCGTCATGGCGGCGTAATTGCGGCGCCATGACGAGGTAACAACAACGTACGACAAAGAGTCGACGGTCGTCTATAAGTTGAAACATATTGGCGGACGAGGCCGCGCTGTGCGGGTCAGCGCCTGTCGATCAGCTCGTCTATGCACGCCTCGGCGGGGTGTCGAAGAAGGCCGTGCGCCTCCAGGAACACGTCGTGGGCGAGGCGCCCGTGCCAGCCGCTCGGCAGGAGTTCGGGCGGCAGGTCGGGATCCCGGAACGGGAAGAGGCGGTAGTCGTGGATCAGCCGCATGCGTTCCGTCAGTGCCGCCGGCCCCTGCAGTGTCCCGGCCCGGTACTCGGTGAGTCGCGGGCGGTAGACCTCCAGGAGGTCGGCGTAGTCCCGGTTCAGTTTCTCCAGTTCCCAGGCGCGTCCGGCGATGTCACGGTCGGCGTCCAGGCCCTTCGAGCGGGAACGGAAGGTGTCCAGCTTCACGGTGGGAGCATCGGCGAAGGCGTGCAGCACGTGGTCGGTCCGGTCGTGCGGGCTGAGCCAGATCGCCGAGGAGAGGGGGCCGAAACCGAACCAGGCGAGCTTCTTGCGCAGTTGTTCGCGCAGGGCGCGCTCGGTCTCGGGGACCGAGTAGACGAGCATGTGCCACTGGCCGTCCCAGGGGCCGCGCGCCCGCTGGAAGATGCGGGCCCGCCCCTCGTCGAGCAGTTCCCATGCCGAGTCGGTGAGTGCGTAGACGGTCTCCCGTCCTTCCCGCCTGCTGTCCAGCCAGCCCTCTTTGCGCATCCGGGTCACCACCACGCGGACGGTTGCCTCGGGGACGTCGAAGCACTCCATCAGGGCGACGAGCGCACGCAGCCGGACCTCGCCGCCGCGGTAGCGCAGATAGTCGCCGAACAGGTCGAACACCAGCGAACGCGCCTTCACGCGGATCACCTCCTGTCGACTTGGTCCGGATCGGGGCCGCTCGGTGCCGCATGCGGCGCGCGGCCGTGATCACCCTGCCACACCACATGGTCGGGCCTCCATGGTGCGATGCCGACACCCTTAAAATGATTCACCCTGAAAACGGACGGCGCGATATTGACACTTGAGATGTGGGTCACGATGATGACTGCAGACCCGGTCGGCTGCACCCGCCTTCAGGTTCGGCTCCGGAGTCCGGACTGTCGACGTGGGGTCGGATCCCCGAACCGCGAGTTCGGAGGAAGCGATGAATCCAGCTCGGAGCCGTACTGAGCCGCTTTCTCCGACATCCCCTGCACCGCACCCGTGGCCTCTCCCCGTGCGGCGCAGACAGCGGCCGTCGGCCGTGGAGCCGTCACACTGCATCTGAAGGGACTCAGATCATGACCTCGACCACCATTCCGCGGACAGGCCACCTGATCGGCGGCGAGATGACCACCGGCGACCTGCGGGACGTCCACGATCCCGGGCGCCTGCAGGACGTGGTGGCGCAGGTGGCCGTGGGAACCGTCGACGACGTCGACCGCGCCGTCAGGGCGGCCCACGAGGCCTACGCCACCTGGCGGCGGACCCCGGCGGACGAGCGGGCCCGGCTGCTGACCGCTGCGGGCGACCTCCTCACCGCCCATGCCGAGGAGCTCGCGCCGCTCCTGGTGCGCGAGCACGGCGGCGTGCTGTGGGAGGCCCGGACGGACTTCGCACTCGGCACCGGAGTGCTCCAGCACACGGCGAGCCTCATCGAGGACTTCTTCCGCCCGGTGCAGTTCGACGACGAGCAGAGCTTCATCAGCGTGGAGAAGGTGCCGCGAGGTGTGGTGGCCGCGGTCGTCCCGTGGAACATGCCCGTCGTCCTGACGATGATGAAGCTGGCGCCCGCGCTGGCGACGGGCAACACGCTCGTGCTCAAGCCCTCGCCCTTCGCTCCCGCCGCCCTCACTCTCCTCCTCCAGCGGGTCGCCGAGCTCTTCCCGCCGGGCGTGATCAACGTGGTCCACGGTGAGGGCGACGTCGGTGCCGCCCTCACCGGACACCCGCTGGTCCGGAAGGTCGGCTTCACCGGGGGGACGCTCACCGCGCAGAAGGTGATCCATGCGACCGCGGACACCATCAAGAACGTCACACTGGAGCTGGGCGGCAACGACCCGGCGATCGTTCTGGACGACGTGGACGTCGACGCCGCGCTGGACCGCATGCTGAAGGGCGTCTACACGAGGTCCGGCCAGATCTGTTTCGCGGTCAAGCGGATCTACGTCCCCCGAGGCCTCTACCAGCGCTTCTCCGACGCGTTCTGCGAGCGCGTGAACGAGTACGCCGTCGGTCACGGCCTCGACCCGGCCACGAGTTTCGGGCCGCTCAACAACGAGGCCCAGTACAAGAAGGTCACCGACCTGCTGGAGCGGACCAGGAACTCCAGCGCGCGGCTCGTGGAACTGGGCCGCAAGGTCGACCCCGAGGGGTGGGGCAACGGTTACTACGTGTTGCCTCACGTCGTCCTCGATGTCGAGCACGAGGCGCCCGTCTCCTGCGAGGAGCAGTTCGGGCCGGTCGTTCCGCTCATCGCCTACGACGACGAGGCGCAGGCGGTGAACTGGGCCAACGACAGCGACTACGGCCTCGGCTCGTCGGTGTGGACCACCGACCCGGACCGCGGGCTCGCCCTGGCCCGCCGGATCGAGGCCGGCAGCACCTTCATCAACACGCACTCCTTCGAGTCGCTCGATCTGCGCATGCCGTTCGGCGGAATCAAGGAGAGCGGCATCGGACGCGAGTTCGGCACGGCGGGCATGGCGGCGTACGTCGAGGACCATGCCATCCGCCGTCTGAAGTAGGCCGTCGTTGCGCCGCCTTCGCGCCGCCGCATCCCTCGGCGGCGCCCTCCGCGGAAGATCCCTGAGGAATGCGCCGGAACCCGTGGTTCCGGCGCACGAGGGGCCGGAGGCCCGGCCCTCACACAGCTTGGAGTCCGATCGCAATGACCACGATCACCGCCGCCGTCGCGCGGACACACAAGGCACCACTGAGCCTGGAACGGCTTCAACTCGACGACATCCGTGACAACGAGGTACGGGTCAGGATGGTGGCCACGGGTGTGTGCCACACCGATTCCATCGTCCGGGACGGTGTCTACCCGACTCCGCTCCCGGCGGTGCTCGGCCACGAGGGTGCCGGCATCGTCGAGGCGGTGGGGAAGACGGTCACCCGGGTCAGGCCGGGCGACCACGTCGTGATGTCCGCCGCCTACTGCAGCCACTGCGATGAGTGCCTGGCCGGCCGGATGGCCTACTGCGAGAACCTGTTCGCCCAGGACTTCGGTGGCCGTCGGGAGGACGGTTCGACCGCGTTGACCGCCCAGGACGGCACGGTCGTCTCCTCGCACTTCTTCGGCCAGTCCGCGTTCGGCACGCACGCCAACGTCGTCGAGAGCAGCGTCATCCGTGTCGATCCGGCCGCTCCGCTGGAGACGCTCGCACCGCTCGGTTGCGGCATGCAGACCGGCGCCGGGTCCGTCCTCAACGAGCTCCGTCCGCCGGCCGGATCGTCCTTCGCGGTCTCCGGTGCCGGCGCCGTGGGCCTGGCCGCGGTCATGGCGGCCCGGGTCGCCGGCTGCACCACGATCGTCGCGGTGGACGTCCACGACTCACGCCTGGAACTGGCGAAGGAACTCGGCGCCACCCATACGATCAACGGCCGCAGCGCCGACGTCCCCGACGAGCTGATGCGGATCACGGGCGGCAGGGGCGTGAACAACATCCTCGACACCACCGGCATCCCCGGCGTACTGGCCCCGCTGGTCGGCGCACTGTCCATCCGGGGCACGCTGGCCCTGGTCGGAGCCGCCGCTCCCGGCACCGAGACACCGTTCGAGACCGGACAGTCCCTGGTGAAGGGGTGGACGTTCAAGACCATCGTCCAGGGCAGCTCCGTGCCCCAGCTGTTCATCCCGCGACTGGTCGAGCTGTACGAGCAGGGGCGCTTCCCCCTCGACCGGCTCATCCGGCACTACAAGTTCGACGACATCAACA
>Ga0307515_10023017_pt1 | contig 10950 bp, 5 predicted proteins | sample 17_EM_MG_FD_194513 | JGI IMG/M metagenome (GOLD analysis project Ga0307515, IMG submission 194513) | Populus trichocarpa ectomycorrhiza microbial communities from riparian zone in the Pacific Northwest, United States - 17_EM | ecosystem: Host-associated > Plants > Roots > Unclassified | place...
AAAAATATTGAAAATAAAGAGATTTTGAACTTGGAACTTGAAAGATTTATGTGGTATTTATAACACGTATTGGATTAGTATAAAAATATTAAAGGATCCGCGTGGAGGTTCCGAAAACTACCGAGAAAGTATTGGGCTCAAGCGAGTTTTCTAAGCCTGTTAGGGGTGGAAACAATACCTAAAATATGATCTAGAATTGTCATTGAAAACGAAAATGGAGTATCAAAAATCCCATATATTTTGTTTTATTTTTCTCAAGTTTATTGTTTCCTTGATATGATATAATAAAAATGTGTATAGCTATAAATTAATTAAACATGGAAAATGATTTACAAACTCAAGCAATTAATAGGTCCAAAGGTTACCAAAATTCGATTGAAGATTTTTAATTTAAAACTTTTTATGTTCAGAAAATTTTTATAATCACTTTTATGATAATGAAAATGTAAATTTAGAAATAATTAAACATTGTTGCGCTTCCTTGTTTCATGCAGCATTTTTTGTGTTTTTTTTTGTGTTTTTTTTTTCTTGCTTGTTCATCTAATATAAGTTAAATTATTTTCTTTGTAGCCATTTTTTTAATAAAATTTTCAACTATTACAAAAAAAACATTTAACAAAAGATAAAAAACATCACAAACAAATAAAACTAAAAATAATAAACATTTTAAATCTTACATGTTAAAGGAAATCAAAGGCCAAATGAAAAAGGTAATCAAACATGCCAATCTTAGCATTGCTAAACCATAAAGCGGTTATATGTGCTTTTCATATACCCCCCCGCACGTAAACCTAACTTTCCCTGAGCCCAACCAATAGCACGTGCCAACCTTCTCTCTTGCGTGTAGACTTTCCTTATTACTAATAAGATTAAATAAAAATCTCCCTTTAATTTCCTCATGTGTATTAATTAGCATATACTAAGTAATTAGCCCGTATTTCTCTGCGGATTTGAACTAAAAAAGATTTTAAATGTAAAACATAGCATTGTTAATGTATTTTTTAATTGTGAATAAAATCTTGATTATGAATTTAAGATTTAATGTATATAAAGTAAAGATTTTTTTAAAAATTAAAATAATAACATCTTCGATAGATATGGGCTAACCTAAGTTAAGTAGTCAAATCCACGACTCGGGTCATATACTTGATTGGATTTAATAATATCAATTTTTAAATAAGTTTTATTTAATTATATGATAATAAAAATATACACCATTAACATATCAAATTTTTTAAATAATATAATGATAGACTGTAAAGAAAAAACTTTCAAATATTATAAAAAAGCTAGTATACTCTTGTTTAAAAACAAAATAAGAATTAAATGATATTTAATAAAATAATATCTAAAATATATTCTTAATTAATTTAATATATTTAATATATTTATACATTTATATTATTTTAAACTAATTATTTTTTTAAAAAAATAAATTAAAAATAAATTTTTTTTAAAAGAATAATAAGACAGGCCACGTGCCTAGCCTTATTTAAAAAGTCTAGGTACGACTCGGCTTGGAAGACTAGGTCTTTTTCTTATTTTTTTTATTTTTCATTTATTTTTAAAAACAATTGAGCAATAGTGACAGGTGACATGTCGTCTATTGGGCAATTTCCTTAAAATCTGACAACTATAATGATGACTGAAAAATCAAAGGTGGTTTTGGCCTAAAAATCTATTTTTCCTTTTATTTTCACCTAAAAAACATCATAAAAACCTCCATAAACTACTTATGAACCCCAAAATACTCTAAAATCACTTCAAAAAATAAAAATCAACTTGATTAAAATAAATCAAAAGAACACCGATTTACTTTTTCCGTCATATTTATAGGGAAAAAAACCACCATCATCGAACTCCTTTCAAGAAGATGAGCACATTGACAAAAAGATTCTTCTTTTTTAATGACGAGAAAGTAACCAACAAACAAATTTCTCTTTTTTTTTTGTTATTTTTCAATGATTTTATATCTTCTTTCTCAAATCGAGAGACTGAATGATGAACAAAATGAGCTTTTAAATCAAAATAAAAATTAAAAAAAACTTTTAGATTGGCTATGTATTTTCTTTGTGATCTACTTTTTGGTCCTTTATCTTTTAATTTTATATTTCTACTACAATTTAAACTTCATTTCAGGAAATTATGTCACAAAAGGATTAAATTAAAAACAAAAATATTTAAAAATAAAATAAAATAAAACACATATCTTTGTATTGATAATGTTTTCTCTACCTCTTATGATTGCCTATCCATCTATATGGGTAGATTTGGTTGTGTTATTAATGAACAAAAATTGCATCTCAAAAAGACCAATATGACCTTAATAACTTGTATTGTCGTGGGTTCCAAATAATCATATAGCTAGGGCATTGTGGTCATGGAAATCAAATCAAAGGATGGTGGTAGTTCGGATCATTGAGATGACTTTGTACTGACCTTATCTTTATTTTATTCCGTAGTTTGCGTTGGTTTCCTAAGGACTATGTACAAAATGATGTTAATAGCTTTAACATTTTGGTCATTTTATATGAAATAAATATAATTAAATTCACAAAAAAAATATAAATCATATATAAAGTAAAGAATTGACCGTTTGATTCCTATAATTATTTTTTCCTGAAAATATCAGTTTAGATACCCTTGACTTATAAAACCTTAAAAGACTCAAATACCCTAAACTCTTGAGGTTTGCAAAAGGTCATATTAGCCAAGTTGTAATATACCTAATAAATTATACCTCAAGTCTTTGTTTTTATATGTTTCATTTTTAAGTTTATTTAATAAATTTTGCTCTCTAATTTATTTCTAATCGTTATTTTTTCTTAATTATATTAGAAAAATGTATGAAATGAATATTTATATTTTTAATTTTAATTTATTGGTGTGAAAATGTATAGCAAACAAAACAAATAAATGTTGTTACAAGAAAGCAAAAACAAATTGAAAAATAAAATAAAATAATGGTGAGTAAAAAGAGAAGGTGAAGAAGAAGAAGAAAGAAAAGCAAGAAAGAATAGCGACCTCTTGATCTCTTTCTTTCCTCTCTCTTTGGGGCTTGGTGTTTTTTTTTTTTTTTCCGCGTTTTGAGAGGGATACCAGTCTCTTTAATCCTCCATTCTTTTCCTTTATTTTATTGTTAAGGTTCATCTCTCTCTCTCTCTCTCTCTACACTCACTAGCTCTGAGTGCTGCAAAGAGCAACAAAGAGAAAGAAAAGGAGAGAAAGAGAAAGAAAGAGACGAGAGACAGAGGACAACACATAGAGATAGATAAATAGAAAGAGAGAGAGAAAGTAAGGAATTCACCAAGCTTTCAATACCACAGAAGAGAAAACGATGTCTGAGAGCTTTCTCTCCTTACATACTCTGAAACTCCAAGAGGTACTTGCTTTTGTGTGTGTGTGTATATATGAGTATGATAAAAGTGAAACATATATAAAAAAGAATTAACCAAATTTAAGGAACGAACAAAGACTCATTTGATACTTGTTGCTCGATCTTTCCCTCTCTCTTACTCTTTCTTGGTTTTAGTATGTTTCTTGATATGTTAAATCTAAGATAGTGTTTATTTCTTGTGTTTTTTGGCCGTCTCTAAACTGATCCATGTGTAGCAGATTTGATTGACAGAAGAAAGGAAATTATAAGGTTGTGACTTGTGAGGGTGCTACAAAGAAGATAATTGAAAGAGATGATGATGATGATCATCTTCAAGATATTGATATGGGAATAGCTACAACACCTCCATTCCCTCCAATACTTCCGCACTCAAAGACTCACCAGTTAAGCTCTCCGATACTACAAAACACTAAGTCCAACCCTTCAAATCATAATTCTATGTCCCAAGATTACCATCAAGGTATCTTTTCCTTCTCGAATGGCGGTTTCGAGAGATCCTCAGTATCTCACCAAGAACATAATCAGCAGCAACAACATCAGCAGCAGCAGCACCATATAGCCCAACAGATCCGCAGGGATAAGCTTAGAGTTCAATCAGGCTATGAACAACCTCCACCGGCATTATTAGGTATTGAAGAAGAAGAATCAAGTGGCCTTCCGGTCTACGAAACAGCCGGTATGTTATCAGAAATGTTCAATTTCCCTCCTGCTGGCGGACCAGCCGCGGCTGTTGAATTGTTAGATCAGCCCTTGCGGTCTAATTACCGGACTCAGCCACGACAACAACAACAACCGGTGACAACCAACGATTGGTATAACAGCAACAACACGCAAGGTATGGCAGTAGGAGGTTTGGGGATAGGCAATTCAAAAAATCATAGTAATAATGATAGCCGTGAAAGTTTGGCTCAACATCAGCATCAAATTTCAGGCATTAACGCAGATTCAGCTACAGCCATGCAGCTTTTTTTAATGAACCCATCACAACCAAGATCACCACAATCTCCTTCTCTTTCTCATCATCAACCCCCTCCTTCAACTTCTTCTACACTTCACATGTTGCTACCAAATCCTTCAAGTTCTCTTCAAGGGTTTAGTACTGTATCAGGAGGGGGATTTGGTGCTACTAGTGTTATATCTCCACCACAATTCACATGGGTTCCTGATAGTTCTCATGTAGGAGGCAATACTGGTGCTCCACTCAGTAATCCAACTGAGATTAGCGGTGTTGTTGAAGGACAAGGACTTTCTTTATCATTATCATCATCTTTGCAACATTTAGAGGCAGCCAAAGCAGAAGAATTGAGGATGGGAGATGGTGGGTTATTATATTATAATCAAGGAGCTGGTGGATCATCTTCTAGTCAATATTACAAGAATCTGGGAGGTCACCAACACCATCAAGCATTACATTTACAAGGTGGAGTGGGACAAAACCACCACCAAGTTCATGCTGGTTTTGGGTCATCACTAGGAGTGGTGAATGTTTTGAGGAATTCAAAGTATGTGAAAGCAGCACAAGAGTTGTTAGAAGAGTTTTGTAGTGTTGGAAGAGGTCAGTTCAAGAAAAGCAAATTTGGTAGACAAAACACAAACCCTAGTTCCAATAACAATCCAGGGGGGGGCGGCGGCGGCGGCTCTTCTTCTTCAACAAAAGATCTCCCTCCCTTGTCAGCTGCTGATAGAATTGAGCATCAAAGAAGGAAGGTCAAACTCCTGTCGATGCTTGATGAGGCATGTAATCTCTCTCTCTCTCTCTCTCTCTCTCTCCCCCTCCCTCCCTCAAGAGTAAAGACTTTTTTTTTTTCTGGGTTTGTTTATTTGAGTACGTACATCAATGATTTTCCAAATCACACGGACAAACAGAAAATTCCGGCAAGTTTCTCAACAATATTATAAAAGATTTAAAGATCCCAAGTAGAAAAAAGCCGGCTGGTGCAATAAGGTTACATAAGATCTAGTTGGTAGAGCTAGCTAGATTAGTCATCATAGTATTTTATTTTATTTTCAATATTTAGTTTTTTTCCACATTGATTGTAAAGGTAGGCGATGTGTTAAGGTTTTTGGTTCGGTAAGAAAATAATAAAAAGTCTACTATTATTAGAAGTACCTATCTATCTAGGCGTCCAGCAAGAAACGACGTTCCTCCTGACTTTGAAGATGACTGTTAAGCCACCATATTACGTAAGGGAAGTTATCATGAAGCTACTGCTGCTAAAAAGATTGGTACCCATCGTAGTAATATTGCAGAGAAAGAAAGAAAGCCATTGATATTATATATTAATTAGTTGACCTAGGCGCAGCGAGGGTAGTTGTTCCTTTTCTTTTCTCCTTTTGTTTTTGTTTTGTTTATGCATTACACAAGCAAGCCTGTCAAATTGGCTGTATTGGGGAAAGGCAGTAACGAAAGAAACACCAAGGATATTCCATGCTCCTATTAGCAATCATTTCAGTACTGTACCACCCTTTGGTTAACGCATTTATTCTCCTCCTCCTCCTTCTCTCTGCTATTTGTGTTTTCTTTAAGAACCATGAACAGTCTTATCAAATATATATATATATTGGGTGTCATAACAATTCTTGATTGTCTTTCTTTGTCTATTCTAACCCTTCTCCTCTTTCAGTGTCATGAATATCAAATCATGTCGCATGACTTAGTCCTATCATCATTTATTTTCCTCTTTTCTTACACCACTGTTATGTATCTGCAATATGAGGTAGTAGTGAAAACAACCTTTGAGTTTTGTTTACTTCATGGGACTTGATGTGGCAATTTTTCTTATTTAATGCATGCCTTAAATTGTGTTTTTATTTTATTTTATTACGGTAGTATCAATAGATCCTCATGAACGATATTCTTACAGAAGGAACATTGCGATTGGTGAAATTTAATCATTGTTTATATATTTAATATGTGGGTCAATTTGTTCTACAAAATTGCAGGTGGATCGAAGGTACAACCATTATTGTGAGCAAATGCAAATGGTAGTGAACTCATTTGATCTAGTAATGGGTTTCGGGTCGGCGGTCCCTTACACTGCTCTTGCCCAGAAGGCAATGTCAAGACATTTTAGGTGTCTAAAAGATGCAATAGCAGCACAATTGAAGCTTAGCTGTGAGCTACTTGGAGAGAAAGATGGTGCTGGGACCTCAGGCATAACAAAAGGTGAGACACCAAGGCTTAAGTTATTAGAGCAAAGTCTAAGACAACAAAGAGCCTTTCACCAAATGGGTATGATGGAACAAGAAGCTTGGAGACCCCAAAGAGGCTTGCCTGAACGATCTGTCAACATCTTAAGAGCCTGGCTTTTTGAGCATTTTCTCCACCCGTACGTTACTTTTACCTAAATTTCACTATACTAGCTAGCTACTCGTATCATATTCACAACAATCTAGAAAATGGAAACCTAAGAGAGTTGAAAAATCAAAGTATAGGCACTTATTATTAGTAGTAGACATTATAGTAGTAGTCGTAAAAGTTTTTACAGCATAATGATACTTTCTAATTTGTTAACAAGATAGATACTAACACGAGATCCAAGTTCCCTTGTTTTTTTCTCTAGCTTTTTGTCCAAAATGTGCTTAAAGGAACAGTAATGCAGTGTCCTTGGATGTTGTCTCGTCAGCAAAAGCTGTCAAAGGGTTTCTATTTGCCCACTGCTTTTCCCTCTTATACATAAGTCCCCTCCTCCCTTTGCAGACCTCAGAAATTAGTTAATTGTGTCAAAAATAAAATAAAACTTTATTAAAGCATAATTCAACTGACCACCTTTTTCTTTCTCATCACCTCTCTCTATCTTTCTCTGTGAAATCATGATTTTTATGATAAGTAACGCACACAAAATAATAAGAGCGATCGGTGAGTGCATGCAGTTGTACCCCTTTAAACTTCTCTGCTGCCCCTACTACTGCCTGCTACAAAACACTGCTCATCTTCTCTTCTCTTCTCTTAGATTCTCGCACCTCATGTAAATATGGTACACAAATAAAAGCTAGCAATATTAGTTTCTCTTTATTCGGTTTAGGTATTGACTCTGATGTCATTTTCTGAACCCTGTCTCAGGTATCCAAGCGATGCTGATAAGCATCTGTTAGCTAGACAGACTGGTTTATCGAGGAATCAGGTCTCTCTCTCTCTCTCTCTACATACACACACACGCCCCTCTTTTGATCTCTTCTTAAACAAAACAGTAAATATTAGAGTACTATTCATTTAACATGAAAATGGAGATGGTACTATTCTAGAGAGAGAAAAAACAAGAAGGGACATGAGTAAGTTCAGTAGATTTGCATGGTTCTGGGCTTTACTTTCTCCGGTTTATTTCTCATGTCTTTCTGTTAGAGAACGATATTATGCCATAAGGGTTTAGCATCTTTTTATACGATTTATGTTTCCTTTTATTTTATTTTATTTATTTCTTTGCATTCTTTTATAAGTTAAGGGACATAGATAGACTCAGATACAGACATCAAGGGAGGGAGATAGTATTATTTAAGAGCAGAGAAAAGTACAGAAGAGATGAGACATGAGAGTTTGCAGCTTTGATTGATTCTCTTTCTATGTCTCTCTCTCTCTCTCTCTCCCAACAAACGACACACCACACAACATATCGTATTATCCAACCACACACAAAGATGAAACATTAAAGACAGTGAACAAAAATTTTGTACTTAGGATCATGTTTTATAAACTTGTCGGTATTCTTACTTGCATTTTCTCCTTTACCCGCTGCTAGTGGGTTTTTTTACCTTTGTTACTGTTTTTATTTCCATCTTGTATTCTTGCACCTGCATCTCCTCCTTTCTCGTGTCATTAAACCCTAAAGCTTTATTTCCCTTTTTCTTTTTATACTTTAATACATAACTATTGTATTACCAAACAGTATCTAATAATTCATCAAGTGTACTTTAATTTCTTTTCTTTTTTTTTGTCATTAACTATGTGTTATATTATTTGCATGAAAAGCAAGAACCCAAAGCTGCTTTGCTCTTTGGAGAGGGAATAGAAAGAAACAAACATCTATATGTCTATGTCTTTATCTTGTATATACAATAAATAACTCAGAGGGGGTTATATAGGCTGATCATAAATGGAGTGCTTTTATTAATACCATTCTTAAACTGTTCATGGAGATATAGGACACTGTCAAGTGATTCAACAGACTACATCAAATTCGATCCTCTTTTTTTTTTATGAATATTATTGCATCATCATCATCATCATTATTTATGTGATGTAATTATTCCTATATTTGTTTCGAAAAGCTTTCTGATTTAGTAACTAAATGAGATTTTCAATTTAAAGATTTCAAATTTGAATTATGTTTTTGGTTAAAGAGAAAAATTATAGAATATATAGCTAGAAGTTTTGAAATGGAGTTTATATATATATATAAGAGAAGCTTAAATTCGAGACCAGTGTGAATACAGTAGTGTGTCAATGGAGTTACAAATTCATTGATGAAATGACAAGATTGTTACTTCCTATTATTGTGTGGAGTCCAAAGTTTAATAAACTTCATTTTTAAGCAAAATTATCCGAGACACCATGCATAGATTTATACTTTAAGCACGAGTTAGTATGGCATTCCAATGAATAGTGTGTTGCATAAAATAGATGTGCCCTAGCTATCATTCATTAATCATGCGCTTGCAGTATTTGTTACCAGTTTAATTAAATATTGAAGGTTGCTAATAATCCCATTCCATGTGTTTAGGTTTCAAACTGGTTCATTAATGCCAGGGTTCGGTTGTGGAAACCCATGGTTGAAGATATGTACCAGCAAGAATCCAAAGAAGACGAACCAGGAGCAGAAGATAGAGAAAGGAAGCAAGCCAACAACAACAGCAACAATAGTGGGCTTGCACAAACACCAACGCCTACTACAACAACGACAGGATCATCAGCACCAGCTGCCACAACAACAACCATCCCATCAGGCAAAAGATCCGAAATCAATGCCAATGAAAACGACCCTTCACTCCTTGCAATCAATAGACAATGTTTCTCGGAAAACCAAACAAAACTCTCCACCTCCTCCTCTACTACCACCACCACCATTATTACACCCATCAATATCACCTCCGCCACCGAGGCTGCACCACCACCTCATGCTGGACAGCCTTTCCATGACTTCGCCGACGACACATGTCGACACGGCAGCATTGTTACAGCTGATTATGGGACCACATCCAGCAATGCCAATGCTGGTGGGTCTACGCTTATAAGGTTTGGGACCACTACTGCTGGCGATGTGTCTCTCACTCTAGGGTTACGCCATGCTGGGAACATGCCTGAGAAGAGTCCTACTTTCTCCATGAGAGATTTTGGGGGCTGTTGATTAATTACATAATCATAAACTTTTATATAGTACCTTTCAGGGGGGGGGGGATTTAATCCTATTTTCTGTCTTTTTTTCTTTATTATATTTTTTTTATTTCCATTCTATGAAGAAAGAAATACATAATGAGATCAAAACGTAGCATATTAAAGCTAGCTAGCTGTACGGATTCTATTGCAATTAATTGTATAGTAGATTGTTTTGCATTTTTCAATTTTTCTAATTATGTACGTATTTAATTTAAGATTTTGCCCCCTTATGCTTTACTCGAATAACTTGCTGATAATCAAGTCATATATATATATATGGAGGAAACTATTGCCAAATGTGGGCATAAACGTTTTTTTCCCTCGAAAACATCGATGCCTCCAAACCCTTTTCTGCCATCCAAATATATATTACTGTCAATTACCTTAATACATATATATACACACACACACATTTAAAAATGACAATACGTAGAGATGGGCTATAAATTTAGGATATACCTTTGTGATGAGTACTATGATTGAGTAGTGAAAGCTGCTGGTCTGGTATTAGATATTATAATATTAAAAAAAAAAAGATATTTCATATAAGATCATGTGGTTAATTGAAGCTATAGAGACGGATCGATGGTAAGCTTGAATTTAAAGCACATCGATGTGTCACCATTATATATAGTTATGGAGTTGGTGTCTCTTTCCTTTCGCTTACCTCCCAACTAGAATTTTTCACACATAAATATGGTTTTCAATTTTAGCGTATTGTTGGGAGATAAGATGTTCGATAGATTCGATAACCTTATCTAGAAAAGTAAGAATCTTTAATTATTAAATACTTTTAAGATATGTGTAGCTAGGCTCTACTTTATTGAGTGATTGTCCTCTCTCTCTCTCTCTCTCTCTTTCTATATATTATTTTATTAAGATTCATCTTTGATGGAATTTTGCTTAATTACACTTGTTGATTACCTAAATAACTAGAATATATATATATATAGACACAGACACACTTACTTTTCCATAGAGTTGTAACCCAGGTGAAATGTTGTGATGGGAATTTTCGGTATACTAGGATAAATTTACTAAGATTACTAGATGGTATTCTTAAATGTAACAATAAGGCTAGAGTGCATATTGAATCATTGTAGATTCCTTCTCCCTTAAATGGAATGTAGATGCATTTGCAAATAAAAAGTTTCGATCCTTAAGGATCGGGGATGTATTAGAA
>Ga0307515_10023018_pt1 | contig 10950 bp, 9 predicted proteins | sample 17_EM_MG_FD_194513 | JGI IMG/M metagenome (GOLD analysis project Ga0307515, IMG submission 194513) | Populus trichocarpa ectomycorrhiza microbial communities from riparian zone in the Pacific Northwest, United States - 17_EM | ecosystem: Host-associated > Plants > Roots > Unclassified | place...
CTGAGATACGCAAGGAAGTACAATGTCCAATCTGTCTAGGTGTGAGTTTTGGTCTTTGCTTTATCAACCTCGTGATAACTTTTGACTGTTCCTAAATTGGAATAGCAAGATGTTTGTTTTCTGCTCTTTAGCTGTTCTTTAAGAAAAACTTTTCTCCAGGACACATAAATAACTCAATGACTTCACGAAGTGCTTGTATGCTCATTATCTCTTACATTCTAGTCACAATAGCAACTTTCCCTTTATACACGAGCAGAAATATTTGTTTGTACGAAATTGTTTTCTCCTTTTTTATGTGCAGGTATTATCCGCAAAACAAGAACAGTGATGGAATGTCTGCATCGTTTCTGCAGGGAATGCATTGACAAATCTATGCGGCTCGGGTACCGAAATCTTGTTGCCTTCAATGATTCTTTCCCCCCTAACATCTGTTTAAAGAAGGCGTTCTAGATTAAAAATCCACCCTATTAAAAATCTATACTGAAATTCACTACAGGAACAATGAGTGCCCTGCTTGCCGCACACATTGTGCCAGTCGTAGGTCTTTGAGAGATGACCCAAATTATGATGCATTAATTTCAGCCTTGTATCCAGATATTGACAAATATGAGGAAGAGGTAAATAGGTTCCATCCTACTGAAATCTGTTTTCTGTATAAAAATATTGAACTTCAATCATCAATTGTTTGTATATCTGTTGTAGGAATTGGCTTTCCAAGAAGATGAGAAGGCTCGCAATAAGCAGGTGTGATACTCCTTTATTGTTTCAAGTCTTTTTTAATACAGATTCACATGCATACATTCTTGAGATTCCTGGTGAATTTAGTTAGTCCACCATAGAAAACTACACTAGCAGAAGACTATATCATTCTTCATGTATACATGCTATAGGTCCATCAATAGCACTACCACTGCTGGAATTGTCAAACCATGAAATGTGATCGAACGCATCTTTATGTCCACGTGAATCCATATGTTGTAGTCTTTCATGTTTCTATCAGTTGTACAGTACTCTTTGACTTGATTTTTAATACAGATTTTTGATGATGCGTAACACCGATTTTGCCATTTGAGTGTTAGCCTTCTAGGCCTTGGTGGTGAATCCTATGCAGTAAAATGCCATATGACTTCTCCAAATCCGTCCCTTAAGGTATTTAATGCCAAGTTTTATTTGGGCAGATCCAGGCTACCATCGCCCAGACTTTTCATCGACAGGCTGAAGCTCTGAGTAGAAAAAAAACAACAGCTAAAGTGACAGCAGCAGCATTTGCAAGGAGAACACCAAGTCGTTTTCGAGATGCCCACTCTAGGGGAAGAAGAAATTATCGAATGGCTGGATTTCAAGGATCTGATGACAATGAAGATGCAAATGGTGATGGAGGAAAAGATTCATCATCTGCTGACGAGCACAGTGCAGAAGTCAAACCAAAAAGGTGCAAGAAATGGGCAGGTGCTCGTTCAGCTGCTGTTAATGCAGATGGAGGTGGTGATGAAAATGATTCAGAAGTGAATAAAGAATCTGTGGGGGGATCTTCTGGGCTAGTTGGCCCCTCAGAAAGGCTTGCCTGGGGAAAAAATGGCATGCGGAGTCACACCCGGTATGGCAGTGCAAACGGCAGCAATGTAAAAAATGCTCGAAGCAGTCGCATCTCTAAGTTAGCAGATTATCTACGGAACTTGGAGGGAAATGATAATGAGGTAAAGCTGATCCATGGCTGGTCATGTTGTGAACTGCATACAATGAGGAACTATGGAACGTTAATTGCAGCTTTAAACCAGATCAAACGGTTCTGCATTCTGAGTCACAGGCTCTGCATTTAACCCATATGACTGTCACCTTAGTGACACTATTCTGTTTCTAGATTATTGTTTCACCTTGAGCTCTCACTTTACTGCCCTGAAATGATTGTCCCGCGTTCTTTATTTCAGTTGGATATCAACCTCATGCTTGTTTCTTTTGATGAGCAAAGAGTACCCAGTTTGCAGCGCCCATACCTTTGCTGCAGGCCAACTTTGTCTATTAATAAACTGTGTCAGGTGATTTTTCTTCTAACCTATATCCTGTTTTCTAATAATGACACCTCATTTATTTTAAGTGCTCCTGATGTCAGCGTGTAGAATTGGTCATCAATTCTTTGTTCGATTGCAGTATGTTGCTTTCCAAACCTCTTTGCAAGCCAATGAAGTGGAGATATACTTGGTCCGAGAGATGAATTCTAAGGTCGACTTTTCAATCTCCATGAGCACTCCAATTTCTAAACCTGGTATAATTGATCCATGCAAAGATAAATTGCAAGTTTTAGAAGAACAAGAAACTTTGGGAAGACTTAAAACAAACAATTTCATCCACGGGTACCTGGTGAGCTCCTTTTCCTAGTCAACATATATTTATATCCATGCTCACATGCAGATGAGAATAGTTGTATAAGCACCATAAAAAATATTTCCTTTTGCCCTTCTTTTTTCGCAGCTCCTGGCATATCGGAAAAAGGTGTGAAAGTCCGAATGGTAGAGACATTACCTGGCAAAATCCTCATGGATACCAAGTTCTCTACATCTCGCTTTTACACAGGTATAGATATATATACACTCACAACGGGGACCTCTGCCGGTTCTTTTCTCATAGCGTGCATGTTCATGGATCTGACGTTATACAAATGGTAGTAATTGTACAGGGTCAACATGAATGAGCATAAATGGTTGTCAGTTGTCAAATTTTTTTCGTTCAAGATCTTGCCTATCGACCATGTGCAATGCTGTGATTATGATTATTTACTGCTCCAATCTTCTGCTTAAATTCTTGCGAGCATTAATTGAGCTTATTTCTACTGAACGTGAGCAAATTATTGCCCCAAGTTTCCAAGTTGTAATTCAGGTGCTTTGCGAAAAATATCTCTGGCGCTTGAATGTTCCATCATGCCAATATTTTCTAGTGCACACTGGCCCCATTTATTGGGACCCATAAATTCTGATGTGGTTGGAGCATTGAAGAATTAGGGGAGCTTGCATGTTACCATAATTTCAAGCAACAAGAGACTACACCTTTTTTAACGGGAAAGGAAGTAGTTTACTTTTATTTATGTAACTTCTAAAATTTCAGGTAAAAACTAGTTGAAATCGTGGTCACTACATGTTGTCGTAGAAAATCCTAAAATTTAGCCATGCTTGTCGAAATCGTGGTCACTTGTGGGCTGCCATGTCTTGTTAGATCATGTGTGTGTGTGTGTGTGTGTGTGTGTACAGTGTGTGTTTGGTTGAAGATAAACCTGAGGAAATAACTATTTCCAATAACAATCAAACACTACCTAATATTGTCTCATTATTTGTGATACAAAGAAAAACTCTAGAATTTTAGGAGCACCCACTGCTCCCAACTCCCAGTGGAACTCAGCCATATGGACGAATTGCTTGTATAACGACAACATCTTCTCTTGTCTATTTTTTGTTTTCCCGCATAACTAAGTTCAGTTTTGATTTTACATCGAAGTCGCCCAATCTCAGCAGACTGGATACTCTTGAAGCATTGGAGGTTGTTACGAATACACGTTGGATTCAACTTTTCTTTATGAATAGACTTCTTAATTCAGCTTGCCAAAAACTTGACTTGTTGCAGTGGGGCATTTCCTTGCCATTATTCTCTTCTTCACAAAAGCAGAGGCATAGCCCACAGGGGAAGATAGGGAAGAGCTCAAGTCCTGATGACCCAGCAACAAGCCTGAGTTCGTATTCTCCAGGCTAAATGCGAAGGCACAAAGCTAAAAATCGAGTTGTTTCATGTTGAACCGTATCGAACGATGATGCACATCAAAAGTTCTTCGGCTCTTTTTTTCTATTTTTCCAGTAACCAAGAAGCCTTAAAGCCCACCTTTCGCTAACTTCACCGGTTAATATTTCCCTTGAAAAAGACGAACACCAATTTCTTCGATCAATCACGCAAGAGTGGTCGTCCCCATGCAATAGTAACCGGAGAGCTCCATCTCAACCAATTTCTTTTTCGTAAATTATTATTAAGTACCCGTGTTTTCAGAAAAATAATTAGCTAGTCCTTCCAGTTTAAAAATGCCCCATTTTACATCCCTCTAATTCTTATCTATTTATTACTTAATCCCTCTATTATTCATTCATTAATAAAGTGCTGAAATATCACTAATTCAGTTTTTTTTCTTCCAAGATATATTTGGCTATATATTAACTCAATCAAATCCGAGGGGACTTGTGATTTTTTGAATAAATAGTGTAGCTTTCAATAAATTAACAGCCAGTTACAGATATCGATAAAAAAGAGAAAAAAACAAAAAGTGAATATATTTAAAAATACAGGGACTAAATATTATTGTTCAAGAAATGGTAACTAGTCCTGATCATCATTAAAAAAGGACCACCTTGACCTAGGACAAAACTGATCCAATATCCAATTCCTCGACAAATGATGACATGCCAGGCAGCTAGCCTGCCATTGGATCCCCCCATGCATCCCCTTTTCCTTATCCAATAATCCATCGCAAGATGTCCCTTCTCCTAGGATCAGTATTCCTTTAAATAATAATTTATTGATCGTCTTCTTCATAATGCTCCATGATAATAAATTAAGGAGCAATTGGGATAGCAGATAAGCACAGGCACGTAATTAGATAGCATCAACAAGAACTTCTTATTATATTTAATAAGGCATCATCATCATCACCACCATCACCATCCCTGATTGATCTTTGATTCACAACAAGACCAACCAACCGTACAATGTTTACATAACTTGGGATAATCTCACAAGAAAGAAAGATCAATACAAAACTAGTCAGCTCAGGATGTTCCAGGCACGGTAGAACCGTAGAACCATAACAACAAGAGACATATTGCAGATGAGTACTGAAAAACAAAACACAGTACGTATTTACATGGGCAACCTTGGTTGAAGGCAACCTCATCAACGATGCTCGCTCTTCGTCTCTCCACTGTACATCCTGTGATCATCAGATACAGAACAAAATCTCATTTCAACGATCAAGAAACAAATCCAATTGGCAGATCCAAGCCATCAGATGCAGATCCAATGGCTTGAGTCCGCTGAAGCACAATTAATGAAAATAATTATACCATATCGTGTCTACTTGCATGCATGCATAAGAGAGAGAGGTCTACTCCCACGCGCCATTATAACACCTGGAGATTCCTCTCATTTTATTTTATTTTTAATAAAAGAAAAAAAATCTAAAAGGAACATCATAAAGTAGAACAAAAACAAAAACCCTATTCGAAAATTCACGTGAAATCAATTAATTATCTAGTGATTTTCAAAACAAAGCCTTTCAAGTAAAAATTAAGAAACAAAAATCTCAAACAGTACTCTTTTCCTTCCCTTTTTCATGAGAACAAAATAATCTTCTGAGCAAGTAATTAACCATTATATGAAGGAGACTAAAATTCAACAAATATGGGTTTACGTACCAGTCATAGACAGTGGGTGTGTTAGGCTGTGGCTTGTCAAAAACATGAGCACCAATATTCTTAGTAGCAAGGTTGCTACCAGGGTGGAACACGCTCCTCCAAACATTGCTACGCGCCGACACTGGGGTTGTAGGGGTCACTGGTGTCGTCGGTGTCCCTGGAGTTCCTGGCATAGTCATGGACCTCTGAAACTTATTAACAGGACTGCTCCCCTCTCCGACGTCAATATCTGACCAGAAACAACCATCAATATCAGTAAAAATTAAACAAGGAAACAGTTAACAATATGTAGATGCATAGAATTAGTAATAATACCTTTGATGTTAAGTGGTCTGGTGCTGATCTTTCTAAGCTTCCCAAGGCCACGTTCTGGCTGAGGTCCAGCAACAACATCATCCCACATCTTGTCTAGTAAAACCATCTTGCCTAGCTTATCTTTTCTCTCTGTCTCCCTTCAATGGAGATTGGCTCACTTATATAGAAGAAGATGGATAAATATCTATGAATAATTGCTTGGTGTTTTAATTTTTATCTACTTCCAAGTGTGATTTAACTATGGTCACATTTACTGGGAAGGCTCAGACAGCGTTAAAAGTGGGTCATGAAGGGTACGTGGAGGTAAGAAGATGGGAAGTGGACAAAGTAAAAGGTTGGATAAGGATGAAGACTTAGTAAAGGAGGGGCCCGCAAAATAATATCAATTCGTGATCTGACTAGATTAGAGTAGTAGGTTCCCAAGTGTACCCTTGCTATACAATGGGCTGCCCTATTCTAGGGGTCATTGTGGGGTCCTTAAAGTTGGAGGATGTTATCTTCGATGGCGACACGTGGAACCCATTCCTTCCATCATGGTTTCGATTCTTGATGAGGTGAGTATTTAGAATAAAGTTATTAAACCTCTAACATATGATTCCAAGATCCAAGTTGAGTGGGTCCATCCAAATCAATTTGTTTTGATTTTTTCTGTAAAAGTTAAATTAAGTTTTAAATTAGATTAATCTAGTTATTAATTGATTTGCGGAGTTAACTTTTATTTAATAAAAAATGGGTAGAGATAAATATGGATTGCGACAATATTTTTCATAATAAAAAAGTAATCATTAAGTTGAGAGGAATTTGGAGTGGCGGGATATAAAAGACCATTAAACGGGAGTATTGTTCTTCCTCTTATATTTTTATTGCACGATGTATGTATCATGTCTCGGAATTATTATTTTTATAAATACATTTGTTTTATATATAAATAACTTATTTAGATGCAAATAAAGAGGATTAATACCAATGAAGTGTTGGTCTAGCGATTAAGGTACTGTTATATCCCTGCAAGGATGAGAACACAAGTTCGATCCTCAAGAAACGCACTTATTGGGAAGGACAGCCGCGAACCCCGAACGAGACTAGTCTCATCCTTTAATATGGTGTGAGGATAGCCGGGTAAGAATAAAAAAAATTAAAAGGTTTAATACAGTCCACTATGATGCTGATCGCTAGAGTATTTGAAACTGTTTTTGGATTTTTTTTAAATGTGTTTGAAATTGTTTTTAATTTTTTTTAAAAAATATGTTTGATATGAAAAAATATTAAATTAATATTTTTAAATAATTTTTTGATGATTTAGATGGGTTGATGTAAAAAAAAAACTGACGGCTGCGAAGCAAGTTCACCGTGCCATGCACATCTAATTCCATACCATTAATATTCTGAGCTAGGCAGCTTGGAGGAGGCTTCGTCTTCATGGACGTCATTTTCTGCTTTTGATTTCTCATATATTGCCTTACATAAAGACATGCATGATTATGAGCTTGTGAAGGAGATCTTATTAAATACATGAAAAGTCCATTTAAATTTTTTTCATAAATTTCACCATCATATGAGATAGAAGAGTACTCTAATCCCTTCCTTGTTTGTAAAGTATATTGTTTTTGCGTGGCAATATACTATCCATCGAATTACATTCACATAGAAAAAGGAAAAGTCGTGGGTTAAGAACATGGCGTCTGCTTAATTTATTTGTATATTTATTTTCATGATGGGACTGATTTGATTTATTTTTTTATATATAATTTTTTATTTTTTAATTTCAACAACTCCATTTTTTTATTTTTTTATTTTTATTTTTTAATTTTTAATATTAAATTGTATGATAATTAAGTTTTGTAGTTTTTTCAGTTTACTGTGTGATTGTTTTTTAGGTAACTTTTGTGATTGTAGTTTAAAAAAATAAGTTTTAAAAAAGTATGGTTAGGTGTGGTTAGTTGAATTTAGATACGTATTTGGTAAAAATTATGATTGAAGTTTATGTATAGCAAAAAACATGTATAAAATATTTGGTAATTTTGTTTACAAGTGTAATTTGTGGTCGCTTTTCAAAGTGCTTTTACTTGAAAATGCAACAAAATAATTTTAAAATTATTTTTGATATCAGAGTATCAAAATAATCTGAAAACACAAGAAAAATATTAATTTGAAGTAAAGAAAAAAAATTAATTTTTTTTAAAAGCGCTTTTGAAACATAAAAACAAACAAAGTTTTATGAAATTTATTTAATAAAGTATGTAAAAACTGCATTTCAAACTCAATTTTTTAATGGACTCCACAATACAAAACGTAGTTTGGTTTGTTACCAAACACCTTGCTGTGTTTGTTGCACCACAAACGCAAAAGCAGTTGCAAAACAAACACAGCCTAAGTGAAGTTATCTCAGTCTCATGAATTTACTTTTTTTTTCTTGATTTCAACCTTCGACATTGGATCTATTGGAAATGAAGCTTTGTAATTTTTATATTTATTTTTTATGAAGTTATTTTAGTCTCATGATTTAAGTCACACGTTTAACAGATTAGCCCGAGTTGATTTAAATTGTTTTTTATTTTATTTTATCATTCAACATTGAGTTGATTGGAAATTGAATTTCATAATTTTTTATTTGTTTTTTATAGGATTATTCCGATCTGATGATCCAAGTTACAGGTTTGGCAGGTTAGCCTGAGTTAACTCTGATAATTTTTTGATCCTTTTAATTTTTTTTTAACTTTGTCCTTTAATATTAGATTGACTGGAAATTGATCTTTATAATTTATTTTGATTTGTTTTCTATAAAATTATCGCGATCGTATGATCTGTGTCACAGATTTGACAGATTAACCCGTGTTGATCCAATATAACATTCTCTAGTCAATATTTTAAAAAAATATATCATTCAATATATCATTGAATAAATATTTTAAAAAATATATCATTATTTTGAGTTAATAATTTAAAAAAAAAACTTTTTAGAAAACTAATAAGTAATGCTTATATATTTTTTATATTAAAAAATTGATCCAACAAGTATAACAACAATAGTCAATTCAATGATCTAGTTTTTTTTCTATCTATTGTTGATCGGCTCTGAGGCTTGTAGCCCAGCGGCAGAGGTAAGGTTTTCTTGTCTCTGTCACCTGGGTTCGAGCCTCAGCGTGCACGCTTGTCACCCCCGCGGTGTTTTACCTGTCTACTGGGCTTGCAGGGTGTTCAGTGGGTCCGGAGATTAGTTGTGGTGCGCGTAAGCTGACCCGGACACCCCGAGTTACCAAAAAAAAAAAGTCAATTCAATGATCTAGTTTTTTTTCTATCTATTGTTGATCGGCTCCTAACCTTTCATTAAAGAAATTTGATCTCATGTCTCTTTTTGTTTCTTTCCTTTTTCCCCTCATGGAAGATCTAACGTCTCTAGAAACAAAACTGAGCAACTTATTGACGAGCTGAGAGACCCCACAGAAATTTATGGTGACTTCAGTGGGTGCTCGTCTCGGTGCTGAAAACTCTTCCCTGTAAGAGGGCCTCTGCTAATTGTCATCCCATCAAAACCCATTTTAGTTGAACGGAAAGGACAGGCATTAAACCGTGTTGCCGATTGTTACCACCTCCTGGGCTTCCCTTGATCCTGCTTCATGGAGATTTTAATAAGCTTTTATCCGTCATCGGTTTATTTTATTCCATCAAAATCAAAATTAAGACACGGTTTCCCTTCCTGTAAAAAATAGAATCCTGCAATAAACAAAGCCTGCAAATATATACGAGACGGGAAAAGAAGTCCATTGAGAATGATGTGCACTTGTGCGAGGAGTCATCATCTACTTCGGAATGTCCATCAATACAAAAATATTCACACATCACTAACATTTTGCCTTTGTACACTCCTCAATAATAGCGATAGGAGTAAACCAATATCCTGTTGAGCTTGGAAGCATCGACGAAATTTATCTGAATGAAAAACAATGAAATCAATAATCAGAATATCAGAAGAGTCAAGACCTAAACGGCAAGAAATCTCAAGGGAAAACAAACAGAAAGAATTACGTTAGGTCTAAATATCCTACTATGTCAGTGTATATAAGCTCAAGTCCATAAAACTAAATTTGCACCAAAAAAGAATGGCAGCCCATCTGCAAAATAAGATCTCTTTTGATGTTTCTGCATAGCATTCATTCGAATCACTCTCCTTTTCTACTCACCGATCTACTAAAGATCTGGAATCAAAGTCCACTCCTACTAACAGCACTAACAAAGTTAAGAACCAAGACCAACAATTTCTCATGCAGTCGGGTATGCGATAACAGGTGAGTCTACGCAGTCAGGTATGAGTCTACCACAACTAAATAATGATTTATCCTAAAAAAATTATATGAATGGCCTACTAGATATATTTATATGGATATCGCCAAATGAATTTAACATCAACATCAAGAATTGTGAGCAATTTTTTTCTTTTTGTTCTATGATAACATTATGTATTCTTTTACACCACGCCAGTTGATCACAGACTAAATCCATAAAGAAAAACATCTTACAGAATTCACAACATTCAACCTGAATCTCAGTTGTAACAACTGCTAAAGAAGCCTCGAACAAACTGTTATGGATATTTGAATAACCAGAATCTGTAAAAAAAAAAATGTGCAGAAAGAAAACCACATGGCCTGGCATCTCAAGATTTTCCATGCTTGGAAACATATCCCTGCAAATGAAAAATGCAACCATTTAATGCCAGGAATGAGAAACTTTCAAAAATCCTCATATATCCCTTCCTACATGCGATCTCTCAAACAAGATACTAACCTCAACAAGCTTTGTCATTTTTGGCTGAGATGAAGAAAGAAATTGCTTAATTGACTCTACAGCAGCTGGAATTTGATGAGGCTGCAGGCTGCTAAGAACCTTCTCTGCCGTCTTTTTAACTACTGTGTTATGTGCATCCTCGCTGAGATGACCTTCACGCCAAGTTGGTTTCAGCAATTCTTTAACAAAATCAATAAGAACAGAACGGAAATGTCTCAGCACTTTTGATTCTTCTTGTACATCTATCTTTTGATCAATCTCTATGTCATTTTTTGAAGAAGAATCGGTGTGGTAAAAGATGAAAAAACCATAATGCAAAATCAAAAACTTAAGAATTATATTTTTATTAAGTGTTCATCTCTAAGCTCTCTTCAAATATAAATTAATTAATTGTTGAATTGATAAT
>Ga0307515_10023019_pt1 | contig 10949 bp, 5 predicted proteins | sample 17_EM_MG_FD_194513 | JGI IMG/M metagenome (GOLD analysis project Ga0307515, IMG submission 194513) | Populus trichocarpa ectomycorrhiza microbial communities from riparian zone in the Pacific Northwest, United States - 17_EM | ecosystem: Host-associated > Plants > Roots > Unclassified | place...
TTTGGAGGAAGCGTTGATGATGGGCAGATAGTAGTGCCGTCAATATAACCCTGGAGATCATAGCCTATAAGCAAGGATGTCAGCTGGGCACGCCATAACGGAAAATTGGTGGAGGTCAATTTCAAAGATAATTGAGAGCCAGCATTGAAGGCAACAAGAGTAGTCTCATTATTGATAAAAACTGACTCAGGTGATGTAGCCATTTTGAAAAAAAATCTCGTTAGAGGAAGAAGCTCTGATACCATATAGAGTTTTACAGAAAAGACAAATTCTTTATTAACAATGCATCCTATATTTATAGGATTGGAGAAGTGCAGTATATTTAGGACTATACAATGTAAGATAAGATGAGAGTGATACAGGAGATAAGATATAGCTAATCTAAGAATAGAAATCAATAACTGTTACTGCTGATCTAGTGATAGAGATCAATGCAGTTACAACTACGTGATTTCCTTTACAATTCTCTCTTTTTCCTAGCTTTTCTTTCCTTGCTTTTAACCTTGGCTTCTTTTCTTTCTCTACTTCTATCTTTCTTTAGTTTATTGTCCCACATCATAGAGTTATGATGTACGATTCTGCAAGAGATATCAAGAATTTTAATTTTAATTATGGATGATAGTCAGTTGAGCAGGTGAGGACAAACTGGTTACAGTCTAGGCCTTCATCATTCAATAATATGATCTACATCAAGTGAACTCGACTCCATTTGATAGATTTGGTTCAAGCGAGTGATTTATAGCTGCCAAAAAAACTATTCTCTTTATGCTTTCTTTGACCACTCAAACTATCCAGGATCATAAACTCCATCTTGATTTCAAGGGGGGGCAGTGTCATCAGACCAACTGGCAATTGGTCTCTGATCCTCGGTAACTCAAGTTTCGACTGCCAGTAATTGTCAACAAACAGAGGAACAAGTATTGTTGCTCCAACAGTACTTTTAACAGCAGAAATAGTACACGCCAAGCACCAATTGATATTCACACTTGTTTGCAACTCTGTACCCAATGAGAAATGAAAGACCACTATGCAACCCAAAAGCTTGGCTTTTTTTAGGGCACTGAGCCATCAACCAAGCTCCTCAAAGATGGCACTGTGCCATATTTCAGAACCAGACCAATACTCTTCCACACAAAAATTGTTCGATCACACCATGTCGCCTGTAAAATTTTCATAAATTTATGAGAGGAGAAATGTTGTAATGGATGTCAATATAAGAACACAAGACGCACACGATGATGAAATGTATTGTAATCATTAGAAGCTCTACATGAGAATTCTGAAGGCAGAGCTTTGTAGTCATGATTGGAGTAACACTATCATTTTCATTTGTTTACCACACATTCAGGCATATGCATCACCATACATCTGAATGCACAAGATAAACCAAAGCTACTGTCAGTCTTTAAGCCATGAAAAGACCACACGGTTACTAGTAATGTTTCTTGGGTGACCATTTGAATCAGTTAGATGAAAGCTGCAGTTGTTGGCATGATTGAATCCTACCATTGAACTTCCATGAAGAAAAGGATCCTGAAATTGGTACTATTTACTAAGCAATCAATACTCAGCTATAGTCAAACCTTGAAGGAGGTCTTAAGTTTGGAAGCTCTGGTAAATAAAGTAATAAAAATTCAGATTCGAGGTCTGGAGGAACTCTAGTGTTGCAACATTTGAAAAGCCTCTAACCATTCCTAAATATTATTTTCTCTAGATTGACGACACTTACTTTGAACGAAGCCATGCGCCAGCTTATGTGGATTAGCAGATGTTAATCATAAGAATTAAAAATGTGGAAAGAAGAAGATTTTACTTGATAATCCTCCAGAATCATTTGATCTATCTTCCTAGCAAGCATGTGAACCATAAAAGCATAATCTGCAGGTATTAAGCAAAACTGGATGATCATCTACTATAGAAATAAATAAATAAACCAAGCAAAATTAGTACCATGAATGAACAATTCATCTAGTACTAACAATCAGTCCAGTTCAGCTGCAGCTCATCGCCAACTAATCACCAATCAAGGTCAAGTCCTGCACACTCTGGCTTCTCCCAAAAGTGAAACATCTTTTTCCTCTCTAAACCTGAAGAAGATGAAGCACATGCACTACATGATGGATGAAACTTCATTTGACATAACAGGAGGAGGATAAATCCAGCCAGATGCCAATTATTTAATTCATTTTCTGAATTCTAAACTAAATTTCTAGGTAAGAATTCAAATATTGAAGTTTCCAGCATTCGCTGAAAAAGAAAATGTATCATCTAAATATTGAAGCCCATTTTAAGACTTATGCCCCATGTGGAACATTAAGCCTTCAACACCCACTAATCTGGCATGATTCTTACTGTTACGCACCTGCATGTGCCATATGCTACCCAAAAAGCAGCCCAAAGGGCACCGCCAGAAAATCTTCCCTGATTGCAGCTTACTAATTTAAACATACTATGTTAAAATCATTCAATTTTTCAAATCAGAAATGAATAGAGAAATCATAATTTCATGCAGCATCTCAACTAAATTGTGCACATGCTTGGGTAGCCTTTTCAACTGCATTTTTAAACAAATAAACCATCCAATACTAATCATTTCACTCCAAATAGAACGATCTACAAAACTTTGTTTGTGGAAGCTTTCAGTTATGAAAGGTCTTTAGTCAAGTGAGCAAATTTCAGTTCTATAATGGTCATACAAAAATTTACATAAGCAAAATACAATCTAGTATTGAACTTTTATTTTGACAGTTCCACTTGTATAAAGTGAGTAAGGCAACACCAATTAAGAATATTACTGATTTGTAGAATCCAAGTTGCTTATCTTAGTGGCTGTGAGCATCTGCATGCTTGAAGACACAGAGACACCCATAGATAAGAGAACAAATTTTATCAAGTAACAAAAAGAAACACAAGGCAGCCTCAAAATCAATATGAATAAACATTCAACCACATTGAGATATATTAAAACACCTTTTTAAGGAATATTGGTTATATCCAGTCAGTTTATTTATACACACATATTCCTCATCCAACAAAAGATGGACATTTAATCCTCGGTTCTCCACTAAGAAGTTAAGGAAACAGTTTTGCATCTAAACACAAGAATTTTACTAAAAATTAGTCCAAAAAAGTTTCTTCTCACCAAGCACTGTTATTACTTGGAAGGACATAATGTAAAAAAGGTGATAGCATTCAGCTATGGAACTATCAAAGTAGGGTTCTAGAAGAAAAAATCTGGATTGTCTTACCTTAATGATTTTTGCATCAAGTGGCTGTCCTTAAAGACTCAAACCTGCAGTCTTGTGGTAGCAAGCTCAAGATTTTCACCATTTCCATACAACAGTCCCCTGTTTATATTGTTCTTATACTGTTCATTTGGAATGCTCTTTAAGACCCAAGAGCTTCATTTGTGGAATGAGTGTTAATATCACACATGTTAAACCCTGCTGGTTCTTTTGTTCATAAAAAAATGCTGTTTCTTATGCAATAGCAAGTTCTTTAGCTCAATGATACTAAACTGATATTTGCTAGCTAATATTCTTGAATAGTGTGTTAATAGACAACATTTATAATGGCCTAAATGCCTAAGAACATGAGCCACAAAGAGTAATAGCAGCAGCAGAAGTGTGATGTTAATGATGATGTTCAAACATTATATTCCACTGTCACCAAAATTGACTATTTAGTGGGCAGTTTCAAAAAGTAAGAAATTCCCATGATAGCCAAAGTTTACACCATTCAGCTTCCAGTCCTATGACACCAAAAAATCCATGCTACAGTACAAGTGCCTTTTTATTTGCAGCTATCAGTTGAAAACTCTGATGTTATCTTTCTGAAAATTTAAGATAACATATGGAAGGATAAGTTGCTAGACTAAAATAAACCTGCTAAACAGGCACGGTGTTATTGACTTATGGAAATTTAGACACTAAGATTAAATTGAGCCATTACACAAATTACTGGAAAAACTCAAATTGTCAAGATCTGCCCCAGCAAGCTGAGAAATACTTTCAAGAGGGGAGACAGGGATTGACTCTTGCACAAAAGCACATGTTCCATCTAGAGAATGACAATTACTTGAGTATCTCCCATGATGGAACGACCTTCAGGAACTTGTCCATCATGTCACCCAGAGAAGAGAAGTGTAGTTAAACAGCAAAAAAGGAATCGCTAGTTATTGAAGTTAGACCTCACTTCTGCATAGCCTACGACCTTGGGATTGTGAACAAACTCTGGGAATTTACACTTCATTGAACAAATTCTGAAAACAATCATTAGACACTACTTAAAAGTAAACACTTGAAGCAAAATTATGTAGCTGGATCATCAAGCTGATCTAGATATTCAAACTTCAACTATGAAAGCAAATACATGACAGGGAAAAAAAATATAGCCACAATATCTTTAACCATAGGCAATGATATTTCACCAGAGTCAAAACAAAGCAGTATGAGACATTATTGTGACTATCCTAAGTTTACACAATATATGCAGGCAGAGTAACAATATCCCACTAGATACCCCTCCTAAATGACACTCCAGTTCCAGAAGCAGCTTACCAAAAACAGAAAATTGATTTGCATGCAAGTCCAGCTATTGAGATGAACAAAATTGACATGACCGGAAAATCAATTAAAATCAGCACCCATTTCCTTGCGTTTCAACTCTAATGTCATCCGCTCATTCTCAAGCTTCATCCTCTCATTTTCCATCCTCAGTTTTTCTAGTTCACGGTCTCTTTTCTTACTAAATCTTTGCCATTTGAATCGCTGTTTTTCCAATTCCAGCATCTCTTGTTGAATTTTTAGATTCTGTTCTTCCAACTCAAGTGTGCGAGATTCCATCCACTGCTTCTGCAACCAGGATGCTCTTGAACTTTCAGGAGAGACTTGATTCATATCAACTTGGGCAATCTGTGGATGAGAATAAGAAGACCCTTTATTAGGGTCCTGAGATGAATTCCCAAAATAAACATCTTCATGGCCCTGGCCTGGTCTCGGTCTCTTTGCAGAACCCCCTAATACCCCATGTATGCCCCTACTATCCCCATGGGAAGCATGATTCTCCCCAAATTCATCATGATCATCAGTTTCAATCTCTTGATCATCTTCATCAAGATCATCAAGCTGGTTTCTCCTTACATCATCGTTGTCATGATCATCTCTACTTCTTAGAGCCAACTGTAGGGAACGCTGCAAAGCTGGATCATGAGGCAGGTGCAACCTATTTCCATTATGATAGGAACACATTTCTTCATAGAAGAGATGCTTTGAGCTTAATATCTTCCTAACATCATCCTTATCCTTCTCTGTTAAATAATCTATAACATCTAAAAGTGCAGGGTTTTCCACAACCTGACAAGAAGTGCCCCTCCCAAGCATATCATTGAGCCTTTTATACCTTTTATTAAGGTCATTGAATTTATCCTCACACTGCTGTGGAGAAACATGAAAACCTCTTTCAGCCATGACTTTTGAAACTGATTTCCACTTGCCTTTTTTCTGCAAAACTGTGAATCTCCTACGCATTCCACCACCACAATCTGAAGTCGCATCCTCACCGATATAAGACACGGCAGTTATCAAGAGCCTCACCATCTTATCAGTCCACTTAACACGGTGCCACGGAGTCCCTTTTTTCCCTCTTCTTACATCACTGTGACCATCAGCACCTTCTTCGGTGTAGCTTGGCTCATCCTCATCACTGACTGAATTTTTCCTCCCATCTCCTTTATTGTAATCCGTCATGGACATGTTTTGATCAGATTTGTGCATGGCCCCCATTGTGAGTGGAAAACCATCGTGAACTGAGGGATGCGTTGAAGATCCTTGGCGATGGATAGGATGCTGGTGGTGGTGCACAATGTGTGGATGTTGCCCTTGATGATGAACTCTCATTGATCCTTGCAAGTCAGGGCCTCCAAAAGGAGCCCCGCCAGGAATCATACCTCCTTGAGACAAATTCCCTTCCATTTATTATTTAAAACAACAATTTAGATCACACCGATAGACCCCTTTCCCCCTTTCAAATCACCTTCTTGGCTATGCAAAAAAAACCGATAGCAATCTATGGTTTACACTTTGAGCAAGCTAAAATAAAGCAAACCCATTTCTTTCTTCGTTTTTTTTTCTCCTCTTGAGTTACCTAGATCATCGAGCATGCATCTTGGATTCTCACAAGCCAAACAAAATCATAAACCCATCTTCGAAACTTAAACTCTAGACAAAAACTGAAATACTCATTATTAAGGCACCCACTTCGAAATATAAAGTAATGAAATAGGAAAGGCACCCGAACATTCAAGAAAAACAAGACAAGACAACAGAAAAGCAGTGCTTAAGTTTGATCAAATAGAGAAGAAAGCAAAGCCACTTATCTGCAACAACATAAAAACACCCGTGAAGCAAGAGAACCCACTGTGTTGTCCTAAAATTAAGGCGAGAATCCAGGACTCTAGATCTCAGAAACCTTTCTCCTATCTGCCTCTGAGTGTCCAATGTTTACGATGCTACTACTACTGTGCTTGCATACAGAAATTTCAGGAAGGTTCAAAGAATGGGAAGATCCTATGGGTCCATATTTTTTATTTTTTTTGTCGCACTCGCCAACTTGCTATTCATTTATTTTTCCTTCTCTTCTTAAGAATTTTTTTTTTTTTTTTGCAGGATTTTTTATATTTTAAATTAGAGAAGGGCCATCTAAAACCGAGTTTTTTCCGTCCCATAAAAGTATTTGAATCCATAGTCATAATGAAGAAAGAACTGATTCTATTATTATCCCATGCCAGAACAAAACCCATATAAGTTGTTCGAAAAAGATGTAAGAAGAGTGAAGCGAACAAAATTGGATGTCATAATACAAATTGAAATATTATATTGATTAATGCAATGCTTAGCCCACTTAATTGGAGATTTAATATTTTTAATGACAAGAGGGAAAATTGGTGTGTTTGGCACGACATCCTCCCCGGTGTTTTTAGAAGAAATGAAATGATGGTTACACCCTTGTCTTTTCATGAACGCCACTAGGAAAGAGAAAATAAGATGAAAAAAATACGTTACTTTCAATGAAATACAAAAACGTAAAGCTCCGGTGGTATGGGATGAAAGGTAGCATTCTGTATAAAAGAATTAAAAAATAAAAACAGAAAAAAAATAAGACGGAAGAAGAAATGAAGATAGAATTGTGTTTGGTAATAATTTATAACACAGGATAACTCTTTTTTTTTTTTAAGTTGAGAGTGGATGGATAAAATAAAATATAAAAAAATATATTTTATATTTAATATTAACACAAAAAAAAAACCTAAGAAAGGAGGGTTTTTATTGTACCTTCCTCACAATACACCATTCATTATATTACTTTTTTGATTGTGAGTTAATCAAATTACCTCGGTTTTTTTATTTTTTTAATTAACTTTTTTCTTTTGATTTCATTTTTAATATTGAATTGATTAAAAATTAAACATCATGATTTGTTTTATTTTATTTACTTTATATTAGATTATTTTGACCTCAATACCTGGGAATAATGCTTAATGGGTTAATCCGAGTTGACTCGGGTTGTTTTTTGTGTCCTTTTTTATAATTGATTTTTTTTTTCAATTTCATCATTCAACATTGAGTTGGTTGGGAATTGAGCTTCATAATTTGTTTTGATTCACTTTATATAGGGATATCTTGATTTTATTATCAAGTTTGCAGGTTTTGATATTTTAATCCTGGTTAAATCAGGTTGTTTTTTCTATTTTTTTAAAAGGTTATCTTAGTCTCATAACTCGGGTCACGGGTCCATCAACATTGGATTTTATTTTTATTGAGTTGTCCTCGTCTCATGACTTGAGTCGCAAGTTTGACAAGTTAACCTATGTGACATGTGTCTTGCCATCAGTCAATCCTTAGATCGAGTTTTAAAACTATTATAATTATTATTTTTTATCCTAACATGTCTTAGATGGACAAGTTTAGAATTAAAAGTTTTTTACAATAATATTTTAGAAATAAAAAATAATAAATATTATCTCTAATGAGATATACAATTTCTACCTCTTATTTTAAAAATACAAAAATTCACTCTAAAATTATCTAAAAATACATTTATTTTTATGTCTTTATTTTTTTAACCAAATACATTTTTGTTCTCATCATCTCTCTTCTTTCTATCATTTGAAAGTAACAAAACGTCACCTAAAAAATACATAAAGTTAATACTTGGCATCGTAGAAGTGATTGTTTTTCAAAGTGTTTTTTACCTGGAAATACATTAAAATAATATTTTTTTTATTTTTTAAAACTTATTTTTGATATCCACTCATCAAAATGATTAAAAATTATAAAAAACAAATTAATTAAAAAAAAACAAATCAATTTTTTTTTAATATAATACTATTATAAAAATAAACACTACCAAAAACTTTTTTTTAATATTTCTTTTATGACGCCATAGGTAGGGAAAAACCTCGGGGAAGGTTTGTTCAATCAATACGGGTAGTTCACTTTTGAAATATAAATTAATATAAAGGTTTAGGTTGTGATTTGGAAGCGTGTAAAGGATTTGCTATAATTGAAAAATGTTAGAGGTCCCTATATGGCTTCATTTTTTCTTTCATTTTATTTTTATTTTAAGAGTTATAATATTTTTTAATCTGTTTTCCCTAGCTCCGTTTTAAACCGATCTTAGATCCCAAGAAAAAAAAGTTGAGATCCTCAACGGCATTAATTATTATTAAAAGAAACCACGCCATCTGGGAAAATTCCGTCACAATAAACAGTGTTTTCCCACTTAGAGCGTGTTTGATACTGTAGTTGCGGGTACTTTTCAAATAACTTTTCGTATCAAAATACATGTCAATGATGTTTTTTTATTTTTTAAAAATTATTTTTAATATCAGCACATTAAAACGATACAAAACATATAAATTATATTAAATTTTAATTAAAAAAATTTTTAAATTTTTTGAGAACCCAGCCGCAGCCGCGTTCCCATAATCCACGGTATAAACCCCCATTTCACTAGCAATTTAGGGGCATTTTTGTCGTTTTGAAGAATGCATTAATTATTGGCAAAATGTTTGGGCGCAAATCTGACTATTGACTTCAACGATAATAGTACAATGACTTGACTAACTTATAAGAAAAAAAAACAGTGGCTGGGGTCTAGTAACTTTTTAGACTTTTTATTTATATGAGCATACTTAAATTACTTAGTTGCCCTTCCATGAAAAAAACTAAGACTTCCTTTCAGGGGCATTTGCCTCATTTAAATTTTGTTTTTTTTTATAATTGAGATGCCTTTAAGCAATTTGATATTTTAAAAAATAAAAAATATTAATAAAAAAAAGTATGACAATAATATTTATTTTGTTTTGTATTTTTTTTAATTTCATCTTTTGATATTTTTTTTATTGAGTCACTGGTTTTTGAAGACTAACACGGTTGACTTTTGTATTTTTTTAGGTTGTTTTGTAAAATTAAATTTTTTTTACTCTCATTCTTAAATATTTGATTTTTTTAATTGGTTTTCATGTCTTTTTTTTCACTTTCATTTCTATATAATTATTCTAATCTTATATTCATGGTCAAGGAGTTCACGGGTTAACCTTGATTAACTCGAATCTTTATTGTGTTTTTTTTTAAATTATTTTTATTTTAATTTCATACATCAATATTATTTTATTATGGATTTTGATTCGTTGTTTTTTTTTTGGTTTGCCTTATACACGGTCGGTCCTAGCCTCATGATCACGATCACAACTTTCGAAGGTTAACAAGGGTTAGCTTTGGTATTTTTTTAATGTTTTTTTTAATTAATTTTATCTTTCAACATTTAATTTTTTTGATAACTGGTTCTCGTGCTTTTTTTCTCATTTTTATTTCTATTAGGTTATCCTAATCCTATAGTTGTGGTTGTTGGGTTAGTGAGTTAACACTGGCCGACTCGGATATTTATTTTTTTGTTGTTTTTTTTATTATTTTTTTTAGTTTCATATCTTGACATTTATTTTTACATAATTTTGATTTGTTGTTTTTTTAGGTTTTTCTACTATGCAATTAGTCTTGGCCTCATGATCGCGATCACGAGTTTTGAAGGCTAATACATGTTTATTTTGGTTTTTTAGGTCTTTTATTAAATTATTTTTTTAATTTTATCTTTCAATATTTAATTTTTTTTTAGAATTTATCTTCATGCTTTTTTTAATATTTATTTCCATGAGATCATCCTAAACATGTGACATGGTTGTGTGGTTTACGGGGTAACGCAGGTTGACCCAGATCTTTTTTTTAATTGTTTTTTTTAATTTTATCATTTAACATTGAGTTATTTTATATTGAGCTTCATAGTTTTTTCAGCTTGCTTTCGTTTACCACTTCTTATACTTTTTAATCGTTTGATTAAATAAAAATATATTATAAAAAACATAGTTATTAAACACAACTGAGTACATAATCCATGTTGCGAGATCAAATATATTAATTTTAGTTATATTTTGATCAAATACTAATTTAATTAATCAGATATGTGTATAAATATTTTATTTATAACTGAGATTTTTTTAAAATCTAAAAACATATTAAAAAGCATATATATTTACTTTTTTACTTAAAAAAATAATTTACCCGCGGCAAATCACGGGTATAATGCTAGTTAGATTTGAAATTATATATGGGAAAAAAGTATAGGACTTGGATTCATTTAAATTTATTGGAACAACATGGGCATTTAGACCCCTCCACACTCATTGATTTTACGAAAAATCTTTTAACCCAATCTATTTAGCTTGGAAGGTGAGCAAAATGTATAAACAAGACGATAAAGAAATAACGATAAAGAAATAACGATAAAGAACTTTACAACTATATTCTTAGACCGGTCATTGAGTAGAGCTCCAGACGGTGGATAACATCACTCTTTTACAAATCCCCGAAAGTTGAACGGGAGAAATAGCAACA
>Ga0307515_10023020_pt1 | contig 10949 bp, 1 predicted proteins | sample 17_EM_MG_FD_194513 | JGI IMG/M metagenome (GOLD analysis project Ga0307515, IMG submission 194513) | Populus trichocarpa ectomycorrhiza microbial communities from riparian zone in the Pacific Northwest, United States - 17_EM | ecosystem: Host-associated > Plants > Roots > Unclassified | place...
AGCATTTTCAATAAAATTTCTTCAATTGTTCAAAATTTAGCTATTTCCTAAGATTTTCTTATATTTTTAATATTTTTTAATACTTTATTCTGATTTCAAGGAGGCAATAAAAATGAGAAAAAAAAATAAGATAGAAAAAATTGAATGTGAGGTGAAAAATAGAAAAGAAGCAATGACAACTTGCGGAGTGTGAAAAAATTAAAAATTTAAAAGAGTAAAAAAAAGAGAGAGAAAAAAAAAATAAAAAAAAAATATGAGAGTTAGAATATCTTTGTCCCAATTTTCAATATCATAATCATACATTAGGGTTTTTTTTTCCTTTTTTTTTATTTTTTTTCAAATGAAGAATACCTAAGTAGGATTTTTTTAATAAAAATATTTATTTATAAATGTCTTAACCTTATTTTTTACCCCATTTTCTTACCTTTTTCAAAATTCTAAAAAAATAACAAACAAAACCAAAAAATATATTTTTGATGTATTTGTGTTGTTTTTGGCATTTCAATGTCTTTTAAAAATAATTAAAAATTCAAAAATTTTATTTTGATGCATTCGATTTTTAATGTACTCATTTCAAAATGATTGATAATTTTTTCTTATTGAGTCAATATTAATGTTATTTTTTTAAAAAATAAATCAAAATACAAAAAATAAAATACATAAAAAATAAAAAACATATTTGGATAAGGAGAGCAAAGTGAAAAAAAATAACAAACCAAAGTGATTTTGGATTTTTTTTATCACCAAATTTGCTTAGAAAACAAATAATTGAGAGGAAAAAATTTATTTTATTTATAAATAATGAAGGAATTTTAAAAAGAGAAAAACAAAAATTAGTAAGAGCGCGCGCACACAAACAAAAACTCTCACAGTCAAACACACCCCTACTTAAAACAACTCATGACCCTCTCTTGTGTAAAAAAAAAGCTGCTTCCTTAATATCCTCACACCAGTGTTAAACCTGTCCTCCACACAGTCACCACACAAAATAAATTATCCCTGCTACGTCCTGAACCTTCACCAACTGCATTAAAAAAGGCCACCGCTACGTTTAGTCGAGGCTCCCTATGGTAAAAAAGGGGTCATGGACTATTTATTTGAAAGAAACAACCTGCGACCGTTTTTTCTTATTCTCCTAGACCCACAAAAGAATCTAAGTTGTGTTGCTTCTTTTTTGTGGTAGCCTCAATTCTATTTCCCTCTCACTGCCAACCATCTGAACACCGTTAATTTAAACAGACTCGTCACCTCCTCCACCATTAAAAAAAGAACCACCACTGACAACAATACCCACAACCACTAGCAAACCCATTCTCATTGTCAAATATACTCAAATTACTAGTCTCCCCCTCATCTTTCAACTACTAACAGTTCCCTCTCACTATGACTTTTTCATCTTCCCAACATAGGTTTAACAGTCAACCCACCCTTTTCTTGTTATTTTTCCTTAAGACGACAACAACAACACAATCCTTACCATAAAAACCATGACCTCTCTCTTCTCTGTATGGCCATTGAACACAACTCAGCCATACCCAACCATGACCAGCAACAAAAATCATTGGTGATAACCTGTGATCCTTAACCTTCTCCTCTCACGCAACCAAACCAAATCACTCGAACCCAAAACAAACTGTGACCCATCTATCCTCCCCTCTAACCAAACCAAATCACCCAAACCCGAAACCAACGAGCCATAAACCTAATGTTGTTGTTGACCTAACATCCTCTACTATTACCAGTAGGACTTACGCCTTCCCCCTATTAGTTGTTTAAATAACCAGAAAGGAGAAAAGAAAAAACTAAGAAAAAGATATATGAATAAGGAAAAAAAGAGATGAAAATGAATTGTTTATTTTGATTCTCTTTTGCAGGTTTGTTTAGGCTCATCGTTGGCACAAGGAGGAAGAAGAGTTAGAACCACTCTAGATCTACCTATTTTTGCCTCACTTAAGGGGCGAGTGAACCCACACGCCGCCATTATTGGAATGTCACGGTCACATAAATTAGATAGAATAGAGTAAGCAAAGGGTCGATCCTATGAGAAAGATTTAGTTCACGTTTTTATGCTAAATATTTCAAAGTGAGGGTTGAGATTATCTAAACTATGCTAAGGTAAACAAACTAAAATAATCAAACAAAATTAATAAACCAAAACTTATTAAGAGAAAAACTTTGGTTTTAAGTAAACAACCACTAACATAAATTAAAATTGAACGTTAAAATGACACGCCAATTTATATTTTGAGTATTTATGTTTTCTTAATATTAGTCAGTTAACTGATCTACGATATAACTAACCTTAACCATTACGTCTGCACTAGTAATTTAATTCAAAGATAGCCTTAAAAACTAGATAGGTTGATAAATCTAGACAACATAACTGTCTGAAGTCTATGTCCAATTTAGTTGAATATTTTCCCTAAGATTAACAATATAGATCCACCATAATTATTAAACTTAGTCATTTCACAAGTTAAATATCACAACTCTGGTTTTGATAGAAAACTTAGCAATAGATTGGTAAGAATAATAACTTAGAGTTCGCTCTAACAATCAAACTAAACAATCATAAAAAATAAGCATAGGAAAACATTCATACTCATCATATAAACTGAAAAGAAAAGATAAAATAGATCTCACAGTTTTTGAAATATGAAGGCTTCTATATCCTTTCAACCAATAAAAATAACTTCACCTTGCATGACTATCAAAAAACTAAGAAAGATAAAAGATGAAAACATAATTTCGAGTGTAGAAAAAAGGGTGAGAGTTTCCTTCTTCTTTATGGCCGCTTCGCTTTTTTCCTATCTCTCTTTCCTTTTATATGATGGAAAAACCTAATCTCCATATTCCTACTAGTTTGTTTGTATCCTCTATAAAATTAGAAGTGCTTTCCAAAGTAGACAATCTATATTTAAGTAGTACAATAACTCTTTCCTATAAAAAGAAAAAATAGTCTTGCATAAAATCTTCATTCTTTTACTTTGGACTTAGTGAAGTTAATTTACCCAAATAAAAACCTTTTCCATATGAATGAATAATTGACATGTTGGTTTAGATGTTTGGGAAGTAAGTTGGACTTGTTTCTTCACAAAACCTATTTGTTGGCATAATTTATGGGTTGTTTTAGAAACATCATCTCTCTCATATGAGCTTATTTTCTGCTTAAATTTGGTATGTTGATAGGTCTTTGAGCTAGGAATCCAAAAAAATTGAGTTTTCAAATATGGACTTCTCTAACTTAAGATATTCAAGTCAGAATGGTCGAAGGTCAAAACTACTGGAAAGCGAGACTTGTCTTTGAAGGCTGAGATTTCCATACTTTTTCTTTTATTTTTATTTTTATTTTCATATATGTATAGAAAATGTATGAATGTTAGCTTTCTTATTCCAGTGGAATCACTTTATTTGGACCACTACAGCTCAAGTTATATGGAAAACATCAATCAAAGGTTAAATCTGCCAATATTCAACACGAGTTGGAACATGGTTTGAAGTTTATCTCTAAATTACTCATTTTTGAATCTTACATCCAAAAATACCTTCAAAACATAAAATAAAGAATATCAAAACATTGTATATATAAAACATGGTCTAAATACTAGGTAAATATGAGTAAAATTATTAAATAATATGGTTGCATCAACCACTGTTTCCACATCACCCGTGCACTTTAGTGACTCCCTAGATAACCAAGAACTTGTCCAGTCACTCTCAGAATGTCGATTTATAACCTTAAATCACCATTTGTTGGTAAAATTTGAAATTGTGAAATTCAGGACAAAATATTTATTGTTGTGTAATTCATTAGATTGATTGAACATTGTTTATTGGAATTATGATGCGTTTTTTTATTTGAGTTTGATTGGATGATTTTAAAAATACCAAAAAAATTATCTTGTTTGTTTGAATATTAAGGATTACAAACTTATATGTAAGATATATTTTTAATATTAAAAGATAAATGTAAAAAAAAAACATGTTTTAACATTAGAATTGTTTAGTTTTAACATGATAAGGTTAGGACCTCCTTACCGATGATGACTTTTCTTAAAGTTTAGACAGATCAACAGTTAGAAAATACAACAATACCTTAGTTTATATCAGACAAACAAACAATGTAACTTATCTTAGGTAAAGTATACTAAGGGTGATATATTTTTCCTATACACAACCAGTTTAAAACCTCTCTCTTTAAAAAAAACAAAATAGAGAAAAATAAAAATAATGATGAAAGCCCCCTCTTACTCTAGAAAAAAACCAAATATGGTTTTGGCTTTCTCAAACCAATTATATACACATACTTTGTATCTCATTTAGCCAACTTCTCCCTTCATTTTCCTTATCAGATTCCGACCAAACCAATAACAAATAGTCTTACCATGCCGAACACATCAACACCGACCAAAATCCAACCTTTTTTTCTTCTCTAGTCAACTCTATAGCATAGTAGCATGAACTACAACCAAACTTCCTCTCTCACTTGCACAACCCAAGAAACACATCTCCAACCATGAACTACACTATCCCAAACAAATTCAACCTCAAACTTTCATTTCATGGTCCATGTTAATGGCATAATTGTTTAGGTGCTTTGTTTTTATTTTAGTTGAATTTGTGGCAAAAAAAAATCAACTTTACATTGATATTTTTGTAGTAAAAACTACGTGAGTCACTACTAGAATTTTTAGATTTACCAATGAAATTTTGTGTCGGTATTTACACTTACAGTCCATAAGCACAAAAATAATCTATCAAAAAAACTCTCATCGGTGATTTGTGGTCTATCAGTGAGTCCGTTGATAATAATTGTACATATGGATTTACTAATGGACAAAGCGTGCCAAAAAAAAACTTTACCCATTTCATTTCGTCAATATTTCCATCACTAAATATAACATCTCATCGATAAAAAAATTGTATTTCATTCCATCGGTAATTTTTTTATCCGTCAGTATGTTTGTTGGTGAATTTGACAAATAATTGTCAAACATACCATCTATTATTTTGATGGTGAGTAAACAGTGAAAGTGACATTTGTAGTAATTCTTTTCTAACTCTCTAGAATATATCATCCATCTATAACCAAATAAGTAATACTTTAAAAATATATATTTTTAAAAAATAAATTAAACATAAATAGAAAATAATTTAAAAAACTATTAATATAAAATTCAAATATTTATTACAAATTTAAACATTTATAAGTTCAAATACAATTAATGTAGAATAGAGGCGTTTTAGATCAAGATCTTGCTCTTGTTCTCTTTCTTTGTAATTTTATAATGTTTAAGTTCTGCTTTCATTAATCTCTTGTTTATGTTTTTTATCGTAACTATGTTCTTATCTAGTCTATTTATGTTTCTCTTGTTCATAATGTTTAGCTAAGTTTATTATGTCGAGGTGAAAAGGTTACACTAATGGTGTAAGAATAAGTATAGTATAAACTCAACATGGACTTTAATGTTTGATACTAACATGCTTTGTATTTGTTATCTTACTCACTCATAATACCTTGCTTGTGAAATGGTTAATCTAGATTTGTGTTGAACAACCCTTGGTACAATAAATACTTGATCCTTTCATAGTCAACTGTATGGTATAACCGACACCTGTGCTATGAAAGGAATTTGATTTATTGTTAACATAAGTTATCATCATGAATGCCTGACAATATTTACAAGTATTGGCATTACTCAAATAAGATAATTAATATAATCATGTTAATAATTTATAATTCGATTGGAACCTCCTTTGTGTGTGGTTTCCAGGTAAGAAATAAATGGAGTTCATACTATACTTATTTGAAATACCATTAGTGGATCCTCTAACCTTAACAATTGTTTTATCCTTGTTTAATCCTTACATCAATATCACATCTCAAAAGTTCTCTTCAACACCTTTTCATTTATTGTTTATAATTTTGTATAGTTCACCTCCCTATGGTTCGACCCCGATCTTGTTGTGTTATTTATTACTTCGACACTCCTGCATTTGGGATAAGACATCAATTTTTTGATCGTGTCATAGCTCGGTCAACCTAAAATCCCATCTGATGACTTTCTTTAACCAAAGCTAAAATCTCTATGTGGTTGGGTTAACTTGAGATCTCATCTGTCGCTCTTCTTTAACCAAAACCAAAAAAATATGTGTGTTCTTCCTAATGGCAGGGTTTGAACTTGCTTATTTCTTTTTGAGAATTTTCTAATGGTAGGGTTATTCTCTCTTTTCTTCTTGATGATAAGGTTTGATCAAGTTTTTAACTTGATGATTTTTCTTTTTTGACTTTTGTGATTTTGCAGGATTAACATTGGTCTTTCCTGATTGCAGGGTTGGCATATGTCCTTTTCGCTGACTGAAATTAACAGAATTTTCCTGATGTCAGGGTTGGAAAACTTGGCGCTTCCTGATTACAGGGTTGACCTGATAACTCCCAATTACGGGGTTGAAAATTCGGTGCTTCCTGATTGCAGGGTTGACCTAAAGACTCTTCTTGATGACAGGGTTGATCTTCTTATTTTTTTGAGATTTTCCTAATGGTAGGGTTCATTTTATTTTCTTCCTGTTCTTGGGTAAAAAACGTGATTTTTTGTTATTATATACTCAATGATTCTTTCTTTGTCCCCATTCTTGCTGGACTTCATTAAGGATCTTTCATGTAACAATTCAAAAATATTTATGCAATGTTTTGATATTAGATGACATGCATGTATCCTTACCTAGTTTGAAATATAGGTCCCCCCTTTTTGATGTTCCATCGTCATTGGGTGTCTTTGTTTGCTATCCAAAGCCTTATTTGTTCTTTTGATTGATTTAGTGTATTTGTGTGCTAGTCTTCCATTCAAATGTAAGTGTAGTGCCCTTCATGGCTATCCACGATGATTACTGCTCTCTTTGTTTATCAAGCTTGACAATGCCCCCAAGTGTGGTGCTGCTTGATTCATCATGAAGGGGCTTAACAATCATTTGTCTCCTAGATTCTCTTAATAACTATTCTTTGATTAGTTGTGTGCATCTTGCCAATACCCATCAAGAAGTTTTCTAGTATCATCCTCATCTTAGATTGCTAATCAGCCACGGACTTGCCTCCAGTTGAAACCATACTTTTCAAGTATATGTTATCACTAGCCTTCTTGGAAACAATCCAGTCGTCTAGATATACATCTCATAGCTTGTAGTAAAAGACTCATTATTGTATGCTTAGTATTATTCTCAGCCCGTCTAGTCAGATCATAAAGAGAAATGCATTGGAATTATCATTGATGTTCAATGTTATCACCCATATTCATGCGATGAAGTGCACTTTGGCTTCAAAACAGATGGTCTCACAACTAGTCTTAGCGGTATGCATTATTTTGATATTCATTCAAATGTCACTGTGTGATAATGTCTATCAGGAGTCATAGCCATATTTCAAAGGGTAACCTAAGATGACAATATAAAAATATCTTTGAAGTGCAGTATTATCCCACGGTCACTCTTGATGGTGTGCATCCTTCCGAAAAAGCAGTCATGTGATAACATCTTTCAAAAGTCATAGCCATGGTTCTAAGGGTAAACCCAGATATTGATATGAAGATGTCCTTTAGGTACATCTTTACTCTTAATTGTTACTGCAGTTTACTACATCATAGATTGTTCTTGAACAACATTGCCCTCAATTGATCTGAATGCGCTCATTCTTTTGTTTGTAATCAAGAGGCTTTTGTCATTGCCAAATACTAAACATAACTTTAATGGACTTTGCTGCCTCATTATTTGATTCTTTCTTTGCCCCCAGCTCATCTAAATATTATTTTTTTCCTTTTCAGGGTCCCACTGTATTGCACCTAGGTGGTCAGCTTTTCAAACATGTGTAAGAAGTGTCAATGTCATCTCTGTCAAGGATTAAAAACTCGATTAATGTTCTTCTTGTTTGATAAACTTTCTTATTCTGGAATCAACTCTCATGTTTTAAAGATTATGTATGTTCAAGTGTAATTGTTGAAATGAAATCAGAAAGATGTCAATTTTTTTAAAGTATTTTTTTGAAAATCAAGTTTCTTTGGTCAAAGACCCAACACACGCCATTCAAACATGTAACCCTTTGATTGTCTTGTTTTTTTAAAGCAAAAATTGACCCATTGTAAAATTAAAATTGCTTTTTCTATGGTTCTTTATGTCAATTTTAATATCTAATCTTGGGTATATCTTTTGATTGTCTGTGATGAGATGATGTTTTTGCGAATTCCAAAGAAACAAGATGCTCAAGTCAAAACTTGAGGCTTTGTCAAGAAAGATTGTTTCTTTTGAGCATTTATTTTATCAACATACATAATAACTAGTAACTTAATTCTTGAAGTCTCGACCTTTATGGAAAAACTCTTCAAGTTTTGAGAGTGTCATTTATCAGTTCAGATTACTTACTTGATTAAAAAGGGCATTTAAAATCATGTAATGCAGACTATGGTTCATAGCTATGAAGGAAAGGGAAACATCTCACTTCTTGCAACCTTCTCTTAGTTCATTTAGGATCTCAGTCTTCTTTCTCTGCTAGTTGTTCAACCGGTATGGTGTTAAAGTTTGGCCCTTGATTAAAGAGAGTTGCTCCGCGGACTCTTCTTTGTCCTGCTAAAGCACTACTTGCTCAAGAAAGGGCTTATGCGATAGTACTAAAGTAGTCTAGCTTGCCAGCAGTCTTTTCAAGAAGAAAGTCACACCGCTACTATTATTCTAACAGCCACCGATTCTCAACCGGGTCACTTAACTCTGCCTTCAATCTTAGAACGTGCCAATTTAATGGACGCAGGGGCACTGCACTGGCCTCAACAAGAAGAAAGAGTGGTGCTTAAGAACCAAGGATGTGGTTCATTACGCTTTTGTTATTACAGCCAGCTAAGGTATCATCAACCAACGGTGTTTGAGGGTTTCAAAGAGTAGGATCAACATCAACTATTCATTAATCTCACTAACCTCAAAGATCAAATTCTCTTTAACATAGGCCATAATGTAAATCCAATTTTTTCTTTGATGAATAACCAATCTCGATCATTTGATAAAATTAGAGGCTTTATCATGGATACTGAAAGTCATGTTTGTAACTCAATATTTTTGTGTTGACTTTTGGCATTTGTTATGTCTTCTAACTGTGACATGATCAATTCCAGCACCTATCTTCATTGTTTTGTCTAGATGATAATGAAGACCAACATCAGTATTTTCTACCCCTAGTCTATGTCTCTTTTTCTTTTAGCTCTTTCTCAAACGTTGGACTTTTGTTTTCAGTCTTCCCTTTTCCATCAACTCTGTCAGTGTCTTCAAAATATCTATCATTTGCCCCCAGCGTGGGGTGTGATCCTAATCAGGGTTTCTTTTTTGAAAAAAAAAATTCTATTAGAATTAAAATGGGATTACAAGGGATTTAATCTTTAGAAAGTGAAGGGATAACAAAGATGACCTTTTCTTATTTCAAGCAAGGTCAATTAAAACTGATAAATTTTGACCTCATCTAGTGTAATGATTTAGACTTGTAAGAGTTATGATTCGCGAGTCCATAACTACTGAATCTACTACGCGTCATTATGCATACTGCTAAAACTTAGTTATATGCTGTGTGGTTTAATTTTATATGTGAGCTCAAAATTTGTTTGGTCACCTTATGCCATTTTAACGAACATTGAGTCATTTCCTCAATCAAAATACTTTTAGCTTTAATTTTGCATTTTGGAGTTTGATCAAAAGGTTTTGTCAAAATACCATATGAAAGAAACATCTCTTTATTTCAAGACAATAATAAAATAAAGAACAAAGCAAAATCCATTAAAAGATGAGTGATGCATCAATGATATATGAAAGTATATTGCAACAAAAATACAAATGTCCATTTTCTAGATAATGGCTTATCATCCACGCCTTTGTTGGTATTTTGCAGGTTACTGGTTATTGCTGAAGATAGAGTTGATTATGTGGTAGGTACCACCATTCCTCACAAACTCAATCTTTCCTTTGCTTACCATCTTCCGGACTTGATACTTAAAATTTTTATAGTTTTCAATTGAATGGCCTAGGACATCACTATGATATTCACATCTTTGGTCTAGATCATACCACCTAGAAAACGATGGTTGCATGGGATTTGATGGAGTCAGAGCAATAAGTCCAGAGGTTAACAGATGCTGGTAGACAAACTCGAGTGAGAGAGATATGTCGATCTTTGACAAAGGCATTTGATTTGATGCTAAAATAAGACCTATGTGCAAAAGTTTCCCAATTAAGAGCCATCTTCGGATTCATCTCTAATCATTGTTCTGGAAACCATGGCAAGATCTCTAATTTTTCCCATCTTGATAGCCTGTTCAATTCTTTCAGCAATCCTCACAACTTCATATAAATATTGAGTTGAGCTTCCTATTAAATGCTCATAATAAGGGGATTAGAAGGTGCTGGCGAACAACATCATCATTTCTGTATCAATTAGTGAAGGTTGAGCATGTGTTGTCTCATCCCTTCATCTTTGCACATAAACCCTTATTGACTCTTGGCTTCTTTTCTCCAATGACATCAGGCTCGTTCAGTCTGGAGCAATTTCCAAGTTAAACTTGTACTGCTTTGGGAAAGCCTCCACCAAATCTTTCCAGCTCTTGATCTTAGCATTGTCTAATGACACGACCAAAAGATTGATGTCTTCTCCCAAGTGCAGGAGTGTCGAAGTAATAAAAAACCCAGTAAGACCGGGGTCGAACCACATGGAGGTTAACTATATAAATTATAAATAATAACAACAACAACAACAACAACAATAATAATAAGTTAAAGAGAGCTTTGCGATGTGATATTGATGTAAGGATTAAACAATGATAAAATAATTGTCAAGGTTAGAGGATCCACTAATGGTATTTCAAACAAGTATAATATAAACTCTTTTTATTACTCAACTGGAAACCACACACAAAGGAGGTTCCAATCGG
>Ga0307515_10023021_pt1 | contig 10948 bp, 5 predicted proteins | sample 17_EM_MG_FD_194513 | JGI IMG/M metagenome (GOLD analysis project Ga0307515, IMG submission 194513) | Populus trichocarpa ectomycorrhiza microbial communities from riparian zone in the Pacific Northwest, United States - 17_EM | ecosystem: Host-associated > Plants > Roots > Unclassified | place...
ACCTGTTTCCTTAAATTAAGGAATTACAAGTGTGAAATAGAATTCCCTGCTTTCATAACAAAACAGTAAATAACAAGTATGATAAGTGAAAAGGGAATGGCTAAAGCAAACAAGATGTGCCAAGAGTGAATTGGAAATACATTTACAAAGACGACCAATTTAAAAGAAAACACTACAGCAAGACCCAAATTTGACAGAAGGCCATACTTGCCCGCTACACCCAGGGAGATCTCTGTATCTTATAACATTGAGATTTCCAGGACAGGAAATGACAGCTTTTAGACTGGTAAAAAAATCCTGCTAATTAAGGTTGACGACACCCACGACAAACAAATATGTCAAATCTCCTGAACAATCAGGACAGTGAAATCAAACATGGGATAAACAAGTTCAATTGCAAATATATTGAGTTGTGATTTTTAAAAGAAAAACCATAAAGCAATGGACAACTAATTTAAGTACAGCATGAAATTCAAGATTAGGAAAGTTACTCACACCATAAAAAAAAAAAATTTCCTTCAATCTCTTTGTCTACCAAACTATTGGCATGGGAGCAAAAAATGCAATATAAAATGATGGAAATTCTATCTTTTGCCACACCATTTTGCTTTCTTTATTGAGGTGAACACCACAACATTTTACTATTGAGCAACAACTCAAGCTCTAAAACTGAAAGATCACAAACTTTCGTACCTTTTTAGAGCATTTCGAATTTATTAAGTAAAAGCAGGTTCTTCTTAAACCAGAAATAGCATAGCACATGAAACACATGCACGAAGAGAAAATAAGTGACCAGTGAAGTCCCAAAATTTGGGAAGTGCAAATGTTACTGAAAGAAAGAATGGAAAGTGATAAATATGCCAAATCACCTGAAAGGGGTTAGAAGAATTGTAAACGATATAAATAAAGTAAATGATTTTATTAATCCTTTGCTTCTCATAATACTCGTGTATGAAAAGGCATCCAATTTTGATCAGCTAGGAAGAAGGAGCAAGTATTGGAGTTGAGATTCTACCTTTGCCATAAAAGAAAATGAAAAGCAGACCTAATGTAGGAGCACACTACTGGACACATTGCAATAAATGTCATCAAAGGGTATATTTTGCTAGGCAGCCGAATTATAAACATGCTTGAGGATAGGGCTTAGAAGCTGTAGTCACCAAGCCACACACACACACACACAAGAAACACTGACCTGGGTATTGGCTGTGGATGGTTCTTGAGCATTGTTTGTAGAAGAAGAAGAACCCAGAATTGAACCTTTAAGAGGGGAATACCGATTCTTCTCTTTATCATAATAAAACCCCAGAAGTTCCGCCAGCAACTTATTATTATTAATAACAAATCAAATTAAGAAGAAGAAACCTTGTGGCATGCTTTCCCAAGTAATAAAGAACTGTCTTTGTGAGTATGTTCTTCGTTTGTTTGGGCTGCGGAAGAAAGAGAGATCAAGGGAGAAGCGAGCGGGGGGTAACGGCGCTCTTAAAACAGTTGCTGATGGTTATACGTAGCCAATGTTCCATCTCGGGCGGTTGGTTTTCCTTGCGTTGGTTTATACAAAGTTATCAAACCTAATTTAATAGTGGACCTCGCCAAGAAATTAGGTCTTGAGTTACACAAGTTGATCCGGATCAACCTAAAAAATTAAATTATTTTTTAAAATTTTAATATTTCATATAAATTTTTTTAAAAACAATTAATGTGAATATATATTATACATGTTGCAAATAACAAAGTTTAAAACATTATTTCAAAAAGTTTTTTATTCTACATTGAAAAAATATTATGATATTCTTTTAAGTTGAAGTATTTAAACAAAAAAAATTTATATTCCACATTAAAAAAACATAATTTTTTTCTTGTGAACATATAGTATATATACTAAAAAGTTTCAAATCTAATATTAAAAAAATAATTTTTTTCTTGTAAACATATAGTATATATATTAAAGAGTTTCAAATTTTATATTGATAAAATAAAACATTTTTCTAGTGAACTTTGAAAAAGATTAATAACGAACTAAAAATATGGAAAAAAAAAATCTCTAGTTTTAGAAAAAACATATTTAAAACAAAAAATCTCTACCAAGTTTTGTTGGATTATCTCGATCATGAGTTGATTATTTTTTTATTCTTGTTTGTCTTTAACTTTACTCAAATTATTCTATTTATTAGGTTCCCGAATTGACCGCGGGGCCTATATGTAATATCTATGGGTTTACATGAAAGAACATTATATTCGGTTAATACGACAACTAAATCGAATAATTGTTAGACTGGATTGAAGATTACCTACACCTCCTATGTGCCTCTAAATTAGTTGTTAGATGTTAAGAAAATTTTTTTTCAAGAATTATATGAATAAGTGGTGGAAATTATGATAGAAGAAAAGGAACTTGTTCAATTCTTATTCTTTTTATCTTTTAATTCCTTACAAAGAATATTTACCAACATAATGTGGTTCGGTAATATTTTTTTTCATTATTTTCTTAAAAAAATGAAAATTTTATGAATGAAAATCATGATATTACCAATAGAAAATTAAATATTAGATTTTTTAAAAAATTATAATGATATTACCAATAATTTTGATTTTCTTCATATTGTCTTTAAATATTCCAACAAATCTATTAACATAATCAAACTGTCAAAGAACCATCTCAACCCTAAAGCTTAAGCTCTTGGGTGAGGTTCCAGGATATGATTTATATTATTCTCTAACACACTCCCTCAAGTGAAAGCTCTTTGGGCTTGAAACTTGTACAGACCCACATTACCTTGTGCTTAATTTTTTTTATCAAATAAATAAGGATAGTGAGATTCGAACTCGAGACCACTTGGTCATCAAGGCTCTGATACCATGTCAACGAACCATCTCAATCCAAAAGCTTAAGCTCTTGGGTGAGGTTCCAGAATATGATTTATATTATTCTCTAACATTTTAGTGATTGAGTGATTATGGAGATTTTTGTTCACGATTTAATGATAAAATATTCAAAATCTTCATGGTTTATTTTTTTTTTTTGAATAAGATGATGCTATCTATTATTTTGAACATCGTTTTTTATGCTCACTCAACAAAGACTTGAAAGTAAAAAAGAGCAAAACGTGTATGTATGAATACTAATTCCCAGCTGTATAAATGTTGATAGCAAGCAGATCTCTCATTTTTTCAATTGAATTTATCTACTATCTCAAAACTCTGTTTGAGCTCAAGAAGAAGTTCTCTTCACCCGCAATGGTGGAGTGCAGCCTTCCTGCAGCCCAACCATTGTTCATAACACGAGCACCAACACGAGCTGGATCACCGGTCACTCGACTTCCCTCAACCTGCTTTTCATATTCTGGAAGACCTCCTGCCTTTCTCTCTTGTCTTCTTTTCCTCTCCTCATCTCTTTCCTTCCTCAGCCAGCTCTCCACTGTTCTCATTAGTGACAAATTACTAGTCTCTTTTATTTTGGCCATTGGCATTGCGAATTGCAACTTCCCATGAGCAACATACAAAATATGCGTTGGCCACTCCTCCAAATTAACCATCAAATATATGTGTTGCATAGATAATTGTAGCACTTCGCTCTTCACATTCCTTTCTTAGAAACTTCAGAAGGTCAGCCCTTGCTAGCACATCGAGGTCAACCGTTATCTCATCAAGAAGAAGAAACTTGAATGGCCTCAGGAGACCCATGCAAATTTGCACCCGCCTTCTCTGGCCATCAGAAACCTTGTGCATCCTCCATGACAGATCAATGTCCAATACCTTGATTAGCTCAGCTCTTCTTTGAGGATCAATACCTGCCACCCCAAATATCATCTTCTCCGCAGAAATATCCATTTGTATCGGAACCTCAAAACCAGCAAAAGCAACTTCTCGCCTCCACTCTCCTCCAAGATAAGAAAGATGTCCAGAAGAAGTTAAAGCAGCAGTGTCGTGAAAAGCAGACCTTCCTAGAACACGAACCATTTGGGGTTCCACCATGTGTTTTCCTCCTAATATCTTCAGAATTGTAGTTTTCCCAGCGCCGTTGGATCCAACAAGAAGGCATCGATCACCAGAATTGAGGGTGAGAAAGAACTCATCGATCAACGGTTTGGACCCAGGCGGTGGGTGACCGTCTATTCCTGGGTACGTGAATCTCAAGCCGTTGATATCTATTGTTGGTTCTTGATGCTCCATATCGCCCATCACAACAATCTGAGAGAGCGGTCTCTGTTTTTAATCTTCATGGTTTATTGTAATGGATGAAAAGAAAGAATTTTAAAAAAACCTCTCTGGCTGGTGGAAATTTCATATTGTACGTGTTGTTGCTATTATTAGTAGTCGGGCCCTCACACGAATATTGGTAATAATTTACCACACTAGCTAGTTGTTTTTACACATGTTGCTTTTTATTAAAAAAAAAAATTGTATGAATGAGCAGCACTTCTAGAAAACATTACACATATATTTGGGAGGAATCCAACCTAAACCTATCTCAGATACCTTTTAAGAATGGTGCTAATCAAACACAGATATATGATTTTTCAAAAAATTCAACGACAAGACTCAAATATAAGACATTAATCTTAGTTTTATTGTTCAAATCATAGCAGGTCTCGAGCCATAAAAAACCAAAGATTTAATTACCCAACATAACTGGGATGATTTATTAGGTTAACCTAAATTCTCATGACCCAGCATAACATAATTAACCTAGATAAAATCTAATTTTTTATAGACTATATTCACGTGAATTATTTATTAACTTTTTGATATGGGATACCTATACTACACCTTTATTTTTTATAGTTTATATTCACATAAATTATTTTTTATTTTTTCGATGTGGGATAATTATACTATATATATTTCATGCCTCATATTTTTTTTATAGTTTACATCCATATGAATTGTTTTTTAATTTTTAGATATGTAATAGCTATAGTACACCTCATGTTTTATATTTTTTTTATATAGTCTATATCCACCCACGTGTATTGTTTCAAAACTTTTTCATATGAGATATTAAACCTCAAGTATATATTTTTTTATTTTTCTAGCTAGGTTGATCCAAGTTACTTCATATGATCTGGGACTGAGCTTTTTGGCCGAATCAATTTTAGACTGGGATTAACAACTATGAGTTCAACTAAACCTTTAGGAGCTTTTACACTTGTTGTTACTTAAAAACAGTATGAACCAAAACAATCTATTTCTATTCTGATAATTGAAATTGATAAAAAGAAAATCATTTTAGAGAATGATGGTGAAAGAACCTGTATATAATTCAATAGGTACTGTAATTAATCTGTGAAATTGATGACGGAGAGGGAATTCAAAGTGCAATCTTGAAGAATAATTTAAACATAGAACCCAAAGTCTTCCCTCCCTAATATTTGCCAAGGCAGTGGCATTGATCATCATGCGTCATTTTTGGTTTGAATGTACAGAGCCCTTAATTTAATTAATTACTTTGTAGCTAGCTAGAATGGCCGGGGTAAATTACCACCAAACTACATAATTAATTGACAGCATCATGTCTCCTTGAATAATATCGTAGGTTGTCTTTACAAGTCTTTGTTGTTGTTTTGGTGGACAAAAGGTCTCTGTTTTTAAAGGGGAAACAATACTTTTTGTATAAAAATGGCCCTAGCTCGGTACAAATCGTTATTTTCGAAACGGTTTTAAGCATGAAATTACAAGATATATTAATTATTTTCACAAACCATTACATAAATTAAACATGAGAAAAGAAAATCCAATTAATTATAATTATATTGTGTTCATCAATGTATTAAATTCAGATCCTTTTAAGAAGTTAGGAAACTGTAAATTAAAGATTTTCTCATAGAACAACAAAACAAAGAAAGAAGCTAGCTAGACACAATGATTTATATTATAAAAAAAAGGGGGGAAATTAACAAGAGAAGGGACGTCACTTAATTATTGGATACAAATTTACAAAGCCTTCTTCCGTACTACTCCATCACAATCCAAGTTACAGAATTAATTAGTCCACCTGGCTAGAAACTATACTCAAAACAATAATACAAGAAAAACCCCATTGCTTTAACTCTTCATAACGTCTTTCAGAATATATTACGTACTACTACTTACCAATACCATTCACAAGCATACCAGTACTAGTTTGAAAAATTTCTGCAGAGTGAAATCTCTCATCGCCGCACCAATCACTTTTTCTCTTGCAAGGCCCATGAATTCCATGCAGGTTGAACTATGGGACTAGGGTTATAGTACATCCCACAAGGCAATAGAGTAGACTCCACAAAATCAAAATCGAAGGTGGAAGTTTCAAATGAAGCAACCATATTCTGCCCAGCACCTATTAACTCATTGGTCTTCTCAATCGTTTCCACTTGCTGTTCTGGCTGCTCTTTTTCAGATTTTATGGATTGAATGAGTTCATAGCCACCAGCCCACATGCAGGTCTCATCTAGCATGCCAAACTCAGATGGATGTGAAGTAGAAGAGGATACAGGGACACTTCCGATTGAAGACTTGCTTCCAGACTCCATGAAAGCTAGTGTATTAGGGTTTTGGTATTCACATGTTGATATGGAAGAGAATTTGTGCAACAAGGGGGGATATGGATTGGTATCAGGAACTGGGGGAATCGTAGGGAATGGAATGAGGGGTGCTTTCATATCCATTGAAGTATCATTGATTTGTGAATCTACTGTGAAAGTTGAGGTGGTTTGTTGATGGGAATATTGATAAGAGATCAGTTCGCATGCATTATTGTTATTGTTATGTTTGTAATTGTTAGAGAGGAGATTATGAGTTTTTGGATCTAACCCTTGTGCAATGAGCTTCTTTTTGATGCACGAGTTCCAGAAGTTCTTGACCTCATTGTCAGTTCTACCAGGCAAATGCTTAGCTATTTGAGCCCATCTATTGCCTAGCATTCTGTGAATCTCAACGATGATACTTTCTTCTTGTGCAGTAAACGAACCTCTTTTGAGATCTGGTCTCAAGTAGTTTATCCATCTCAATCTACAACTCTTTCCACACCTTTGCAGCCCTGAAAGAAGAAGCCTCCATTAGAAGGAAAAGAAACAATACAACGGGGGGGTTTGGCTTTGAAAGAACAAGAATTAAAGACCACTTCTTCATAAAAGAAAAACAAATAAACGGATCAATTAAAGAGCACCAGAGTGTGTGCGTGTGATCAGTACCTGCTAGCTTTGGAACAGAACTCCAAGAACCATGGCCATGGGTGGTTATATATTTTATTAGCTTCTCGTCTTCATCTGGAGACCATAACCCTCTCTTGACCTTCCGTTTGCTGCAGCATTGGTGGCCCGTCTTATTTCCCAAACCCTCCTGCATATCATCACAGCTCACCATTTAGAATTTGAGGGGGAAGGGGGTGCTTTCCTTCCTTATATGTTCTTGTCCTCCAGGTTTAATTAAATGCTTACCTCTCATGCACCTTTATATAAAGGCAGTCTCCCCTTGTTAATTTTGCATCGTACGTCTATATGCAAATTAATATGGAGAGGGAGGGAGAGAGAAAAGGTTGTGGAAATTTAACTTTGGGTGTACTCATGAGAGGACCACTGGTCTCATTGAGTGTCTTGGAAACTTCAAGTGTTGTTTTGAACCATTGCTCTCGACTTGATTACTACTTTCCTTTTAACCAAATAAAAAACATGTTACTACTAATTATTGGGTTGATTAGTAATTTGACATAATTAATTAGTCATCACAAAACGTGATACTTGAAGAAGCAACATACTTGTATAGCACATCTACTTTTAAGTATTTGTTTACTCAATATATCTTCATGTCTAATTAAGCTAGCTGTATGAAAATGAGTATATGGGTTCTGAGGATGATTGATCTATGCAGATATTTTTCCTCTCGTTGCTTTTTAATCATGTCTTTTCCTTCCAATTTATGAAGTTAATTTGATGCATGCATATTGTTCTTGGATACACACACACACACACCGTTCTGCTTCATTTTGCACTAGCTGAAATGTTTTCGTTGTGAATTTGTTGATAACCCACTATCCCTTTCCTGCATGCTGGACAAATTCAATGAGGAAGTAGGGCATTTTTTTATGAATTACGAACAACTGTTATACTTAATAGATCGAAAAGGTATCAAGAGTCTGTAGAATCAGGAGATTTACAAACAAAACAAGAGACCCGTGCGGAGTTAGAACATATATAAACTAATAAGTTGACAAGTGATCAAGTTAAGGAAGTTTGGTTTGAATTTAGTAAAACATAGGTGCAATGGAGCTGTAATGAATACTACATAACTAGCTAGCTACAAAGACCAAACCAAAAGTAATGTTACGCCATTGTGAAAAGGACATAATTACGGAAGTTGGGGGATTAATCATAATATGGCCATTTAGGGAAGACCTAATGATTTAAAGATAAGCACATCATTTCTTGCATCTAAATTCAACATGAAAAAGCCCTCCACCCAGAGTGCTGTCTCCTTTTTTCCCTTTCAGAATATAAAACACACACTACATATGCATATACACACACCTGCTCATATATAGATGTTAATATATATAAATAAATATAGTAAGCATATGATACCCTTTCTTCACTCAAACAGTTGCTTGAATGTGAGAATTTCTTGGTGTCAACGAAGATCATTATGATTGGACATGTCTGCTTTCATCATTTTCACCCTTCGCTTTCCTTGTTTTTCCTGTTACAATTTATACCTTTCAGGGGAGAAAATCACGTGCTAAAGCAAAGCAGCAACGATCGAGGTCACAAATAATCTAGCACACAAACTTTAGGAGAAAAACCTGACCATTCAGCCTTTTGGGTTTCATTTACAATATCTTTGTTCATTTGGTTTCCCTCTAATATAATCATTGCACTTAATTAAAGCAGGTTAAATCTTTCTATAATCTACAAAGCTTCTTTCACTCTTTCGAGAGGTGGAAGTCAAAGTGTCCTATATATATATATATATATATAGATGTTGTCAAGGCATGGTTCGGAATTCGTCCCCCGTCCTGATTGATTTTGTGTTTGGTAAATCGTCATTATTATATATGAGACTCTATAATTAGACCCTAAGAACTATATCCTTAGCTAGGTATAAGCAGCCTCCTGTAAATAAAACAGTGAGACGTTGTTAAAAGCTTTCTTTTAATTGTTGATAATTAAGTGGGCAAATTAATCACCCAATGCTCAAGTGGTAATTAAGAGCAACTGTGTATGACTAGCTAGGTTCGTTAATAAATGTAAGCCAGTAAGTGTCTCTAGCTCAATTTAGTGGGGCATGTATACATAGATCATAAATATATATGGAAATCAAACTTTTCCTACCTTAATAAAATATATTGAATGAGCAACAACATGAATTAGCTTAGATTTTTAAATTTCCCCCCCTAAAAGGAGGCTCCAACTCGAGATTTTTTGAGAGCAAAGAGACATTAATACCAATTGAGTAACATTTCAGCTAACATTTAGTTAGTTTGTCTAAGAGAATTAAGTAGAATGTATAGGATAAGGCTTTTAGGCTGTTAATGCCTCTCAATATATTGAGGAGTAAATTTCAAAAGTCCACCCTGATCTACTTATATCTGGTTAATTACATCTTCCATATATCTTGCAACCTTGTGTATATATCACATCATTAGTTTAAACCTGATAATTACTAATTACATCCTCTATATATCAACACAAAAGTCAGTAAAATAGTATTAATTTAGTGGCAAAATAACGGGAAAATAACCATATATATATAAAACCCATTTTAAGGGAAGCAAGGAATGTACGTAGTGTCGATGGGAGGGTTTTAGTTTCAAGGATCATTTATGAGAATGAAAGAGAATATTTGTTATAGATTGAACGAAAACTAGCTTGAAGGTATAGTAGCAGAATATGCGAGCATATATAATTAGCTACAGATATACGTGAAATGTACGTGATTATACAAGCAATATGTTCACGTAGACGTGACCCAGATAGCTATATATGTCTTAGTTAAGCACAGAAAACAGATAGCTCTGTTCTGCATCTTAGATGTGTGTTTGGTATTGTAATAGTTTATGTGGTTGTGATTTGAAAAAAATTATTGAACAAAAAATAGTTTAATGTGTTTATTTAAAAATACTTTTGAAATTGAGGTTATAAAATAATTTTAATATATATATATTGATATATATTGATGGTTTTTAATTTAAATATTGTAGATTTAACTATTGCTATTACATCATTAAATAAATAATATTTTATATAAAATATTTTTTATTGTTACATTAAACTATCTACAATTCCATCACGTATGAAATACATCCGACAAGAACTACAATTTTCTTGGTTTCTTAAGCGCGCAATAACATCGGGTAAAATATAATCAGGAATAAAATTGGGATTGCAATCAAATTCTGCAAAATGCTACGCCATCAAGCGATCTCCGTCTAATTTATGTAGTGTCATTGAATAATTTAAACACTAGTTTTTTGAATAAAACATAATTAAAAATAAAATATAAAATATAAATATTTTTTTTATTTTACTGGGTCGGAACCGGTTTAATACATTTAGTTTTGGACTAGACATCTGGCCGGAATAGTAGAGACATGCTACACTGTTCACGTGAACAGTGGAGTCACTCTCCAATGTTCACTTAAGTGAACAATCGAGAATGATTCCTCCACGCAAGAAGCAGCGAAGAGCTGCTTTGTGTCATCCTGCGTTTCAAATGTAAATAATAGTGGGGTCCATAAACAGTAAATTATGTTTTAATTGTTATCAAACAATTATTTCTTATGATTTATTTTAAAAACATAAACAATCACAGAAACAAACAAACAGGATACATTTCGAAGAGGCTAAACCACAATATATAGTTCCGTTCTTTAATCAATTGACAAAAAAAAAAAAAAAAAACAGACCTGCCCTTGGTTTTTGCAGCAGTCAATTAAGCTCGGCTTTTTTGGGCTAATGCTGTAGGAGTGGGGCTT
>Ga0307515_10023022_pt1 | contig 10948 bp, 3 predicted proteins | sample 17_EM_MG_FD_194513 | JGI IMG/M metagenome (GOLD analysis project Ga0307515, IMG submission 194513) | Populus trichocarpa ectomycorrhiza microbial communities from riparian zone in the Pacific Northwest, United States - 17_EM | ecosystem: Host-associated > Plants > Roots > Unclassified | place...
AATAGAGCTCGAATTGGACGAGGGCAGTAGCAGCTACGCGGACTGCCTAGATCGCCTTCCCTCCCCCAAAGCTCGTCGCTTGGCCACACCATACGAGGAACTTATCGACGTCTTTAAATACCTGCTGGAACTGCTCTTGTAGCCACTGCTCCGCCCCGCCTCCATGGAAGACGCTATAGCAGAGCGGCAGGACAATATCGGCATAAACGCAGCTCTGGCACCCACTAGCTGGGTCTGCTCGTGGACAGACGGACTGCGGGTTGTAGCACCAGTAGCACGCTTGGAATGCGGTAATCCAAGCCCCTTCGGACTGCTTCTTTACCCGGTCACGGGCCTGGAAGAAGTCGAACCGTCGGTGGCACGTAGTAAACGCGTGGTCCCATGGCTCGTCCAGCCCTCGACAGAGCAGGCACGTCCCTTGGACGGCGAGCAGGTCTTCTTGGTACCGGCGAAGCTCGAGGTAAGCTGCGCGCCGCTTCTGCTGGATGATTGCACTCCCAGTGTGTGGCATAGTAACAAGAGGCGCGGGTAAGGCCGTCTCGACTGGACCACTGCTGCATATATCACACATAATGTCTTCGCCTGTAATACACTGCCGGAGCTGGGACTCGAGGTCAAGGTATACACTGAGGCAGGTCCGGCGGCACTCTTGGCCTTGTAAGTAGCGGTGGAGCGCCCCCTTCTCAGCCTCTCTAGTACGACCTACTTGTGATACCCATCGAGGGGGTAAGAGCACAACCGAATAGGCCTCCTTCCCATCCCGTCCAGCCCGCCCAGACTCCTGTGCAAAGTCGACAAGGGAATCTGGCTCGTTAATATGCATTACGAGCCGGACGTGTGCATAGTCGAAGCCGGCACTTAGAGCTGATGTTGCCACAATATACGGCTGCTCAGGGGTAGCAAGCCACGTTCTCAGGAGCTCTTCCTTCTCCTCAGCTGTACCGACTTTGGCAGTGTAGACTGAGCAGCTTAGCAGCTTAGCTAGCCCCGTAGCCTCGTCCCTCGTTTGGACGTAGAGGATAATCTTGTCTCGAGTCTGGTCAAGGAGCCCACTCGCTTGCCAAGCATCCCTAGCCCTCGCCGCGCCTTCCTCGAGCAGACTCCCGGGCCCAGTGGCCCGCTGCACTAGATAGAATAGATTTCGCCGGTTCGTCGATGCCCGGATCACCTTGGGATTTACCAGGTGATTCTGCTCTTCAAACGCAGCCTGCATTGATGGTGGCAGTGTAGCTGTCAAGTAGATAAACTGTGTACGGACGTTGCGGATCAGGGCGAGGTCAACCATAGCCTGGCGATAGTCGGACGCCGTGATAGTCAAGTGAGCCTCGTCAAACACAATACGGCCGAGGTCTTGCGTAGCCGCGAGCTTGTGGGTGTAGGTCCGAAACTGCTCCGTACATACGGCTTCAACTGTAACAAACACCAAAGGCGCATCTCGCTGTTCGCCAGGCGACCAGACCAAGTGATCGATCCCCAACTCTCGGACGCGGCGGAGGAGGTCCCCTCGTAGAGACACGAGCGGCAAGACCAAGATCGTCACCCCCGCATCAGGGAGGATGCAGGGCAGCATAAACAGCAGGCTCTTCCCTTCGCCAGTCGCCATGATAACTACAACCTGCTCAGTCCATGACATAATCGTTGTCATTGCCCGTTCCTGGGCTGCTGACTTCCATTGCAGCGTGTCATCCAGGTACAGCTTTCGTACACTCTTGAGTAGAGCCGCAGCTGACCACTTCTTCCGTGGCCGGTAGACCCCCATGGCGATCTTCTTGAGCATTTGCAGACCACCAATGTCTTTACGATCCCGCTGCCTCTTCCCAGCAGGTCCAAGCAGCTGGTCAAGCCCCCACAAGTCCTTCCACAGAGTTGAAGCACGCAGATTCCGGCGGATCAGGCCATCCCACACGCTCCCAAAGTTAGCATTATGTTGGTTTGCATATGCCCGGTTGACAGTCTGCGTACTGTGGTTCCGCTGCTTGGTCATAACCCGAATATCGGCCTCAATCTCTTCGGCATCCTCGTCGTTAGCCCCGTCGTCAACCTCGAAACACCCAACGTCAGCGGCGAACTTAGTCTTGACAATACTGGCCGTCATCTGCCGCCAGTTGGCGATGTGGAGCCGGGGGACACTCGCCCGGGCACACGCCTGCTCCATGCACTGCGTCAGGCGGTTGTCAGCCCAGACCTTGCCGTCCTTCCACAGAAGGTAGGGGGGCATGACAGCATGCGGGGCAGACTGGCGGAGGAAGACCTAGCGGAGGGGGATGACATAGACCAAGTAATCTAGGAGAAGGTCCCCCAGAGCCGCAGGCAAGAACCGGATATTATCCTTGAACTTGCCCGTTTGCTGCTGACCCTTGTGGTACGTGGTATGTAGCATGGCTAGCCCGTGCTTGAGGTAGAGGCTCCGCCGCCGCTGGGTATTACGCCAGGTGATGGAGAACAGCTCGCTCTCGCGCAGGGGCTGGCCAGCGCCCATATGAGCGGGGACTACCCACCTCTTCAGGAACTCGTCCGCGACAGCCTCATACTGTTCGATCGCCTTCTCCCGCCAGACCTTGGTGCCGTCTGCAGCCGTGTCGAGGAACGAATCGCGCAGCGGCTTCGAGTCCCGAATCACCGTGACCAGGGACCTCGTCAGCGGCTTGAGCAGCTCAACGTTCTCCCGGTGCTGGCCAAAGAACCAGCCAAATGCATCGGCGTCTAGGTTGTCCTTCAAAGCCCACGCACGCATCCGCGGAAGGCCCTGGGCCCCAAACATCAGCTCGTCGTAGAGCAAGTGCCGGGCCTGCTGGAATTCGGAGAGCAAGAGCCGCGGGACGTGATCCATATGCAAATCAACGTCTCGGTAGGTCAGGACCTTCTCGTCCACATCCCACTGTGCTTGGTGCGGCCCAACGACCTCCTTCGAGACGGTAAACAGCAGCAAGCGCCAGCCGAGGATCTCGCCCATGGGAGTCTCGGTGTCCTGCTGTAAGAACTGCCCGCAATACTGCTCAATACGCTCGAGCGTATCACCTCGCTCCGCCTTCTCCAGACAGGCGCTGGCGTAGAAGATGATTAGCTGTACAACCCAGATCACGCCAGACAAGCAGCTGTTGTAATTGCCCGGTTCTTTCCACGTCTTGGTGTGTGGCTTGACGCTGAGCATGGCGCAGAAGCTAAGTAGTGGGGAGCTGTACCGACGACCTCCAAATTCGTGACAGATCAGCGCCATCGAGAGGGCTAATATGGCATCTCTCAGCGCAGGCCGGTCCTGCTCGACAGCGCTTTGGGTGGCTGCTGCCCACGCCTTCGTCTGAGTATCCGTGAGCCGGATGCAGCTCTCAGGGGTCCGCTGGTCGTCGTCAGCCGTGGTAAAGTAGCTGCCGCAGTAAGCCACCCGGTAGCTGTAGGTCAAGAACTGCTTCCAGTAGCCGAAATTGGTCTTGAGCGTATTGGGCTCCTTAGGGTCGAACCCCCGTGCTTTGCCCACAGCGGCAGTGTGGAAGCGGCTCAATGCCAGCTGCCGTGGCCAGGTCAGCATGCAGTCTGGGCCGTCGAAGCACCAGCTGTGCGCCTCTGCAAAGATCTCGTCCATCACCTCCAGCATCAGGAATAGCTCGGGCTCGCTCTCGGCATCCTTCGGTACTGCAAAAGAGGCGTGCACCTCGTCCTTCTTTAAGCCCCGCGTGTGCTCCTCGATGCCTGTCCGTCGCAGCCACGGCACGATAGCAGATCGGTGACTGTCAAAGCCATGAACCGTATTGGCTTCTGCTTTAGCATCCTCCTCTGCAGTCACGGCGTCTTTAGTAAGCTGCCTAAAGAAGTTTGCCTCCCCTAGATCCAAGCGCGTCTTTGAGCCAGCGTCTGTGGCTCCCGCAGCTCCGACAGTATTATCTACGACAAAATACCGGACGTACCGCTTCTCCGCGAAGAAGGTCTGCAGCTTGCACGCCCGCCAGAGGGGACTCTTCTTATGTAATGCGGGCTTCTGCTGGTGCGCCTTGGACACGTGCAACTGGATGGTCTGGAGGCTCCGTGTGAGGCCCGCCGAGCACGTCAGGCACTGGAAGCCGTCCTGGGGCCGGAGCCCAGCAACGGCCTGGGTCGGCACGGCCACCTGCTCCGGGGCTAGGAGAACATAGCTTGCAAAGAGCTCGACGAGAGCCTTCAGCGGGGCGCCTCGCAAGCAGTGCGGCTCTTGCCTGAGGTGTCGAAGCCAGACGTTGCGTCCGGGCCGTAAACAGAACCCACACTGGGTGCAGAGCAGCACCTGCCACGCCGGCTGGTAGAGGACCCCGTCGCTCATCGGCAAGCCCCAAACGGTCCCAGAAGACAACGACGACGAAGCCAACCAAAAAAGAGAGGTTACCCACCTGCGCTGGGAAGCACATATTATGGTGAACTTATTATGGTGAACTGGTCCGTGCCTCCCCCCCTGATCCAGGGTTATCTCGCTTGCGGAGCCGCATAGTTCGCCATAATACAGTGATGTGCACGACTAGCTTCTGTCAGATAATCTGTATTCTCTATGGCGTAGGACGTGCACGAGTCACGTGCACGGGGCCCGTGCTTTGTAAATATCTTCATCTAAGCCTAGGGGCCCTACATCAAGACAAGATCAAGATCATCAATCAATCAACCCATTTTCATCAATGAATAGCTCTATATGAGTTATCTGACAGTTATGAGCCCGGTCCGCTGACACAAGAAGCTATTCAGCTATTACTCAATCATTTGAAGAAATTCTACCTCATCGTCAGACTCTGACACCTCATCGTCACAAGACGACCCTGATCGAAATCCTACCTCAATTGTCAAAGGACGAGATTCCACGAGATTCCACGAGATTCCACCTCAATCGTCAAAGGACGATCCTGCGACAAGGACGATCCTGACGACAAGGACGATCCTGACGACGAATTCCATCTCAATTCCCATCTGCCTATCAGTCAAATGACTCCACCGACGTCGAGTTCGTCGAATACGATCATACTCAATAAGACAGAAGACTGGGAGCAATGGATCTGGCAACTATAAGCCCTCGCGGATAAACGAATTTGGGCCTACGTTGACCCAGACAATGCAGCACCTCAACGAGGTCTACTACAAGAACCACCCTATCTAGAAGTCACATATTTCAACGAGAATGTAACCTTATATGCACAGCTCTCGACGAATTAACAGAGGGCGTACGAGAATAGCAGACGATACTACGACCAGGACATAAAGTATTTCCTAAAATAAGAAGAGCACCTTTAACAGATCCGCACCCAAATCACGTCCACAGTATCAATTTAGAAGAAGCTACTGCTTAACCCTTCCTTAATAGTTAAAGAATGGCTATCTTAACTAAAGGAGAATATAGAACCTACCTCATTATTTATTAGAAAGAAGGTATAACATTAGTACACGGAAGCTCTTAAGGGGTTTAAACACTTATTAAAATTAAATTAATGGTTAGATTAATGGGAACATGTAATAATACTAGGAGAGAAGTATAAGATCCCTTAAATATCAGATGGAATCTGGCTTTAAGATTTAGTAGAAGTTATTTAACCTTTTAGCGACGCCTACTATATAAAGTATACTACCAAGTTAAATAACCCTTAGAAGTTAAGATCTTCCGAATACCGCAAAGTAGCAAAGGAGCTATAAGAAGGACTTAGAATACTATTAAAGAAAGCCAATGCTATTATAAGAGGGAGTACCTTTAATATAGACTTCGCAGAGCAAGCCATAATAAATCACTTTAATACTACTAAAGGTCTAGGGAAAGAAACCTTAGTATATATTAGACGCTTAAAGAGAGCTAGGTTACTAGTAGATAAGAAGACGTCCTATAAGAAGCTACTACCTATATACTTAGCGTGCAAGAAACAAAGACATTCCCTATAAGACTATTAGTATTTATTTAAAGATAAGAGACCTAAAGAAGTTATAATCGGAGATACTTATATTAAAAGGGTGCTAAAGAAGGTAGAAAAGAATAAGGATCTTACTAACTAAGTTATAAAGATTAGACTTAAAGAATAAGAAGATAAGGCTTAATAATAAAAGGATAAGAGTTAGGAAGTTAAGATTAAGGGAGAAGCTAATATAATATTCCTAGAATTATATTATATAGGTTAAATCCATCTACTAAAGCTATTGACTATTCTTGACTTAGAAACCACTCTCTATATCTTTAATAACCTATCTTATTTCTATAACTTTAGAAAAGCTCTAAGATTTAAATATATTATCGCCGGTAGCTTAGAAGTGCCTATACTAGGCTATAGCGATATTACTATCTAAGTTATAAAACTAGATAAGAGCAAGGGAATCCTACGTCTTAAGGACATTGCCTTTTATACGGACTTTAATATAAATCTAGTATTGTTCCGTCTACTTTAAAAATAAGGGTATTACTAGGACAATAAAGAAGAAAATAATCTTCTAGTTTAAAAGGATAACTTAGTCCTATATTAAATAGAAGAATATTATAGACAATAGACTATTAAATATATCTAACTAGGAAGTCTATTAGCGTTTAATATAAGCCGACTACTACGCTAACGGAAGCGTAGAGTATTATTAAGAGACGCTTATCCAGATTTAAAAGGAGATATACGTCTATAGTATCTGCGTCTAGGTTATTTAGGGCCTATAAGCCTTTATTATTTAGGTCTTAATGCCTTAGGAGTTAAGCTTTAAGGCCTAAAGATGACGGAATGTTAATATTGCAGTCTCGCTAAAATTAAGCGTTAGGTCTTAAGAAGGTTTTTAAAATAAAAAATTAATAAACCCTATCTTAACTTCTATATTAACTAGACTAACCTTAAGGAAGTGTATGCCGGATTTGTATAAGTTATACTTATTTACAACACCTACTTAGGAAGATCCTTTCTATACTTTATAATAACGCACGGTAAGGAAAAGGAGATACTATAGGTGCTTAAAGATTTCGTATAGTAGATTTGTCTAAGGTATAACCTTAAAGTTAATATTATTAGATTAGACAATAAGCTAGGGAAAAGGAGAACCCTTAAATAGCTACGGACTTAAGGGATTATATTTAAGCCTTTAGCGCTATATACCTAAGCTCAGAACGGTACCGCTAAACACTTAGGGGGTATAATTATTAAAAGAGCATAAGTAATAAGAATTGCTGCTAATCTACTACACAACCTATAGAACGAGATAGTTAACTATATAGTCTACCTTTAAGATTAAACGCTACGGAAAAGCAATGGTTAGATATCGCTATATAAGAGGTTTTATACCTTTCTAGCTAATAGGAGATTAAGAAAGCCGTAACTAGCGTACCTAAAAGCCTACGGCTATAGGGCGTACGCGATAACGTTAGACACCTAGCTAAGGAAGAAAAGGCTAAGTAAGCTAGATCCGCGAGCCTATATCGGCTATCTCGTCGGCTATAACTCTACTAATATCTATAGGATCTGGATCCTATATAAGGGTATCGTTATCTCTATAAGGGATGTCATCTTTAATAAAAAGACATTCTTTAACGGCAAGTAAACGGACATCTTAAAGGACCTACACGCTAAATTAGATATACTAATTAAGAAGATTTAACTACCTAATACTTAGACTAAGAACGAGGTCCTTCTAAAAGATAATAAAGAAGTATTTAAACAGTTAATTTAAGAGGAAGATAATAACGTTAATAAGCTAGTTTAAGCCTTTAATAAATTAGCAGATCTTAAGCTTATAAGAGCTCTTAAAGATACGTACTATATACTACCTCTAATAGAAGAAAACAAAGAATCTCTATATACCTTTTACGTTAAGTATCCTATAAAGTTAGATATATAAGGTACTAATTAAGACGTCGCTTATTAAGCAGGAGATGCGTTTAATACTTAGGGGGTGTTTAACGACTTAATTAAAGACTTATTTAAGGAAGCCAGCGATAATAGGTTTAAAGACTTTATTATAAAAAGGATCACGTTAGCCTATTAAGGCGCCTTCTTAGCAGGAAGAAAGTTTAACCTTAATAGTTAACTCAACAATAGTAAGCTAAAATTAGGCAGAATACGCGATATTAGATTATATAGGAAGAACCTACCTCTACTACCCTAGTTAATCTAGGACCTTAATACGTATCCTCTTTAAAATCAGTTCTAAGAGGCTTAACGAGCCCATCTCTAATCTTATTATTAAATAAGGTTGTTTTAAGAAATAGATAAGAAGCATATAAAGGGACAGTAGGTCCTTAACTTAATATAGATATTCGTCTACAAGACGGATAAGTATAGATTTCTCCAGAAATGCAAGGTACGCTTAATAGTCTGCGGAAATTAATAGGCCCTAGGAGACCTACCTATAAGAGCTACTATATTAGCTAGTACGACCTTCCGAACCCTTATAGCGATCACTATAAAATTCAACCTAGAGACGACATAGATAGATGTAGTTAATACGTTTATCCATTGCGATCTTAATGAGGTTATTTACATAAAGCTACCGCTAGGGTTTAATAAAGGAAAGAAAGACAAAGTACTACGCTTAAGAAAAGCCCTATACAGACTACGACGATTACTATTATTATAGCAAAAGAATCTCACGAGCTTATTAAACGAATTGGGTTTTAAAGAAGTACCCTAGAAGCCGTATATTATGCTAAAAGGTAAAATAGTTATCTTATTCTACGTTAACAATATTATCTTCTGCTACCGAAAAACAGATAAGAAGAAAGCTTAAAAAGCAATTAAGGAGCTAAGCAAGGAATACCAGATAAGTACCCTTAGCGAGCTAAAATGGTTCCTAGAAATTTATATACTACGCAATTATAGCTAAAGGCTCCTATAGCTATCCTAGGAAGCCTATATTAAGAAGATAGCTAACTAGTATAAGATAGATCTTAGAGGGCATCTTCCAGATACTCCTATAGCAGAATTGGAACTCCTCCCTACCGATCACCATATAATCTATCTAACGCATCCATCCCCCAATATAGACCTTATGTGGTGGTGTGATTTGCCCCCCTAGATTTAACATCTAGATTGAGCGTAGCTTTGGGAGAGCTTAGGCCTTCTACAAGTTATATAGATTAGTCTGGAGCCCTTAGAGTCTTTAACAACTCGGGCGACACCGATAAACACATAATTTTCCTTTAATATACTCTTTTTTTTCTCTTCTTACTGCTTAATTCTAACTAATGGTGACTAACTGATAGACTAACCAACCGACTGACAGACAGCACTGAGACTTTCTTATCTTAGAGAGGTTATACCCTCCCATATATTTTATGGCATTCTATATAGGGACGACGGCAAGCTCTTTAGATTGGAAGTCTGGTACTCTATATATAGGAGACGCATAGGAACGATCTGGAACTGCGATAGAATGACCAAGATAAAGAAGCACGGGCATATAAGCAACCTATGCGCAGCCACCGCCATAAAGAATAAACTGACAACACTTGCCAAGCTCTCCATGCGGGAATAGTAGTTGGTAAGCAGTAACGAGAAGGCGAGTACGTAGTATAGTAAGATAAAGGATAAAAGAAAGAACTATGGTACACCAGGAACGGCAAAGAAAAGTCTTTTATATTTTATTTACTATATTTGTAATAGTCTATACTATTATTCTCACATTTATTAGAGCTACCTTTAAATTTATAATAATGGCGACAGTACTAGTAAAGGGATTGTTAGGAATATTAGGCCCATTCTATAACAACAGTAAGGGTGCTAGAAAGGGAGAGGAAAGTAAGCAGCCTGTTAAACCGTAAAGCTCTCCTAAACTAGGGCATGCGATACTAACCCCGACTCCTATAACGTTAGGGACTAATAACCCTTAATAGATAGAGGATAAGGGTTATAAGGTCCACCTACCTGTCCCTAAAGAGACTATAGGTCCGCCACCTTCTACTAAACTACTAATAGAACGAGATAAGGTGTATATTATAGCCCAGCCTATGCCGGCTCTAGAAACCCCTAGGACCCCTTACTTTACGGGATAAAATATATCGTAATTCATCAAACAGTATAAACGGCTATGCATCTAGCACCGTGTTACGGATAATAAGAAGTATTAAGGACTTCTAGAGTATTATAACTATTAGATAGGGATATGGATCTAAAGTCTACCTAAGTTTACTATTAGTAACTAGATAAAACTTGTAGGAAAGCTTAAGACAGACTACTGAGGAAGTAACTACTTTCGATAAGTTGAAACGGTAGAATTCTTGGAAGCTTATATACTATAGTATAGGAACAATCCACCTAGCAGTATACGCGAATACTATAGGCAGTTTACGTTAATCTCCTAAAAGGTTATTAAGGCTAGTAATTTAGAAAACCGCGAATAAGGCTACTGGTTCGCAAGAGGACTCCTATTTAAATACTGAAGATATGCAATGACTAAAATAGGAGCCGACCCTAATAGGCGAGAGTCTTTTAACTTTCACCTACTAAGGAGAGCTATAGAAGACAGGCTTAATTCGTATAAAGGCGCCAATTAGTTATTAATTATAAATCCTGAAGAATAAGGCCAGGCTTGTTGAAAATAAGCAAATACGATGTCGATCCAATATCGCTTATTGGCCAATAAAATATTGGGTTATTGGCCAATATATACCGGAAAATTATATTTCCGCAACATTAAAATAAATTAAACTTATATAACTGTATACATAGTAATCTGTTTAGTTTCGCTATATAGCTACTTATCCTAGATACCACGTAACGTAACACTTAGGGTTTTGCTCGTCCCCTTGGCTTGCTGCCGGCTACTACCCGGAAGAAATATGAGGCTCCGCGTATAAAAGCTCTGCACGAAGCTCTGCGGAGGCTCTACACAAAGCTCTGCGGAGGCTCTGCACGAAGCTCTGCGGAGGCTCTGCACGAAGCTCTACGGAGGCTCTGCACGAAGCTCTACGGAGGCTCTGCACGAAGCTCTACGGAGGCTCTGCACGAAGCTCTACGGAGGCTCTGCACGAAGCTCTACGGAGGCTCTG
>Ga0307515_10023023_pt1 | contig 10947 bp, 6 predicted proteins | sample 17_EM_MG_FD_194513 | JGI IMG/M metagenome (GOLD analysis project Ga0307515, IMG submission 194513) | Populus trichocarpa ectomycorrhiza microbial communities from riparian zone in the Pacific Northwest, United States - 17_EM | ecosystem: Host-associated > Plants > Roots > Unclassified | place...
TCCTTTTCTAACTCTTTTATTATTTATATTACATTACAATTCATACTTTCTTTATTTTCATCCTCGGATTTTTTTATTTATAATTTTATTTTTTCAAGTTGTATTAGCATGGTTTTATGTGTTGATATTTTTTTCTATTTGCATTTTCTTGCATATATGAAATGTTGAAGGATATTTTGATGATGAATTTTTTATTTCGGTCATCAAAAAAAATTTATTTACAATTTTATCATTTCAAGTTGTATTAATATAATTTTACATGATATTTCATTTAATTGGCATTCTCTTACATATATGCAATGTCGGTGAATATTTTGATGATGAGTTAAATAACAATTTTGTTGTAGTTAAAAAGAAATTAAAAAAAATACTAAATCCTTAAGCCAAAAAAACAAAAAACCATATGGGTATTAATGTGAAAAACTTTATTTTGCTCTCTAAAGTTTTGGTTTATCTATTATTTGGCCTCTAATATTTTCATGTTTATCAGTTTTGGTTTAACTACATTTTATGATAATAAATATAGTTGCTTATAGAAAAGCAACCAAATATTTTTCTTAAAAAAATATGATGGTTTGTAAAAAAAGAACACTTGCTAGATTGTTTTTTTTTTTAAAAAAAAAAGAAAGTTGTATTCTTATCCAAAACAAACTTAAATTTTAATGATATTTTTAAAAATAACACCTGAAATATATTTTGAATTAATTTAAAAAATTAATAAAAAATAAATATACATTTAGTTATCTAATTTCACATCAAATAAACTTTATTTTTTCATCTGAAAACACATGGGAAACAACCCATAAACATTAATGGACACAACTCTAACCTTAAAACAACGTTAATTAGTAAATAAAATACAATTTGTCCTTATTTAAAATAAACTCTCGAAGGTCAATCTACCTTTCCCAACATATTAAAGGGTAAAAACACCTCAATGATATTTTTTTGTGAAATAAAACCTATTAACACCAATAATGACTTTTTTGGTCGTTGGAACATGGTCAATGATAACTTTCTCTCTTCTCCTTTGTAATTCGATGACTCTTTCTTTTTTTTCAAATTCAAGAACTGAAATATAAATAAAATAAAGTCTTAGATCAAATCATATAATTTTCAAACTAAAAGGATCTAAAGCGCTTTTGGACAAGCATTGACACAATTTTCTTAAAAAAGGTTACCATTTCACCTAGCTTTAAATTTTAGTCTCCTTATTTTTTATTTATCTCAAACAATAAAATTGAATCTTTTTTTTTTCCAAATTCAAGAATTAACCCAATGCCAGGATTTTTTTTTTTGTTGAGATTATGATAGCCTAAAAAAGAGCAATACAACCAAAATCACGAAATTAAATCACCAATTAATGCAATATGAAAGAATGAATTTGAAAAAAAAAAAAAGCTTGATAGGCAACTAAAACAACAAGATAAAAAAATAAAATATCATCTTTTCGAATAAAGGTTTCCATTTCACCTAACTTTTGATTTTGGTCCCCTCATTGATAACTCTTCGCAAACAATCAAACCAAATTATTCCTTGCTAAATTAGAAACCACCTCGGGAAGGTTTTTTAAGACAATAAAAACTTGAAAGAAAGAAGCACAAAAAAATCATGAAATTTAATTTTAAATTAATGAAAAAAAAAAGTAGAACAATTTTTTTTTCCAAAAGACACTGTTTTAATAAGCCATCTAATTTATTTTTTAATTTTAATTCTAATTTGAATTAGAATATTTATGATTATAATATTATATCCCTGGAGATTATTAGAACCTCTACAGGCAATCACTAGATAATGATGAAAATTTTCCATCTCTCGGTTGACGCCGTTGGCTTGCAGACATGACAGTTAGGTAGCGTTTGACAGCGAGAAAGTAGGCTAGGAGAGGAGTTGGAGACCTCTCATGGCTTGCACTAGTTACTGTTCCAACACAAAAATTCCATCTCTATTCATTGCTGAGTATATTGTTAGTCTATCAATGTCTGCCACTGCCAAGATAAAAAAAAAAAAAGTTGAATTTCCTGGGTGTGAAAAATGCTCTAAGAACTGCGTTTCAAGTGGGAAATATAAGCTTAGATCAGCTTCGTGAGCTGCCTTCCCTGTTACTTTCTGGGCTTTAAAACCAACTGGTCTTTTCCCTTTTGATCAATTAAGAATGGTTCATCGATCATGCAAGTGATTGTTTAAGTGACTCCTCATTTTCTGTGGGAAGCGATGGATTTTGCCATGAGGTCTCACTGGGAGACAAGATCATACTTGAGATTTAACATCTAACAACAGCCAGCCATTAAATTCCTGTACTGGTAGAAAAGTAATTTCATGTTCATTTTTTATTGCTTTGGCACTTGGATTCCACAACATGTAAATAGAAAATGGTGGATTGGTGTTTCATTGATTGCAAGACATGTGAGGGGCTGCAAATAACAATCTGTTAAGCTTTGAATTGCTAAGATTGCTTTGTATTTCTTCTGATATGATTCTACTTGTTCCTTCTGACAATAAACCTTGTATCTTCAACTCATTTTCAAGTTGAATGGCTTCATCCAACCTTTGTACCACTCTTTCAAAGCAAAGATATCGTCCGTAAGCTCCATTATCCATAGCTTCATAAACACGGACATGTGCTTCTGCCACCTTCCCTACATCTGCTAAAGCTAGTAGACCTTGTCGGAGCATGATCGAACCACCTATCCATGAGTTTTATACGTTAATTAAGTTTGGAATAGTGAACAAAATCCAATTAAATACTATGAAGAGCAAGAGCTATTAATGCTCGATGCTCTAGATGTTCCTTCTTTTTAGAATCTTGGTTTCAAACTTAAGCTCAGTGGAACAAAAAATTAAGAATTAAATGTTGTTCTTACCTTTAAGATATGGAAAAGAGGTTTCTTTGTGATCATGGGGGAACGATGAATCTATGAGAAGGCCAGGGCAAACAGTTACAAGTTTCACTTTCATTTCTTTTGACTTCCTCCAAGCAATCTTTTCCGCTCTCATCTTACCTAATGCAAGCCAAAGCTGTTTTCCATTTTGAAAATCCATAGCGATTGAGTAACTAACTTTTTGATCAAGTAACATCAATGGTCTTGCCAAGGAACTTTCTGATATATTGTCATGAACAATAGCAGAACAAGAAACTTTTGTATGCAATGAATTTGAGTACCTTGTTTTCTCTGCAAAATTCCTCACTGCTCCAACAACTCTCATCAATAACCCTGTCTAAATTGGAAGAAGTCCAAGTGGAAGCAAGAAGAGAAGAAGTGAAGATACATCTTCTTCTGTATGCTGCCCTGCCACATGCTTCAATAACATTCCTTGCACCCTCAGTTTCAAGAAATGCCATTTGTTCCTACAAAGTAGTGTGCAAAAAGTAAACAATTGTAAGAAATAATGACTAGCATTTGGAGTCGGAAATTATTCTAATTTTACTGTGTCTGAAAAGCTTTTGGAGTTTAACATTTATTTTTCCTTCAAAGTTCATAAATCACATGCAAGAACTTCAAATTTCAGGCAAGATTGACATTAAAACTTGTTTCCGTGTTACTGCAGTAGCTTACTGAGTAACCTGTGATCCCATGTGGATCAAGGAAGGAGGAGGTGTGGAAAACTGCATGACAACCACTAAAAGCATCACAAAGACTGTCCAGGTCTTTCATCTTTGCTACAACAACACTCTCTAGTTTATTCATGTCTTCTTCTTTGATCAGCCCTTTCAAGTCCTCAAAATCCACTGCTAATAAAAAAACCAACCATGGTTAAAACATACACAGTTAGTACTAATTAGTGGAAAACTACAAGCCAGGCTGCTGATCAAACTGAATCCGTTTCAGCTGTGACATGTAAAGAAGAAAATGCTCTTCTACAATTCATTTCTGTACAAGTGCAATTACATTTGCCCTAGAAACTGTGTACTTAGTACTGACCTTGGTTATGAACGGTGACTCGAACAAGGTGGCCACGAGAAAGGAGCTCTTTGACTATATGAGAACCCAAGAATGAATTCCCATCTGTCACACAAACCAGTTTATTCTCTCCTGCTTTCAAGCTAGAGATGATTTTTTTCCCACAAGGTTTTCCTTCCTCCCAGCAGAAGGCTGGCACCAGTGAAGGTTTTGACAACAACATTTTTCCCATCCTTCTACCACCCAACCTCCCATTCTCTCTAGATATCTTCCGTGTGCATGGCATGTCAGCAAGAGGGCTGGTAGCTGGTTATGAAAATGCTTGGACGGGGTAGATGGCAATACACGAGCCACGAGGGTAGATGGGATAGTCTCTGTCTCAAAGCAGACCAATTTTTATGTTATTCTATGAAGCGAAGACTACAGATGGCACCATCCAATAGGCCAAAAGGCCAGATACTGCCAAGCTCCAAGCTCATTCATGAATTATCATGGAAGAAAATTATACGGGAAGTGTAATTATGGAGAGTTGAAAATGGCTTCGTTGTTCAAATAATCAGAGTTTTAAAATCCGGACCGGCCCGGCAGGTCAACCCGGGACCCGGCCGACCCGGGCCTGAGACCAGTCTGGGTGGAGGCAAAAACCCGCCTGGAAATTGGCCCGGCGAAACCCGGTCGACCCAGCGGGTCAACCCGGGACCCGATCCACTCGGTCAAACCCGGGTGAGACCCGGCTGATATATATATATATATAATAGCGTTGTTTACGATTAAAACCACACTACAATCAAATTATCTTCAATGAAAATGAATCAAAGCATCATCCAAAACAGAGCCATCAAAAATCGCATCTTTAACACTAACTTTAGGAGATAAAGCAAAAAACAAAGGCTTTAAACTATTTTCAAGACTTTTTACATATTGGGCATCGTCTCTTTTGTGGTAAGTCAATGGAGATGAATCAGAACCGTTAATTCGATTGTTGCCAATCAATATGAGCTGTGAGATTCTAGGAGAGAATGAGAGAAGCTGGAGGTGACCTGACTCGGTTGAGAAAATCCAGTCTGATTCACGGGTTTGAGAGACCAAGAGAGCCGCGATTTGAGGAGACTCGATGAGTTGGATTGGAGAGTTGAGGACTGCAACTCGGAGGAGGTGAGTTGGTAGTACAAGGTTGGGGATTGTGAAAGAGAGGAAACAAGAGGGGATTATGGTTTCGAAAGTTTTTATGTCAAAGGCCATTGAGTCTGGCTTTAGAAGAAAAGGGGGAGAGGTAAAGAAAAGGAAATCAGGACAAGGGAAGGAAGGAAAAATAGGACGATAAAAGGTGAAGTTAATTTCTTCATTATTCAATTTGCTAAAAAAAATCGCAGACAAAACTACTTGGAAGTAAAGGTCATAATCTAAGCCTTTTTTTGGGTTGACCCGGGTCAACCCATCTGACCCGTGATCCGGTTATTATACCGGGTCGACCACCGAGTCGGGTTTAAAAACTATGCAAATAATGACTGCATACTAGGGGAACAGCTTTTCTAACAGGAATTTATATCCCATTAAATGCCAGTGAACATCACTTGACATCACCTAGTCATTATGTTTCGAGCAAACTGCTGTAGGTCTCAAACTGTGAACAAAAGTTCCTGTCAATAAACAAAAAGTAGAGGAACACACCAGGGATACAGGTTGCGTGCCTGCATGACTCAGCTGGAGTGGAAATGGGATTTTCACTGCTCTAATATATATAAATACCAATATGGACTCTATAAATGAATTTAAACCATAAAGAATACAGAATGAGGCAGCCATACAGGCGAAATCGTGTTAGTTAACAAGGAAAACAATACTAGTAAATGGAAGATATTGTACATGAATAGGCAGTAGCAACTCTAGCTAAAATTGAATGAGATCTCAATCAAGGGTCTCAAAATCCAAGACCGGGTGCTGTCTCTCTTTCCAAATCAGCTGTTACCAAATTCCATGTTATAGAATGGAAATGTAGGATTAACATGAGTTTCCGCACGGCAAAGAATTTGTGGATTAAACAGAATCCCCATGATCTCTACTCCTCCAGCTACTCTGAGTGCGATCAAAAAATTCTGAACTATACTCTTGGCTACCAAATGCCAACCTCTGAAACATTCTGATTTGCGCAGAGTGTTGTCTTGAATCAAATATTTCACTTTGACCAGGTTTCATTCCATTAGATAGATCCGATGACTCATCTAACAAGTCCAAGGCTCTCACCACCTAAAATGGCAAAAACAAACAGCAACACTTTTAACTAGGCTTGTCCAATATGGTGAAGGAAAAAGGAAAATATAGAGCACAAATACATGATTACCTGACTCATCCGCGGCCTTTTTGCAGCTGAATGACGCACACAAGCTGCAGCTGCCTCAATCATCCGAAACATTTCACTTGGAACATAGTTCTTCTCCAGCCCTGAATCAGCCAATGCTTCAAAGTCTTCATTTTCAATTGCATCAGTAAGCAATGGTCGAGCCTGAAAACAAGTTTGAATTTGGATTATTCAAATAAAAGTTTACCAGGTAGTTAATGTTACAAATGACACTATTCATCAGGTCAAAGGTTTCCACGTCTCATAGATGACAAAACCCTGCCAAGCTGAAACAAAGCACCTATGAACACAACCTGCAGACTTGTAGTAGCCGACGTGCATGATTAACTTATGCTATAAGTTGTCAATATTTTGCACGGTTCTAACACTGCTGGATTAACAGAAATTATGTGCCCTAAAAAACATTCTCGAAGCTGGAAGTTAAATTTTTGAAGCAAGATGAGTTTGAAAAACTTTGAAGCCAGATTACAGCTCACATGCAGTTAAAGTTCACATCAATACTTCAAAATTAGACACAGCAAAATTGCAAACATGGTTGAGTATATGAAATTTTGATCTTGTGCCACTGCAGAAATTATGAGCTTGTACAATGCTTTACTAATTAAAAGATGAAATATGACGTTCCAAGAAATTTCAACTAGGAAAGAAAGTTCTAGAGAAAGAATTGAACGTCCCCAACATTTTACCAACCAAAAGAAACCATAAAATATCTTTACACCTCGAACATATAGTATCAAGTAGATAATGAGTTGGAATGGTTATGGAACTTACCCATTCAACGAGGCTTTCATCACCCAGTGGCTGAGAGGCATCCACAGGCTTACGGCCTGTAATTAGCTCCAACAGCACAACCCCATAGGAATAAACATCAGATTTTTCAGTCAACTTTCCACTTGTTGCATACTCTGGAGCCATGTACCTGAAAAAACAATGTTCCATTCAAAAGAGTAATTAAAATAAGAAAGTTGGGGCACACATTAACAAGACATCAAAATTACAAATTTCACATGTGCTATGCCACTAACAAAATATGTCGTTACAAAATTGTCATCTAAACTCCAAGCATGCACAGCTTACAACCACCCTTTGCTACAAATGAAATCATACAGGTAAGAGAAAATAACGCTACTCACCATTTAAGTAAAGTTAGCTTCCTTTCACTCAAAAGAAAAACACATTATATTTAGCTCTCTTTTCTTACCAAATTGCTTTCCATGACGCTAGCTTTACCATTATAAATAAGCATCACAGTAAATGTTAAAGAAATAAGTACTTGGGGCACCTACCCAAAGGTTCCCATCACACGTGTGGATACATGAGTATTTGAATCCAGTTCCAGCGCTATCTTAGCAAGCCCAAAATCTGAAACCTGATAGAAAAAAACTGCTTGATAAAGAGATTGAAATTTGAAGAATCTATCATAGAAACAGAAGAAACAAAAACATGTTACAAGTGCAAAGAAATGGAACATATTACAAGTACAATAATGCGAAGAAGATTGTTTACTTGACAAAGGAATAAAATATTCCATAAGCATTGTGATGGCATAAGTAATTGACCATAGGGTTACTTTCCCTAGAGTAAAACACGGTTCTTAGTGATATTAGGATTTACAGAAACAGACATACCTGAGCTTCAAAATTTTCATCGAGAAGGATGTTAGATGACTTGATATCCCTGTGAATAATGCGTGGATGGCCTGATACACACCACAAAAGTAATAAGATCAAAATGTTTCAATATATGTTGCAAACATGCAAGTAGAAACAGATGTGAGATAGTGAGGAGAACAGAGTGAAGGAGTGGCACATTTATGCAAGTATGAGTGATATGTAACTTGTGTGATGAAGACAGTACATGCTATAATATTTCCTGGTTGAAGCATGGATGTTGTCAATATGTTAATTCTGCTTCTTATTCAAATTACTCAATAAGGTTGTTAGCATATTATCAAATTGTTCTAGAATGCATCTTGGATTTACACTTGATTAATTAACGGGGAAGAACTTATAACTGGCACTTATATGTCAAAATTTGAAAAGGAAAAACAAAGCCTCCAGTTCCAGGACTCAAATCATTTATGTCAGTTGTCAATGCAATGTGCTAAAAAAGGTTTGGAAGTATAACTTGTAAAGTCCAAGAAAAATGGGAAAATTACAATCTTCATGCAGATAAGCTATGCCACGAGCTGCACCAGCAGCAACCCTGACCCTTGTTGCCCAATCCATAAATGGTCTGCCTTCACCTGCAAGGATCTATAAGAATTCAGGAAATACAAGACATTGCCAATTTCACAAGGGAGCTATTTGCAGTGTAACTTCAAACATGAAGAATGGTGATGTTGCAAGAACAGAAAAGGAAAAGCCAGAAATAATTAAAATGAAACTTGTACTATCATTGATGGACTATAATAAAGAGAAACAAATTGGCAAATATCAATAGATTGGTAATAGTCCAAGCCAGCAAAAAACATATAAAACCAACTTCTTGTCCATATCTTAATTTAAATGGATAAAGCACAGTAATTATACTAGCCTGTTGCAACCAAAACAGCAATATCTCACATAACCGTTTCTGTAAAACCTATTTACAGCTATTATACTTTGATCACTGCCAGAATCATAATTCAGCAGCTGATTTAAAAAAAAATTTGAAGGCATAGGACATATTTTAAAAGATTTGCAGTGAAAAGTCCAATATGATTGGATAAATTAGAAGAAATATGTGTCATGTCATATGCGTGAAGATAAAGCATTCATGGAGGACACTAGCAAAAGTGAATTTCTCATATTCTAAACTACAAACTTACCGTGCAAATGGTGATAAAGAGTATCATTGGGAAGGTAGTCATAGACAAGCAGTCTTTGATGCTCAGATATACAGTAACCCACCAATGAAACCAAATGTCGATGATGCACTCTACTAATAATCTCAACCTCTGCTCTGAATTCACGCTCCCCTTGAGAACCACCAATCTTTAATTGTTTTACAGCAACATCTCTTCCATCTACAAGGACACCTTTGTATACACAACCAAATCCACCTTCACCTAGACGATTCTGTGCCGAAAACCCATTTGTGGCTTGGACTAGTTCTTCATATGTGAACCATTGCCTTGAATTATTTACTACACCTGCCTCCGATGGTGAATACATGAAATCACTGCCAGAAGGACTGCCAACCAGGGGAGCTGGAGGATAAGGTTTTAGAAATACTGAATCTGTAAAGCAAAACTTTCATTAATTCCAGTCATGTCTCAATAAGCATTTAAATATTCCTGCCGGACAGCTTAAGAGCATAGCCTCGGAATGTCATTCAATGAGAAAAGAAAATTCAATAATTCAAAAATTTGAAGAAAATAAAGTTGAAAAGGATATTTCACATAGACACTAATTTGAAAACAGAAGATAAAAAGAAACGAAATGACATATTATGCTCCAATCTGTAAACTACATCATCAATAGGATAGGAAAACCAGAAAATGAACTAGTAGATTGTTCTGGATCAAGTGAACGCGCTCCAAAATGACAAGCCAGTCATCAGAAAAAATAAATATATGAGAAGAAGAAACCAAGACCATGAAAGAAAAAGTGACTATGGTTCAAATATGACGCTGTCTAAATGATCAGAAGAAAAGCAATTGTGAAGCTAATCCAGATGGCTTGGATACTATCCAGCCTCCAGGACTCGTTTTACGGCCCCAAAGTACTTTGTGTAGGCCATATAAAGTTTACTTGAGTCGTTAAATTGCTTGATGTCAACAGCATTGATCAACGCATTAGAAGTGCTATCAATCACCAATTAAGTATCTAATATCGATTCATATCTCTAAACAGGGGAACCTATGACAGTAGATTTCTAGAATGCCTTCCAAAGGGATTGTGTTAACAGAGAAGTATCAGCTTTTTACACTGTTTGACACATATCCTATCACAAGGCTTTACCACTCCAACAAAAAAGATTTTACTTGATTTTAAGATCCAGATTCTGCATCCAGTAACCATGATCCATATTCTCATTTGTAAAACAATTACTAACTCTAAGGGCTTTTAGAAACAACACCATAGCTGCTTCAGCAATGAAAAATTCAGAGAGTCAGTGCTGCAAGACCAATTACAATAGAGCAATATTCAATAAATTACCTGAATTTTGTGAGGAGGCAAATGGCGAAGGGATAGTGTAACCAACATTTTCTCCTCGTCTTCTCTTTCGCTTTTGTGCAAACCATACAGCCACAACTAGAAGACTGAGTGCTACAAACCCAGCCACAATGCCTATTGTGACTGCACCTCCATTGTTTAATCCCCCTGGACCAGTGGATGAGGTATTTGTGGAGACATCAGTTCCATTGGTTGCTCTTGCAGTTGGTTTCTCTGTTGGAATAGCAGGAAAGGGTGGGGTAGGACTTCCCGTCACTGATGAATTGACTGGAGGAGCAGGAGGCGATATTGCAGGAGGTGTTGATGAGGTCGAGGGAATTGATGGGGGCGGCGATTGCAATGTGGATATTGGAGGAGGAGGAGAATTTGTTGTAGGTGGAGGACTATCAGATTGAGAACTAGGTGGTGGAGGAGGAACTGTTGGAAGTGCAGGGGGGCTTTCAGGCGGCTTTTCTGTTGGAGGAGGAGGCGAATTAGTAGCAGGGGGTATAGGGTCATTTGCAGGAGGAGGTGGGGAAGGGGAGAC
>Ga0307515_10023024_pt1 | contig 10947 bp, 13 predicted proteins | sample 17_EM_MG_FD_194513 | JGI IMG/M metagenome (GOLD analysis project Ga0307515, IMG submission 194513) | Populus trichocarpa ectomycorrhiza microbial communities from riparian zone in the Pacific Northwest, United States - 17_EM | ecosystem: Host-associated > Plants > Roots > Unclassified | place...
TTACCCGCGCTTTCGTATTTAGCCCGTGTCGGATAGTTGGCCGAGAGCTGGTCACTCGGTCTAATCTCTGGGCTCTCGAATCTCAGCTCAGTACGGTATAAAGGGTTAAGTCGAGGGGTACAAGCATGCATAGTATTTATGCTCAAAAAGGCAGATGGTGTAGCCTAGGGCCTATATAGCCGTTCGCGTGCCTGTGTTTGTGTTTGTGTTTGTGACTTGTGCCGGCCCACTGCGTTACCATTGCGGCCAACGCGCAGAATACTGCCAACGATAGGGACAATAGTGATCAGACGGTTTCCTAGACACATACCGAGTGCGGTCTCGACAAAATGCTCCAAGTTGCGCGCCGAACTGTCTCTTCGCATCGTCAGCAGCACCGAGCCGTACATTTTCTGTCGTCTACAGTTCGACCTCGGGTACACCCGATACCGAATCGACAGGCCTTAATCAATGGAATGCGGAGCGTACATGTTCGCGCGATCAGCTACAGCGCCTTGCCAAAGTTTGTTGCCCGGGCTTTCCGTGTTCCAATTGCCGGCGTAGGCGTCGGTGCGGGCGCATTTGGATACGCAAATTACAAGCTGGAAGGTACGTCGCACGTAGTACCTTTCACACACTCTCTCTCTTCGCATGTTTTGGTGTGCTCAGTGAACCTTGAGAGCGCCGCGTGTTCAAAGGACTATCAAACTGTGTGGACGACGACGCGTATTCGTACTCGTACTCGTAATTGTATCACACCGTGCACTTGAACATATCGAGAGGGCAGTCTGCTCGCTCGATTTGTTCGAGCTTTTGCTCAGTAACCTGTACATTTCGTCCAACTGTAAAACTCCACCCCAGCAACACGCGCAGTGACTGATAGTCATAGCGTTACTCAGATGAGGGGCTCCCCCGCGCCCCAACCTCAGTCCCCCCTCTACTTTCGCTCATGTTGACAACTTTCGCAGAACTTCGCAAGCAAACATCAGGCTGGATATCATCCGCACAGGATACGCTCACCGACATCAAAGACTCTGCCTCCGATGTCTTTAACTCTTTCAAAGCACAAGCCGCTTCCATTGAACTACCAACCGTTGAACGGCCCGCCTTTTTTGACCGCATCAAGTCGACAGTAAATGAAATGTTGACTCCCCGAACTTCTGAGGAGAAGGGAGAGGAGGGCCATGGAGCGGGAGGGTCGCCAGAAGGAGGAGATGGGAAGGATGTTGCAGGAGTCGCGGCTTTAATGGCAGCCACTATGGCCTCACCCGTAGAACCCGACAAGGAGGAAGAGGGGTCGATTGCGCGAGGTGGGAACGACGAGGGCTTGATGAACCTCACGAGAAAGTTGATCGGGATACGGAGTATTTTACTCAGTATTGACCAGAGGTATGCCCACCTGCCCCTAACTTATGGCCTGCGTATCATTCTTCCTGACTGCTTGTTAATACGGGTTGATAGCGATAAACTCAAGCTCCCCAGTATCATTGTCATCGGTAGCCAGAGCAGTGGGAAGAGTTCAGTATTAGAAGCAATCGTTGGCAAGGAGTTCCTACCAAAGTGAGTCACGAGTGTTGGTGGAAGTTTCGATGGTGGGTGTGCTGCCCTTCCCCGTGAGCACAAAAAGGTCTCCTCTCCCGGATGAGTCCCACCCCAGGTTTTGCTTTCTCCGTGTTCTGCTCCCCACACAGGTACGACTTACGCTGATATTGTTTCAAGGGGCAACAACATGGTCACCCGGAGGCCAATTGAACTGACACTGATTCATACGGATACCCCCGAGGCGTATGGCGAGTTCCCCTCGCTCGGTCTTGGCAAGATTACTTCCTTCCAACAAATCCAGCAGACATTGACGGACCTCAACCTCGCTGTGCCTGCAAACGAGGCTATCTCGGACAAACCTATCGATCTTCGTATCTACTCGCCCAATGTCCCTGACCTCACTCTCATCGACCTACCTGGCTACATACAAATTACGTCCATGGACCAGCCCGATGGTCTCAAGGAGAAGATCGCCGCCCTTTGTGACAAGTATATTCGCGAACCTAACCTCATTCTCGCGGTGTGCGCCGCAGACGTCGATCTAGCTAACTCTCCTGCATTATGGGCAAGCCGGAAAGTTGACCCACTGGGTCTGCGTACCATCGGCGTCGTTACGAAGATGGATCTGGTTGACCCACAACAGGGCCGGGGTATTCTGGAGGGAAATCGATACCCGCTCCATCTCGGATATGTAGGAGTTGTTTGCAAACCTGGGACGACGCTGCTAGGAAGAAGAAAGGACAACATAGGAGAAGCGGTAGCAAGGAGGGAGGAGAATTACTTTGGGAAGCACAGTGACGTGTTCGGTGCTACCGGAGGGAAGAGCGGGCTCATGGTCGGGACGGACACTCTTCGACGGCGGTTGATGAACGTCCTCGAAAGCTCGATGGCCAGTTCACTCCACAGCATCACCAATGCAGTGCAGCTCGAGTTGGAAGAGGCCACCTACCAGTTTAAAGTTCAATACAACGACCGGCGGATATCCGCTGAAACCTATGTCGCCGAGTGCGTCGACCTACTCAAGGGGCGGTTTAAAGAGCACGCTGCGCAATTTTCCAAGCCACAAGTACGCGAGCGATTGAAAGCAATGTTGGATGACAAGGTCATGGGAGTGCTTGAGACGTTATACTGGAGCGACAAGAGAACCCCAGAGCTCAGCGGTCTAGTACAGGATTCGAAGATTAAGACCGGTTCGGACGTCGAGCCGTATTGGAAATACAAACTCGAAGCTGCAAGCTCGTTGCTCACCAAGAGTGGGGTGGGGAGGGACTCGACCGCCCTACTGGCCGATGGATTACGTGCTCTAATTGATTCGATCACTACTGGTGATCCGTTCACCTGGCACCCTGGCACGTCAGAGCGCATAGTCCAACTGTCGCACGGTATTCTCCGTGAACGACTGGGAGTAGCAGCCGACCAGGTCGAGAACTGTATCAAGCCCTACAAGTATATGTCCGAGATCGAGGTGCAGGGTAACGAATGGGAGCTTGGGAGGGAGAAGGCGATTGCCTTATTCGAGAAGGAGATGAGGATGTGCGGGGAGAAGGTCGGAGAAATCCGTCGGAAGGTGGGTGGTAGTCGGAGGTTAACCAACTTGATGAACTACGTCCGTATTCTCGAGACGCAAGAGCAAGAAAGACGAGAGAGGAGACTCACACTTGGGGACGCCGCAGCTAGTGATGCCTCCGCCGATTTGCCAGAGTCGTATCGCTATAATCCGGCACAGATTCTTGATGGTGGGTTTGCCTTTGGTGACCGTCATTTGCCACTGACCCACTTCCGTGCTTAGCCCGACATGCCTTATTGTACACCGACCGACTCGCCATACTCAATTTGCGACTGGCCGCTCTGAAATCCAAAAAGTGCAAGGCAGGTCCTCAGAACAATGTGCTTTGCCCTGAGGTTTTCCTCAATGTGGCGGCTGATAAGCTTGCCTATATGAGCACCATGTTCATCAACATTGAGCTCCTTGACCAGTTTTTCTACCAGGTTTGTCTTCGATATTTACCTTTCTTTCACGTTCTTGCTCATTTCCCGATTACCTATAGTTTCCACATGAGATCGACTCGCGATTGGTCTACGACCTCGACCGTGCAGAGATTTCCAAGTTTGCGAGGGAAAACCCGGCGATCCGAAGACACCTCGAGCTCCAAGAGCGAAAGGATAAGCTGGAGGAGGTACGCTGTTCCATGAGGGTCCGTTCAAGTGATATCAACCATTCCCTTTCCTCGCACAGGTAATGAAGCAACTCCAGAGCCTCGTGAGCCTGCGGAAGGATGCCGAGCCACGACCTAAACGGCAACAGGGACTCTTTGGCGGCTTCTTCTAGAACCTCGTCACCTCCAGTAGGGTTTCGTATCTTTGTATACCTTACGGATATACTCTATGACTTGTTAAGCGGAAAGGACTTGTACCATCACTCCTCTTTATTCGCCCATGGTACAGTGATAGATATCTGCCTAAAAGAGGTCAGTGAACGTTTCCCCAGAGGAGTGCGAGCCAAGCTGCTTGATGGGCTGGATCCAATAGTGACAGGAACTCACAGTAAAATTGCCACAGGGTTTTTAGACCCGCTAAGTGTTGGGTTACCCGTACCCTAGGAAGGGGATCCCCACGGGTTGACCGACATAAGCTGCACTGACCCTACCTGTTACCCGGATCCAACGCCAGTGACCAAATGGTCAGTCGGTGCATGGTTGCCTCACAAATCGAGTACTATTCCTCGCGAAGCATGGTAAATATCAGGATGCTGAGCTGTGAGACCATGCGAGACTTGCTTCTAGCAATGAGAAATATCCTACCGCCTGAGGCGGACCAGGCGAAAGTAGGAACGCAAAGTGAGAATAGCAGGTAAAGCGTGACATTTTGCATACAAGGCGAATCATGACAAGCACAGAGGCAAATAGCAACAGTTGGATAGCCTTTCACGCCTATTCGAGCGAGTGGTTGGGACTACTCCGTATCGATGAGTGTTCTCCAAGTATTGAGCAGCTGAGCAGCTTGTTCCGCAGTCTGAAGCTTCATCCTAAAGCTCGCAGGCTTGCCATTGGAGACGCCAACAAACGAGATGACCTTGTCCGCGACTTTGGGAGACAACTGGGGGAAGAAAGCAAAGTTCTTCAAATGCCCACATTAGCATGCCAAACGCTGAATACCGCCAATATCCGTGCCACTTACCATAACAATATGCCCCGTCTTCGAATGTCTGGCCAGGATCCTCTTGGTGCCCGTGGTCTTGTGCTTCTTAAGCCGTACAAAACTAACCCCGAAATCGACCCACTCTGCACTAGCACCCTCCTTCTCCTTCCCATCCTCGCTACGTGCCTTGCCCAACTGCCAAACCTTGGCCCGCCAACTAGACTCTCCGACAGTCTCCTCGTCCTCCTCGCCAGGACCCTCGACGTCGTAACGCTGCTCGGCAGAAGGCACATAGTCTTCTCCTCCACTTGTTCCGTCGGGCTGCACAGTGGGCGTTTCAGCGCCTGGGGTGCCGCCCGCTGGAGTAGGTGGTACGGCACCGAACCCGAAGCCCGCCACACCAGTGAAGAGCGAGGAACCGCCGATGCCTACTGGCCTGGATTCACCGCTGCTGGAGCCTGAATCTGAGTTCTTTGCTGGCAACGAGCCGGGGAGGTGGCCAACGTTAAAACCGCCCGCGCCTGCGGGTTTTTTCTCATTGGATGGCGCCGACATCAACATAGAGGCGTTGGTCGTCCCAGGAGGAGGAAGGCCGAAGTTAAAGGCCGGCCTGGAGTTGCTTGTTGGAGCGGTGGTGGGGCCAGGAGTCGGAAGACCAAAGCCGAATGAAGGCTTCGGTGCAATCGATGCGGGAGATTCTTGGTTCTTCCCTGGTAGCATGGTCGTCCCTGGTGGAGGGGGGCCAAACGAGAATGGCTGCTTGGTTGACCCCATCGTGGTGCTCTGTGTAGCGCCGAACCCGAACCCTTTGAAATCGCTGGTACCGGAAGAGGCTCCAAATCCTCCAAACGAGGAGGTGGGTTTCGCACCAGGGAGAGCGCCAAATGAGAATACACTCTCGCCATCCTTCATTTCCTTCGTCGCAACTCCAACCTTGCTCAAACTCGGGTGTTGGCGCTCTGCTTCCTTGAGGTCTCCGCTCATCTTTTCATCTCCTTTATCATTCTCGAGCTCATCAACGTCGATGGAGGTACTCTGGCTTGACCCGGCCGCAGCACTGGACCCAGAGTCGGAGGTGAAGGACACAGTCTTTCCTCCAAAGGAGAAACCCTTAGTCAGTGCTGGAAACCCCCCAGTGCCGGTTGCTGAAGTGGTTGTGGATGTAGGAGGCACGAGCGAGCCAAGGGAGACCGACTTCCCAGCAAAAGTGAACCCCCGACCAATGACAGTCGAATCTACGGCGGGCAACAAACCAGATAGGGTTTGGACTGACCTCCGGCTTTCGTTCAAGTCATTTCGATTCTTGCAGTACCCCGCGAATAGTTCGCTCAAGTCTGTAAATACCTCTTCTTCGAATAACCTTCGCGCCGTAGCGAGGAAGGAAATGTTGAGCCCACGGAGACCCTTCCAGTACTCGACTTCATCCTGGGACGCGCGGATTTCGCTCAGCGCAGAAGGCGTCCCATTCATAGTAGTATGCGAGTTTGAGGCAGGGAAGGAGAACATAGGTTTCCATTTGGCATCCGGGGAGGGTATATTGAAGGTAAGTGGGCCGGCGGATATGGAGGGAGAGGTTCCACTGGGGCTTGCTGTTATTTCCTTCTTTAGGGGACTGGAGGTGGAGGGTTGACTGAAGGAAGCCCGTGGTTTGTGGCTGTCGATGGAGTTGGAAGAAGGGAGGGAGGCTGTAGGTTGCGATGACATAGAAAGAGTAGTGGAAGGTGCTGGGGCTGAAGAAGGGAGTTTGAAGGAAAAATTTGGGGCTGGTCCAACAGAGTTGGGCTTGCCAAAAGCGAATGGAGTGACGGTGGTGGCTGGTGCTGTCGTTGACATCGAGGCGAGACTCTCTGTCGTTGATGAGGGCGCCTGAACACGGAACCGGTTAAGTATATGAGGGGTTGACAAGCAGGCATCGCGGTGATAACTCACTATTTGCTTGAGGCCAAGGTCAGAGAGTACCTGCTTTGACGTGCATTAGTAGAGTGACCACATAAAGGTCTCGCTATTCTGCGTATACCCGAGGGACCGAATAGGCGATACACCGTACGTACCGGACTTTGTGAGCCGCTTGTGCTCTGGCCACCGAGGCCACGGCGGCGGGGCAACGAGCGGATCTTTCGAGCTGCTAATGTAGCTTCGTCTGCTTGTAGAAAAGGTCGGAAGTCCTCCTAATGCACAAACAAAGCAAAGAATGAGGAAAGTTAAGGAGGATAAAAATGACAAAAGGCGGGAATGGTTTGTGTATATTAGCTCTAGTGCCTATGCTGCCCGCTGGGGGATGAGAGCTGACCTGATCATCTTGTTCAAGGTCGGCGATGTCACGCGTGAGCTGCATTTCCGCGGCACGCTTCATTGGACGCGTCGTTGGCCTCTAAGGAGGTAAGGATAGACTATAATCGGAGTGGTGTCGTCGTTGCCGGTGGCTCCAGCTTTGACTGAAAGGGGAGACGCGGTGGGGATCAAGTTTGGTGCAGTTTGGTGCGGTGATATATCCTGCAACCAACCACGTCCGCAACTTCTCCATCGTCTGTAGCGTCTCCATCGTCTCCATCGTCCCCGGCATCTCCAGCGCGAGGTGTTGCGAGGATTACGAGGCTGAGCTGAATGGGCGGGCTTAGGTTCTTGAGATATGAGCCAGATATGAGCCAGGGATATATTTCTAGGCGCACATGATGGACAATATTGGACGCTAGACACGAGACCGTGCACCTATTTCGCATATTAGCGGGAAAGGAAAACGATGGGATTTCTATTGGAAGCGCGACCCGTATTTTTGATGACGGTCAGTATCCGTAACCCCACTCAAATACCCCACACTCCTTATCAAATCTCCATGACTTATCACGTCGCAACCTTCTTCTCCCAGACCCAACTACCCAATATTGATGCTATTCCCGATTCGATTGAGGCGCAGGTGGAATTCGCTTTGAACGCTATTAAGCACCTGGCCAAGGATAGAGGTGATGTTATTGCAAAAGGACTTGGGTGTTACTAAGGAGTAGAGATCAAATAGCGGCTGGCTTTGAACCAGACCTCCCAGAAATACGATACTACAGTTCTCCTATCAATGGCTTTGTTGAGATTTATTGACAAGTTATTAGTTCTGCCAAAGGCCGGATCGGAGAGCACCTACACAATATGCCTGCAGTTTTGGTGACCTAGGCAATGGGTCCCCCCGGCCAAACTATTTCCAGCTTAGAGTGCTCAACTACAACACGTACGACAAGGTCGTCGCATTTGAAGCCCATCGCATCCAGACTATATTTGGTGCGTCGCCGTGCATCCTAATATTCCTCTCGTCTTCACCAGCGGCGACGACTGACCATTCAATCCTGGGGCCGGGGCAAGAGCTAGAAATGCGCAAATGTGGCCCCCTTAGTCTACAATTGCTACTCTCTTGAACCCTGGTCGAGGCTCTTTGAACAGAATTTCGTCCCTACGAGACAGGAATGCACCATGTTTATCGGATTTCTCTACATAATACCACTTACTGGGACTGATAGGACCCATCACAGCTCTCGACGTCTCAAAACAGGCTACAAAGATCGACAGCTGTAGGCCTTCATCCTCGTGGGATGCTCGTTTATACTAAAGCCAACGTGGCAACACAGGTATTCCATTCTACCAGGCCTACCAGAGTTTGACTAACCACCAGGTTTTCCAAAGCCACACCCTCTACGTCATGAATACCTGTCAACTCAAAAGATACTGGTATCCTTGCTAGCCTCGACCGCACTGTCAAAGTCTGTCAGCAACACCGGCGGTCACGAGAAATACAGCGTGAACTTTGTTGAATACTACTACGGCGACGACAAGCCACACATCACAAGCATCAAAATCCGGGACTACACATCCAAACCCTCGAGGACATACATCTCCTTCACCGTGCGGTCATATTCTCCGATTCCGCTCATCCCGACATGCAACACACAGCCCATGGCCACAGCCCAGGTTACAGGTTAACCCCGCGCGCTCCCGCGCGCTACCACACCCCCGCGCACTCGCGCTTTTTCGTATCTCCTTCATCTTATTTAACTCGCTTGTTGGGTTTGATGCCAACACCATTCCTCCGGCGAAAGATTTCGGCTTTTGACTGATCTACACGTCCTCCTTGTTACCGTTACCGTAAAACCATGCTTATCTCGACTTCTGCTCTCACCTTTTTCTCTCTCTCCCTTTCGCTCTCCCTCTCTCTCGCTGCCCCGGTCGCTGAGCACCTCGCCCCCCTCCGTCGCGCCGTCGATGTCGGCGGAAACAACCCCAGCGGTGGTTACATTGTATCTATTAAGCCGAACACTGTCGACCCCAACAATCGCCTCCACTGGTTAACCAAAGTCCTTACCGCTCGAAACCTTACCCTTGACGAGGACGCCAAACAAGCGCTCAAATTCAAGTGGAGCGAGGATGTCTTCAACGGTATTGCTGGTATATTTTCAACCGACGCTCTCAATGTCCTCCGGCAGCAACCCGAAGTCGCCTGGATCGAAGAAGGTCCGTTTCTCTTGGGCTCGGACTCGTACTCCTTCTTTAACGAATGTATTCCACTCCTTGTTACAACTATAATTACAGATATTGAAATGCACACCACTGGCATCGCGACACAGGTACTTGCACCCTGGGGAATCGCTCGCCTCTCGAACGGGCCAAAACCGGTAAAACCCGGTATCTTTGGTTTCAGATATAGCTTCAATACCACTGCTGGTAGTGGTACAGACGCATACATCCTCGACACGGGCTGCAGAGTCACCCATACGGATTTCGGTGGCCGTGCAAGCTGCTTTCCCCGAGATATTTCCTGCGAAGACCTCAATGGACGTGAGTACCCTTCCCTCCTGGATCGTATGAGCCCGTGATGCGTTGTGGCCGCCTGGAAACGCAATCGACGACTGCTGCCCTGACCCTAAGAAACCACAAGAATACCTCACAACCTTTTCCGCTTCGCTAACTCCTTTCTCGATCCCCCCCCCCCCTCCCTTCCAGATGGCACCCATGTCACTGGCACAATCGGTGGTACTAACTACGGGGTTGCAAAGAACGCCAACCTCTATTGCGTCAAAGCCATGGAGGACAACGGCTCCGGGTCTGTAATAAAGATCATCTCCAGCCTCAACGCTGCCGTCGTACAAGCCCGCGCCACCGGCAAGCCCTCCGTCATTTCAATGAGCTTAGGTGGTCCTTCTAGTTCTCCCATTGACAATGCGGTGTGTTTTCTCCCTGTTAACTGCTAACCCCCCACCAACATTAATATGCGTTCCACAGGTTTCCGGCGCCATTAGCCAAGGCATCCCCGTAATTGCTGCCGCTGGAAATCAGCATCAGGACGCGAACAACATTTCCCCTGCTCGTCTCGATGGGGTCATCACCGTCGGTGCAACCACCATCGATGACACCTTCGCTTCGTTCTCCAACTTTGGTGAAAAGGTCGATATCCTTGCCCCAGGCAAGGATATTCTCTCTGCCAGCAACCTCAACGACCACGCCAATGCTACATTATCTGGTACTAGTCAGGCTGCGTGAGTCGTGTCATCCATGCTTGATCCATTCGCGGGTTTAAGCGCGCTAACGATAATTCGCCAACAGTCCTCACATCTCTGGGCTCGCACTCTTATTGATGGGGATGGAAGGAAAACAGCTTAACCCTAGTGATCTCGCCCAGCGACTTGTTTCCCTTGCCCGTCCCAATGTCATTAAGGACGTCCCAACCAGTACCAAAAACATGCTTGCATTCAACGGCGTTTTAGTTGTACATGCTTAGTGCATACTCCAGTCCAGCCCACGGACACTACTATTATCGGACTCCTCCCGTCCTCTACCCTGTATACTCTCGTCACTATTCCTACGTCCGCTGCTCATGTACTGTCCTGTATTCTATATCGTTCTATTCCCTCCTGTCCCTCATCCTCAAGGGTGCAATGGATGCCGGAGTACCAAGATTATAAGGATTGGTTTACCTGCTCAATCCCTATTTGGCTTTTTATTTTTTATTTTTTATTTGTATATGTCCAATTTATTGTGCTAAGAAATATATCTATGTTACACATTCCATTGGATGTGTGATTTGGGCTGTGGTCCATTCACTGATAAAAGGCCTTGTGGTGATTCCCACCTGGTGTGGTGTTTTTTGTGGTGTTTTGCACCACAAGTCAAAATCACCACAAATACTTGTGGTGATTTTTGTGGCAGTTTCACCATGAGTCCAAATCACCACAAGTATTTGTGGTGATATTGTTTGGGTTTGGGTCATAGGTCCAGGGCACAATGAGAATGTTACAAACACATGCGATAGCA
>Ga0307515_10023025_pt1 | contig 10946 bp, 11 predicted proteins | sample 17_EM_MG_FD_194513 | JGI IMG/M metagenome (GOLD analysis project Ga0307515, IMG submission 194513) | Populus trichocarpa ectomycorrhiza microbial communities from riparian zone in the Pacific Northwest, United States - 17_EM | ecosystem: Host-associated > Plants > Roots > Unclassified | place...
TAGACATTCCCATTCAGAATCGGTGATCCAAATTTGGGGACTGGTCCCGTTTTAGAAATAAGGAACAAAATCTTACCACTACACGTGGCATTTTCCGCAGGCGTGACCTTAGGAACGGATTCTGTGCGACGACAGTTCTGAAGAGGTGCATCTCGATTAATTAGATTTCGAAGGTAGAGCTACGAGCGAAAGTAGTACGCTAGGAACGATACCGACGACGGACAAAGCATCGCCTTATTCTGTCCCGACTGCTACGGCTTCTCTCGCAATTTGGCCCGGCTTCCTCCCCACGGCTCTACCATGGCATTGCTCGTGGTCCCTGGCGCCCATGAACGTATTCACCCGGAAGGAGGTCACGAGTTCTGGCCGTGGACGCGGGTCCACTGTCCGCTTTTTGTGACGTCTCACAACCGCAGTTCTGGCCATCAGGTAAAGGCCTTGGACACCACGCCGGCCTTCTACTCGACACTCGCTAGCTTGGTCCACCTCGCACATTCACAAATAGATGGTCGCAAAGTGAGAGTCGGGCTCATCTGGCGTGGTTTACCTGGACGACGATGAGGGTATACGTGGTCCACTCGACCAGACTCCTACGACCACCACTGTTCTTAGTCATCCCATCACATTCAGATACTCCTCATGCAACCAACTATGCATCCTGAGCTTATCGTGCTCGAACGAAGCTTGAATTTGTCCAGGTGGCCAATCATGATCCGAACCTGTAGTTGGCCACCCTACTTGCCCGAATACGCGGAAAATCGTGTTTTACGACATTTTTGGAGATAAACAAGTTGGGTCGTATGGATATCGCTATGAACGCCAACACCGTCCGGCACTAGCAATGCCACCACTTTGATCACCGCCCCTTCTTGTGTATTCCTGACAAAGAGCAGCCGCGGTACGTCTCCCTGCCCAATCCTTTGTACGCGGGGTTCACACTGTACTCACCTCTTTCTTGCAGCAATCAACGGCTGCACGCTCAGATTGACTTTCAGAACCATCAGGAATGCCGCTGGTAATTGAACTTCCCTAAACTGGATGGACATGGATGATTTCCAACCTGTAAGTACCGTTGATCCTGAGCACTGTAAGCGGTTCATTACCATATGCGTGCAGGCGTATCTCGATAACTTGAGTGAATTGGTTGTCTACTTCTTACGTTCAATCCACCGGTTCAACTCATCAGCGACGGCGATAAGTTCTATTAGGTGCCTGTGCCGTGGACTCCCTCACCGGGTGCCGATCCCTCTCCTGTCGACACCGACACGAACCCCATGACGGAAGCGAACCTTACTCCGCTTCCCCATCTTCTTGCTGCTCTCATGTCAAATGCGACTGCTGAGGTCAGGGCCACCATCCACCTCCTTTCCTTTCCGCCCTCGTCCACTGGTACTGCTAACATGGGGGTCGTCGCTCCCCAGACCGCCTTGTCGGACGATGCTGCGCGGGCGCTGATCGGAGCCTACATTCGCACCTCACCGGCCCTGGTTCCGGGTGCATGTATTGGGGATCCCTTGTCGGTGAATCGGGTGTACCGATGTCCGCCTTACAATTACCCAAGTGGGGCGACTCGATCTCACAAGAATGCAAACTCCGTGAGTTCAAAAATATGCTTTCGGAAAGGTATTCCCTAATGATTCGAACCCAAGACCATTAAACACCACCCAATGGCCGATGCCCCTTATTCGGGATGCGAACGGGATCGGGTAAGGATCGGGTCTCCCGATAGTGCATCACTGAGTTGGGAGTCGGACATCGAATTAAACCCGCCTCGAGGCTACATACCTCATCGCCGTGTATCGCCGGGTGCATCTTGAACTCCACCGTCTCCAACTAACAACAAATGGCCCTAGGTGTGCCCGGCTGGATCTCTGAGATATCAAGTATTTTGGGCTTTTGGACGATCGTAGGCATCATTACATTTCTGGTCCTATGCTGGAGACGGATATATTATGTAGGTGAAGTGGTATTGTTCTCATAACTACACTGCCCTTACTAGGTCTCCGCTAGGTATACCATCTCCGGGACGCTCGCAGTGAGAGAATCCAAAGCATCCAAGATGCTATACGATCATTGAGAGACCTCAATTGCAGCCTTGATGGGGCGAACAGTCAAGCGCTTCACAGTAACATTCTGGAACAAGAGCGGTAAAAAGAGCCTTTCCCATTCGCACACCCTGTACATTCTCTCACTTACGCTCTTAGGCGTTTGGATATCCTGTCCTCGACCGAAGACAGTCTATGGTTCAGGTTCTCTGCTTTGTTTCGAGCCGATCCCTGTTTGCGGCTCTTGGAAGAACTTGAGGACGACTTGAAGCAAAGGGTTCAGCGAATGACAGTGCGTGGTTTGCACCAAAACTGAAGAGTACCTCATACACACCGCAGGATGTCTGGCTTATAATCCCGGGTGCTTACAATGCACGCCAAACAGGCGTGGTTTTACCGACTGCTGGGGTGTTGAGTCGTCAAACACTTGGGGCTGGTACAACTCACCAGCCCGCTGAATCTGCCCGCACCTCCTCAACGGCCCATAATACCAGGCCCGCGATCATTGCTTTCGAAGAGGAGGGCGGATTATCATTTCCGCACCGGCTGGTGGCCCTAGGTGGTCCAGGGAGACCGGGGGAAGGTGAGTCGCAATCATCTGTAAGCCTCTTTCCCAGTACTGATATGCACACGTCATTTCAATAACAGATACAGGAGGAATGCTACTCGTCAAACGGCACCCGCAACCCACTCCACTGGAGACGCACATTCCTGTCAACCCAAATCCAATACCTCCCTTCCTCCCTGTCCGCATATCAACTGATGATCTTGCCAGTCAACTTGCCAAATACTATTCAGACTCCCAGGGTCAGGCCCCACCATGAATAATGCTACGGTCGGCTGAGACGATCCCACACATGAAAATGCTTAAATACTCAGGCACTCCGAGTGGCGTACTTCCCTTGCCCTTGTTTCATCAGTTTCACCCACCCAAACCCTTCTATTTCTGTACTACTGTAAAGCCATTAATTGTAGCAACGCATCACGTCACACTCAGCCCTGTTGTTTCTTCTGGAACTGGAACGTCACATCACATGCGGTCTCAGATGTTTCTTCTGGCCAAATTTGTGACGTCAGAGAAAATCACGCAAATAAAACTGAATATGAGTGCTTTTCAATACTTTAAAGGACTAGTAACCATCGCTACAACTCTAAATCCATTTCTGGCTCCGAGTCTGGCTCCAACCAACTATTTCAAGGTCCGAAATATCAGACATGACATCAATAACGATCACTTCCACTCCATTCTGAGCTTCTGTAATGCCTTCATCAGCAAATTGGGGCGACAATGTTTCCTTAGCTTCCTGTCAAGATGAGCAGTCTCTAAATCGATCAAGGGTTGGCCAAGTGCAATGCAGTCATCACCAAACTCTTGATGGTCATGGAGGTCCATCTTTTCTGCTTGCATCTCAGCACCGTGCTCCTGTGCTTTACATTGCGGGGCAATGCCCACCTACACTTGTTGTTTCGTGCAAATTCCTCAGCAGTAGCAACAGTAAAAAAGGTGGTGAGAATGGTTTGTTGGGAATGTTACGGGGAGTAATGATTTTGTGTCATTTTGAGGGGTGTTCGCCCACTTTTTATTGTCAACGGTCCAAGTGCAACGAGGCCAAGTTGAAAATCCGCCCCGAAACATGCACAGATTCCTTTTATAGCTCTGGTGTCTTGTTGCAGACCACCCCCGTTTTGGTTTCATCACGCATCACACTTGCACTCGGTTCCGTTTCTTGCGGGTTTGGCCGTCACGTCACACGGAGGCTCGGTTGCTACAATTATTGACTTTACAGTATGCCCAACTCCCTGTGTCGATTTCATAACATTTGGTTCCTGGTTAGGGATTGCCACAAATAGCCATGGTTTCAGTTTTCGAACCCGTGCCCTTGATAGCTTCAACATATGGTGAGGGTTTCCGTCCTTTCGATCTTCTTCATTTTATAGGTGTGTGCTGCTACATGTCTTTTCGAAGAGAGGTTGTAAATAGGATCGCGGTTCAAATGATGATATGAGTTGGCTGAGAAATAGAAATTGTCCCATGTTATTTGTGATAATTAGTCAACCCACGACTTGTATGGGCACAAATGCATGGTGGCTTACTCTCCGTCATGGTCGGGGCTTGTGGTGGGAAGTAGGTATTGATTCCTTCAGTGAAGCCTTCTGGTGAATGACATATAACAATAATATGTAATCACTCAGCAAGACTGGTCATCAACACGGGGCCATAAATTAATCGAATCGGGTGACTCCATCATTGGTCTGGGAGTGAGTTTAATATTTAATATCAGCGCATGCTACAATGACAGGCCTTGTATAATAACACAAGATCCCTGGGCGCCTGGGGTGGACTTATATTTTGGACGCGGGCACCCTGATCTCGTGTCGAGAGGGTACTGAGCATGTCGACATAAACAGTGTGACCAAGTTGCGTGTCATACCCTCCGCGAGGGCCGTACCAAGTCTGGCACTCATATTGATGATAGGAAAAACCTGCTTGAAGGTCGGACCTGAATGTAACACCGCTTGCGACGCCCTTTCATATATGTACTAGCTCTTCAGCATCCGCCTCAGGTGTGTCCTTAGTGAGCCAAAACCTCACACTTTGTAGTGGATCCTCTGTCTTCTCACACGACTCAATGATTTGACCAGCATCGGCCTTATTTCATCCTTCTCGCTCTCCTTGATCCATCTTCAATAATAACGCACCCCGAAAACTTTCAGTCTCGGTACAAGAGGAGCGACCAAGGGGCCACTGGATCCTGCATTTGGTTGTTCTGGTCCCGGGGGAGAAACCGATGACGACGACGTTCCTTTCAGCCTTCTCGCAACCAAGTTGTTGAAGAACTTCTTGCCAAGTCTATCCGGACGCACGAGCCCCAAGACCAATTCCTCAGGCCAGGGTGCAGCTGAAGTGCATTGATTAGGAATTGATCAAAGTATTGGGTAGCAAGGTGCAATATACGTGGTAGTAGCCACCTCGTGTTCACCGATTCCCCCCAAACAGAAGTCCGCCACGACGCGCCCCACACCGGCAGCTGCCTCGAGAACCGAGAATCCGATCTCGAGCACGCACAGCCGCATCCTGCGCTCGTGTGGCGTCGACGAAGTGTGCGTCCTGGACAAGTGAGCACGAGCAACGCGGGTCCCTTCTCTCCCTAGGTAGCGAACCCCGCTAATGGGAAGAACACCTCGGTTGGGAGAACGGTACAAGACGAAAGTTGGTAAACTATGTGGGAAGACAAATTCCCTGGTCAAAGGTTTGGGACGACGCAGGATTCCAGCTGGTTGTATAAAACAATGGACAGGTTTCCAGTTCTTCGAAGACATCGTTTTGATGATTTGCGAGTGCGCTCGTCGTGATTCCCGACGTAACATGATTGGTCTCTGCTGCGTGCGAGAGCTCCAACTTTTTGAGGCAGTACGTAAATGTCGGACCTTCCCCACCCCTGGTATGTCCCTCAGGTTATCGCTTTGGATATTCCCAATATCCGGAAGGGAATCTTGTGAGCTGGCGAGAACGGACACACGAACCTTCGTTCCGAAATCGCCGCTTGACCGTGTGGAGGACCCCAGGAGTATCCCCCACAGGAGGGTCAGTAGTCTTGCCGAAGGTCCGAGAGAACAAGTAATGGGCTGCTCTATATCCATTTGCGTGACCTCCTCGAAGTACCACGGGCAAAAGAAACGTGCGAGCTGAGTTTGGAGTAGGACACCGAATGACACCCGGCCGCCTCGAGGCCTCATCGCCGTGTGTCGCCGAGCACAATGTAGAGCATCTTGAACTCCACCATCTCCAACCAACAACAAATGGCCCTTGGTGTGCCCGACTGGATCTCTGAGATATCAAGTGTTTTGGGCTTTTGGACGATCGTAGGCATCATCACATTTCTGATCCTATGCTGGAGGAGGATATATTATGTAGGCTAAGTGGTACTGTTCTCACAAGTACACCCTCCTTACTTGGTCTTCCGCTAGGTATACAATCTCCGCGACGCTCGCACCAGGAGGATTCAAAGCATCCAAGATGAAATACGATCTTCAAGAGGCCTCAGTTCCGACTTTGATAGTGCAATCAGTCGAGCGCTTCACGATAGCATTCTGGACCAAGAGCGGTAAAAAGAGCTTCATTCCCACACCCTGTCCACCCACTCACTTGCGCTCTTAGGCGTCTGGATATCCTGTCCGAGACTGAAGACAGTCTATGGTTCAGGTTCTCTGCTTTCTTTCGGGCCGATCCCTGTTTGCGGCTCTTGGAAGAACTCGAGGACTTGAAGCAGCGGGCCCAGCGAATGACAGTGCGTGGCTTGCACCAGAAATTTGAAGAGTACCTCATACACACCGCAGGATACCCGGTTTATAATCCTGGGTGCTCATAATGCACGCCAACCAGACGCGGCTTTACAGACCGCCGAGATGTCGAGTTGTCAGACATTAGAGGCTGGTGCGCCTCGCCAGCTTGCTGAATCGTCTAGTGGCCATAACACCACAACCGAGCATGTTGCTACCAGTGCTGGTAACTCTCGTCATAGAGCAACGATCGCCGACGATCGCATCTCCAATGGTGACACCTCAGGCTCCAAAGGTCATATTTCGTTCACTTACAAATCCCGATTTAGGTTGGATAAACGGTAATTCGAATCCCAGCCCTCCCACAAATCACCCTCCAACGGGATTCAGGTTGGGGCCAAAACCGCTGTCTAAGTTTGAGGCACAGAATATTCTTGCTAGGCCGAGAGATGGCGGGGTATCAAGAGATAGTCTCCGACCGGAAATTCTTGCGTTTTTACTCAACCCAAGTGCCATTCAGCGGGATCTCCGCTGGGTTGCCTCCAAGACCAGCTCCGGCACCTCCTCTGACGCCCCAATCATACGACATGCTTCCAACTCGTACTTCGCAGCACACCACCGCGCCACGGAGACGGAGCGCGATTGGCAGCACAGGAGTGGTTGGTTCTCGTGCGACGATGAGGAGCAAACCACCCTCGACGACAGCCCCCCTATCCCTACAGAGTCCCCAGGTCAGTTCTGGGACGAAGACTACCCCGATCCGGAAGCGATGCCCGCTTACAACCTCACCGAAGCGTGTTCAGCCTGCGCAGAGGAACGCCGCAGGCGCAGAAGGGACCACGGACGCATTCGCGAGTTGGGTATCCTTCTCTCCCTAGGTAGCGAAGTCCGCCAATGGGAAGAACGCCTCGCGTGGGAGAATGCCTTTTGGGACAACAATCCAATGGAGCTCGACCATATCGACGTCGAGGACACCGCCTCCTGCAGGCGCTCCAAGTCGCTTCCAGCCACCCTCGCTTCGGGTGGCTCTAGCGCGTCATCATCGTCCGCCCTCACCCGCCCTCGGCGTGTTGGCAGCAGTGGTGGCAGTGACAGTGACAGCAGCACCAGCAGCAGCGCAAAGCATCAAGCTGTCCCACCCCCTATCTCTATTACTCCTCCTTGCGTTGCGTCGTCGCTCAACACCGCGCCGTCCCGTCCTAGCGCGTTGAAATTGTCCGTCACGCTCGACAACTTGGTCACCTCCGACGAGGATGCGGCCATAGAGAAGGTCGGAGAGCACACGAGACAGGACGAGGAGATGTGCAGCAGCAGCAGCGCGGAGAGCAGTGACGCGAGCGATTCGGACGACTTTTGGGGTAAGAGCAGCGGCTCTATGTCGTCATCGTTGGACAACGAAACCGAGTACGACGGCGAGAAGCGACTTTCTCTTGCTCTGCGCTGGGGAAGGGCGCGGTGGTCATGGAGGAAATCGTTGCAACCGGCTCAGCAACTCCAACGCCAACAGCAACAGCAACAGCAGATCGTAGTTGATATGGGGGCCGACTATGCGTAGAGGTTTCTCTGCGTACGACCACAACCATTTATTTATCCCATCTATTTCGGACATCACCACCTCCCACACGGCCACCCACTGTGCTCGTTGGCACAGTTGTTCAAAGTTGTTCAAGATTGTTTCAGCGTTGCTCCCGGGAAGCTCTTCGTGCAGGTCCGATCTTGTTACTTGCTACCACATTGCCTCCTGCCTTCCTTTCTCGGTCTGGTCCGGTTTCAGCCAGACAAGCACAAGGACGAAGGGACGATATGTGCATAGACGAGGTTCCGTCAACTCTGAATGAACGGAGCGTGCACAGCCTCGACCCCTCGTCGCGCGCGCAATACGGGCAGCCTACTCGAGGCCGAAGGATTTATAACGCGCGCATGTGTGGCGAAGGCTAACAGTCAATCCAATTGCCATATTTTCACCCGCGACTCACCTACCTGGGACTCTGTTGCCCGCGACGGCTACACACACGCGCGCGTTGGATTCCACGGAATGGAATGTCTTAGATCCGTCAATTACAACACAGGGCAACCTTCACGCTTAATAGCTCCTCGCGCCAGAGACAGCCTCTTTACTTTAGGCCACTTGTCCTACTCCCCTTTTGCCCACGGGCCAATGCAGACATATACCACCTTTCTTCCGGCGTAATTCCTTCGGGAACGCGCGTCATCGCGCGTACGACAGCACCTCTTCCACCAGATCCACAGGTCACAGACAACTGTTGCCAGGTTAATGTGATTCCCACACCCCTGGTCCACACCCATCCCCACAATCCTCACTCTTACACTCGTCGCCCGGGTGTCCTGGTCCAGGTCTCTCTCTCTGTGTCCAGGTCACTCTCTCCGTCCAGGTCACTCTCTCCCCATCCAGGTATGGATCGAACCCGCAGCCTCATTGTTATATCCCCTTCCCACTAGGTGAACCCGAGTCCCTGTCATCATACTTGTGCACTGTCTGACTCCTATATCCGCTCATTCATTCAGTGCGACTTCGGACTTCTGCCCAATACAATCCAGCTTCACTTGGGACATCTGACACGCCTTGTATGGCATTGGCATGCTCCTGAGATCCTTTATATATGTCCCTTTTTCCTCTCTGATCTATTGGCCTCCACTTATTTGAGCGCCATTCAATATCGTCAGTCTATACAGGTTGTTTCAACCTCTCGCTTTGTAGAAGGATGGATTCTTTATGTCAAAAGGCTTGAGAGGCGACATAGAATACAACCATTTCGACGTAGAAGGAATGATTTCAAGGTGCGGGTTGTGGGAGCGCCATGTAGACCGTTCCATCCCACAAGTTATATCGCATTGTTACTATTTGGAACGCGATCTTATCTTGTACTACTTGCTTGGCCGCGCTCTGTTTATCTGTTTGGGCATCGATCGCTCTTGAACCATTCACACCCTCATCTACCTTCCACTCTTAGTTCTATCCGTCTCGAAATATACGGGATTACGATTGTATTCGGGAGTATCACACGCTAAGTGAGAGTTACAAGACGATTACCATACACGGGTGGTCTTAGCTACGAAGGCGGTCACCCGATATTGGCATACAGAGCAACATAGTATGTCACCCCATTCATACTTCCTCTTTTTGAGGAACCCAAGATCGTACTGACCGTGCTGATGTCATTTCAGAAATTGTATAGCAGCTCGACATTCTCAACTAACTCAATCGGCCCTGCCTTGTCAATAGCACCTGCCCTGAAGTGCACTTACCATCGCCTGTATTTCACGGACTGTTCGCATGAGTCGGAGGAGGGTTTCTTTATCAGCCGACCGACACCTCATGTCTTGAGCAGGGTCGGGGCTCTACTTGTCAACATGGAAGGTTTCCATCGTTAAGTCCTACTTGGTCACGCCATACGATGCAACTAAATCGGTGCTCCGTTTGACCCTCTGGTGCGTGTTCGTCCTAAGCGTCCAGCTAGAAAAGGAAGAAGCAAGGTTTGCTTGTTAAAGCTTCCCACTTAGCCCAACCATGGCCGGGTCACTTTGTCGCGTCGCCGGCTTTTTGATCTCCAAAAGAAAAGTGGAAGGGTGAAATTTTTTTGGGATTCGGGCGCGACACTTGCCGTACGCGTACGTATGATCACTTGGGACTCTGGATGTCACGGTCAATTTGTTATTCAGAATCTCGAAGCACACAAACAACAGGCAGCCAATTTGTTTTCTACGCGCGCCGACAATGCTTCCCCCAGCCTCTGGCGAAGCCAGACTCCTCTTCACCCCGCTCAGCTCTCGTCCCCCCATCACATCGTCATATTCGCCGAGCTCGTCCTGGTCCAGCTATGGCCCACGTGCTTACCACCCGACATCCATGTACAACGCCCATAAAAGGCGGCCCATTCCATGGACTGATTGTATTGTCCCGTTCACGTGCCGGACTCAATACATCAACAGCAGCGGCCCCCGAGCTGTCCGAGGACGAATTCCCTGGAAGATCCTCCCCGCAAACAATATTTTGCTCAATCACCCCTGGCACCGTTTTGCGCGAGAGCGCAGATGGGCCCCAGAGTGCGACGACGCGCTCGTCTAGCTGCCCCGCCTGCGCCAGAGAGAGTATATAAGAGGGGAATGGCGGGCGTTCTACCAGCCAACACCAGCCAACACCAGTCCGCCTACCCACGTTTAGATACACTAGAAAAACCCTCTACCGATAGCATCGACTCACATTCCTGCCAATAATGGGCTCTCGATCCGCTATGACCCTACAGGAACTAGAAGAACTCAAGCAACTCGAGGAGGACTTTAATGCATCTGATTGGCTGGGCAATCACAGCATCGAACCCCTCGTTGGTGACCTCGAATGTCACTACCTAGCGGAGAAGTATGGTATGGATCGCACATCATGCTATACGGTATTCGTTGAAGACAACGGGGACGAGACATATGGATGTCGCCATGAAAGGTGCCGCGGCTTCCAGGCGGATTCCCTTGAGGAAGCGATCACACATCAGCGATATCACCACTTTGACCATAGACCATTCGAATGTATCCCCCTCAGTGGTTCCCAGTGGTAAGCAGCACTCCGTTTCATTCCTTAAGCTACTCCTTCTCGCTTCTCTATTC
>Ga0307515_10023026_pt1 | contig 10946 bp, 15 predicted proteins | sample 17_EM_MG_FD_194513 | JGI IMG/M metagenome (GOLD analysis project Ga0307515, IMG submission 194513) | Populus trichocarpa ectomycorrhiza microbial communities from riparian zone in the Pacific Northwest, United States - 17_EM | ecosystem: Host-associated > Plants > Roots > Unclassified | place...
ACTTAATAATAAACTTGTTATTAAGTCCAAATATGCATGCAAATTTGTTTTTTTAATGAAATGCTAAAACAAATATTTTTATCAAATGCTAAAATGTAATAAAAACCTTTGACTTCTTATTTTTTTAAATGCAAAACCAAAAAGAACAATATTTTTTAAAAATAAAATATGCAAAATGATTTTGAAGAAAGACTTGGCCATGCTAAAATAAAAAAAAAATCATTAATTTTTGCATCATCCTTTTCACTTTGTTCTAGTCCATGCTTCAAGAAAATAGTCATGCAATACCCACATACTCCATATTATCACATTAATCAACCCAATAATCTTCTCACAACTCACAAACATTTTCACATCATCAAAAACAAAAATGTCACAACATAACACCTATATATAGAAACAAACTAATCATCCTCAATCAAACTCACGCCATCATAATTTATCGCCACCCAGTCCAAAATCACACATACAATTAATGTTTGGTCCTAAAAGTTAATAATTTATCAAAAAAATGATTTAGGATTACCATTGTTCCTCCAAGGTGGTTGTGGTTGTCTAAAGATTGTTGGAATGCAAAGAGGCATTCATAACAATGGTGGCATCTTGATGTTGTTGTGGGGTACTGTTGTTTCTACGGTAATTTCCAACTGGATTGCAAGTGTCAAATCGACACAGTTTGTAGTTAGACCCTTAGAAAAGTTTTAGATCTTCTTCTAAACTTTTCAACGCATCTTAGTTTGCATTTTTTTTTTACTTACACTCTAGATAGATGTTAAAAACAAAAACAGGTCTGGGTTGCAATAAACTTCTAGATAGATTCTGACTTCTTTGTTTTGGTTGTTTTTTGGGCTTTTAGACGTCAAAACTGGATTTTTAACTTTTCATAAAAAAATTTATTCTTATGTCTTATCTTTCCATCGAGCTAAAGAACACCATAAATTAAGATGCATGGCTTTTGTTATGAATTAAAAACCGAACAATGTTCAAGTTAGTTGTTTCATGGGGGGGTTTGTAGCTGGGGTTTTCTAGGCTATTATATGGTGGCTACAAATGGATTTTTTTAGGATGGAAGGTGGTTGTTTGGATGGTGTTTCAATGGGTAAAATTGGTATAGTTTAGGGGCTGGAAAATAGAAGAGTGTGGTGATGCAGAAATAATAGGCCTGGTGAAAAAATATTTGGGAAAGTTTGAGGGAAAGAGGATAGCTATCCTGGTGAGGAAAAACCTAAGAGCGAAATTTTTTTTTATGGTCACCCTTCTTTTTTTGTGTGTGTTTCTCTATTAGTCTCCTTTCGTATCTACCCCTCTCTCTTTTCTCTTTTCAAAGATTATTTATAGGTGAGTATTCAAGGTCATTAGTATCCTAAACTAGAATGGAAAAGCAAGCATTATAGGATTGAAAGGAGGCTAATTTCATGAGATGGAGGCTGATTGAGAGCATGTATTTGTTTAGATTTTGGAATAGGTTTAAGGAGGAGGTAGGGGTTTAGGCCTAGATTGTGGAGAGAGATTTTCAGGTAAGACTTTCTATAATTTAAGACCATAGCGAACGACATGTCATTCCTTTTCAAATGGAATGACATGTCATTTTTATTTTCTGGCTTGTCCCCAATTGTATTTTTTTTTATGTTTTTGTATTTTTTATGATTATTTATAACCACATAAATGATCAAAACAACAAAATAATTAAAATTGACTAAATTTACCGAAAAGACATTTTTTTAGACTTTATGTTTTTATTTGAAATATATAAAAATGAAGGATCAAAAATTAGGTTCTGACAATTGCTCTTTTTTTACAATATTTATGGTACAAAGTCTTGTAAAATACTTTATATAGTAAGCTTGTAAAGAAAAGAAATGTTTCAACATGGATTTGGTGCTAACCTTATCAATGAAAATTCTTGAAATGGTAAAGGGATCCTTCCAAAGGAACGATCCAACACTTTTAAAAATCACATATTTTAAATGAAAAGGATCCAATACCTTTAAGTTCAATAAGGGGATCCTACAACCTCAAAAATTACATGTTTGAAATGAAAGGGATCTAATATTTTTAAGTTCAACAAAGAGATTCGATATCTTCAGAGATCACATCTAATACTTTTACCATCATAATCTTTTTCTGTGTGATCAACAATGATATACAAAGAAAATACATGCAATTTTTTCTATCAACATGTATTTTAAAGGCGAATGTCATTGCAATAATGTACCATGTTTTGTTGATCTTTTTGGCTACCTCTCTAAATCAAAGATGTGGTCAGACAATTACATGGGAAAATTAATGGATATAATAAGGATAAGATTTTGAAGACTATTATGGCATGAGCTGCTATTAAAATTTGGGTTTTGGAGTTCAAAGACTTGGATCCTAACTTTTGATGACTGGAATTTAAATTAAAAAACGACTCGTTATCTATTCTATTAAAATAAAGGTGGGTTTAAAAACAAAAAAAGAAATAGAAAGTTAGGCACGAAGACCTGGCCTTCTAGGCCTATATATATATATATATATTGTTTTTGTTTAGGTCAAGTATGCAGGTTTGTTTCTCTAAAACTATGCGTGTTTATTAAACAACCCTTAACCCCTTTTTATTATTATTATTTTAGAATAAATTTATCTTTCAATAAATTTATCAAAATAATATTCAAGCGATTATCCAATTAGACCATGATTTTCAACTAAAATAGAGATTTTATGATAATATTAACAATTATTTTATGAATAATTATATCTTAACCTAATATGCAAAACCTTAAAAAGAAATTACTCATTAATATTTCATAAAAATAGAATATATATTTTATTATTTTTTATTATAAAAATTTTAAATTTTTTTTTGTGCTTAAAAATGATCAATTCATGATTTTTTATTTCTTTATTAAAACTTGCTTTCATGATGATCATAATGAAATTTTATTTAAAAAATAATGTTATGTTAAAAAAAAAAGTATTTTTCATTAAAAATAGATGTACATAAATAAGGAAGGAGTGTTTTTATTAAAAAGATATTTTTTTTTAATTTAAATCATTAAGATTTTTACAGATTTTTTTAATTGTCATTAGTTTTTATTCAATAACCCTTGTTGCTAATAATAAAAAATCATATAATGGTAAAAAGAAAAATGAGATGTAATTTTGAAATAAAAAAAAACATCTTGCTCCGAAAGTTATAATCATTGTCTTATCGATTTTATTTTTTATATAATTAGATAAAAATAAATTTCAAAGGCGGGCACTGTACTATAGAGCGTGTGAGTGAAGGCGACAAGAATACCATATCTGGACGGAGTGGCCTACACTTGGTGTTACACCTCATGGTCTGAACATGAAGATAACCCATAACCCAGAATGATGATAAATCCAACCATATTAAAGCTTTCATCAGTTTCGAGTTTCAAGACGAACTCCATTTCCATGCACCTAGCACCAAAAAGATTCAACATGTCTAGGATCAGATATAGATGATAAATACACAGCTGAAACTAGCTAACTACATTTTCATGACCACTACGTTGAAGCACTAACGCGCAACAACTTTTCACTATGCTCCCATAATCCAGGGCAGCAAGCAAGAAAATTGGTTGGGGTTGAAGTGCATCAGGGAGATTTCCAAGGGGCGGAGGCTACTTTTACAAAATGATCCCGGGCATTTTTTATCCGTTCATTTATGGCATCAGCATGGGATTGCATCTTGGAAATATCAAGGCCCTTAACATCCATCTTTGCCTTCGTTAAAGCAAGTTCTTCCTGTAGCTCAGTTATCTTCTTCTCAATATCGCTCATCTTCTCTTCCAGCTTTCTTTTCTCATCAGTATGCACTCGTATTTTCTCTTCAGCATCTTTGGACTCATTTATTACCTCCCCTTGCCCATCTTTAATTGAAAGCAATTCATTCAACCTACAGCGTGGCACAGTGATGTCAAATCCATGCTTCTCCAAGTCAACAAGACTTTCCAATGTACTCTCTAATATGCTTCTACAATCATCAAATTGAAGGGAGGATATCTTCTCAAACAAACTGGCGAATGTTACCATAATGCCAATGGCTGATCCTTCACGATACTCTTCTTTACATTCAGTCAAAGGATGGAAGTGTGGTTTTTGCGGAATGATTTGGAATACTTCCATAGATTCAATTGTGTTCCAAACCGGAGACTTCTTTACAAAAGGCACCAACTGATTTTCCACCATAGTGTCATTGCTTTTTGGATCAACCGTACACGATTGCACTGCTACAACTTTTTTTTCTCTAGCCTCACTCACTCCACTAGCAATCCGACCAGTCGATAATCCTGAATAGGAAATAATTGTAGTCAGCAAAACTACAAGAGGAAATGCATTTAAATGTTTGACTTACTTAATTCTTCAAGACCTGCTGAACCGTGCATATTCCCAAACCAGGTTGATAGAGGTTGATCATCATCAGCAACATTCTTCGATGCAGCAGCATCAGCATCAGCTTCCCTTGACATGAAATCTGTCTTGGAAATTTCACTGCTTTTCTCTCTTGAAGAATTTTGTGAAACTGCATAATTTCATATCAGGCTTCAGAAATGGATACATATTTTTGAATGGCTATTGTGAGTGTTGTAGCTTTCTATGCTTGTGTCTCTTATAGTAAAGAGGGTGTTTGTGTATGAGAGAGACACTCAGATGGAGATGGAAATGGGACCAAGAGACAAGGCAAAACCAACTTCTAGCGTTATCAGCTTTCCAGAGCAATATCTGGCAAATGATTAACCAACCAGTATTCATTCCATGATTTGCTTATATAGTCTCTTAAATTTGTTAGATGAGAGATTGTATCAAACAAAAGAACCACTACTCTGATCTCCCTTCTTCTAGAAAAACTTTCTGGGAACCAATGCTATTACCCATTTGAAGAATAAACATGGCAAAACAAATGGAGAATTGGAAACTTAGGACTAATTTTGTTGTTGTGGCCATTAAAAAAGTCAATATGAGAACCTAATCTTTCTAAGACATCTATGACAACAGATAATAAGCTCATCCACAACTGAGGTTCAGAGTAAGCCATGCTCTTGGCAAACCTAAAATCAATGTCTATGTCATCACAGTGGAAAGTATTGAAAGTTATTGATTTGCGTAACAGGCATCCTTCTGGTGACATTTACAGCTGTTTGCCTAATACTTCCACAGTAGTTTCATTTGGTGCTCTCTTTCTTTGCCAAAGATACCCACATTATAGCTCACTGCATTCTGGGTAATGGTGGATGAAATCAGAAATTTCCTTTTGTTTGCTTAAAAATTCCACAACAGAAGTTCCTTGCAGCAAGGCAGAAAAATAACTCAGATCTGAAGCTCTACATACCTTTAGGCTCCGCCCTTGCCTGTGTAGGCCACTCAACTTCATTAGTTGTAAGATCTTTAATAACCACTTGTACAACTTCATCAGCAAGGTCCACAGAGCCAAAGTCCTTACCTGCATGTTATATTGCATATTTGTGTATCTCCAAAAAAAATCACAAAATGACCAGCCAACAAGTTGTGGTTTAAAGCATTTACATACTAGCCACCAGAGCTTTTGAGTTTATGATTAATTTGCGTGGTCTTCCCCTCTTTCTTCTTTGACTGCTTCCCACATATTCCTGAACCAAAAACAACAAACCTAAGAGCTGGTACTGTCTGATTAGGGGACAAAAAGAACAGCAGGGAAAGCAAAACACTGTAAGGGTCTTATTCTCCAGGTTTGGTCAAGGAATCAATGAAAGCAAGTATGCCAAAATAAAAAAAAAACACTAGCACACTGAGTAGATATAATGGTTATAAAGACTATTACAGTAGCCTCCCATACAAGTAACTGCAATTCAGGAATCCTTGAACAATATTTTATGTTCCACACCTTTGCACATTCTAAGGGCAATGAAATGCAAGAACCATGTGTACCAATGGACTCTTTTTCCCTAAAAATCAGTATCATTTATCTAATGCAAGATTGCTCGAGACCAATGCCAGCAAAATGGCTGTGCACTTCGAATTCTTCAAACTTTGGTTGATGGTACAATGCCAAAAAAAGCACACTAGCAATTATCCAACCACTCAAACAAACTACACTGAAGAATATCATTTTTCTCTATACAATAACAGTATCACTTTCTATCCAGCATGTCAAAGTGAAAATCAAGATACCATTAGGAATAGTGAACCTGCAACCTAATTTAACATTGTAGAATATGGCAACACTTTTCTCAAGGACCAGCTCTGTTTAATGCCTGAAACTGTAAGTTCATGGAAACTTCAAAACTAAATTCCCATTATTTACAACTATCGCAAGCATTACTGCACATGAATTAGCATCACAAATTCCCAAACCTTAAACTGTCCTATCACCAGTCTACATCTCTCTCATAAATAGGTGTTTTTCATACTTGTCAACTTATCTTGGCAGTTTTCCTTAGCTTCTAATCATGGCCCCACCCACCCACTCACCTCCCGTTGAACAACCAAACAAAAACAGAAGCAGAAAGAAACCTCTTCCTTACCATGTTCTTGTCTTTGGCTGAATCATTCAAACCCTTCTTCTGATCCCTCATAAGCTTCAGCATTTCCTTGTCATCCTGATAAATGCCCTCTATAGCTTTTAACCCTATGATGAGAGGGACTTCAATTTCTTTTGTTTTAACATCACTCTCACTGATGCCTTGAACAGTAACTTCCACTGCATCACCGTCCTTCACTGAAAATCACTCAATAGAAGAGATCCTGTGAATAAAAGAAATAAGTAATGCAACAATAACAAGGAAATATATACCTGCTGCTGAAGAGTTTGGACTTCTAAAAGGTGATTTGGTGGCTCTCCCTTTCCTAGTTACAATGTCCACTTTCGGGCAGTCCAATTCGAGCACTTTATGTAGCTTAGTCTTCTGCATCGATAAGAGATGATGCAAACAAGAAAAAAATTTCACAAAAGGGAAAAAACTAGTAGAACAAGTTACTCTTAGAAAAAATGGCAGAACCAACAAAAAGTGAACGTGTATAGGTGATCATCAAAACTCCATCAAGAAAGCCTTAGTTTATTTTTTAACAAATGGGCTTAACTGTTTCCCAATATCATGTGATTCATGTCATCATATAAAAGGACCTGCTTGTGTCAAAAACTAGTATAATGATTTATTTGATCTTGCAAAGTGCATGTTTTAGCTGTTGATTATTTCATATATGTCGCGACATAAAAGAAGAATAACAGTTTATGACTGTGAGACTGAAAGTAAGACTTTCAATACAATAGTGCTTCATGGAACCACCATGCTGTCACAAAATGCCAACCAAGGTTAGCATAAAGCTTGTTAATACTTTTCGCTGGATCACACAGCCAGGATGTGCAGACCATTCAAAAAAAGTCAAATGCTTCTCTTGGAAGTATAGGATGTAAAATTAATGAAAATTTTAGAAGATGAAATTCAACTCACAGTTGTCTTTCCTGCAGAAAAGTTCTCAGTTTTGTTAGAAGGCTGAGCATCAACCATATGTTTTTCTATGCATCTTGCTCTTTTACCTCCTGTTTTTGAAGTGGTAAAACCACAAAGTTTTTCGTTGCTTGACATTTCAATTGGTATCTTCCTAGACTGCAGAACTGTAACTGATAATGGAGCTTCAGTAGTATCTACATCAGTTAGCATACTGGAGGCGCTTGAACATGAGCCGCCACCATTATAAAGTGTCAGCTTTAGCTTCTTCACTGATTTTTCACCCGAATGCATTGACTGCTCTGTGGGATCCCTTATGTTTGTGGAAACTGTTTTCTCTTTGGTCTTATCCTCAGCTGCACTTGAGCTTTTGAGTTGTACCGCCACATCAGGGTTGTCACTACTGTCGGTGCCAACAAACTGTCCTTGACTATCAGAAACAATTCTAACTTCCTGAACAAAAACAGGGAAGTTACGCAATCAAAAGATGAAAGGGGATTTTCTACCATGTTTTTCGGCTTCCTAACTTCATTTCATACAATCCTGCCAAACTTTAGAGAATAAATGCATCAGACTATCACAAAACTCCAAGTCATAAGAAAAGTAAGCCCAAAGAATCACCTAAGCTCCTCAGCCATTGCCCATTGACGTGTCAAGGAAAGCGAGGCAAGACATTTTATTGCATTCCCTATGCTAAATTAGTCACTTAATCATGCATTCAAAATACTCCTGGTACAAAATGTAAACAAGTGAAGTTTCTTATACGAAAAGTGCTGGTAATAAACACATGCCTGTGTGGGCTTTGCACACATAACAGAAGAAACCATACATTGTAAGATAGCATATGAAGCAATACAAAAGTGAATCAGATCCAACAAGCACACTTCCTGAGTCTGGGTCAACAGCTCAATTTTCCCTTCTTTTTCTCAGATTAATCTGCAATCAATCTGAAAATGATTGACCATAAAAACCTTAAATGTCTTGTGTTGATCAGTTGATGTTCAAATATAGAGCAAGAGGTGGAAAACACTCTATTTAAAGAGTAAGCTTCAGATTAAATGGAATGGCAAGGGAGATCTAAACCTAATGGCTCACACTGTCAGGAAATGGTCTCCATCTTCCGCACATAGGAACAAACCTAGATGTATATCCAACACCATATCTAACAACAGCCACTTGCTACTGTTAATAACATGAACTAACAAATTGAACCAAATAAGTATTATACCTTTGATTTACTAATCCATTTTCCATCTACCCATTCCAGATGAGGCCTTATCTTTGAGTGACTAAGCTCCTTGTCCTCATTTCCGTGCTTAAAAAAGACATTGTATCTCCTCCCAGCAAGAAGTTTTGTAATTACTCCAGATCTCCAACCAAAGCCATAGCGTGTATCTACCCTTTCCAGCAACTCGTAATTTCTGTCTGCATAAAGAGGAGGAGTGGGTCGAATGTGAAGAAAATCCACAATTGTTTTCATCGGTCCAGCCTCATCACTATTCCGCGCGCTTAGACACTTTACCAAGAAAGTTTTATCCTCGTTTTCTTTGATGACAACTGCAGGCAACCAAATATCACGTACATTATCTTTTTCAAGGTTCACTTCTACTTCTGTCCCTGAGCTAAAAACCGATCCTGTTGCTTGCTTTAAAAATCAAATTGAGAAACCAAATCACTCATATGATAAATAAGTCAAACAGAGAGCATACATATCTTCAACTCCATTGATAAAATGGAAAGAACAGATTGGCTAGAAATAGAGCTTGTGGAAGCCAAAAGAAAAGATAACATAAATGATAAGTGCACAAATTACTACATTATGATCAATGCAAATAAGCAAAATCCATAGTTGGGGCATTGACATAATGAATGCCAAAATTTAATAACCGAATTCAGGTAGGACAGAGCTGAGGCACTGAAAAGGTACTGAGCAGGTACTAAATCTCATTTTCGGAACTTAACATAACTTTAGCCGTCATAAAAATAGGCATGCAATGGGAAGGGAGATTGTTATATGACCTAAAGACAAGGAATTGATTAAGGCATTAAGTTACGCGGGTGCACGAAGAAAGAAATAGCAACTAAAGTAAGCGACTCAAAGTTCTTCTTTTCCTCATGCAAGTAGGACCACAAAAAATCCTCAGCATCCAAATTTCCAAAACACAACATGCAATTGAGTCATTCAATTTCTAGTGAGATTCGAAAGCACCCACATAGATCTAGAACTTCAACACAACATGCAAAAAAGTTTCACAGACATCTAAACAGCATGAGTGCACAAACAATCAAACACAAAGAAGAAGAAGCGAGTAAACACTCAAAAGCCTCTATTTCATGGAAATGAGAAATACCCGCTGCATTTGGGGTTGGACCCAGTTGCCATCAACCCAATCCAAATGAAGCCTTAAATCTTTGGCCTCAAATTCAACAACATCAGGAGGGTTATCAAAATAAACCATGTATCTTGACCCCCCATCAAGAACCTTCTTTACAACACCAGACCACCAGCCATCTCTAAGGCTTGCATCAATGGCTTCGTTTTCTTGAAAAAGCCCGCCATTTTTCAGTAAATATTGCGGGGGCAAAGGCCTAATGAGATGAGGATCGACTTGTTCTACCAGAGGAGCAGACCCATCTTCAGTAACCAGAGTCTTGTACTGAACAATCGCTTTCCTTTTCTTCTTCGAAGCTGATTTCACTGCTGCTTGTGATTGTGGTTTCGGGAATTCTAAAATGGTAGCTAAATACCAAGCACCCCTGAAACCTTCCTCGTCACTGCTTACTTCAACTTCCTCACCCTTGTTGAAGAGGATAGTCTGGTCTTGCTGTCGAGGGTTTTGTTGGGGTTGGGGTTGGGGTTCGGGGTTAGAGTCTAAAACCACCATAATTTTTTTCTTTTCTGTGACTGTAAGAAGAAAACCCTAGGCAGAGGGGGTTTTGTGCATTTTTCTTTTCGTTTCCTCTCTCTCTCTCTCCTCTTTTTTTTTTTTTTTTTTTCTTCCTGGGGTGCCTTCCACGGTCAAATGCTGTTCAACCAAATGACAAGCATTAAAGTGGATGGATAATATTTGGTGGGGTTTTGGCGGGATTGTGCGTTGCCGGGTGCCTGCGTTGGGTTGTGTGGGAAATGTGCAGTCAGTCTAGCTCGAGATTCCGAGGTTTCCTGTTGCTTTCGGAGTGGGGAAAGAACTGTTGGTCTGTCGTGTTCTGAGTTCGTGTTCGTGATTAAGGGTTACCAAATTGGCCCATTATGTGTTCATGAGGGCAAATTTTATGAAAGAAACTCGGCCTTCACATGTTTTTGAGGCTTTCAAGCTTTAGCGTACAGAGTGAGAAAAATCACTACAGTAACAAATGTCGATATTATCATTGCTTGTCGCGTGTTACGACAACGGTTAGAGATGACAATTTTACTGTACTTGCTTTTTTAAAATAAATAAAAAAAAATATATATATATATATAATAGTTTGTTTTTTAAAATATTTTCTTTTTGTAAATATATTAAAATAATT
>Ga0307515_10023028_pt1 | contig 10946 bp, 5 predicted proteins | sample 17_EM_MG_FD_194513 | JGI IMG/M metagenome (GOLD analysis project Ga0307515, IMG submission 194513) | Populus trichocarpa ectomycorrhiza microbial communities from riparian zone in the Pacific Northwest, United States - 17_EM | ecosystem: Host-associated > Plants > Roots > Unclassified | place...
TTAGTAATTTAATCACTTCAAGAAAGGTTGCCATCATCAGCCTGGATCCACTAAACAAAACCACGCTATTACTTTTAAATTATTTTTTAATATTTTTAAATCATTTTAATATATTAATATCTAAAAAAAATAAAAATATACTATTTTAATATTTTTCCACCTACAAAACACGATACGATGAAAACACAATTCTTATTATATTCTCAGTCATCCTCTCAAAAGTATGAATCACACGTGGAATCGGTCCTTTGAGGGGCCAAAAGTATTTGACTTTTTAAACTCCTTTTTCTTTTCATTTTTTCTCTTTTGAAAAACTAGTCATCTATCCACAGTCTTGCGTGGAGATTTCTAATATAAATCTTTTAGTTTTTAATTATTTTTAAGTTCAAGATATTTTTATAATTTATAATTATATGTGTTTAAAAGAAATTATTAACAAATCTCGTATTCATAGGAATGTTTAACCTAAATCTTGTATGATTTATTTGTTTTTAATTGGTATCAATTTTCATTTATTTTTTATTCATTGAAATTGAATTTAAAAAATTTCTATCATGAAACTAAAACTAAAAGATAAATAATTGTTTTTTTAAAAAAACTATATAATATACTATATTTACTCGATGCACATCAAATTTAAAATTCTAATTATTTTTTAAATGAATACAATTGCATCATTTAATTTCATGATTTTATTTTAAAAAAAAAGGTTTTTTATTGAGAAATAATACATAAGTGAACTCCTATACTATTATAAACTTTTGAAAAACTTGAAGGACCTTGAAAAAATATTCAATATGAATAGTAAACAAAAACTTCTGGTATGAGCTTTATAGTGGTTTAAAAAGAATTTAAAATATATTAAAGCCAAGAAATTGTTATTCAAAGTATTTAGTTGTTTTTTTTTTCTTTTATTTTCTCTTTTTTCTTAGTCATCAGAATTTGGAGTTGTAAAATTTAATATAATTCGATCGATTTGGGTTTGAATATTTCAGTTGAATACAATTCCTCGCAATTGTCTATAGAAAATATAGTTAGATTATGACTTTTGGGCTTGAGCTCAGAGCTCAGAGCCCATTAGTAGGTTTGACCCGAGGAATAAAAAACAATTCCTTTTCCCCCTCGAACATCACATAGAATTCATGTAGCTGTTCGTTATATAATTTAGGAATTTAGAAATCAATTTATATATATATATATATATATATTTATTTATAAAATAATATAAAGCAAAGAAAAGGATGAAAATTAATTAAAAAGATGCATATTTATTAGGCTCACAATATCAAATCTCAATTTCACTCTAATATTCTGTAAAGGTTGTTTTACACTACTAAAAATATGTCTAATATTTTTCAAATCAATTTTTATAATTTATAATTTATTGATAGATGATTAATTGATAGGAAATATGGGTTTATATAAATATAACTAATCCAATTAATAAAATAAAGAGATTTTAAAGTGAATTTAGATGCTATTTGTTCCATTTCTGTCCCTTAAAAAATCATCAGCTTTTATTCCTAGAAAATAAAACATATTAATTTAATTGTGAATCTCTGGTAGTCCAATAATTCAGCACCGACCCTTTCTCCACTTTTCCTCCTATCCAATCCTTGATAAGTGCTTTGATTTTTGTTTTCATTTTCTCTTAATTTCCTAGCTAATCAAGTTTATCTTCCTATTCATTATATTTAATTCTAATTTTAAAAATAAAATAAACTGAAATATATTTCATCTCGCTAATCATCTTATCTCATGCTATAAATTCTATTCAAATTCTACACCGAGCATTTTAGTTATGTTCTGTTCTAGCTAAATAATATTTTTTTTGTTTTTTTAAATATTATTTAATTTTAGGATAATAATAATATCTCTCGTTGAGTTTATTGAGTTATATTAATTTAATTTTTATTTTTTTATTTATATTTGAAATTTAAATTACATAATTTTAAGTTGTTTTATTTTTTCTTTTTGGAAAATCTTAGACTTGTCGTGGATTGTTGTTTTGAAAAAGTTTTTATATTGAAAAGTAGTGTTTGATATTCATAAAATAAATTTTAATAATGATAATTTTAAATTTTTTTATAGATCAACTGAATATATATAAGTATAGGAAAAAAAAAATCGAAATTTTCACGTTCACACCAATGTAAAAGGGGCAAACGAACTATCCTCTTCAGCAATAACTTTTTGTTGTTTTTAACATTAATAATCCCATAATTTACATATGTTTTCCAGTGATGATGCATGTTTTTTTAAATAATAATAATAATAATAGTTTAGGCTTAGCTAAACAAATTCACGTCATTAACTGTTAAAGAATTAATTCAATATAATAACTTAAATTGTTAAATGAGATTTTAATATATGATTTATATTATTCTCTAACACACCTCTTCAAGTATAAATTTTTTAAGCTTGAAACTTGCACGTACTCTCATCACTTTATACTTAATTTTTATCAAATAAATAAAGAACGTGAGATTCAAACTCGTGACCGCCTGATTATTAAGATTCTAATATTATATCAAAAAACTAATTCAATCCAATAATTTAAATTATTAAATAAAATTTTATTTTATAATTTATATTATTTTTAACATTTACCTGCTAGCCTTAAAATTTCTAATTCCTATCTTCTTCGCCCATAATTTTTTCCTCTCCATTTAAACGAAATTTAGGTACACAACTCAATATATTTTGTTCGAGTTCCGAGATATTATAAAGTGGTGTAAAGCACCGTACATGTACAAAAAGTTTTTTATGCTTTATTGATAAATTCTCAATAAGTCCAAATTTGACGACACAATGCAAATATTATTATATTTTCTGCACCATATTCTATGCAAAGTAGGTGTTTTTTTTTCTTATTAATGGTTATATCTTACTAACATAATAATTCAATTCAATTCAAGAGATATAATCTAATTTATCAGATTTTAAATTTATTTTTTAAAATTATCAGTTCGAGTCCTATAAATTTTAAGGTCACTAAAAACTTCTATAATCATTAATTTTAGAGACCATGAAATTAGTCGAGACACATGCAAGCTAGCCGGACACCCATGTTAATAAAAAAAATCAAATTCTTCACCAATAATAAAGCAAGCACTATAACCAACGGTGACTATTAACATTTTTATTAATTAATTATCATATAACTTTTCATGTTCTAAAGAGCTAATACAAACAAGGTTTATAAATATTATGGATGACTAAGGAGAGAATCTAAGACTCAATAATTTGTAGTGTTCTTCAATTCAATCTTACCTATAATTTTTTCTAATTTCTTTTGTATATTTATTGACTTATTGTATATATTAAATGTTAACTTGCAATATTATTCTAAAATAAATAAATGATACTTTAAGTTTATTTCATTGATTAGGATTTGTTTATATATTTAAACATTTTATTCAAATGATGGGAAATACCTTTTATTTTTCATGTTACATTTTTTCTTCACTTAATTAATTGATTTTTCAGTGGACATCAACTTGTTTTTGATGGAACAACCAATTCATTTTACAATGAATAAAGGTGTCCTGAAAAAGTTGATGACTCTATAGAATCTTACTATTTTAAAATATTTAACATAAAAACTAATTTCCTTTATACAATTAGACATTTAAAATAATTCATTTTTTGAAGAATTATTTTTCATAAATTTAATTACATTTTAACAAACAAACAGTTCAAAAACTATATATCTCAAGCCTCGATATATAGTACATGTTAGAAAACAAATTTCATACTATATAAATAATCCCAACAAGCGATTACAAGTTCTTACAACAACACGAAGTTCAAATCCCTCCATTGCAAACCAAAAAGAAAAAAAACGAAGCAAATTAAAATGAAGAAATTAATTAATTGTCAAATGGACCTGTATAGAGCCTAGAACCAATGCTAGCTAGAATGATTTTCAAGTGTGGGGCTAACATGTTTTGTCAAGAATGACAGAAGATCCATATCTCTTTCATATCGAGAAGCGAAGTTGACATGAGAGGAGGAGAGATGGCCAGCCCTTACTTCCATTATCAAGATTCCTTCGGACGGTTCCTCGAGAGGCGTGTGCTCCTTTCATGCCTTAAGCGGGTCCCAAAAGCCCCACAGTCGACCATGAGCCATGCTGATCTTCTCTTCAACCATTATTGGTGCACTTCTCCTCCGTCTATAAATAGAGCAGGCAGGGCTCGGAGACATAGCAATTCAGACAACCTAAGCAAAGAACAACTTCGTATTTAGTTCATCCATTTGCTTCATCAATCAATCACCATGTCTAGCACCTGCGACAACTGCGACTGCGCTGACAAGACCCAGTGTGTGTAAGTGTTCGTCTTTTGCGAACTTGATTAAGTAGCTCTTGCTTGTTTATGGTACTTTATTTATGTTGTGATTGTCCTGGCTACATAGACTATAGTTGGTTCACATTCTTGCATGGCTTTCGTGCATATGTTTGTGAAGATTAATGTCATCTTTCACTAATCTATCAATTACTGGTCTTTTATTCTGTTCATCGAGTCTTGATGCTCATGGTCCATATAAAACTGTGTATATATAGTGCTCCTCTCTCACGCCACGCAATTTGTGATTATTTGGCAGCAAGAAGGGAAGCAGCTACACTGCTGACATCGTTGAGACTGAGAAGAGGTACGTTTTGCCATTCAAAATATCTGCACAAAAGATGAACACAGAAATATCCTCTTTGCCCTGAAGAGCTCGTAGTCTAATTAGCATGTTTAAAACTTAAGAATGCTCACTAATAACAAAGATGGCTAAAATGGGGATACGATACTGATGTATGGAGGTCAATTTTTTTTGCAGCCATGTCTACACTGGAGTCATGGAGGTTCCAGCAACCGAGAACGATGGCAAGTGCAAGTGCGGCGCTAACTGCACTTGCACTACCTGCACATGCGGTCATTAAGCACGTATTAAGCACGCAAACCGTCATGTGTGTGGCGTAGGGAGTCGACTAATAATGTAATTTGTGTCCTTCTGCTATAGTACTTGTGGAAGGGAAAAAAAAGGTGATAATGAGTGTCTTATGTTTATGTCTTCTTCTTCTTCAATGTTATGTAAGGGCCATGTCTATGGCCTTAAGTGTGGTTTAATGGAATATTATTGATATAGTACTCTGCCTCTTCACAACTAAATCAGGTAATTAAGGTTACTGTCTGAAGTCGTTTAGATCAACTTTGTTGCGTCCCATCCTGATACGTTGCTTTTCAGCCATTGGATCCCCTTAATTACGATAGTTGGTAAACTTAAACAAAGATCAGTCAGTGCCAATAACCATCATGAGACAAGCTCAGAACAATATCTAGCATCATTTATTATGGAATGTAAAGAAAGAAAACTTAACATACATAAATTGAAGACTTCAATAGCAATGAAGGCAAACGCACGTCAGAGAAAGAACTTTAGTCTACTTGTCACACCACATGTAAAGACAAGAATAGAGCATCGACAAAGAGATTAGGCACGCGCGCACAATATTATCAAGGTCTCATCCATGCATTTTGGCTATTTTCAATTTTGTAGTGCAGGTGAAAGAACAAGAATGATTGAACAGATGAAATGGTCAAGATCAAAGTTGCTTGTCTTTTCTAGCTTTATTCCTCACAGTTGTCATATGAAATTCCAAAAACATGTGTTCTTTGCTCCAAATTATATTGTTAGATTATCAACTCAAGCATATGTAACAGTCCCCAGTAGCGATGAAGCCCTCAGAACGAGCTACAGGGCTGATAATTTTAAATCATTTACCATGCAATTCATTCAGTTCTGTTCTTTCTTTGCCAACTAATGTGTAGGCCAACTAGTGTTCCAAGTTCAAAGATTATTCTGCATGTTGATTAGGTTCACAGAGAACCTCAAAAGTATCAAATTCTTTCTTAAATTGGTAGATGGACCGGAAAGTTGAGAATACACAAGAAGTTGTTTGTTTAGTAACAGAAGAAAGAACCTTAGAGAATGTATTGTTTGTGTTTATAGAGCTTGAAGAAGATGACCACTTAGAAGAGGATGAAGATTCACATTACTTACCTTAGGGTTTAAGGTTGTCTATCCATGCAAAGGTAGTGATTAATATGCTGGACTACTTAGAGATACAGTTCTAGAGTAACAATGGGCCACTGTGAAAGCTGTCTATGTTCTAGGTTTTGTGAACTATATATTATTGATGGGTCTAAAGTAACAATGGGCCACTGCAAAAGCTGTTAAGTTCTAGGTTTTGTGGACTGTATATTATTGGTGACTGTATATTATCAATCTTTAGACGAGACGTGATAAAAAAACGTGTCTTTGTCCAAGCGATTAGTGATGAGCAAACCAGATTTGACCCGAGAGAATACACCTAGAACTGAACAATTGGTTTCGGGATGTCTGATTAGTCTAAGATTGAGTCCACAGTGAATCACAACAAGCCTTCTACTCAAGAGTGTTATTTTATTAGGCTATATGGATATTACGGGTCCAATTTGGAGATGTGTACGAGTTTATTAGGTCAATGAGGCTTCAAGAGGGCTTATAAGATGATACAGAAAAGGAAGAAAAAAAAGGGAGAATCCGTCTCTGAACTGAATGATAATTGGTATAGGAAGCAATGAACGAAAAGTAATTTCAAAAGATGAACTCGGAAAAGGATATAAAGAACGTTAAACATGGAGAATCTGTTCTCGATATCAACAAAGAAGATAGAACTAGCTTCGCATGCAGAGATTAGCAGTTGCAAAAGATGATCTGAGACTCAACAGGAGAGGTTATCTTGATGCATTGTCGAACTTCGACATTCTAATCAACATTGTTGCCCACGAAGTTATCCTCTCTGACTTGCTTCTGAGCCATTACATCTCCTCTCGATGAGCTCACTTCAGGGGAGACGTGATGGCTCAGAAGAAACAGCGAGGATAATTCAGATTGTGATAAAGTTGATTAGAACATCTAACCTGGGCAATGCATCTCAGATAATAACCTTTCCCAGATCTTTTCAGCTCATCTTTGGCAACTGCTACCTGTAAGGATAACTATGGACAAGTGAGGATAAGCTCGCATCAGCTCAATGTGAAAGTCTATAACTATCATCAGAAGTTCAGAGCAATATCTAACATCATAATGGAATTTAAAGAAGGAAATATGAATGGGAGAGTCGATGGCATGTGAGGAATCCCTTACACATAAAGAGGAACAACTTTTCTCTTCCTGTAAAATCACAGGTACAAACACAAATCAAATAACAGACAAAGAGAAGAGACAAACACAATATCAACCCCATCCAAGTATTCTAGTCATTTTCAATTGTCATTCTGTAAGGAAAAGAAATCATCATTCAAGAAGCTAGAAATGCTTGCAAAGTTGAAAAGGTCAAGAAAAGCTGTGTTTTCTAGCTTTATTCCTCACATTTGGTATGTGTAATTCTATATTCCAAAATGGTATTGATTTATGAACTAAACCGTATCTACCAAACTCAAATGTTAAAGCCCTCAGCACGAAGGCACTGTCGATGAGCATCGATCCATTTTGCACAAGCAGCTTCACCATGCTCCACAACGCATTCATCCCTTAGTTTCTTAGTTTCAGGGCAAGCACAGCAGATCTTCTTCTTTGGCTTTGATTCTTGACCAGATGTTGTAATTAGTGACACCTGGCTTACAGCTGAGGAAGGGGAAGCATTTTGCAAAGGTAGCCCACTCATCACAAATCTGCAGAAAACACAAGTACTGTAAAGAAGGAAAGAGGGCATAGAGAAAGGAATGAAGAAAATCAATTTGAAGTAGAGCATCAGCTTCTGGGAGAGAGGGAAGGCAGAGCGAAATTGGTGCGTGTGGCGGGGGGGAGGGGGTCGAAAATATCTGTTCAGATGGAGGGCAAATACTTCAAACATTATCAATTTTCTCTCTTTTTGCCAATTAATGTCTTTGCTGCCTGGGTTCTTTGTTCCGTATATTGTCTGATGAATCAACTCACTAAAACAATTTCGATTTTTTGTTCATGTGCTCTATTGCATGGCTGGTCTCCAACATATGAGATTTACTCGTATCATAATTTGTTTTCCTGTATAAAAATCACTAATCATCCCTCTAATGCAGCTCGTAGCACATGTGATTCAGAATGATATCTGACTCCGTCAAAGACTTTGAATCATTGCCCATACCATAAAGTTGCTTGCTAAGCCAGAAATTTAAACTCAATTAAGTACACGTACACTGCATGGTAAATCAACAAGATGAAAAGGCTATTTTTGCTCGTATTCCCATTTCCCCGCATAAAATTTGGCCACAAAACTCTCAGCATTCTATTCAGTCAAACTAATGAAACTAATTTAGAAACAGTCATGAGAAACAATGTACACAAAAGCTTAATAAAAATGAACTCATATGTCAAGTATTGGAGCAAATGTCTTTTATTTCTTATTGTATCAGCACTTTAATTGACCAGTTCGTGGGAAAGAGACCACCACTCTAAGAGATGCCTCATTTCTTTATAAATCAAGGAAGCAACTTGACTCAACTAAGCTTCTCAATTACACAATTGAATAAAGCTGTATAACATGAATGTTTTGTAACGAATGGAACACAGACAGACACAGATTCTACATAGCCCAAAAGTTGAATGAAATCACTTCCCTTGCAACTGTATCTGTTCGTGAACTTTTCATTACCATATTTTCATGTTACATAGCAGTAGTCTGTGCAATTTACTACTGAATTGTCAACAAGGATATCATTCTCCAACCAGTCATGACTAACTATCCACCACTTCCCAAATCAGTAACTTCAACTACCTTAATAAAAAGAAAGAAGATAATTCATTCGCCTCAAGTAAAAATCCAACCTTTTACTCTTAAAATCCCTGCTTGATTATCCATTTAATTGCAGTGAATGATCCTGTCTGTTATGTTCTCAATTTCCTGACTTTGTAAAAAAATATAATATCTTCTTTGAAACTGAACCTACATGCTGGAATTTTAACAAAAAAATACCCCCCAGGAAACAAAAATCAATTTATGGCACTACAAATTTGCAATCTCGACTCAAAATCAACTACAAGAGAAACCCATTTGAGCTTTCCCTTTTACACAAAGTAATTAGAATTAAAGGAAAAAAAAACAACAATTCTGAAAAGAAAAAAAAAATGCCCAAATAATGAAGGAAAAAAAAACAAAACAAAACATCAAACCTCAAGAGACCATCCACAACTTAAGAGACAATAAAGTGACAGATGAACATACGTAAACACAGAGAGAGCTAAAGAGAAAAATAATTTACCGTTAGAATTACTGCAGACAGAAGTGAAAGATTAAGATGCTGAGGGCTTTGTAGGGTTGATGTTGTCGCTGAAAGCTAGAAATTAGAAATTAGAAATTTCAAAGAGAAATAATGAGAGAACGGGTCCTTCACTAAACTAGATGCTGTGGGGGTCGTGGGCCAGGCCTTCGTGGCCCAATAACAGCCATGACTTTCTTTTTAAGTGAGAACAATGTTGTTTTTCCATAGTAATTAAATTTAAAATTTGTTTTATTTTTATTTAAAAAAATAAAATGATAAATCGATTTTGTTTAGAAAAAAACAATAATAATTTTCATTTTAATTAAGTGTGTGGTTACATTAATGGTTATTTTTAAAGTATGTTTTTATTTAAAAATATATTAAAATAATTTTTTTATTTTTTAAAATTTATTTTTAATATAGCTTGATTTAAAAATATAAAAAAAGTTAATTAAAAATAAAATAAAAAATTATTAAAAAGTTTTATTAACAGCAAAAACAAATTGAATAAGATTGATTTACAAATTACATTGAAGGTGGACAAGAAGCCAATATTGGAGCGCGCAAGTAACTTCTCGAGTTGAAGATTCTCAGTTGAAAACAACAGACAACCCCCAGATCCCATCTCCAACTTTTCTTGGAAACCAATCAAGAATTAAGAAAACAGTAATCAAGAATCTGATGCGTGCCTTGCCTCCATTTCTCTAAAGTTCCAGATTCAACCTGTAGCCAAGAAAAATGAAACCCCACTTGGTAGAACCCAGAAATGTAGCCAATACCAGCTCAAGTTTATTCAATGATGGACTATCTAACTGTTGTAGCTTCTTAATCATACTTCTCTCTCCATGAATAAACAAGAAAGAAAACCCATGAAAGAGCCAGAGCAATATCACCAACAACTAGTCTAGGCAAATCATGAGCCAGATCTTCAAGCTTCTGCTCGAAGTAAACTCTCCAAAAGGCCACTGAAACATGAAGCGAGGTACAACCTTTAGCAAAGAAAATTTGGAACTCTCTGTCCTTGACAAATGCTACCATAAACAAGAGGAACCCAATAGCAAATAAAAGCAACCCAGAAAAGGATTCGGAGGTTTGGATCAAGAGTTGGTCATGTGACGTCGAACCTTTAAGCTTTGTTGCTACTTCAATGCCATGACCAAACACAGTGACCTCATTTGTGAAAAACATCATTAAAGCTCCACAAGTTAGAGCTATGACAGAATGAAGCATGCATACTAGAAAGAACCCAGATGATCCCATTTAATCAAGCACGAAAGGAACGCCTTTCCCCTCCCCTTTCTTTACCTCTATCTAGAAAAATGGTTCAGCACGACAAGATAAGGCCTTTGAACATAGCTCTCAGTGGAAACTACAAGAAAAGAGTAAAATGAACCCTATTGAAAGAGCCCTCAAACCTATTATTTTAAATGTGTGATCTCGAAGAAAGAAAATTGAATCAATGATCAAGATTCAAAGCCCAGGATTTTAGTGCAAGCCAAGACACCAAAACCAAGATAAACCCATTAATAAAGATAATATTTATGGCTGTTTGTTTCATGTAAAGTTCAGTTTTTTCAAAATCAATTTTCCAAACTTTTATATATTTTTTTGTAGGAAAAGTTTTTTAATAAAAAATATTGGAAATGGTTTTTTATATTTTAAATGGAAAAA
>Ga0307515_10023029_pt1 | contig 10946 bp, 6 predicted proteins | sample 17_EM_MG_FD_194513 | JGI IMG/M metagenome (GOLD analysis project Ga0307515, IMG submission 194513) | Populus trichocarpa ectomycorrhiza microbial communities from riparian zone in the Pacific Northwest, United States - 17_EM | ecosystem: Host-associated > Plants > Roots > Unclassified | place...
GCTCGACTTCCTCGAGCCCAATCGCAGCTACCTGGCGCAAATCTATCGGGACGCCGACAATGCGGACTGGAAGACCAATCCTCACGGCATCACGATCGAGACGCGCGAACTGAAACGCGGCGACTCATTACAACTGAAGCTTGCCCCGGGTGGCGGGACGGCGATTCGGCTGCAGGCTCGCGGCAAGCGCCGGTCTTAGGAGCCTGTCCGAGTCTCAGGAGCCTGTGTCTCGGGCACAGGCTCCTAAGGCTCTCCGATCGTGCCCGCCACGTTTGCATCCGTGGGCGCTGAGCGCAAGGGCTAGCGATAGTGTGATTCGGCGGGCCGGTCTGCGGTTCGCTGCGAGGAATTGGTTTGGGGTGCGTCGTGCTCGCTGGAACTCGGAGACTTGGAGTCTCCATCGGGCACGGACACACCCGCAATCGCGGCCATGATCGAGATCAACGCGAAAACGGTTATTTCAAACCAGGTTGAGCTTTTCCGCATGGGGCAAGCATAGAAAAACTCGACGATCTCGACGGTATTATTACGGTGACAGAAGCAATCGCTATGAGCCTCTCGCGGGTGGTTCTTTACGCGCCTTGCGCAGTGCAGTCAGGCGCAAAGAACTGGACGCTGTCGTGTTCGCAGCCAGCACGGAAGAGAAATACTTGAGCGCAAATCGTGTATCGGCCGTCGTCGGCGCGGCAATGCAATCTCGCGGGATGAGCAGCTCGAAATTGCGAACGTGAGCATCGTTTGCCGTGAACATCACGCATTGGTGACTCGACACGCCAGTGAGAATCAAACGCCGTGCCCGCAAGTGATCCAATAGCGCTTCCAACGGTGTTGCATAGAACGCCGAATGGCGCGGCTTCAGGATGAAATAGTCGAGCGGGTGCGGCGCGAGTATGTCGGTAACATCAGCGCCCTTTGCGGTAGGCGCTGCGCAATGTTCGACGAGCTGCCGCATGTCGGAACGCCAGCGGCCTAAGTTGTCGTTCACATAAAGGGTTGCAAGATGGGCTCCGCGCATTCGCTCGCGGAGCGCGCGAATGCGCGGAGCGATTCGCTGAGCGGCCCGCAAGACCTGAGCACCGTCCGGAAAGCGATAATCGCTGATCATGTCGAGAATGATCAGCACGCTTGCCGAGCGATCCGGCGGCAAGCCGTGATAGGGATTCTTCATCGGCCAGACGCTATGCAGACATCCCGGTCACTACTCCTTACTTCTTCCGCCCTCGCGCACTCTTCTTTTTCTTCGGCACCTTGGCGCCGGACTTGCGAGCTTCCGACAAGCCGATGGCAATGGCCTGCTTCTTACTTTTCACTCGCTGGCCCGAGCGCCCACTGCGCAGCGTGCCGGACTTTCGTTTATGCAGGGCGCGCTTCACTTTCTTAGCAGCGCCTTTACTGTATCGCGCCATGGATTTTCTTCCTTAGCAGTGAGCCACTATTGCGGCGACGCCGGCACTTTGCGGCCAAATTCGAAAACAGTAACGACGCTTGGCCGAGTTGGTTCCACGCCGGTCGCTCAAACACACGAGCGCGTGGGTGGAATGTGCCCGCCTTGCAGCTATTGCGACGGCAACTGCCGTCGCGAGATATCGCAACCACTTCCTTCGGGGAACAGGCTGCGATGGACAGGCTCGGCCACTAGACCGCACACTGGGGCCAGTAGAGCGGAGGGTTACGCGATGATTCTCGAAGTGGCGCAGCTATCGATCAAAGCCGGGCAAGAAGCGGAATTCGAAGCCATCTTCCCCGCGGCGGCCAAAGTGATTGCCGCCGCGCGCGGTTATATTGCTCATGAGATTCAGCGCGGCATCGAGTCGCCCAGCCGCTATGTGTTGCTAGTGCAATGGCAGACACTGGAAGACCATACCCCAGGCTTTCGCGGATCGCCGGCTTTCGCCGAATGGCGCGGGCACATCGGAAAGTTCTTCGAGAGCGCACCGGTGGTGGAGCACTATCAGGCGCCGTTCCACGGTACTCGGTAAACGGGAAGCACCATCAGAACTGCACCGTCATGCCCGCGTAGAGCAGCCGGCCCATTGGATCGTAGATCCCCGGATACGTATTGCCGTTGCCGAAGGTGCTGAGTAATCCTGCCGCGATGGCGGGTGGGCTTTTGTCGAATACATTGTTCACGCCAGCTCGCACTTCCAACGCTTTGAACACTTTCCAACTCGCCGCGAGGTCTAGATAGCTGTATGCCGGAATGCGGCTGTTGATCGCCACGTAATCGCCTTGCAGAAACGGATTATCCGTATTGGCAGAGAGACTCGTGGAGCCGAAATAGCGCCAGTTCGCGGAAACCGTTCCCACGTTCGAAGGCGAGCTCCAAGTGAAGCGCATATTGTGCCGCCAGGAAGGTGAGGGTTGCGCGCACGTGAGGCCATAAAGTCCCACGCAGTTGTAAGTTCCCGAGCCTGGAAGCTGTTCGATTCTGCGGCTGTTGACCCAAGTGCCGACTAGAGAGATGTCCAATGCGCCCCATGCGCGCTCACGGTCGCCGCCGAACGGCAACTGCGCCAGGTCGAATCGATAGCTGCCGGTTAGGTCCACACCGGAAGTCTGCAAATAGCCTGTGTTCTGAGAGTTGGCAAAAATATAGCCGTTCGTTCCGAACAGCACGCCGTTTGCGGGGTCGCGATGAAACAAACTACAAAAGTACGGCGATCCCAGCTGAATGCATTGATTGATCACCGTGGATGCTTCAACCGGGTTGATATATTTGTCCACGAAGATATCGAAATAGTCCGCCGATACGGCGAGATTAGGAACGGCTTCCGGTGTGTATACAAAACCGAAGGTCATCGTGTCGGCTTCTTCAGGCTTGAGCTGAAGGTTTCCGCCGGCCAGTGTCACGCATACATCCGCGGGACACGCCGGAATCAAACCATATTGAGCTGCCGAGACACCGCTGCGCTGGCAGTCCGCCAGACTGGCGAGCGGATTGGCTCCGGCGCACGGGTCTTGGGCCGTCACGTTGCCGAGAGTCTGTGGCGAGAACAGCTCCGTGATATTCGGTGCGCGCACCGCGCGGTTGTAGCTGCCGCGCAGCTTCAAAGAGCCGATCGGCGCGTATTGCAGCTCAAATTTGTAAGTGCTCGCCGTAAAGCTGCTACCGCCGGCCACCGCATAGTCCGAATAGCGGTAGCCCGTGTTCAACGTGAGCGACTTGACGAAGGGCATGTCGCTGGCGAGCGGAAAGTCCGCCTCGATGTAGGCTTCGTTCACGCTGAAATTGCCCGCGTTATTCATTGTGCCTTTCTGTTGGGCCACCGCGTCGGCTTCGAAACTCAGATCCTCTTCGCGGCGCTCCAAACCCGCTGCCACGGCGAGCGCATTGGCGGCAATCGGGCTCTTGAAGCCGTATTGCCCGAGATCGCCGTTCACCGAGGTGTTGAAGACTTTCTCTTTCTGTACGCCGTGTGTGAAAGTCGGCGTGAAGATATAGCCGTAGGCGTCCGCGCCGATGCCGAACGCCGCGAAGATATCGACCGGTACACAATTCGGGTCTGAGCCGTCTACAACCGATTTACAGGTGGGTACGCCACCGACGTTCACGACCTGCAAGCCGCGCGCGCCTTTCGTTGGATCCAGATCGTTCTTGTAGCTCTCATCCAAAATCATTCTCGAGGAGAGGAAGCTGGCGTCATACGTCCAACCCGCCATGACATCGCCCCGAGAGCCGAAATTCACGCGATAGTCCTTGTGACGCAAGTCGTCGCGCCTGGGCGCGCCGGCGCCGCCGAACCGAAATCCCACGAAAGTATTGACGTTCGTCGGCGTGCCCGCGGCCGCGCCGCAAAGCAAAGCGGCTTGTTGAGTGGACAGGAGAGGATTGTCGCAGTTGATCGGGTATGTCGTTCCCTGAAAGTACGCGCTCGGTGCAGCTTGGGAGAACGTGTGATCGTCCATGAACATCAAGCCGCCGTACAAATTCACGTAAGCGCTGTAGTCGTAGTGAGCGAATGCCCCTGCGGTCGTGCGGCGATCCGAACGCTGGATATAGTTCGTGGGCGCGTAGTTATAGAGAAACGAGGTGTCGTACGGCACCCAGGTTTTTTGGCCGTCTTTGGTGTTGTTGAAGGTGGAGCCGTTGTTCGGGCCACCCAGCATCACGAAGCTGCCCCACTGATTGTTGCTGGAGCCGCCGCATGAGAACTCGGAGTTGTCGTCGCCGGCGAGATTGAGGGCGCAGGCAGAATAATCGCGCGAGTCCTGGGTCACGGGCTGCAGTTCGCGATAGCCGAGATAGAAGGTCGCATTGCCCTGGCCGTCAGGCGTGTTTCTGCCGACAGCGATGTTGAAATCTGTGCGGCCTCCGTCCCACAAGCTGCTCTTCGGCAGATTGTAGCCGGCGCCCTCGATCACGGATTGCAGATAGCCATTCTTGTTCTCGTGCTGCGCCTTCGCGTATTGCGCATCGAAGCGCACGCCTTGCAGGTTCTTGTTGAGGATGAAATTCACCACACCCGACACCGCATCGGAGCCGTAAACGGCCGAAGCACCGCCGGTCACGACATCCACCCGTTCGACCAGCGCGCTGGGAATGAAATTCACATCGGCGGTCTCTACCGGCAGCATCCGCTGACCGTCGATGAGCACGAGCACTCGCGACGGTCCCAAGTTGCGCAGATTGATTCGGGCGGTTCCGTCCGAGCCGTTCGAGCCGTTTTCATTCGAGTCCGCGGTGAATTGCGGCAATCGATTCAGCACGCTCTCTACGGTATTCGCGCCTTGGTATTTGATCTCGTCCGAGCCGACGACCGTCATCGGGCTCGCGCTCGTCAGATTCGGCCGTTTGATTCGACTGCCGGTAACCGTGACCTCTTGAAGAGATTCAGTGCTTACCCGCTCCGGCGCCGTCTGCGCGAGCGCGCGAGAAGGCAGGAATGCCGGTACTTGCATAACAGCGGCAGCCAGCACGAGTGCGCGGCCGAGTCGGACCTTCTCCATGTCTCTCCCCACCAAGTGCGCTGTGGACTGCGCATTTCTTGGGAGCTAACAATGAGTGTCACCTGTTTGTCAAATAATTTATATCGTATAATATTTACTCGAGATCGGGATAAGGACCCTTGCCGCTGTCCGCGATGAATCGCTCGATGCGAGCTTCCAATACGGGCAGTGGCACGGACCCCAGCTCCAGAACGGTGTCGTGAAATGCGCGGATGTTGAATCGCGAACCGAGTTGTTCTTCCGCGTGACGGCGTGCTTTCTCGATCGAAAGCTCGCCGAGGTAGTACGACAACGCTTGACCGGGCCATGCGATATATCGATCGACTTCGGTTTCGATCTCATGCTCCGACAGCGCGGTATTGTCGTGCAGGAATTTCTGAGACTGCTCGCGCGTCCAGCGCTTTGCGTGCACGCCGGTGTCGACCACGAGTCTTGCGGCCCGCCACATTTGATAAGTGAGCATGCCGAACGTGTCATAGGGCGTCTCATACATGCCCATCTCGATCCCAAGCTTCTCGCAATACAGCGCCCATCCTTCGCCATAAGCCGAGATGTACCCGTGTTGGCGGAACGCAGGCTGCTCTTTGTGCTCGAGTGCGATCGGCATCTGAAACGCGTGACCTGGTGCAGATTCGTGCAGCGTCAGTGCAGTGAGCACATAAAGAGGGCGCGAGCTCAAGTTGTAAGTGTTGAGCAGATAAACGCCCGGGCCGCCGCGTCCGCCCGTGTAGAAGGGTGCGATCTCCGCCGGCACCGGCTTGATCGCGAAACGCGCACGCGGCAGGTAGCCGAAATAGTCTCCGGCTTTGCCGTCGAACTGCTTGGCGATCCACGCGGCTCGCGTCAATAACTCCTCCGGCGTCTTCGCATAGAACTGCGGATCGGTACGCAGGAAATGCAGGAACGCCGGGAAGTCGCCGTTGAAGGCCGCTTGCTTCATGACAGCCAGCATCTGCGATTTTATTTTGTCGACTTCGGCCAGTCCGATGGCGTGGATTTGCTCCGGCGTAAGATCGAGCGTCGTGTACTGCTTGATCTTGAATTGATAGTAGGCTTTGCCGTTTGGCAGCGACTGCGCATCGAGCGCCTTGCGCGCGCCGGGCATATACTTTTCACGCATGAATTTCAGCAACTCGGCGTGCGCGGGGACCACGGATTCGCGTATGGCCTTGGCGCCGGCCAGGCGCAATGCTTGTTGTTCTTCAGCCGGAATCGAAGCCGGCATGGCTTTGAACGGCGCATAAAAAGAATTGTCTTCGGCGCTCGCCGCATCCGCGACGGACGCGATGGAGCCATCTCGTCCAGTCAACGTGACACGTGGCGGAGTAAACCCGCGAGCCAAGCCTGCGCGCAGGTTCGCGATCTGTTCTTTGAAATAACGCGGGAACTGATTCAACTGTGCCGTGTAGCGGCGATAGTCCTCCGCGCTGTGAAACGTGCGCCGCGCCGTTTGCGCGAGATTGCCCCAGAACGAGGAATCGCTGTTCAGCGGCTTCTCGTAATCCTTGAAGCGCTGCTCGCCGATCAAGACTTGGATCTGCGCTCGATAGATGGCGTAGTTGACCGCTTCCGCCGGCGATAAAGCCGCTACGGAAATCTTGTCCAGCGAAGCGAGTACGTCGTTCCAGTAGGCCAGGCGAGCGCTTTGCGCCTCAGGGCTCACCGATGGCAGGCGGTCCGGAATGGTGCGGCGAACCTCGTCTTCGTCTTCTTGCAATTGGTCTTGCCGCCATGCCCACTCGCGCTCGTAGATTTTCTTGAGCTTGCTGTCTTCGGACTCACCGGTGGGATTGTCGATGGCGAGCGCCTGCGCGGCGCTTGCGAACAGGTAACTCAGGCTCAAGGCGACCACGAGCAGTCGAGTCATATGAAGCGACCTCCAATATTCTTAGCGAAAAGTATACGATATACACAGGATCATTGAATCGGTGGGAATCGTTCATCGTGGATCTACTGACTCGGCGCGATGCGCTATCGCTAGCAGCCAGCGCCCTCGTCACAACGAGCGCATCGGGGAGCCGGGCGGCGCTTGGGAATTCGCGAGGTTCATCCGACGTCGTGTTTTTAAACTCGCGTGACGGTGTCTACACACCAGCGCGCGGCGAAGCGGTCATGCAGTTCGGCTTCGATTTTCCTGAGCCGTCCGTGCAGGTCGGGGCTTTCCTCATCGGCTTCCGATTGCACACGTTCGAGAATGTCTACGCGCTAGATGCGCAGAAGATCAAAGTCTCTCGCGAACCCAACGCCGTTACGATCGTATGCGAAGGCTTGCTGGGCGCGGGCGGGCAGGAAAAAGCGCTCGGAAAACTGATCGCACAATTCAGTGTCGCGCCGGATGGCGTCATCGAGTGGCAAGCGCGCGCGGAGGCGGCATCGCCGATCAAATCCATTACGACGGTCGTGCGCGGCTTGCCGCGAGGCGAGTTGTCCATATCCGGCGGCGATTTCGCCGATCGCGGCGACGACGAAAAGATCTTCGAATACCCACAGCTATTTGGTGGCATGAGCACGCCGTTTGCGATGCTGAAAGCCGCCGACGGACGTCTATTCGAGCTGAGCGCGCGTCAAAGCGCGGTTCGTCCCGCAAGATTCTTCTTTCAGCCGGGACCGGACGGCTATCGTGTCGAGCTAATTCACGAGCACGAAGGCTGGGCCCGCAGCGCATCCATCGAAACCTGTCGTTGGCGCACCGGTCCGGCCACAAGTTTCACGGCGTCAGCCGCCGCGCATTTCGCTCACGTCGAGAAAACCTATGGATTGCCGCGATGGGAGTCGCGCAACGATGTGCCGGCCTGGATGCGCGAGACTCAGCTGGTGCTTTCCCTTCACGGCGCTCATTGGACCGGTTACATCTACAACGATTACGCGCGCCAGCTCGAGATTCTCCGTTGGGCGGCCAAGCAGATCGATCCGCGCAAAGTGCTGGTGTTCCTGCCGGCCTGGGACGGTCGTTACTACTGGAATTATCCGCTGTACCGCCCGGAGCCGCGCATGGGCGGCGTGGAGGGGTTCAAGCGCTTGATCGGTGATGCGCAGCGAATGGGCTTTCACCTCGCCCCGATGTTCGGCATGAATACCGCGAACAAGGAACTGCCACAGTTTGATTCGTTCGCCGACGCGAGCACCGAGCATGTCGACGGCGATGCGTTCGATCTCAATTGGGTCGATTGGGATAACGATCGCCGCAACGAAGGCTGGACGCCGGTCATGAATATCGGCGTTACGTCGTGGCGGCGCTGGCTGGCCGACAAGATCTCCGCGGTCATCACCGAGTTCGGCGTCGACGCTTATTTTCTAGACATCGCGGGAGCGTGGGAGAACAACCGCAAGGCCGATATGTATGCGGGCACGCTGGAGCTGATTGCGGATTTGCGAGCGCGCCATGCGGGCGTGCCGCCCATCGGCGAGATGTTGTACGACGCGCAGATGGCTTGCATTCCGATGTCGCAAGTGACCCGCTACGCGCAGTATCCCGCGGGACAGGATGCCTACATTCGTAACTACGAGCATCTCAGTAGGCCCGCGCCGGGGCGCGGCAGCACCGGTGTGCACGAAGCCGGTTTCGGCCGGTACAAGCCGGACATTGCGCCTCATCAGCGGGCGATTCCGACGTTGACTATAGTCGACGACACGTTCACAAAATATCGAAGCGAAATGAGCGCGTATATCCTGCAAGCGAAGCGTTGGGTGCCCGCCAAGCGCTGATGCCGCTCACTTGGGCTGCGCGACCAGCCTCACGCCGAAAGAAGGTCCCGCCGACACGCCTTGCTCCGGCTGAAAGCGCACTTTGATTGTGCTCTTGCCGGCCGTGAGCTCCGGCGGAATCGCGTAATCCTTGTCGAAGAACTCTCCCGGCCGCTCGCCATTCAAGCGTTCTTTCGCGATCGCGACGCCGTCCACCAGAATGTCGAAGCGCCGATTGCGTTCTTCGCCCCAGTAAGTGGCTTGCAAGGCGAGGGGGCCCGGCCGCGTTTTCATCGTGAACTCGAAATAGCCTCCGGAGCGCGCATCGCGGCCGTTACGTCCGCGATAGACCACCGGGTACGAGATCTTCGCCTCCAAGCGGTGATCGCGCTCGGCCTGCATTTCACCGAGATGCATCACATCGGCTGAGCGTGCCTGCAACTCGGCAATGCGAGCCTGCTCGGCCTTGTAGTTCGCTTGTTCGACCTGCCATTCGCTGTCGGTGAACTGTTTGAAGTAAACAGCAGTGTTGCGCTCGTGCTGAAAAGTGTAAGGGCGAAATACGAGATCGCTCGGTCGCGCGCTGCCTTGGGTGCGAAACGTGGCAGCTTCTCCGGAGACGGCGGCAAGCGCGGAAATAACATCCGCACTAACGAGCACAGGCGCCGGCCCGTCCACGGCTACATCTGCGGGCCCCAGGTCGGCCGCCAACACGAGCGGTCCGAACAGCAGCGCGATCGTCTTTGGATCGTCGACCGTCGCTTCCGTGCGTAGCGTGCGCGGCAACGTGAGCGTGATGACATCGCCACTCTGCCACTTTCGCTCGATGCGGAGATAACCCGCTTTTCTTTCCGCGGGAACTGTTTCAGCGTTCACTTCAAGACCGGGTGCCGAACACCATGCGGGTACACGCAGACTGATCGCCAGCGGCTTTGCGCTCTTCCGTTTCGTGACTTTGATTCGCACCACATCGCTGAACGGATAATCCGTCGCCATCTCGAAGCCGGCGTTTTGCTCAGGCCAATCGAGCGTGGAGGGGATGTAAAGATTGACGAGCAGCTCCGACCCCGATCGCCAGTAAATGGAATCGCCGTGCTTCGCGTGGCTTTCCATTCCAGAGCCGACGCAGCACCAAAAATCGTCGTAAGGCGAAGAGAATTCGCGATGCGTTCCCGACATCAGCGGGTTCATATAAGCGAACATGCCGGTGCGCGGATTCTGCTGGGCAAGAATATTGTTTAGATGCGTCCGCTCGTAGTAGTCGAAATATTCGGCCTTAGGCTCGCGCGCATACAAGTGGCGCGTGAGCTTCAGCATGTTGTAGCTGTTGCAGGACTCGCAAGTCTGCTCAGTGATGTGCTTGGAGATGGAGCGCGGCGCCTGAAAATATTCGCGATCGGCGTTGCCGCCGATCACATAGCTGTACTCGCTTGTCACCGTGTCCCAGAAAAATTGCGACGCTTTTGCAAAGCGCGGCTCGCCCGTAAGCTCGTACAGGCGCGCAAGTCCGATGAGCTTAGGCACTTGCGTGTTGGCGTGAATATTCGCAAGGCTATCGATGCCCGCCGTCAGAGGGTCGAGCACTTTGTGATCGTAGAGCCGCGTCGCGAGCTTCAGCCAGCGCTCGTTGCGGGTGCGCGCATAAAGCTGCGCGAAGGATTCGTTCAGCCCACCGTACTCGCAGCCGAGAACGGTTTCGGCCTGAGAATCGTTCAACGCCGCAAAAACGCTCTCGATGTAAGCCCCGAGCTGTTCCGCCACTGCAATGGCGCGGCGGACTTGGCAATGCTCATCGGCATCCAGCAGTCCTGCAAACAGCTTGTGCCAGTTATAGAGGGGAGACCACGCGCCGTTCAGATCGAAACCGGTCGAGCGAATCTCGCCACGGCGAACCTCCTCGAACGCATTCTTGCCCGGCTCCATGACGTCGCCGCGCCGGCGGGTAAATCCGCCGAGATAACCGTCGCTCGAGCGTTGCTGACATAAGGCGAGTTCTGCAACGATGTACTCGACTCGGCGCTTGCATTCGGAGTCGCCAGTCTGCGAGACCATGAGCGAGCAGGCCGTGAGGTAGTGTCCAAGCGTATGCCCCGCGATACTGTCGCTTTCCCAGCCGCCGTACACAGCCGCCTTAGGCTCGAGGCCCGCTTGGGCGCGAAAGTTATGGAGTAAGCGATCGGGCTCGAGCTTCAGCAAATAGTCGCGATTTGACTCGAGTGCCCGTAGATAATGTGACGGCTGTAAGCGCACAGCGGTGAGCGGAAAAGGCGCTGCGCGAAGCGGCAGACGATCCTGGGTACGGAGCCCCGAATAAG
>Ga0307515_10023030_pt1 | contig 10946 bp, 11 predicted proteins | sample 17_EM_MG_FD_194513 | JGI IMG/M metagenome (GOLD analysis project Ga0307515, IMG submission 194513) | Populus trichocarpa ectomycorrhiza microbial communities from riparian zone in the Pacific Northwest, United States - 17_EM | ecosystem: Host-associated > Plants > Roots > Unclassified | place...
GGACTCACAAACCCTGTTCCAAGAGATGGAAACCATCCTCACCGAGGCCATCGCCGAGCACCGTACTGCGCCGGCCGACGACCTCACCACCGCCTTCCTCAACCACCCCAACCATCGCAACGACGGCGAGGTCCTGGCGTCGATGTTGCTGATGCTGGGAGCAGGGTGGGAAACCCTACAGGTGTGGATCGCGCAGACGCTGCGGATCATGCTCACCGACTCCCGCTTCGATGCGCAAGTGCGCGGCGGGCACCTCGGCATCGACGACGCTCTGGATCACGTGTTGTGGACCGACCCGCCGATGGCCAACCAACCCACCCGCTGGGCGCTGAGCGACACCGTCCTCGGCGGCCAGCACATCGCCCGCGGCGACGCCCTGATCCTCGGGCTGGCAGCCGCCAACATTGACCCCTGGGCCGGCGCACATGACCGCATCGACACCGGCAACCGCGCACACCTGTCCTTCGGCGTCGGGCTGCACGCCTGCCCCGACCCCGCCCAGCGCGCCAGCCGCCTCATCGCCCGCACCGCCGTCGAGACGATCCTGCACCGCCTGCCCGACGCCCGCCTGGACGTGCCCGCCGCCGCGGTTCCGCTGCGCCCCTCGCCCTGGACCCGCGGTCCAGCCCAGCTGCTGATCACCGCGACCCGCCCCCGCAACTAAGCAACGCCCCGTTCGGAACCAATCCAGCCCGACCTCACACCGAAAGCGTTCCCGTTCGATGCCCCCACCCCCGAAAACCCGCCAGCACGTCGACGCACAGAGCGCCCGCACGGGCATCGCGCAAGCACAAACGGGATGGGAGAAAAACTTCTGATGGCAGCCAAGGTTGACTTGATCACAGTGGATATCAGCAGAACCCTCGGCACGTTCACAGGAACATCCACAAAGGACCGCCTACTGGAGCTGTCCCCATTGGCCGACGTTGCACCGGAACGGGCGGGTGAAGCCGTGCGCTGCCTGCTGCACCGGGCGCCGGCGTTGACGAGCGAGCTGATCAGCCAAGTGAGTCGGCAGCTGTTGATCCCGTTCAGGGAGTTCCCGACCAGGTGGGATCGCGGCTATCTCCCGTACCCGCACGCACACAACGCACTCAAGGAGCTGGCTGAGATCGCGCCTGTGGTCGCTCTGTCCAATATGGCCGTCACCGGCGGGCCAGAGCGCGTGAACAAGGTGCGAGCCGAACACTTCGGCACGCTCCGTGCGGTGTACACAAGTTTCAAGCTCGGTGGTGCGAAGCCTGAACCCTGGCTATGGCAGGTGGTCGCCGGACGCCACGGCGTCGAGATCGAGAACGTTGTGCACATCGGTGACCAGCTGATCGCTGATGTGTACGGCGCTCTCTGGGCCGGGTCGCGGGTGGTCCACGTGCGCGACGACGCCGAGGCGACCGTCTACCCGGACGGCAGCCAGGACAGGGTGCTCACAGCCTTCGACCTGCCGACCGCGGTGCAAATGGTCCGGTCGTGGGCGGGTGGCTGACACAGCGGCACCGCGGCCGTGCACGTCTTGGCCGACGACCGCACTGTCACAGTCCGGCCACGGGAGGGTGCCATGTTGATCTGCACGCAGACCGGCAATGGCTGGCTCTCGCCGACGGTATCGAGTTCGGCGCCGCAGGAGTCGTCATCCCTGCAGGCTGCCGTACTCGACCAATGCCGGCAGCCTTCGGCCGCCACTGATCACCGCACCGGAACTCGAAGCCCCACGCTCAGGAAGTCCTTGTCTGATGGATCCCACCACGCCACTACCCGCCTGTCCCGCAGAGCCAGCTGCTGCGCCGACACACCCCGGCCGAATCGCTCTGACGCCCTGGCCGTCCATATCAGACATCGCGCTGCGAGTGGTGGCACACCAGTGGGAGCCGCCGGAGCTGTGCACGTGCTGCGCAAGCCCTGCACGGATCAAGGACTGCCTCCTCGGCGGAGACAGGGCCTGGGAGATCGAGAAATGGTGGTGTGCCAACGCGGCTCGCATCATGCCGAGTTTGGCGCGGGTCTATTGCGAGGAGCGTGAGTTCCTCCGCCGGGCGATCCGCTTTGCGGTACAAGAGCGGGGCATCCACCGATTCCTGACGATCGGCGGTGGGCTGCCGGACACCAAGCCCTTGAACGACTACGTTCTCCCATACACCTCGGGCCAGGTGGTATATGCCGACGACGACAGATATGTTCTGGCGTACCTGGATATTCTTGCTTCGGAGCATGATCAGATCGACTGTGTGCCCGGTGACTTTCACGTGCCCGGCACGATCCTGTTCGCCGACGTCATCGAGGAGTTGCTGGTCGAAGGGACTCCGATCTGCCTGATACTGAACGGCGTTCTGGATGCGACCGGCGACACGGAAGCGCTGGCCGCCACAGTGGGGTGCTACACCGATCGGTTGCCCGCGGGCAGCCTGGTGATCGCGACCCATGCCACCGTCGATGGTCTCGACACCGACAACGTCGCGGATCTGGCTGTGGTCGCGCAGATGCGGCAGGTGTGCAAGCTTTTCGGCACCCCCCATTGGCCCCAGCGTCACCTGCGCACCGCCGAAGAACTCGGATACCTCCTCCGTGGACTCGACCTCCTAGAGCCTGGCATCACCTTCACGGCCAACTGGGCCAACCCGCCGCGCGCCGGCGACCGACGGCCTGCTGAATCCCTGTGCCTGGCTGCTGTGGCTGCGGTACCCAGCTTGAAGGCTGCGTACCCGAGCGTGGCCGGAGTCCGCGCCTCAGGCAGGTGTGCACGATGAGCGATGTCGACGGACTCGGAGACGAATCGTCTGCCGCGGCGGAGAAGTACGTCGGCAATGGCGATTCGTCGCGCGAGATGGATCGCGGCGGAAGCGCGCCGTCGACCGAGCAGCCAGGCGCCGTCGGGACGGCGTCCGACCGACACGCCGACGATGGGCAGGGGCCGGCGGACCGGCGACCGGGCAGTCCCCGGCAGCTGCCGCCCGTGCCGGCGTTTTTCGTCAGCCGCGGCGCTGAGCTCGCCGATCTGGACGCGCTGATGGATCTCCACGGCCACGAGTCGGGATCTCGGGCCAGCGTTGCGGTGGTGGTCGGCCCCGGGGGCGTGGGTAAGACAGCGCTGGCGGTGATGTGGGCGAACCGGCACGCGGAACGGTTCCCGGATGGCCAGCTCTACGTCGATCTACGCGGCTTCTCCCCTGACACCACCGTGGCGCCGCCGGTCGACGCGCTCGGCCTGTTCCTGCGCGCTTTGGGCGTCGAACCACGGCAGGTGCCGGCCACGTTGGCCGAGCAGGTGAGCCTGTACCGGACGATCACCGCCGGACGGCAGCTGCTGATGCTGGTGGTGCTGGACAACGCGGCCTCGGCCGAGCAGGTCCGGCCCCTGATCCCCACCTCGACCCGGTCCGTCGTGGTGGTGACCAGCCGGCTGCGTCTCGACGGCCTGTTCGCCGACGGCGCTGCGCTCGTGGAGGTCCCGCCGTTGCCTGAGGCCGCCGCGGTGGCGCTGCTGGAGAAGGTGATCGGCGAGCGAGCCCGTGACGAGACGGATGCAACGGCTGAGTTGGCGCAGCTGTGCGGGTTGTTCCCGATCGCGCTGCGGGTGGCGGCCGCCCGGCTGGTGACCAGGCCGATGTGGTCGGTGTCCGAGGTGGTGGCGCGGCTGCGGGACGAGCGTTCGCGGCTGGTCGCCCTGTCGCGCCTATCCACACCGGAGGACTCGGTGACGGCGCTGTTCGACTGGCCTACCGCAACCTGCAACCGTATGCGGCTGACCTGTACCGCTGTCTGGGTTCGCTCCCTGCGCCCGAGTTCGGGATCGACGTGGCGGCCGCGGTGTCCGGGCTGGCCGAGCATGAGGTGGCCGTGGCGCTGCAGGTCCTGGTCGACGCGAGCCTGCTCGACGAGGTCACCCTCGACCGGTACCGCTTCCACGACCTGGTCCGGCTACACGCGCGCGCCCAACCTGATGCGCACCGGCTCGAGGTCGTTCCCCGCGCTGCCGCGTGGTACCTGCGGGAAATGACCCGGGCGAACCTGGTCGTGATCCCGGTGCGCTGGCGAGTCAGCCCCATCGCCGAGGAGCTGGCAGGCGAGCCAGCCCGATTCGACTCCGACGCCGCCGCTCTCGACTGGCTGCACGAAGAGCTGCCGAACGTGCTGGCCGTGCTGGAAGACGCGGTCGCCGACCGGCACGACGAACTGGCGTGGCAACTGTGCGAGGCGCTCTGGGAGCTGATGCTCTACCGCAAGCCCTTCCCGGAATGGCTGCGCTCGCACCAGCTCGGGATCACCGCGGCGCAACGCTGCCGGAACGAGGTCGCCGAGTCTCGGCTGCGCTACCAGCTGGGACGGGCATACCTGGACCTGGGGCAGCTGCCCCAGGCTGAGACCGAGGTCCGGCACGCGTTGGAACTGGCACGTCGCGCCGAGGACCGCCGCACCGAATCCGCCGCGCTGGATCAGCTCGGCAGGGTGGCGCAGGCCCGCGGCGACGTCGACACGGCGATCGAGCACTTCACCGTGAGCCTGCATATCGAAGCGGAGCTCGGCATCGACCGCGGCGTCGCGTCGCGGCACAGCCGCATCGGCGACGCACTGCTGCAGGCCGGGCGCGAACTCGACGCGGAACCACATCTGCAAACCGCGCTGCGGATGCTGACCGCAATCGGCGACGACAAAGACGTCGCCCGCGTCGCTCTCGGGTTGGCCCGGATCGACGCGCTGGCCGGACGTCATGACGCGGCCATCGAGCGCCTGCAGATGGCGCGCCGCGTGCTCGGCCGAACCGGCTCGGCGGTCTACGAGGCGAACGTGCTCCTTACCCTCGCCGAGGTCGCCGCACACGACAGCCACCCCGATCAGGCACGCGGCTACGTGACCGAGGCGATCGAGCTTCTTCATGACCTCGGCGGAGCGGCGCTGGAGAAAGCTCAGAAGGCGCTTGCAGCCCTCGACCACGGATTTCGTGCGCCGCAACAAGCATCGGCACACGACGGAACATCCGGCTACAGCGGAATTCGACGAAAGGATCACCATGACGCACGACCACGCCAGACCTGAAGGACCCGGTGACTGGTGGAACGCTTACCGGGAAACCTTTCCGGTGGCCGTCGTCGCCCTTTTCGAGGCCGAGGCCCACGCAACGAGCGCGCGAGTGTTTAGCGCTTCCGCGTTTCCCACCCCGGTCCAGGAGCCCGACTACGCGGAGGCGGTGCTGCGCTCATACGGCGACAGCTTCACCGCCGACAAGATCGAGCACGCCATTGCGGCCCGCGCGATGCGCCGCGCGGCGTACCTCGACGGAGGTCTGGAAGCGTCTTTTGTCGTCGATGCGGCGGTCCTGCGACGGCCGGCCGGCTCGGACACGATCATGACGGCGCAGCACGCACGGGCACGGGACCTTCATTCTTCGGGGCGGGCACCGATCAAGGTCATGGATGGGTTTTACTACGGAATGGAGACCTCCTTCTCACTGTTTACCGTCGCTGGCGACGTCGTGGCATTCGAGGACACAGAAAAAGAGCTCGTGCAGGCAGACGCTACCCGCAGGGACGAACTGGTCACACGGTTCGACAATTACGCGAGGCGCGCTACGCCACTGGTAGACCACCCTCTGCTGAGGCTCCCCGAGTGAACGCACAAGTGAACGCGACACCAACCAGGCGACCGCTCGTGATCACCGCCGTGCTCGTGCCGCGCGGACGGCGGGAATCAGGCCGGAGCAGGCAGGACAGCAGCACAGCCGCTGGCTGCGTGGCTGCCCGGCGATCGGCTGCGGGGCGAGGTGCCAGGTGATCCATTGCGGGTCGACGAGCCACCGCGTGACGTCCTGCGGGCGCCCGGCACCACCCCCGGACACGGTCACCGAGCAGCGGTCGGTCCGCGCCGCGGTCGCCGAACTACGTCGGCTCGGCTGCGTCACCGAGGTACACGTCCAGTCACTCAGCCGCCACCACGGTCAGCCGGAGCCGATGTGGCCCGCGCGGCTGACCCCCGGGACAGAATGGACAGTGCTCCACCGAGTCCGGCCTCGGCGTCACCGCGTCGGCGTCCGGGTGCAGGCCACCGCCGAGTTCAACGGAGACGACTGGCGATTCGTTGTCCGCGTGGACCACCGCGGCCACGGATGCCCGATCACTCGCCTCGCCGGCAACGTGTCGGACTGGTTCGCCCAAGCGGCCTGGCACCTCGGCGATCCACCAGGTAACCACGCGCCAGGTTCCGCGGGTCTGAGCGTGCTGACGTCCGTTGCCCACCTCGGCTCGGGTGGCGAGGAGCGTCAGGCGTACGCCGCCCTGGCCGAGCTCGTCACCGGCGATGACCGCGCGCAGTGGAGCAGCGAGCTCGTCAACGGCACGCTGGTCTACCGCGGCGATTACGAGACCACCGACGTGGGGTCCACGACGCACCGCGGGCACCGCACGGTGATGTTCACCAGCGCGGCGTTCGCGATCGGTGAGCAGTACGACGCCGATGGCGCCGCCGTCTGGCGCCACGCGGGAACGCTGGCCGAGCTCGCCGCACGTCTCCAGGCCCTACCCCGGCCAGGCGAGAAAGGAGCGCCCACCAGGGCGCTTTCCCACGCGCGCGCGTTCAGCCGCGACCTGGCGGTCACCCGGCCCCCACACTCGATCTGGAGGCGCCTCGATGGCTAACCCGATCCGCTGCACCGCGCTGGCCGGCCTCGTGGTCGCCCTGTTCGCCGCAGCCTGCACCAGCCCGAACGAACCGCCCACACCGAGCGGCTCTGCAACGCCTGCCCCGGTCACCGCGACTCCGCTGGACGTCTCACGCTACCTCGCCGCGCCCTGTTCAGGGGTACCAACCGAGCTGACTGCAGGGCTCGGCCTGGCCGACCGCGAAGACGCGCACGACACGGTCCTCCCCGGCGGAGGCGACCAGGCTCAATGCCGCCTCTCCAGCGGCCCGCCCCTGTCCGCAGCGGCCGAAGTCCGGTTCTACCCGACAACCCGGCCGCTCCCCCTCGTCACCGGATTCGGCAGCCGGGTCACCCCCACGTCCCTCGACGGGTATCCCTCCGGTGAATGGGTGCTGAGCACCGGCACCGACGGGTCCTTCACCTCGTGCCAGGTCATCGTCGACATCGCACAGAGCCAAGGAATCGGGATCCTGTTCAACGGCAGCTCCGGCGAACCCATCGCCACCTCCTGCAGCAAAGCGAGACAGCTCGCAGCCGGAGTCATCGCACCCCTTCGGCACTAGAAGCAGATGTTCAGCTGGCAACTTCCGGGCCCGGCGGCCCGAGTGGAGCGCGGCGACGAGACGCCGCAACTCCGGCCGCTACGGCGCGGAGAGCGGGGCTGCGTGCGCCTTACAGCGCAACCGCGCGGGCTCGCCGGGCGCCGGCCCTTCCCCAAGATCGCCCCTGGCGATGGGTCTGCGGCGGTGCATCGCACATCAACCGTGACATCTCGGGCGCCCGACCTGACTGCCGAACCCAAGGAGCTCCAACCGGCGGCCTCGTTCATCTCCAACGGCCACCGCACGCCCCCGGTCCTCCGTGCAGGCCGAGCGCCCAGCCATCCGAAAGAAGCGTGAGTGAGTGTGTGGTTCTGGCTCAGCGTCGCCGCAATCCTCGGTGCCGTCGGGATCATCGTCGTGCTCGCAACTGGGGCGATCCTCGGTCTGTACCTGCACAACACGCGACGCGCCGCCGACCGCCCACAGTCACCACGGGCCAGCTTCCGGCGCCCGGATCCGCGTCATCCGCTCGACTGCAATCCGGATACCAGTGCACACCTGCGAGATCCCGTCGCCGTCGCTCGCGCCGCCTACCGCCAAGCAACACCGGCGGACGTCGCTGTGTCCGCGCGCACGGATCCGGCGGCCGGGTGATCTGCGGTGAGCCAGTTGATCAAAACTGTTACGGTGAGTGCTGTGCTGAATGTGGACCGTGACGGGCGTGATCCGCTGCACTACGCCGCGATGAACAACGACACCGACACCATCCGCGCCCGGCTGGCCGCCGGTGTCCCGATCGACCTGCCCGAGCAGCGCGCCCGCTACACCCCGCTGCACTTCGCCGTCGACAACGGCGCGCTCGAGGCCGCCGCGGCGCTCCTCGACGCCGGTGCGGACATCGAAGCCCGCGCCGACCGTGACATCACGCCGCTGCACCTGGCGGTCAGCCGGTGGCGGCAACGCCCCGACGGCGCCGTGATCAAGCTGCTGCTCGACCGCGGCGCCGACACAACCGCCGGCGACATGCACGGCTGGACACCCCACAACCGCAGCAAAGGCCAGTTCGGCTTCCCCGAGGACCTGCAGGAGCTACTGACCCCATGACCCACCCCCAGCTCGCCGACCACCGCACCCGCTTCCTCCGCGCCGCCACTCAGGTCCGACAGCTCGACCGCGGAATGCAGTTGTGGCTGCGCGAACCTCCACACAACTCGCGTGCGCAGGCTGAAGCCAAGATCAGCTCGGCGAGGTCCGTGAGCTTCGCTGAATTGATCAGGACTCGATCAACGACCGAGACGAGTCAGCGCGTCGGCGAAGAGTGGGACCAGCTCCTCTGGCAAGTGGTAGTCATACACCCGGCCACGTGGCTGATCGGGATGGGTGCGCGCGGCGAAAAAGCGACGCCGGTAGCGACCCCGCCGGCTGGGATCGCCTTCGGAGAACACCGCACTGGCGGCCCTCGTCAAGGCCAGGGTGGCCTGGTTCAAAACGTCGAGGCCGGTTATCTCACGCAACTTCTCGGCGGTGGCGGTGCCGCCTTGATCGACCAGAGCCCGCATGAATACCGATCCGACGGGGCGGGCACGCCGCAGAATCAGTTCGGCGAGATCCACGTCCCACCGCGGGGGCGGCCCAGCGTCAAGGCCGTCGGAGGGCGGCTCGAGGTCCGGGAGCGACAGGGTCGCGGTGCTGCCGGAGAGCGCCGTGACGACGATTCCGTCCGGTGCACGCACCTCCGCGTGCCGGCCGTCCGCGGTGACGGTGAACGTCCAGCCCGCGATGGTGACCGTTTCAGCGGTATCCGGCTGTTCCGCCATGCCGGGCTCGATCGTCATGGTCGCAGCCTGCCACGTCCGGTGGGCAGAAAACTCGGCCGCATCGGAATGGCGAGTATCCAGCAGCAAGGCACACTGCGATCAACAATCACGTCCGGCACTGTACTGACCGTCACTCGAACCCTCAACAGCCCGCGAGGCAGTTCACCTATTTCCGCAAGACACGGCCTGCTCGTGCTGCCCGGCGCGAGTCGTCTGCCTTTCGTTGCCCAGCAGGGACAACCACATTTGTGCAGCGTCGGCATGGCGGGCGTGGAGAGGCCGTGCCGCGCTGGCATGCTCCTGGGTGTGCTGGGCTACGAACAGGTGGGTTCCCCGTCGAGTCTTCTGATCATCGTCCGCGGGCCGAGCGGGTCGGGGAAGTCGTCGGTGGCGAAGTCGGTGCGCCAACGCCACGGCCGCGGAATAGCCGTCCTAGGCCAGGATGTGATCCGGAGATCGCTGCTCTGGGAACGCAAAGACGTCCCCGGTGGCCTGGCACCGGACTTCATCGCCCATTCCGCGGGTTTCCTGTTGAACGCGGGCTGGCCGGTATTGGTGGAGGGCATCCTCAGCGCGGCCTCCTACGGTCCGGCCCTGCGCGAGCTGATGACCGCGCACCGCGGGCAGACCCTCGTCTACTTCCTGCGGGTCGAGATGGCGGAGACCTTCGCCCGCCACGCCACCAGACCCGAGGCCGAGGAGTTCACGATCACCGACATGGCCTCGTGGTTCGAGCCAGACGACCGGCTGGACCTACCCGGCGAGATCGTGATTCCCCAGTCCTCCAGCCTGGCCGACACCGTCGACCGCATTTGCCGCGACGCGCGCCTCGCGCCCGTCGGCAACGAGCCCATGAATGTGGCAGCGGATTTGGCTACATGACAAGGGCTGAACCGCCAGCAGCGACAGACCAGAACCAGTCGGAGCCGGAGTCAGTCTCGGCGGGCGAGCCCGAGGCCAACCGCAGCCACCAGCACGAACCAGCCCGCGACCGCTGAGGACAAACGTGACGCTGATCGACATCTTCAACGACCGCTACGAACCCGTCGGCACCGAAGACAAGAAGACCGCGCACGCCAAGGGCCTGTGGCACCGCACCTTCTCCGCGCTCGCGATCAACCCCACCACCCAGCGGGTATTCCTTCAGAAGAAGGCACCGGGCCGCTACAGCTTCGACCGGCCCGACTACGCCGACATCACCGTCGGCGGCCACTACCACGCCGGCGAGGCCATCCCTGACGGTGTGCGCGAGATCCGCGAGGAGCTGGGGCTGCCCGTCGCGTACGGCGACCTGCACCCGATCGGCCTGCGGCAGACCGCCGTCACCCTCGCCCCCGACTACATCGAACACGAATTTCAACACTGGCACCTGATCCCGCTCGACGTGGCATTGGAAGACATCCCGCTCGCCGACGCCGAAGTGTCCGGTCTGGTGGACATCGCACTGCATGACGCGATCGCGCTCGCCGGCGGCGACGCCGACACCGTGCCGGCCCGCTACGCCACCCGTACCGACACCGGCCTCGAGTGCAGGGAGGCCACCCTGACCACCGCCGACTTCATTCCCAACTACCTCATGCTCGATCAGCTCTATCTGCGGCTGTTCGTCGCCGCGCGCCGCTTCTGTATCGGCGAACGCGTACACCTGTTCTGGTGACGGCACGGGACCGGCCCGTACAGATCGCTGTCGTGGCGGCGCCGGCTCGCCGTTCACTAGGCCGTCACTGTTTGCAGTGGGCAGTACACTCATAGCCATGCAAGGGGGAGACACGGAAGCACGAAATGAACCCTTTGTGGCGCTATGCGCACAGGACGTGGTATCTGGCCGGCGGGGTCTTCACGAGTTCGATCCGGTGTTCGCGCGGGCGACGGTCTACGGGCGACGACCTGCTCGCCCCGGTGTCGAGGCAGTCGACGTTGCCGGCCGCGGCCGATGGACGTTCGTGTTCTCCACGCCGC
>Ga0307515_10023032_pt1 | contig 10945 bp, 9 predicted proteins | sample 17_EM_MG_FD_194513 | JGI IMG/M metagenome (GOLD analysis project Ga0307515, IMG submission 194513) | Populus trichocarpa ectomycorrhiza microbial communities from riparian zone in the Pacific Northwest, United States - 17_EM | ecosystem: Host-associated > Plants > Roots > Unclassified | place...
AGCTAGGGTGCAAACGCACAATGCATAAAGTGAGTTGATAGATGTGCTATTGTTTCGTGCACACTAGCATGATATGTTCATATTATCAAGCTGTAGACAACAGGTCTGCATTTCCATGTCTGCATTTCCATGTCTGCTAAACTAATTGATAGTTGTGGTTCAGTCCTCTTGTGCATGTATTAAATCCCCATAACCATATGAAATATTGGCTTACAAGTCAAAATTTTACTGACCACGGTAACTCAGATTGCATTTCAGATTCCATAGACCATCCATGATAGTGAACAACTTCATAAGGCATTGTGATTGGAGATAAAAACCTATGATAGTTCAACGAACAAAATGTCCACTGCTGTTGCTCATAGATAAGAAAGTATAAGCCATGAATTGTTTTCTTAGATGTTGAAGCAACAGCAATTCTGATTGGAGATTAAAACCCTTTATTTTCTTTCTCCGGATTCTACGTCTTGTTATATTGCACAAGTATTGGGACTGAACACGGTATTCAAAACCAATTTGCATGTTTTGATTGTATCATCTGGAAGTTCCTTGGGTTTGACTTGTCTTTGGACCTTAACTAAGTTGACATCATAAAGAGCTATTCTTTCAGTTGCTAATCTTGCCAGATATTCCTGTTTGATAGCTATCTCTTCTTCAACTCATTGCATTTAATGCTAGGTCCTGACCTAAAGAGGTCATGTACTTTGCATTAGCAGCATGTAATGGCAGTGGGCATCTGTTCTGGAGGGCTTGGCTCTGCCAAATTCTCCTGTTAACTTGTACTCCATGAGACATTTTTCATGGAAGCATGAAATCTAAGAAATGTTTATGGAAGGCAATTCTTGCCTTTCTTTTCTACTGATGATGGGATAGGAAGTTTTTTATTTTTTTCCCCCTCCTGAATTTGAAGTCTTGAATGTTTTATCTGTAATATAAATGTGACTTTATTTTGAACGATTGGACTACATAGTGCAACTCTGAATTGCAAGCTCCGATATGTACTGGTTATTGTCCATGTGCATAACTGCCATATTTAAGCCCTGCAGTTAACTTTAGTTTCTCCGGTTTACAGTTGGAGTGTATTGCCTGTGGCAATTCCTGGTATGCATCCAGGGATGAGGTATCTATGCTATCAATAGATACACCAAGTTCTGCCAGAAGTGTAGGCACTGCACCATGGGCAACTGCCAAGTTTGACGAGGTTGAGAAGAAGCTAGTGAGTCCCCGTGAATCTGACAAGGCAGCTGAATTCCTTAAGAAAACAAGCGAACCATACATGCCCGTCTTGGAAAACCAGAGATCATTTAACAAGGTCAAGATTGAAGAGAATCCCGAAATTTGAAATTTGAAATTTGAAAGAATGCTGAGTAGTAAATACAGCCAGGAATTTGCTTTTGCTTGTACAGTTGTTCAAAGTGGGCTATGCCCGTTTCTGAAGGTTAGGTTTATTTATCAGATAATTAACAAAGAGTTGGTGTACAGGAGTAGGTTTATGTTAGCAAAACTGTCAAAAGCTTCAAAGGGTTCTTTTTACCTAATCATTGCTGGATGGAATTTCATTGCAAACCTAATCATGGCATGTCCTCCTCGTCCATGCATCAAAATCAAAATTAACTGAAATTGCTGTAGTTATTTGGATCTCAACCGAAATGGATAAAACTTTTTGGGAAGCGTGAAAATATCTAGCTCGCTGCTGGTACGCATGGGCCGCAAGAAAGAAAAATAGCATCCTCATGACCAGCTCTCGAGGCTTTTTTAAGCACTCTGTTGTTGTTCAAGTGCTTTTGATAGACAGAGGATTCCCCACCTGCTACATGTTTGATTCATATTTAACCCTGATTGAAAAAACAAAAAAAGGAAGCTTAATTTTATGTGGCAGATTGCGTGTCGCTGAGACGGACTGCCTCCCCTCAGTTTTGTTTCCTCCCGCCTAAACCAGCCATCGTGCACTTGTTTTTACCATATTCCCCTTTGACCATGAAGCAGAAAGGGATGCCCACAGATTCCATATGACACAACTGCCCTTTCAGCACTTTTATGTGCCTGCCACAAAAACTAGTCACATGCTGCTGGGGACTCGACAACCTGGTGGACAAATCAACAAATTTCATGGAGTATGTTACAAACAACAAGTAAAGTTTTTCATTCAATCCAACAAGTTCGCAACAAGTTCTTAAATCAATTCGAACCACTTTAATTTACTTTAAGGACCACTCACGCCTAAGCTTTAGTTCAACCATGTGATGTAGGTATGGAAATAAAAGAGGGAGGTGAAGAACCAGTACCAGAAACCCTTTAAGCAGCTATCAGAGGTACAGATGGTATAGAATATCTTACTTGTGATAAATGCCTTGGAATTATGTTTTCTCTTACCAGGTACGCTGGAAATCGAATTTTGCTTACTACTCAAGGGTCATTCCTGCCAGCAAACAATTTCGCAGCTTCAAACACTGAGGACTTTATAGTAATTACAGTTAAATGGGATCTGCATTTTAGTACACCAATATCAATTACTAGATTAATTATTGGAAACAGCTAAATTAAATGTAGGCATCATCTTGTCTTGATACCTCCTGCTATTCCCAAAACAATAAGATAATGAGATGTAGCAGTGAATCTGTCCCTCTAAATTTAAAAGATACAAATAGCCAGAATCACCCTCACCCAGAGAATGGAGCTCATACTTATACAAGGGCATAGATGTCTTTCCATACATGACTGCCCCCCCATCTAAAAAGCCAAAAGGTATAGGGAAAAAAAATTAAAACAAATAAATAAAGCAAAACCCAAAAAGAAAACACAAGCAGCAGCAGTAGCATCAACAACATAGCTAGCTGCAAATCATGACTTGAACACAAGATGGCTTTTTTAGTTGACATGAACAGAAACTTAGCAGCTCTCTGTCTCTCATTGCAACTCTTTCTCATGTGAGTGAGTGCGAGAGAGAGAGAGAGAGAGAGAGAGAAAGGAGTGATTCACTCTATAGAAGAAACGAAGACACATACACTATCCAAGGCATGCACACACTCTCTCTCTCTCTAAAACTCACCTTTTTTGGTTATTATGCTTCACTGTCATTGGTCTACTTGTTTTTTTTCTTGCTTTCACTTTGTACTTGTGTTGATTCTTTGAGGGTGTAAACACTCTTTGGGGTCATGGCTGAGTACTGTTCTTAAAGATGGGTTTTTTTTTTTGGTTTTTTTTTTATATTGATAAAAGACTTTAGCTGGAAGAGATTGGATGGATATGATTGTAGCTACTTGCAGTTTGTTGGGGTTTTCTTTGAATTCACTACTGAGAGATCTAGTGGGGTATGGCCATTTCCTCAAGTTGTTCTTTTTTTTGGCTTAGAATGCAAGTGAATATAAAGTTGTTGCTAATAATTGTATATAGCCTTTATGTCTGGCACTTTACTCTTTTTTCTGGGAGTTAAATTTTCATAGATCATAGGATTCCTTGTTAGTTCAAGTTTTTCAGTTTTATGGATCATCAAAGTTAGTTTCTTTTGAGGTTTTTGTGATCTCAAACTTTGGAATCATCAAATGGGGAGCATGCTTTTTGAAACAATAATTTTTTGTGAAGGTCATCACACTACTTCTTCAACCTTTATATTAGCTCTTCAAAATTAGAATATTAGAGACAGCTCTTTCATATGCGCAGATTGGTCTTTGTAAACAATAATGTGCTGGCTTTTCAAGTTCTTAGTAGGCAGCTGTTTTTTATTGTTTGGTTTTCCATTTCCTGTGTGATTTGTACAGTTACTTTGCTTAAAAGCAGATATCTATTTGTTGTTTATAGCTGGATGTCAAAACAAATGCATATGATGGCAATTGAATAATCCTTTTAAATGCAGATGATTTTTTTTATTGATTACAAGACTACTGGTCTCTGGTGACGTATAGTTGCCAGTTAAGTTAGCTGCTATTATTGTAGGAATTCTAATCAATCCTTGCATATCTGAATTGGGATTCTGAGAGTTTTATAATCAGATTTCATAGATATTGCCACTTTCCCATTTCTGGGTCTTCTGCTTTTCTTCTTCTTCTTCTTCTTCAGATATTACCATATTTGTCTTCTTATTTTGGATTTGTTCTTTTGTAGAATTTTGGATCTTTAAATGGAACTGGAGATGGAGTTGGATTCTGAGAAGAGTAGCATCTCAGATCTGAGTCCTAATACTGTTCTTCCTCATCGACGTTGTTCAGAAGTTGAAAAGAGAAGTGTGAATGGCAAACTCACACGCAAAGATGATATTTTGAGGGTAAAGGAGAGCTTCACTGAGATTAGTTTCCGTCATTACCGTAGTTCCTCTTGCAAGAATGTTCTGTCTAGACCTGTTGGTTCAGAAGGTCACATAGAGCCAAAGCGAGGCTCCATGTATCAAAGCTCCAGAGAAGTAAGGAGAATGAAGGAAATGGGCTGTAATGAGGGAAGGAGAAAAATTGAACTGTCGCGTGCTAGTGACACTTCGTTTTCTTTCAGAATTGTTGACTCTCTGCATTGCTTAGATGAAGAGACCTTGCAGAAGAGATCTCCTGCAAGCTCTGTGAGCTCAAACTTGAATCCAAAGTCTGTTCGAAGACCTTGCATAGAGCCATGCTCATCAGATGACTTCACTGAAATCTGTCCAAATTTGGATAAGAGAGATAAACATTCTGCTGGAGTTGTTGGAAGTGACTCGATTGGGAATCCAAACTTCAAATGTGAGCAAGTTGTTGGTCCACTAAATGATGGTAATGAGCTTCTGGAAAGAGATACAGCCCTGACATTCCAGAAATCACTCTCTGCTAAGGTAGAAATTCCATGTTCACCTTCTTCTTCAGGAAGTTATTTATCTAATGGAGCCAGCTCAAAGTCCCGATTTAGTCCCATGCGGATGATGTTCGATCCATTCACAAAGTCCAAGTCTCTCCGGAGTCCGTTAGGTCATGTCCCTGAACCAGGTGATGCCAAAACTACTGGGATGTCAAACATGAGAAGGAATCAGACATTTCGGAAATATTTGTTCCATGACTTCTCACATACAGATCAAAAAGTAGATTTTGATTCTCAGATTGCCAAGAAAGATCACCATCATTCAGCTGTAGCGTGTTCACCAGTTCACCTACATGGTCGACTGAAGTTGGAAAATAAACACGGGGTGCCATTTTTCGAGTTCTCATTAGATTTCCCTGAAGAAGTTCTGGTGGCTAAGACATGGAAAGCAAATAACGCATTTAATTGGGTCTATACATTTCACTCCATTTCCAGTAGAAAAAAGAGCAATGCCACAGGATGGGGGTTGACTGATGGCAATAAGGAATCGTTGATAGTGGGGCAGATGCAAGTTTCGTGTTATTTATGTTCAAAATTAAAAGATGGTGGGAACTTTGACAACTCTATGGTGACAGAGTTTGTGATGTACGATATTGCGCATGCAAGACACAGAGTTTCTACTGAAGACTCCCCTGATGTTAGACCTGACAGCAGTGCCAATCCAGGCTTGGTTGGTGGAAGTCATGAGATGGGTGGTAACTCTGATGCAGTGAAGCTCAAACATCAACCAAAATATGCTTTTGATAGAGGCCACTTCGATTCTTCCAATCCTTATCCATCGGCATCTGCAGTTTTGCATCCAGACCTTGAAATAGCAGCCGTTGTTATTCAACTCCCATTTGCAAAGAGAGAGAGCCTGAAATACAGAAGGGGGGACAAGGGTAGTGATGAAATGCATTCAAATCTGCTCAACCTTTCTGTTGGTGAGCAAAGGAGGAAAACTATACCAGATAAAGAAAATCCAGAGAACGTGAAGGTGGTGATTCCAACTGGCAATCATAGTTTGCCAAGCGGTGATAGTCGGGGTCCTTCTTCATTGCTTGATAGATGGAGATCTGGTGGAGGCTGTGACTGTGGTGGCTGGGATATGGCCTGCCCCCTTACCGTTTTTGGCAATCCTGGCATCCAATGTGCTGAAGATGAACCACTCTTGGATAATCAGCGGCCTCTGGAACTTTTTCTTATGGTAAGCTTCCTGATTGGTACTCGAGGAAATTTTGCATTGCTAACACTGTTAAAATGGAATTCTTACACTTGGATAAAAAAAAAGAAATCCCAGGCACCGAATATGGTTAACTTTGCTTTATTGTTGATATGAATCATGTAATTAGTTTCTTCCTAGCTGTAACCAGAATCTATTTTTGTGAAGGGAACAAAAGAGAATATACCAGCATTGACCATGACAGTTCTTGAAGAGGGTCAATATGCTGTTGATTTCCATGCACAATTATCCACATTGCAAGCATTTTCCATATGTGTTGCTATATTGCATGGTACAGAAGCCACTGGTGTGACTAGAGAGGAAAGAGGCAATCAGTTATCACATTGCAATTCACTGAAAATGCTTATTGAGGAGGAAGTGAAGTTCTTAATTGAAACAGTCACGGAGGAGGAGAAAAGGAAAGCATCCAAGAAAGTGGAAGGGATCAGGCAGTCTTACGTGCTTAACCCTCCCTTTTCTCCAATTTCTCGGGTATAGACTCGACAGTTTGCTTTGTAACGCTGAATGCTTCCTGTAGAGAAACGCTGATCAGGCTTGCAAGTAACTGGAACCAAAAAACTCCGACGAAGAAAGAGTTTTTCATGATCTAAAAGGGGGCGGCAGGAAGTGGCCGGTTGCAGTAATCTTTGCCGAGGCTAACTAGCAACCTTTAAACAGCTGTGCTCGTCAGGATTTTTTCAATGTATAATTTGATTCTATTTTGTTTTTCCATTTTTCAACTAGCTAGAAATAGAATAGAAACACATTGCTGTCCATAATTGTAACTTGATAGGGAGGGAGAAAGTACTGGGTGGAAAGAAAGAAGGGGTCTTATACTTTTTTTTTTTTTTTGTATTAATATATTTGGAGCTATGAAGTTCAAAATTGTTTTCACTTCAAAATAATGAATAATGGATTACTTTATCCTGGTTAAATACTTCATGCAGATGCAGTTACCTCTTTTTATTCACTACCTGATAGCTCAATAATTTTTCACACTTGGGACTTGGGATTCCGAAAACAATGATACATTGCTTTTCAGAATTTTTCTGTCCTCGATTACAATCATGACAGAGCCATGCTGTATTGCTGTGGTTACCTTTTGAAGGACATGTCCTTGCTTACATAAGAAAATCTTGACATGTTTTGTCCCATTGAGCATGCTCCCCTCCCACAACAGTTGGCCTGCACTAAACAAATTCTTATAACAATTTTGAAAATTCTCCCATTTTTTTTTGGCCCTCATGTCATCTTCCTCTTGCTTTCATGAATTGCTAAGCTAATAGTAACAGTAGCAGCTGCTTTCATACTAACTGGCCTTTTTTGCAATATAAAATAAAAGTATTAGCCATCTTGGAAGAAAGCGTCAATGCAGCTCCTCGTACCCTCGAGGTGAAGCGTGGAAAGAAAGGCTATCAAGTACATCCATCAACTCTACCTGGGCATCGTATGTTCCCTTGGGAAAAATGAAACAGTAAGAAAATATAGATTAAATTTTAGCTCCTATATATTCAACAATGCTTTCACTCTAGTCCCTATAATTGAGATTTCTCAACACGACTCCTGTTATTTTCAAAAAGTTTCAATATGGCTCTAATCATCAAATAGCCAGGGAAAGCTGATGACCGACCGATGATTTTAATTATTATTTCGAGCATTTTTTTAGTCTGTAAAGACTTCATGGGATATTATTATCATATCTATAGTGATCTATAAGATAAAGATGAAAGAAAAAAAATGAAAAAAGTAAGAAAAGAAAAGGGAAAACGTGGACATTTTATTAATTGGTTGACAATACAAACACCATGAATGTGATAGAATATAAGCTGGTCAAATGTTCTCCAGCAACTTGAGATGTGCACATAACCAATCTTGGAGTTAATCGCCTGAAAATGGAAACAAAAAGAAAAGTGGTTAAGCATAGCTGCTAGCATCTGCAAATTTCAATGCTGGGAATATAATTCTAAAACGATAATTCAAAAAGCTAAAATTACTTTGAAAAGATTTTGAAAGGCCATGTTAATCACTACAAGCTCACACATATGCCTCAAACTTCTAACAAATTTGCCAAATATGTCACGCTTTTACATACTATAGTTCGTTCTAGAAAACTTCAGATTTTGAACACTCGACATTCTTCAACTCAAAAACCAAAGCAGAGTTATCTTTTCTTAGAAGGTAAGACTCATCAAAGATGACTTGAGAACTTGAAATGTTCCACCATTTTAAGCATGTAAACAGATTGTGAAAAAAAGTATCATGCTTAGATGAAAATGTGCAGATCCAAATCAACTGTACCTATAGAGGCCCTTCAAACCTTCATTCTTGCCTATTTCTTGAAGTGCATGAAATACGCTTCCATATGGGCTCATGGATCCAGGAATCTACAAAATGCCACTTTTTCAGAAACGTGCAAAAGGTTATGATGATAGCAGGCAGCATATGGAGAAATATCATAAGTTTCAGATTACGCAGCTAACTGACAGGATCTTTGCACCTAATTCTCGTAAAGTCACCCAAATGCACACTCAGGCTTTGGAATAGGAAAAACCAGACTACAGAAACTTCTCATCAGTTGAAAATCTATTGATGTCATGACAATGAATAATATCTGTCTTTCCTTTGTCATAAAGATCTTGAATGATAAAGTTCCTAACATATCCTTGCAATTAAATTGTACAGACGGATTCAAGATACATCCATATAGAGCTATTCTAGAACAGAAGTACAAAAAAGGTTTTGGTGCATCAGTTCAAATATGGATGGAGGTGTGCGTGTGTGTTTCAATGGGAGAGCTCGACAAATGCGATACTTCTACTACCTAACTTTGTGAGTCAAGGATCACATGAGACTACATAACAATAATTCAAAAGATTAACAAACCTGTGGCTATGTTGATCCTGATTTTCCTGATTATATGTGTAAACTCAACAAGGCTTTTTATAGACTCAAACAAGCTCCTCGAGCTTGGTTAAAACGCATATCTCAGTTTTTTATGGAACTTGGCCTTATTGGATCTCAAGTGGATCATTTACTTTTTACTTGTCAACATAGTAGTGCTCTCATTTATTCTTAGTTTATGTTTATGTTGATGATATATTAATGGTGATTTCTTATTTTCTATTTAATCGATAAACTTCACATAAAGTTTGCATTAAAGGATTCGAGTCTTCTAAAAAACTTTTTTCGGCATCCAAGTGTTTCGGGACTCACATGGTCTCCATCTTCGACAAAGCAAGTGCATCTTTGATGTACTACTTCATGCTAAAATATTTAAATTCAAGCCTTACACTGCTTAAGTGTTGCAAGTGGCAACTTTCTTCAACCTCAGGGGATCCTCTTGAAAACATAATTGAGTTTCATTAAATTATGGGGGCTCTCCAATATTGCACCCTCACTCGCCCTGAAGTTGCCTACTCTGTGAATCAGTTATGTCAGTATCTTCATTTTATCACCATTGCACAGTGGTCATTAGCCAAATATGTTCTACACTACTTAAAAGGGCATTATAAATCATGGGTTGTAGCATACACATGGTTCTCTTAACTTATCTACCTTTAGTAGGTGATCCTGATGATCACAAATCTACCACCAGCTATAAAGTCTTTCTTTGCCCTGGTTTGGTATTGTGGTGTGCTATGAAGCAATCTATTGTTTCCAGATCACGTACAGAGGTTGAATATCGCGCTGTTGCAATGACCACAACTGAAGTTTACTAGATCCAAATGGTTCTAAAAGATTTACGAGTCTCATTATCTTTTCCTTCTATTATACTTTGTGATAATCTTGGGGCTATCTCTCTTGATTTGAATCTAGTGTTTTATGCTCAGCATGTTGAAGTTGATGTTCATTTCATACATGAGAAGGTTCAAATTTCATTCCCACCACTGATCAGTCAGTTGACCTCTTAACCAAAAGACTTTCCTCCTCCCGGTGTTGGTCCCTACAAGACAAGCTCATATTCACCTGCGGGGGGGTGTCAATGTAACAGTGAATCAGCATGAAAAATAGCGGCAAATCACTTGACAATAATATAGCAAATCAATAACAGCAAATCCCATCATTTTGGCATTCTACTTTTTTGTAATTTTCGGCTTTCCTTTCTTGTATATTTAGTATTGATTGTGTAGATTCCTTTAGACATAGAGACTCTGCAAAATAATTATCATATAAAAGGATTCTCTGCAGTGGTCTTGGGACTTAATCAACCAAGTCCTCTAAGAAAACTTTAAGTTACGATACAAAGCAAGAAAACGCAAAGAAAAGGAAGGTTCTAAATTCTAACATCACCAGGCTGTTTGGAACCCTGTAAATAGAATTCAATTTACAGGATATATAGAACTCTTTTGTGGAAATTGATTTAAATTCCAAATGAAATTAAATTCATAAGAAAAATACGAAAAACCAAATAAAATAGGAGATCATCTAATTTGCTACGGTAGTTCCTCCTAAAATTAATATTGAAAATAATATTTCGAAAATACCCCCCTTTTATATCATGTCACAGGATTAAAGGAATGACGAAGCTACATTCCTACCACTTGGTATCATGTCAGGAATATGAAAGTAACTCTCATCATGAATAATTAACATAGTTTCATGGATAGTAGTGATTGTCTAACTGCAGAATTATCAGAAAAAGCATGTAATAGGTCAAGGTTTGGTGGGTTTGGTTTTGGATTTCTTAATGTGGCTAAAAAAGCTTACATTAACTTTATCATCTCATTCATTAACCAAGACACAAGTTCATGAGCATTTGAAAACTATTACCTCTCCCATGTTCTATTCAGCTGCAATTTAATTTTCTTTCTCAAGACGTCATTTCCCTTCTTTGCCTTTTCCAGCCCCTCCCTCCTTATGTCATTTGATTCTTCAAGAAGTTCTGCATGCCTATCTCTCATTACGCCATTTGATTCTTCAAGAAGTTCT
>Ga0307515_10023033_pt1 | contig 10945 bp, 2 predicted proteins | sample 17_EM_MG_FD_194513 | JGI IMG/M metagenome (GOLD analysis project Ga0307515, IMG submission 194513) | Populus trichocarpa ectomycorrhiza microbial communities from riparian zone in the Pacific Northwest, United States - 17_EM | ecosystem: Host-associated > Plants > Roots > Unclassified | place...
AAGCTCGTTGTTGATTTTATTATAAATTGATCAAATATCACCTGTATGTGGCTCGCTATGTGGGGTGGCTCGCTTCCTGGTCAGCTACGTTACGCACGGAGGCTCTACACAAAGCTCTGTATCGGGTCCCCGCTATATTCCCGATAGCCTCTACACGTGCCTCTGCTAAGTATACCCCCTATATACACCTAGGTAGCCACCTCATTTTTTACCCTTTCTTCCTTATATCCTTCCTACCTAAGGAGACACCAGAACGACAGCTAGCAGACAACCGTCGCCATCGCTAGACGACCGTCGTTAGAGCTAGACGACCGTCGCCAGAGCTAGACGGCCGTCGCTAGAGCCAGATAGCCGTCGCCAGAGCTAGATAACCGTCGTCAGAGCTAGACAACCGTCGTTATCGCTAGACAACCGTCATCAGAGCTAGACAACCGTCGTTATCGCCAGACGACCGTCGCCAGAGCTAGACGACCGTCGTCAGAGCCAGACGACCGTCGTTAGAGTTAGACAACCGTCGCCAGAGCCAGACGGCCGGAGCTAAAGCTAGATAACCATCGCTAGAGCTAGACAACCGTCGCTAGAGCCATATAACCGCTGCTAGAGCTACATAACAACCGTTTAAATAACTAGCCAGCGAATACTATAAACAATTTAATCGATCGATTAAATTAAGGTAACATAAATAGGTAGGCATAGGTAGGTAGGTATAGACAGATAGGTATAAATACGTAGGCACAGATAGGTAGGTATAGATAGGTAGGTATAGATAGACAGATAGATAGATAGGTAGGTAGATAGGTAGGCAGGTAGGTAGGTAAGTAGGTAGGTAAGTAGGCAGGTAAATAGGTAGGCAGGTAGGTAGATAGGTAGGTAGGTAAGTAGGTAGGCAGGTAGGTAGATAGCTAGTTAGATAGCTTTATATTTTATATAGTTATAATATAAATATATTTAAAAGTATATTATAGCAATCTATGGAAATATATAATAATTTAGTTATTATATAATATAATAAAATTTTATATAGTTATAATTTGTACAGTTTATACAGTTTATATAGTTTATATAGTTTGTATAGTTTATATAGTTTATATAGTTTATATAGTTCGTATAGTTTATATAGTTTATACAGCTTATACAGTTTACGCGCTATTTATTTATAGGGTAGCAAAAAGCTAGTATTAGTTTGGTGGTTAAGCGTTTTACTATAATTTACTAGTAGAAGCTGCAAATTTGTTGCAAAACGCGCGGTTTACGCGAATCGCTAACGACTATATACGACTACGTAAATCGCACAGTTTGCAGCAAATTGCCGCAATCTGTAATAACGCGCAAAAAAAAAAAAATCCTGATGACGCGTTGCCTGTCTTCTTAAAAACCTTATATAGTCTTACTATCTAATAGTCTAGCTTATGGCTAGGTCGTTCTATCTTTTAGTTTTTTATTATAACCTAGATTATATCTCCTACGGTAAAGTTAGGCTCTCGCTTATACTTATTCACCTATTATTACATTAATTTTTAGGCCTTTTCTAAATTTATATAGGCCACTATCTAAGCCTCTTTTAAGCGCTTAGCGTACTACCGTGCTTCCTTATAAGATTGTTTTTTATATATAGTTTAGGGTCTTTTTAGCCTTTCCTAGTTAAAGCTTATATAGGGTAAGTAATCTATTTCTAGTTAAATTAGGGCAAATCCTATAGAGTTATAGGGTAGGGTTACTTAGGCATAGTTTATTAGAGGTAGTAGTTTAGCCTAGTTATCTTAAAAGTAGTTAATAAAGGGCCGAAGTCTTTAATCTAAGTATTAATTTATAATTTCCGTCTAACTATTACGGCATTAGCAGAACTTCGCACCGGCAAGTTGCTATAGATTGCCGTATATTGCGGTTATATAACGCGAAGATCTTATTAGATATTAAACGGCGCTACTCTTCTTCTCCTTTCCTTTCCCTAGCTTTAGATTCTTATTTATAGATAATCTAATTATATAGGCTTACGCGTCCCCTTTACCGTACCTATGCCTTAATTAACTAAGTTACTAATATTATCTAAAGCTTACTCTACTCTTTTTTTCTAAGAAGGAACTTAAATATATCTATAAGACTATAAATAGGACAAGAATATTATTAGAAATGAAGGCAAGTAGTCACCATATAAGGTATATTGCCGTCACGTATAGCAAGTTACCGTTACGTACGGCAAGTTACCGTCATGTGTTGCCGCGGCACTAGCGTGGCGAGGAGCCTTAAGCTCCTCGCCCTCCCTTATAGAAGACATATAAGAACAATTATTATACTATTTACAAACCATAGCTATATAATATCCCCTTATATAACTAACACTAATTAGTAGTTAACTTTACTATTATACTATAGAATAGTAAGGTATTCCACTAAGAAGAGACAAGCTACTGTACTAGTGCTACTCGTGTTAGAGAAAGCTATCTTTTAAGGTCAGAACTAGTCCTAAACCTTAAATAGAACTCTTCTATAAATCTAAGGATCTGTTACGGGACACCCCTATAATACCTTACACACGTCTACCTATTTCCACCAACTTAGCAATTAGAGACTAACTGCAAAATGGCAATCTAACGGCAATCTAACGGCAATCTACGGCATTCTGCCATATTCTGCCAAGTTTTACCAAATTCTACCAAGTTCTACCAAATTCTATTAAGTTCTGCCAGGACTACAACCTAAACCCTATTCTACCCCATATATATATCAACCAAGTAACCAAGTTAATGATATATACCCTTTCTTCCCAATCTCCTACCTTTTCTCCTTACGCAACGTCTTAACCTTATTACACAGTTTATATACATAGCTTAATAATATCTACTTCGTTATATATTATCACCACTTATACTTACTCCGTGACACTACATTACGTTAACCACTTATACTACTACCCGAAATGGAAAACGCTCCTAAAGCCCCCGTAATAGCCGCCGATATTATATCTATCCTCTAAAAATAAATAGCAAGTATACAGAAGTCCTTTATAGAGGCCCTTAAACAATAATAAATTACCCTAACTTAATAATAAGCTAAATAAAAAGCACGGCATTAGAAAACAATGGGAGCCCTCTAAGAAAAAGTCCGTACCCTTAAGATGCCTACGCTAGAACTCTAAGACCGAACACCATCTTTAGAGATAAATACGCGAAACGCAAGTCCTAAACCTATAGTAGCTATTTACCCCAAACTAACTACCGTATTATAATAATCCGAGCGGTTACCCGACCCCCTAATATTCACTAGTAAACAATAAAAGCTCTAATTATTCCTAAGCTAGCTAAAAAATAAGCTAACCGGTAACGCTAACCGTTACTTAACTAAAGCTAACCGACTTTATTACGCCCTAAGTTAACTAGGAGGAGAGGTAACTGACCTTATTAAACCCCTTTAGCTAACCTTAGTATAAAGCCTAGTTATACTTCTTAAAGCCTTATACGGTAACCTAAACCGCCAAGCTACTACCTAGAGAAAGATAAACTATATAGCTTAAGGAATAAAAAGTTTCCTAGTATACTTCTCTAAATTTAACCGTAACGCAAGGGAAATAGGCTAGAACGACTCCGCACTAATTAACAGCCTTATTAAATCTCTAAGCCCTAAACTAAAAACCTCCCTAATAGGCGTAGACCTACTAGGAGCCCTTAACGCCTGCGTAAATGTCATTAATAAACGGTATAATAATATACTACGCCTAATACTAAAACACGCCCCTTAATACAATATAACAGCCCCATAAATGTCTACTAAGTCGTCTTAGCCTAAGCACCCTAACGCCATAGATATTAACGCTAGAACCCTAAAGTATGCCCTACTAGGGTCCCTTAAACGAGAAAGACGTATTAAGCTAGGCCTCTACTTTAAGTGCGAAAGTAAGGACCACATCTTAAAATATTATCTCGTCCCCTTACCTACGCCCTAAAACAATTTACGAACGGCCAATACTAGCAGCTATTCACCACATCAATCTTCTGGTTACTGTCCCCGATCTTTACCTAGTTCCAGCCCTATGTCTAGCAAGTACTATTTATAAGGACGAAGCTACAGCCGACGTCCTATAAGAACCCTACCCTAATTACCTCCAAAAGGAAGGTCCTAGAGCTAAGTCGCTCTCTAGGACGGCTCTGCCATAGGATCTCGTTAAACGCATTTAACGTCACAAACTCTAACTCTTAGGACCGTAGCATAACTATTAACTACCATCTTTGGTAGAATAGTTAATAGGCTAATATTTAAATCCTAATTAATATAGGAGCTAGCGGCATAGGATTTATTAATAAGATCTTTATATAAGATAATGGTTTTACCCTAACCCCCCTTAACCGGCATATTAACGTATTTAGATTTAACAGCAAACGCACTATTTTAGGCCGTATTACCCATGTAGTATTTCTAAAACTCTAATACCTAAACTATAAAGAATTAATCAAACTTTTTATTACCACCCTAGGTCACTTAGTAATCCTTAGACAACCCTAAATAAAGCTATATAAGGTAACTATTAATTAGGACAACCTTAAGCTTCTATTCACCGCCTCCTATTATAAGTAGAAGTGCCTTACAACTCGCTACTTAGACCCAGAACTAAAATCTAAAAAATCCACTAGGATCCACTAGTCTAAAATTTCCACAACTGTCTACCCCACGCCTAAAGAATCCACCAGATTTTACCAACCTAGGAATTCTACTAAATTCCACCAACGTAAGATTTCTACTAATATCTATTAAGGATCTAAAAATTCTACTAAACCCCACAAACAGACCCTAAGTACTGCACCACCCCGAGCTAAGTAGAAGCTTAAGCTTAATACACAAAAATACTAGAAGGACTAGTATTTTACTATAAAAAGGATTCTTAAAGAACCTAAACCCAAATCTAATACTAACTTTGTACCTAATACTAAACCTAAACCTAAGTAAGAAACTACGAGCAATCTAAGCAAGCTCGGCACCCTAGATATCCGCATAATTAGAGCTACCCCGTTAGCGCAACTTACTAAAAAACCCAAGCATACAATCTTCGCTATTACAATAGCCAATATTAAGAAGGCCTTAGCACTAAAGAAGTACACTAACCCTGCCACAAAGGTACTAATAGAGTATTATTATCACCTAGGTGCGTTCTTATAAAAGGAAGCCAATAAGCTACTAGAACACCGACTATACGACTATAAGATTATACTTAAAGAAGGAAAGTAGCCCAGATTTAGACCCTTATACAGAATGTCCTAAAATAAACTCTAAGTACTATAAAAGTATTTAGACGAGAACCTAAGTAAAGGATTTATTAGAGCAAGCTCGTTGCCTATAGCCGCACTAGTAATCTTTATTAAGAAACCCAGCGGCGGTCTACGCTTCTATATAGACTACTAAGCTCTTAACGCCGTTACCGTCAAGAACTAATATCCGATCCCGTTAATATAAGAGACGCTAAACTAACTAAGTAAGGCTCGTTACTACACAAAGCTCAATATTATTTCTGCATTTAACCATCTCCGCATTATAAAAGGGGACGAATAGCTTACTGCATTTCGTACCTAATATAGATTATTTAAATACTTAGTAATACCCTTCGGCCTCATAAACGCTCTAAGCTTGTTTTAACATTATATAAATAACACCCTACGCCCCTACCTAGATATCTTCTATACTGCTTATATTAACAACATCCTAATATATAGTAATAACCTAACCAAATATTGGAAACACGTTAACCTTATTCTATAAGCCCTGCACAGAGCTAGTCTATAATTAGATGTAGATAAATATAAGTTCTATAAAACAAAAGTCTTATACCTTAGACTCCTTATTTCTATAAACGGTATATAAATAGACCTAAAAAAAGTTAAAGCAATTGTAAACTAGCAAGAACCTAAGAGCGTTAAGGACGTAAAAGCCTTTATAGGATTTACTAATTTCTACCGGCGGTTTATTAATAACTTCTCTACCCTAGTTTTACCCCTTATAGCCCTAACCTAAAAGGATAAAGTTTTTACCTTTAACAAGGAATGTAAGAAGGCCTTTACCTATCTAAAGGTTATATTTACTACCGCGCCTATACTCTAATACTTTAACCTAAACCGAATAAGTATTATAGAAGCCAACTTATCTAACTACGTCACTAGAGGCATCCTATCTCAATATAATAAAGATAGAGTATTGCACCCCGTAGCATACTTCTTAAAATAACTAAGCCCAGCTAAATACAACTATAAGATCTACGATAAGGAATTGTTAGCTATTATTAGATATTTTAAACAATGGCGACCCAAACTAGAAGGCGCTAAATTTCCGATTAAGGTCCTTAGTAACTATAAGAACCTACAATACTTTATAACCACAAAACAGCTAAGTCATTATTAGGCCCGCTAGTCAGAATATCTATCTTATTTCCAATTCTTAATTACGTACCGCCTAGGCGTCTAAGGTTAGAAGCCTAATACCCTAACCCAACGCTTATAAGACGCGCCAGCCTTAGAAGAAGCGCGCTCTTACCAAAATTAGACCCTACTTCGCCCTAAACTATTTAACCCTCCCACTAAAGATCTTACGGTACTCGTCCTTAAAATAACTAATTAATTAATTAAATAGATTATAGTTAACAAATACCTAAATAACGAGTTTATCTAAGAGATGCTTAAGCTAATGCAAGATAGCATCAAACGCTCTAAAAAGATTTCTCTAAGTAAATACAAAGCCTGCGGAAACCGCTTATATTACTAAAACCGTCTAGTTATCCCTAATTACGATAAGCTTAAGCTTAAACTCCTTAAACACGTATATAATCTACCTATTGCCGGCCACCTGGGCTAAGGGAAGACCCTAGAACTACTCTAACAGGAGTATTATTAGCCGAACATATATAATATAACACAAAGGTATATCTCTAGCTGCCATATCTATTGACGAGCCAAAGCTTTATATAAGACGTATAACGGCCTTCTAAAGCCACTACCTGTTCCAGACCGAAGATAGAAGGACATCTTAATTAACTTTGTTATTAACCTCCCCATAAGTAAAGGCTGTATAAATATTATAGTAGTTATAGACCGACTATCTAAAATAAGACACTTAATCGCCTACCCTAATATATTAACACCTGCCGTCACCTAACTATTCCTAGATTACGTATAGAAACTCCACGGACTTCTTAAAACAATTATCTCTAATAGAGGTAGCTAGTTTATCTCTATATTCTAGGAAAAACTAACTACCTAACTCCGCATTAAAGTACTATTATCTACAGCATACCACCCGGAAACGGATAGTTAAACGGAATATATAAATGCTATAATGGAACAGTATATCCGGATATATACGTCGTACTTATAAGATAACTAGATTAACTGGCTTGCATTCGCTAAGTTTACGGCAAATAATTCCGTCTTAGAAACTATAAAGGTCTCCCCATTCCTAGCCAACTACGGCTAGCATCTACAAATAGGCTTTAAACCCTTCAGCAACGTTCCTCGTCCCGCTTATTAAGCCTTATAAGTTACAGAAGCAAATAAATTCGTAGAAAAGATAGAGAAACTGTAACAGTTCCTTACTAACAAAATAATATAGGCCTAATCTGTCTATAAAGCCGCAGCGAATAAGAAACGAACCCCAGCACCAGCCTATTAAGTTAATAACTTCGTCTAGCTAGATATAAGAAATCTAAACACAAAACGACCTACTAAGAAACTTAATTAGAAGAACGCTGGCCCTTATAAGGTTAAGAAGGTTGTTTTCTCTTACTCCTACCAATTAAAGCTCCCTAATACAGTTAAAATCCACCCCATATTCCACACGTCAGTCCTCTATCCTACTGCCCCCATATTAGACGCCCTGCCTAGACAGATATAGGACCCTCCCCTACTAGTTAAAGTGGATGGTGAGAACGAGTACTTTATTAAAAGAATTAATAATATTAAGTATAACAAACGGAAACGCTAATATATATATCTTATAAAATAAAGAGGCTTTACCAAGTCCTTATAGGAACCCGTTAACTCTATAGAACTTATATAAGCCGTAAAAGACTTTTACGAACTTTACCTAGAACTACCACAGCCCTATCTCGCAGAAGCTCAAGTTTAAAGGGGGGGTACTATTACGGGACACCCCCGTAACACCTTGTATATATCCACCTATTTCCACTAACTTAGCAATTAAAGACTAACTGTAAAATAGCAATCTAACGGCAATCTAACGGCAATCTACGGCATTCTGCCATATTCTGCCAAGTTCTACTAAATTCTACCAAGTTCTACTAAATTCTGCCAAGTTCTGCCAGGACCACGACCTAAACCCTATTCTACCCTATATATATATTAACCAAGCAACCAAGTTAACAATATATGCCCTTTCTTCCTGATCTCCTACCTTCTCTCCTTACGCAACGTCTTAACCTTATCACACAGTTCATATATATAGCTTAATAATATCTACTTCGTTATATATTATCACCACTTATACTCACTCCGTGATAGGATCTAAAGGCTAAAACTAGTCCTAAGCCTTTCTAAGATTACGGATTCTTGCGTCTATTACGTAGAACAACACGCTTTATAAGTCTTCGCGATTTAAGGCTAGAACTAGTCCTAAGCCCTATAATCGCAAATATACGTCACAAACGCGTACTAAATAATAATCTCTATACTAATAACACTTCCCTTCCTCTAAAAGCATGGCTACGCTAAATAACTAGAAAGACTCCTTACTATTAGGGGTAGCTAAGCACGCGAAACTTATTAATAAAGATTAGGACGAATTCGCCTTTAATATAACAACTTATACCATAAAATAAGTTAATGGCTTTCTTCTATACTATATTATATTCTACTAAAATAGATATTACGCCGATTTATAACTATAGGAGTATTTTAGGGAGTATTTTATAGGATGGACTGCTGATACCTAGGCACTTAGCAACGTTAATATTATTTAGGATTTTTGAGACTTTTTCTATAGGAATAGGGTATATATTACTAAAAATAGTAACCTAATTACTAGTAATATTTAGGCCGTTATTACTAGTATAGAAGAACTAATATAGACGGAAGCTAAGATTATACGTTAACTACGGAAACTTAAAAACAACCTATATTCTTTAGAAGGCAACTTTAATTTATATTAAAACCCCTAAAACGCTAACCCCCTACCTAGAGCTACTCTTCTACCTAGAGGTGCTCTCCTACTTAGAGTTGCTCTACCTCTACCTTCTCTACTCTAGTTAACCGGTAAGCCTTTACTATAAGAAGTTATAAATCTAATAAAGGTATATTTAGATAAAGAGAAGAAGTTTAGAGGAGAACTATATAATATACTTAGAGTAAAACTATAGGTCTTTTATAACTGTTATAATAAGGTTAGAATTTAACGCTATTAGTACTATTATGCTTTCTCTATTATATTAAAAGGATGGGTGGTAATATTCTATTACGACCATATTGCGGGTAAAAACTATAACTTTAATATAATACTTTAGCTTATTAGAGCCTACTTTAAGACCAATAAGAATTACTAACTTTATATATCTAAATAGCGGGAGACTACGTTTTAGAGAGTTATTACTTCTAACCTAATAAAGACTTATTTAGAGTGCCTTTAACTACTCTTTAATAAACTTTAGAAAATCTAATATAGCCTTACCAAAACTTACTAAAATAAGAACAGCCTAAGGGACTAGGTTATTTTAGTATACCATAGCGTTCCTAAGTGTAACTTAGCGCTATATAAACCTATAGATATGTTTAAAGGAGTATATACTAAGCTACGCTCTGCCGTAGGTACTGCGATACAAATATAAGAATCTTAATAGTTTTATACCGAAAACCCTATTTAACTAAGTATTCCTAACTAATATAATTATAACTAGACTAATTAAATATATAGTGGCCGCGGTAGGGAATATAGAAGAGGGTATAATTGATATTAACTATAAGGTAATTATAGAGGTCCTTATGGAGGTTTATTTCGAAGTAATCGCTAAAAGAAATACTATATTTATAAGAAGCTAAATTACTAGTTAACTAGACACTCCCTTAATAAGCAAAAAGAGGCATATAATAAGTTCCGTTAGAGTATAAAAAATGTTAAAAATTATAAGGTTACTATAGCCTACTTCTAAAGCTTCCTAGTTTAATATAAAGGCGTAAAAGACCTTAAGGGTGAGGTTAATAAGACCAAATAGCTCCTTATAGATATAGAAATTAAGGACTACTTACCTAACTAATACTTTACTAAGTATAGTAAGGTAAATAGCATATAAACCGTTGCTATCCTTAATAACTAATCTACACTCTATTCTATTACAAAGTTAAATATCTTTAATAAGCCAAAGGAGAGCTTCGCGTTTTCCTTTAACGATAAATACTTAGCGAACGTCTTTTATAGTATTATGCCGGATACTAGAGCCGTAGGAGTATCTATAGTAGGAGAACCTTAAGTTTAAGCCCTTTAGCAGCTTAATAGCTCTATTTAGATTAACTATTTAACGGTAGGCTAATACACGATTCGTTTTAGCAAGGGTACTATAATCTCTCTTAGCATAATTAGGGTTTAAACCCCCTTAGGGTATATTACTTTTTATATTATTCCTATAAACACCCTATTTTTATTTTGCATTAGAGATATAGATAAACTAGGCGTTAAGCTTAATAACCTTAAGAATATACTTATGTAGGGAGATAATCGGGTGCCTATTATACGTAAGTAGGGTTACCCTTAGCTGCTCCTTTAATAACCAAAAAAGAGTATTGCTTAGAGCCATTTAACTAAGTTAGAGTTACACTAACTATACCATCATTTTGGTTACCTATTAGTTTACTAATTACTTAGGATTCTTTAGCGAGTAGGCTATAAAGTTAAGGTTAAGGCAATTAAGCATCTTATAAAGTACTGCTATTACTACTAAATAAACTAAAAGTCCCCTAGCCGATTT
>Ga0307515_10023034_pt1 | contig 10944 bp, 13 predicted proteins | sample 17_EM_MG_FD_194513 | JGI IMG/M metagenome (GOLD analysis project Ga0307515, IMG submission 194513) | Populus trichocarpa ectomycorrhiza microbial communities from riparian zone in the Pacific Northwest, United States - 17_EM | ecosystem: Host-associated > Plants > Roots > Unclassified | place...
AGCCAAGATGCAAGCTATCCAAAGAGGAAGGCTTTTTGCACCACGCCGACCATCGGCAGCAACCGCAGCTACCCCACCAACCCGCCCCAAGTCTCCGTCGATAACCACGCACAACACCAATACTTCCAGCAATTTAGCTCATGCCAATCTCACCTCACACAGACGAGGTCCAAACCCTCGGGTTCCCATTCCCTCAACCATGAATTTGCTCCCCTCCATCCATGAAGCATTAACCTGCGAACCGTTTCCAATACTAATCTTCCCCACCTTACTCGTGAGTCCGCCAACTCCACTTCTTCCACGACATGGCCATGCAACGAATCCCTGAGCATGAGCTGACATTCGAAGATTGTGTATTATGTATACCAAACTGCATTCCACCCTCTTGGCTTCATCCCTGGCCCCTTTACCTCGAAACTCAGTTCCTTGCCACTGGTCTACCAATGCCGGATGACTAGGAAGTCAAAATGGGTTCTTGCTCAACACGCCAAGTTCGGCCCTATTGTTCGAATCGCACCAAATTACGTCTCGATCACCGATCCAGCGGCCCTTGCTCAAGTATACGGAGGGAAGACTGGGTTCCCTAAAGGGCCGTTCTACGAAGATAAGCTATTCTCACTTCTTTTTGGGTGAAGAGAGGGACGGAATCATGTGACTGACATCTCTATACCATTCCACCAAGTTGAGCCAGTCCTGTTCAATACCATGGATGCAGATGTCCATAACCGGAAATGGAAGCTGATGAACGCTGCGTTCTCGCCGCGGAACCTGATGGATTTTGAGGGTTACATGGATCCACACATCACTTTGCTCGTGAAGAGGTTTCAAAAATATGCTCTTAAGTCTGAAGCCTTTGATTTCCAGCCCTGGGGTAAGATTTCGCCTCTTTAGCTCAAGGCGAAGAATGGTTGACGGCAATAGCGAATCTCTTAGCCTTCGATCTCATGGGCGAGTGGTCTTTTGGTGCTGCATTCGGTTTCGTGGCTGCTGGAAAGGACATCCACAACCTGATCACCACCCTAGATGTCCGCAGCGACGTCTTAAACGCGATGGGCCATCTCCCTCTCCCCATTCGTCCGTACATGAAATATTTCCCTGACCCTTTCTTCTACAACGGCCTCCGAGTTCTCACGAACCTTGGTCAAGTGGGAACATCCGCTTTTAAGAAGAGATTGGGGAAGAAAGAGAAAGGCGAAGATGAGGGAAGAAAAGACGTCATGGGGTTCCTGCTTAATGCTAAAGATCCTGATACCGGTGGGCCGCTGAGACAACAGGAGATCGTTGCGGAGGCGATTAGTTTGATTGGTGGCGGGAGTCACACTACCAGTGTGACGATGACGCATGTTATGGATTTCGTGAGTAGAGACAAAGCCTTGCAGGATGAGATGTGGAAGGAGTTGCGTGATGCATTTCCTGGGGAGAAGGGCGAGGACTGGGTTGCGAGCGAAGGGGTGGTGGGTCGATTGCCACTATTGAATGCGGTCTTGAAAGAGGTGATGAGGATCCGCCCGACGAGTTCCACTGGCTTGGAGAGAGTGGTCCCCGAGGGTGGGAGGATGGTTGCGGGTGTGTCCTTGCCGGCTGGAACTTTAGTCAGCGTGCCGATTGTGGCCATTCATCATGATAGCACTATATATGAGGCAGGCGCTCCTCCAAATTTTAATGTCCAGACTGATTCCAAGAGCAGCAGCCGGAAACCTTCGACCCTCATCGCTGGCTAAGGCCAGAGGCAAAAATACTCTCTGATTACTACATCCCGTTCTCGCTTGGGTCGAGGGGTTGCGTTGGAAAAGGGTAAGTTTCACTTCCCTTCATAGAAGGGAGTGAAAGTTAACTATAGGTAGATTTGCGACAATGGAGATGCTTAAAACTCTTGCCACCCTTTTCCGGCGATTCAAGTTCGAGCGCGTCATTCCACATGAGTCGGAGAAGAGGGAAGGGTTTGTTGTTAAGATCATAGAATGCGAGGTAAAGATATCGATGAGAGAGGAGTAAGCTTGGCAATTGCTAGTCTTGCTAGGAAAAGGAGTGAAGCCGAGTGGGCAGATCAGCCTTATGTGGGGCGAACAGGGATTAGCAAGGACGAAAGAGACTTTTTGATGAAGGAATAGCGCGCGGGCACACGAGCATTTGACGGACTTCATGACATTTCACGAGAACATATTGGGCATAGCGGCAGGCGTTGAACAGCAGCTAGTCGAGCATCGTTGATAGTTATCAACCATAATATGCGCTCAAGGAAACTCCTTTTGAAAATGCAGCAAGACATTATACAACTCAAACTCAAACATCATGACCGGAGGAATTACCACTTTCCCCGCTCGCTATGTTACGGGACGAGAACGTTCCCAAATGCATCCGAAATGTCCCGGTAGGTAGGAGCCTCAGTGGTTTCTGGCGCCGTAGATACACCAATTGCAAGTCGCTCTTCCATGAGCTTGATCAGGATCGGAGAGACACTCTCATCCGTGGCTCGGATCGTAAGGCGAACCTTCTGGAGATAAACGTCAGTATTGTAAGGAGAGCTAATGTGAGTAGGAGCGTACCTGAGTCCCATAATTGGGCTCCAGTCTCAACAAACACCCGAATTTTCCACCCTCCCCAGTATGCAACACACTCGCACCAACAAAGTTCTTCTTGTTCGGATCAACGCCATCCAGAACTCCCCATCGGAAACCCTCGACCGTCTCTCGAATGAACGAATCATTGAATTCACGACCGCCATCCTTTCCACCTTTGACCCCAAATATACGTTGAGCCTCTCGTGGAGCACCACCAATCTGCTTCCACCGCTTGAAGAAATCATCAGCAGTAAGTTCGGCCGGGTCCATAAACTTGTGTATCACCACTGGCAACTTGAGAGTAAGCGCCTGCAGTGCTCCAGCCAAATAGCTGATTCTGATTGTTGGGCTCTTGTCGAAGACCTTCTTGGCCTCGAACATGATCATTTGCTGACTCTGAGCTCCTTCGTGGATGGTGCTTTCTGGTAAGCCTTTAACCTCCCAACTCAGATTCTCCTTCTCAGCTGGCTCCAGATCCAAGGTTGTGGTGAAAGAGGTAACTGCAGTAGGAGCCTTGTTAGAGAAGTAGAGAATGATGCATGCCATTTGACTTCGGTATTCAGACCTCACTCCGATTTGAATTTGGCCATCTTCGTAAAGAACGCCCTCGCCTTTCAATAACAGCTTGTTGTAACCAATCTCCCAGTCTGGTGATAGATGAGCAGCACTGGCCAAATTGGGAACTTTGAGGGTCTTTGGTTCTGAAGGGCCTGCATCATTCATGTTCAGGCCAGCGAGGTCATGTGTAACCCCTGCATAGCCATTCGTTCCGTTCGTTCCATTTGCGGCTCCATTGGATTGTGACATACCGCCATTCGCGTTGCTGAAGGCCCGTTTGAGACCAGGATTCTTTGAAAGGGTGAAGTCCTTTTCGTTGGCATTCGCATCTTTTCCTCCCACAACCCAAGTACGCTTGTCGCTTGTATTTGCATGCTTCTGATGAAGCCGCGATAGAAGTGCAGATTGCCGTTCGGGGAAAGGCGGCATTTCGTCGCAGACAGTTCGAAGGAGATCATCAGTCGGTAGACGGGCCAATGCAAGATATTCGCATGCTCGTTGTTGAAGCTCCGAGTCCAGAGTATAGCTGTATGTTTCGAAAACATACATGATTCGAGGCTTGATTTCGGGAAAGAGATTGACGAATTTAATAAAACATGAGAGGATAATCGCTCTCGTGCCTGACGAACAGCCTTGAAGCTTCCCATAGAGGGCAAGAAATTGCTCGATTGGGCTGCCGCCCTTGTCATCCGCGATCAGATGGCCGAATTCGCCAAGAATGTAACCTCCAATTTTGACGAGTGTTTCATGACAGTGGTCCGCTTTGACATACTGCAAGATGTTTTGTGCAGCATATACTTGGAGTTCTTCATTGTTGGTGACGATCTGGATGACTCGCTGCCATACTTCGTCACTGACATGATCTCCTGCCATTGCAATCAATCGCAGCGATATATCCACGTACCACTGAATGTCTGTGGCATATTTCTCCGTCAGAATGGCAATTTTGAGTACCATCTCTTCCCGAATAGCAAAATCGGCATTCTGCAGATATTGAAGAAGCTCTCCAACAATTGGCTGAGCATTCGTCTGATCACACATGCTGTACAGTAAGTCGAGGCCCTTCCGTCGAACGCTGATATCTCTGTCTTTCAAGGATCCAATGATGATTGCTTGATGCTGCTTAATGGGGTCTAGAGTCTCGGCTCTTGCGGCTAAGTGTGTCATGGCTTCCAATCCAAGATATCGGACATTGGTCTCCCTTGACTGGATGAATTTTCCCAATCTCGTGGATATCTGCTTCATAAGAGCTTGTTCGGTGTCAAGGTGGATTATCAGGTCAATGGCTTCAAAAAGAACGGCGTTTTGGGCATTGTTCTGCTGCACATTCTTTGGCATTTCCAAGGCCAGATTCAAGATTTTTTGTAGTGATTCTCGAATCAGATCCCGGACATGTGTGTCCTCTGGAGTAGAATTAGCCAATATTGGATTATTTGATGCCAAACGCCATACCTGAAGGTGGATAATACTGCAACAATCTCAGCAGCTTGACTTGAATCCAGGGACAAGGCACCTTGTAATAGAGGTAGTCTGCAGCATATTCGCCATCTACCAATATTCGCTTCATTCTCGCGGCAGCCTTGACATAGCTTCCCTTGTACTGCTCCGGTTGGTCTTGAGCAAGGGCCATAACGAGGGAGGTAACGGACAGCGCCACGCCCATATCAGCATCGTCCATCAGAGAAATTATCCGTTCAGCCCATTGCGGTTGGACGATATCTGGGTGCTTGCGGTAAAGTCGGAGAAGAGTCAGAGCAGCCTTCTTCTTGACGAAAGCTTTGGAAGTACTACTGAGAATTAATAATTGTCAAATAGAGCTCTCTGCTGATACACACGGAGATATCAGAAGTCTGTGAACCTCGCCACTGAGTGCCTCTCCCATTTCTCTACCACCAACATTTGCAATAGCATGCAATGCCAAGCAGTTGAATAGTTCATTATGGTCCATCAGATCTTTTCGTATGCTATTTACCACCAGATGCAATAATTCGTGCTGTTCGTGAAGAAAGAGGGTCATCGCAAGGTAGCCGATTTGCTTCTCCGAGTATTTGTTCGCAGAAATAAGATTGACCGCTTCGAGATGCCCAAAGTCGACATTCCAACCGAGGATGTATATATAGAGAAGCTGATGATCGTCAGGGCGATGCCTCTGGGTTACTTCAAGGGTAACTGACCTTGCACACGTATTTCTTCTTGTGATAACCACTGAGGTTTCCGTCTGCATTTCCCAATCAGTAAGACAAAACTAGCAAAGGAACATGCTCGCATACCTTTGAATTTTTGCCTGTGGTAGAAATGATCTGTTAGCCACACCGTTATTCCTCTCAGGCATCAGGGAGTGTACGGACCTAATGTTCGCTAACTCCTTATTTATCCTCTTCTCCTCCAATTCTCTCGCTCGTGCATTCCGCAGATCTGCAATAAACTGCACCAGACCACGCATATTGGAGCCATTACCTGAATTCCCACGGCTCAGGAAGCCCGCTGCAGCGGAAGAAGCCATAGTGAGTGGTTGGTCGCGTCCCTCTTTCCACTTCTTGCTTCAACAATGCTATCGGTAATAGAGCCGACCCAGATGCAGACAATATCACCAAGATCCAGTCTGCAGGATGCCAGACGTGCCTCCGATGATAGTGCTTGGTCGTGCGTCGAGTCGTGTAGTAGCGTTGGACAGCGCAGATGCTCAGGAACACAGCCAGATCGCACAGCCTTCTAAGAATCAGCCCTGCTCGTGGAACTCCATCCGATGAATGATTGTGGCGCGAAAGCCAGCTGTCGTCTGGTCTGCTGTGGGATCTTGTCGGTGTTGGAGCTAATGATTGTAGATCGGAGTTGTGGTGTTGCTCCCCTCCGTTCACTAGCCGCTTTTCAAGCTTTTGCAGGGGTCAGCCGTCTTCAGCCGTTCTAGAGTTATCCTGGACGTCATCTTCTTCCTTGTCTTGTTCTCTAAGCAGAACATTGTTTATGCAATTCTCAGACATGAGGCCTGCGACATTAAAACCCTTCTTACCGCAACCAGCAATTCGGCGGAGAATATTGATACGTCGAAACTATGCAGTCCAAGCTCCGGGGAATCCAACTTTACAGGTCTTTGATAGGCATGCAAAGTATTTGCAAAAAGAAAGAGCAGCTGCTAGCGTAGAAAGAAGTAGGCAGGTCGATTATTTGAAGGACGAAGTGGCTATTAGATTAACAGAGAGGTTGTTGGTAAGATATTCACCTCAATTTAGGCCCAGAGACTGAAGTTGGCAGGACATAAATCGGACTTTCAACCATGTTCTCGACCTCGGAGCAAACTCCTGCAATATAGCACGAGCTATTACTCTCCCAGACCCCGATCCCGATCCTTCAAAGACTACCTCCCATCCGCTATCCTCCCGCATCGCCCATCTCACAGCTGCCGATTCTTCCCGGGCGATGCTGTACCGTGATGCAGACCTTCCTTTCAATCAGGAGATCAACCTCACACGCGAAGTGCTCGACGATGAGGAACGGCTCCCTTTTGAAGGAAACACATTCGATGCTGTGTTGAGCTCATTAAGCATGCATTGGATCAACGACCTCCCCTCTGTGCTGGCGCAAATAAACCACGTCTTGAAACCCGATGCCCCTTTTATGGCAGCTATGTTTGGAGGGGATACACTTTTCGAGCTGCGGACATCTCTACAATTGGCAGATCAAGAAAGGAGAGGCGGTGTTTCGCCCCATGTTTCTCCATTGGCGGATGTGAGGGATATGGGAGGCCTGTTACAGAAAGCCGGGTTCAAGATGTTGACTGTGGATGTGGATGATATTATTGTTGATTTCCCGGATACCTTTGCTCTGATGCAAGATTTACAGGCGATGGGAGAGAGTAATGCCATCCTCGGGAGGGAGGCAGGACCTATCAAGAAGGACGTTCTGCTCGCGAATGAAGGCATATACCGAGAGCTGCATGGAAATGAGGATGGGACAATACCTGCTACATTCAGGATGATTTATCTGATTGGTTGGAAAGAAGGGCCAAATCAGTCTCAACCGTTGCCGAGGGGAAGCGGCCAAGTTAATATCAAGGATATACTTGGTGGTGGAGAAGTTAAATGAAAACCCTGTAAGCTTATAAATCGATTTCCTGCACCGAGGTATGAAACATCCCGCTCATGCCATTATAATTGGACCACCCCAAGCCTTCACATTCAAATTGCTAATGTTCTCGTACTCTCTGAAGTATTTCAGACTTTGAAATCTCCAGAAACTAGTTTCCTGAAGTGGCATATGTCTCTTTTTGGCCTTTCCGATTGTCCCACCCAGACTCTATACATTGAGATGGCCAGGGGGATAGAACATCAACCCCAAAATTAGGTTCGATTCAAGAATGAGGGTCACTAAATAGGCATAAATATGAGCTGAACCTGCCACAATGGTTGAATCTTAAGGGAAAAGAGTCCACACGGCTTCACTCGTCCACAAAACCACTTTCAATGTCGTGAACCCGCCTTCTCCGCACAAACAGCCGCCTCAGAGGTTTTGGCAGCGCGGCTCCCAATCCCATGGAGACAGCTTCCTGCCTATCCGACCCAGAAGCAGCGCCAATTTCTCTGTCAGTCGATCGAGTTTCCTCCGCATAAGCTGCTTCCTGGTCTCGAGCTCGTTTTCGGAACAGTTGTTCAACTGGTCTGAGTACCCGACTCGCTCGGAGTTGGGGGTGGTCAGAATCCTCCTCAATCACCTCTACAATTTCATCGCCGTCCGGATTCTCCTCTCGATCATGGGCCCGCCTTCGGAACCGTCCCAAAACTCGACTTGCTCGGAATCGGGGGTGGTCAGAATCCTCCTCAATCACCTCTATGATGTCATCGCTATCTGAACTCTCCTCTTCATCCTGGGCCCGCCTTCGGAACCGTCCCAATACTCGACTTGCTCGGGATCGAGGAAGGTCTGAATCTTCCTCAATGACCTCAACAATTTCATCGCCGTCTGAGCGCCTCCTCCGAAATAACCTCGAGCCAAGGCTACCGCGCCTTCTAAACTCTTCTACTACAACTTGTCGTCGCCTTGGAGGCTCGAGCATCCAACTCGAAATTGATGAATCGTCGTCAGAAACAACCTCCTTACGCTGGAACAATGAAATATATTTCCGCAGTGAGAATTTGGAGAGAAAATGATGCAAGGGATAGTCCATCTCAATGCCCTCGTCAAAGAGGTAGTCGCTGTCGTCATCGCGGGTATTGAGGTAGACCTGCCGCTGCCAAAGCTTCCGAACTATCGGGATCCTGGTATGAAATTTCCATCTCCCAAAGATCGGGGCATACGTTGCCCACGAGGAATCTTCAGAGGTGGCTTCGGCAATATCGTCATCATTATCATCGACTTTTGTGCTGTCATCGTCCTCGCCCTCGTCCTTGTCCTTGACGCTCTCGTCATCCAGTTCATCCTCAATCTCATTGTCCTCAGAGTCGTCGGTAGGTTGCTTGTCTCTGAGGACGAAGGACTTGAAAGTTTCCTTGGTGAAGGACGTGATTTGATTGACGTAAAGAGCAATGACTACCAGTGGGATGAAAACCAATGTCGAAATTCCGACTGTCGAATTGAATTAGAGCCGTATCTGGAGTAATTAGGGCACAGTACTTACACAGCAAAAGGGAGAGCGTGTGCAAGGGCCAGGACGTGTTCCCAGACTTGGAATCCTTAGGAAAATTATTGACTGAGAGTGCAAAGAAGCTAGACATGAATGATAATGGAAGCTTGTTGGATTGTTAGCTGGAGGCTCAAGAGGGCGGGTTATATCCACTTACAAAGACGATAGTAACAAGTGTGAAAACGAGCATGATCTAAAAGTATCTGTATTAGCCACAATGAAAGCCCAATGAGCATTCAGTTCTTGGCGCTTACATTGCCCTGCCGTTGGCTTTGTTGCGATCCCTCTCGGGCAAATCGAGCTTCCCACGCATTTGCTTGGCGCTGTTTGAGATCAAGGAGATTGTTGATCTACGTAGGGTTAGTACAATGAGGTCTGTGTTCAAGGTGCTTCGAATACCGAAGTATGCACTGTTGCTGCGTAATGTTGCATATCCTCTATAATCCGGAGATTGCCCACCACAATGGCAAGATTGTCATCCACAAGACCGCGATCTTTGAGGATTGGAGTCTCCTTCTCGGTATCTTTGGAGTCTTCGTCGGGGACCCCGAAGCGCACCTTTTTCTCTTTTTTCTTCTCTTGTGAATGTGCCTCTTCTTTCTCGTCGTCATGATGCAAAATACCCTTGTGTTTCGGCTTGTCTGCCGAGTCTGGCTGCTCATCCGATTTGTCTAGGATCAAGTCAATTCTGGGAATTCCCTTTTGCTTCGACTTCTCTACCGACGACGAATCCTCTTCGGTGATTTTGTCCGGTGAACATAATTTATGTAGTCTCTTAAGCACATCTCTTTGCTGCCCAAGAATCGACGAGACGATATTCAATTCGTCCTGAATATCTTTTATCTCGACCAACAGGTGGGTCTCGATATTCAGCTGAAATAATTTCTCAATGTTTTTGGTCCTCTGAGCCTCAGTAAGAGTTTTTATGTTGAGCTTTTTCGTAAGGGCTTTGAAGCGTTTGAACTGTTCCGCCTCACGCTCAGCCTGGCAGATTGTCAGCAAATCATTGTTTACTTAATGTTCATCCAGGTTTCACGTAAGAGCTGCTGCCATTACTCTACGGACGATGCAGATTCGGGTCTTGTCAATATGGAAGGGTTCAGGCACATTCATCGAGACCTGCTATTGAGAATGTCCCTCGAAATGCATTCAAGTTATCAGGCTTGGGCAGATATGTCGCAATGCACAGACTTGTGTGGGACATTCTGGCAAAATAGGAGGTGTTCACAAGTTTTGACGGGTGCTCTTACAATATTGTTGATGGATGACTGAAATGCTTCTTGAAACTTGATGTCACCGGGCCCATCCCGTCGAAGAAAGTCGACAGAGAGCTTCATGACCAGATGGACGAGGTGATCGACTGATCTAATGGGATCCCGCTGCTTATTTGTCTTGATCTCTTCGTCGAGCTTCTTTTTGAGCCCATGGGGTTCTTGGTGGTCCCAGGCACTTGGAAAACTCGTGATCACAGTGCCTAGTAGCATTGTCAGCCATAGCTCTTATCAAACTCGGACCCTAGATTGGGAGAGTGGAGACTGGGCCGCAGTGAACGGGTACTTCTGAGGAACGGCGCAACGTTCATGGTACCATGAATCATTCGTACTTGGAAGAGAGAGTATCAATACTTGTTTCAGGCTCGACTCACCATCATGCAATACCCACTAGGTAACGGGGGAGTCAGCAATTGCTCAATTGGGATTGTTTCGGGAGAGGACATTGTCTTAGGAAAATCTCATGAAACAGTCGCAAATAGGAAGGGTTTCTCCCCCAACACTTACAAGCCAAAGCTGATCCACCATAAGAACGGGAGCATCATCAACCTTGCCAGTCTTCTCTAGCTTCTTGCGTCCCCACCGATAGAGAACCTGGTCTCTGTCTCTAGACTCTGTTGTGTCTAACATGTAATAGGAAAACTGGTCTAGTGTTCGACGGCAATGCAGAGGTTTAGTTTCTGTGTCACCAAGATATGCTGTGATCAGGAGTAAATCATTGTTCTCCTCTTCGATTTCCTTCTTGCGGAGGACCCTCCGGATAGCCTTCGACATTTTCTTACGTAGTACGCTCGGCTCATATGCTAGAATAGGCATCTGTTATTGTATCAGTTATAACCAGGACTCCCATGGGTTTCACAAAGCCTCGTATTTGTACACTTACAAAAACAACGATTGCATCTCTATCCATCGTCGCAGTTTTCGTAACTAATGTGTC
>Ga0307515_10023035_pt1 | contig 10943 bp, 8 predicted proteins | sample 17_EM_MG_FD_194513 | JGI IMG/M metagenome (GOLD analysis project Ga0307515, IMG submission 194513) | Populus trichocarpa ectomycorrhiza microbial communities from riparian zone in the Pacific Northwest, United States - 17_EM | ecosystem: Host-associated > Plants > Roots > Unclassified | place...
GCTCTCGACCAAGCGGCTCTTTCTTGGAGCCAGCTTACGTAGAGGTTGACCACAGTGACGGTGATCGAATTTAGAATGGACAGCCGCTCCACACGGTTGTCCCTCCCACCCAAGTATCCGATATCCAATCTTGCTGGACACCCGAATTCCATGCGGGATGACCACGTTCGTTCACTCCAGGTGATTAGTCCATGGCAAGTGATGTTAGAGAACCCTTTGCCCCTATTTTGTGATCCCTCGGGGTCAACATCTCGTCAACTTGGGGCTCTAAAAAACAAATCAAGACGCTTGTCACATCTCGTTCAGCGCCTCGTTACGTGAAATACCGGTTCGCTTTCCATCTCACACCAGTCCAAGTGTTCACTTCGGACCTACTCTGCTTTTCTGACACCGGGTGTGGGTCTGAGATCAATCCTGAAACCCAACACACTGCAATAGGTGGGATGTGATCCAAAGGCGCCCACGTACGGAGGAATGTAAGGGGATCCAGGGCTCTTTTCTGGCGCCGGCGACGTGTGCATGAGGATGACAGAGGGAAAGGACGACAGGGTATTTTTGGAAGTGACAGACAGTGCCCAGAGCGAGGATGGAAAGCCCAGAAACCAGGAATAATGAAAGAAAGGGAGTAAAACACGCTCAATAATCATCCAACAACCTGCCCACAACCTTATTCACATCCGCCGTGTCCCCAACGAAATGTACGATTCCATCCCTGATCGAAATGATTATAACTTTGGTTTATCGACGAAGCAAGTTTGATCAGTCTCGGCAGCCTCAAGGTACGAACAAACAAGAACGGAAACAGAGGAAGGGGAGACGGGTTAGGGAGAAGATCTGAAATCCCCTCCGGGTCCCGCCTGAGGAGCGGGCACGTGGGAATAGCCGAAAGGACAGGGAGGAGGCAGGAAAACCCATGGGAAGGATGAAGGACTCACCAGTGGGCACAGCCCTTCTCCCTGCTTTATCGAATAAAGCTGGAGAAAAAAATTAGAAGAGGGACTTGCACAGCAAAAGAAAGGAGAATAATATTCATCTTCTCGACGCCACTCACCTCGTTCAGCCGTCCGTTTGGAGTCTACGACAACGGGAAATTTCATATCGTTCCTCGTTTGAACGAAAGAGGAGACGAAGTTTATGTCAACCTCGTCCTCTGAAAATATCTCCTCGCAGTTGATGCCGGCCATCAAGACCGATGCGTCATAGGTCTCGGCGAGTTTGGTGAATTGAGAAAACGCTCGCAGGCAAGGCTAGGGAACATAGAATTGACGGCGGTCGGATAACGCGGGGAGATTGAAAACTCACTCCACACCATCTGAACAAGATTAGACGAACGTCCAGTCAAGACGAGTCGAAAAAAGGCCGGCGCGGGGACTCACGAGGTCCAAAATTCCAGGATGACCAGTTTCCTGTCTCTCCAGCCATCCTCCCATTCATCCTGACCCCTTATCCACTCGAATCCAGACTTGCCTTCCATGAGGTCATCCAACCAATCCAGGTCTACACTGTGGCCAAGCAGAGGGCTCTTCCACCCAGGTCTATTGCCGACAGAACCGAAGCGTGTTGATTGCATGACCCCAGGAATAAGCGTGCGGGTGTATGGTCGACGCGGAGACGAATGAAGCGAGGGAGGGTAGACGGAGGTGTTTCGGTCATAGCGGTGAGAACAAAGAACATGCGAAGGGCGGAAGCGGGGTTCACCTGACGAACATAGGCGGACCCTTTATGAATCCTTCCCTCAGACTCTCCCAGAACTCTTCGGGATTTTTATGTTCGCTTTTTATGGCTTTCATGAGAATACGCGTGTCGTGTACCCTCGTAAACCGGTCTACATCACACCCGCGTCGCAACGTTAGCATGACCACAATGTTGGATAGGGAGTCCGCGTCAAGTCGAGGGCAAAGGATAAGGACGTCAATCGAGATGGCCTAGAAGCCGACACCGACGGCGTAGAATTTCGATCCGACGCATTCCATATCAACCCGACGGGTCTGGTCTTCAAGGGGGGGTCGGAGGGACGGGGGGATAGCTTACCCACGGCTCTTTCCCATCGTTCCTGGTCCCATTTGTCTTCATAAAGGTCGTTGAACACGCTCGTGATATCTGTCTTGAACACTTGTACGGCCGCACGTTGTTCTGGCGAGCGATCGTCGGGCTTAACCCTCATGTTTTCTTGTCAAAACGGAGAGATGGGGGGATAACAGAGGGAGGCAAAGACGAAGACGAAGAGACGAGGTTTGTGATCGACAGCTAAAATGAAGACTGTCGGTTGCCTAGGGGCGTCTTGGTGGGTGAGCGGGGCTAATCTGGAGTTAGGAAACTGTTGACGGGAGTAAAGAGCCTCGTACATAGGAGATAAGGAAAGATTTTGGTTCAGGCACCCAAAGAGAGTGGTCAATCAATAAATACCATCTGGTCGGTAACCCATGCGAGCCTGATGTAGGTCAATCACTGATTCACTTTCGTGAGGGAGTTGATGATCATCCTCATGTACCAACTTGGAGGTGCAGACAGAGGGTGGATATTTCGACAGCAGCGTGGTGCATCCTCGGTCACCCACGGCTCGAGAGACGGATAACCGTCTGTGGACCCGGAGGCATGATCCATTGGGAAAACATACCGCTGGAGACCAACTCGGCTGTCTCTCTCCAGGGGATCAGCGTGACCGACCGTTCTGATTGTCCCTGCCGCCTGGGAGACGGAGCGCCAAATCGATCAAAGGCGAACGGAACTTTCCGTCTTTAGTTTGATCGAGCTTAAGCGGTGCAGCCACGACTCCCGGTCTCGGACCCGGCTCGGAAACGTTATCGAACAGATCAAGCTATAAGCTGTATCCTTATGTTCTTACAGGTATCAGTATAGTACAGTGTACAATGTGGTATGAAAAATTAGATAACTTGAACAACGGATTCCAAGATAACGGTAGGCTGAACTAACGTCCGTTCGTCAGCTCCATCGCTGGAGAAACACCTCAGCCCAACCTCGGTCGTACATAACACCCTTTCCCCATTATTGTCCTTCGCCCCTCCGGCGTAATATTCATCAAATAGGTTTATCATCCGTTTTCTTTCAAACTCCCTCCCGACCTCTACGCTTATCACCTCGAAGTTGGTGCTCAACACGTGCTCTTTTGTAACCGCGGCTATCCGCAGGGCGGACTGAGCGACACGTCGGAGCTGGGATTCAAATCGATTCAGGAGGTTGTCTTTGGGTATAGGCGTGCCGGAGAGGGTTAAAATATCCATCGACCATCGCAGGGCGTCGTCCACGAGGTCGTCTAGGGCTTGTTCTTCTAATGTTGGGAATAACGTAGTGATGTATCTGTGAGTCAGGGCACGCCACCGAGACGACGTGGCTTGTGGTTCTATATAGTCCGATTAGTTTCATATTACGTGAGCGCCTGCGAACTCGGGGCACGGAGAAAGAAAAAACTTACCAGAGGAACACATACGAAGATAGACTTGGCTCAACAGTGCGTCGTATTTGGCCGGGAATCCGACGCAAAAGCTTGCGAGTATCCGGTCGATGATACTGCATAGAGTAGCCTGTAGCGCAAACTGGACGAGCATCGATGAATCCTGGCTGTGGTCCCGAGTGGAGAGTAAATGCATGAAAGGAACCCCCAAACGGGTAGCGGTGTTTTGCTTGGCCTGGCTGAGGGCGTTCGGATTCATCGCTGGGCGTGTACCCCCGTTGTTGGTGTCAATGGCATAGTGTAACTCGGCGAGGGAAGCAGAAAACTGTAGAACCTCGGAATTGAGGTCCTTGACTGCTTGAACGACCTGCGCGCCGGACCAAGAGTCGGTCTTTGTCATGAATACGTCAAAGGATTTAAGGTGGGCGATGTACTCGTCCTGGAACGTCGGGCCGCCGTGGATGGAGGTCATCGACGTTGAAGACGTCCGGCAGGTCCTACGGGAATACGAGGTAGAGAAAGATTCGGTGGATGATGAACCCGAATCTTCAAGGCGGGACCGGGAGGCAGTCGATGACCGGGTCTTTGAAGGCTTTGGAGGTAGTGTGGGGGCGGAGCGGGCGACAGAGGCAAGGGCGTTGGCAACAGCAGTAGCCTGAGCAGCCTCTTGCTGAGCCATCCTACGCTGCATCCGCTTTCGCTCCTCCAGCAAGAGTTCCCTCTCCTTGCGAAGGTCGTGAATCTCCCTGTCCCTCGCCTTGAGGGTGGACTCCAAAAGCTTGCATCTGTCGAGGAGGTTGCTTAGTTCGGCGGCATGGGCGGCGGCCTCTCTGGCGCGAAGTTCTCTGTGTGATGAGTGGGATCTGAGGCTGTCGTGGTCTCTGGTGCGGGATCTGGAAGAGGATTGGGTGGGGGAATCGTGGAAGGAGCTCCGCATCGAGGAGAGGTTGGGGAAATGAGTGGGGGGGATGTGCTCTTGCTGGACGATCTCGGCTAGGATGTGGATTGGTGTGATGTCTGGGAAGGAAAGTCTTTTCGTGTCAGCGTCACAGCTTTGGCTCAGACTGCTGCCGTCTCCCGAGATCACGTTCCCCCCACATTGCTCATCCTCGGCTGCGCTGCCAGCGACCGGGGGCGCGGCGGTCTGAGATATTGTAGACCCCATGGTGCACTTGTTCCGCCGCAGAGAGACTTTTTTTAAGCACTTGCGCGCACAAGAAAAGCAAAAGATCAGAGGGATGTTTTTATGGAAATGACCTCTGGACACCGCTGAGCCCACCGTCGATCTGGATCTGCCTCGTTGCAGCAAATCGTAAAGGATGCTCGCCCCTCCGAATCGGTCGCTCTTTCTTTCGGTATCTTTCCCTCACACCCCCATCCCCTCCCCCCATGAAGCAGTCGGGGACAACGCGAAAACCCTACACCGGCCACAAAAAAGCCGTCGTCATCGCACTCGATGTCGGAACAACCTTCTCCGGCGCATCCTACGCGATTTTGGATCCCGGCGAGATCCCGAAGATATACGAAGTTACGAGGTACGGTATTGCGTGTTCCTTCCCCGCCACACTTCCATTTCACTCTAAGCGACGCCTTGTGTTCCCCTTTCGCACCCTCCTACCTTTGTTGGCTTATGTCGGGGCTGAAACACGTGGGCTGACGTGACCGTGCGATACAGGTTCCCAGGACAAGAACACCAAGCCGGAAATCCAAAGATCCCCACCGTAATCTGGTACGATAGACACGGGGATGCTGTTAAAGCCGGTGCCGAGGCGGAAGAACAGTCCAACGTCACCACTGCTGAAGAGCAGGGATGGACAAAGGTCGAGCTGTACGTCCCCCAATGCCTCTCGACATCCGATAAACCTCTCTCACCGTTATCCATGCGCTAGCTTCAAACTCCGTCTTCGTCCCAAATCGATGAAGTTGGAAATGAACGGCATGAAGCTCCCTCATCTGCCGAAATCAAAATCCGCGATCGAAGTGTTTGGCGACTTCCTCAGATATCTCTTCCGTTGCACTCGGTCCTTCGTCATCGAGAGTCATGCTGCTGGTGCCTCTGCGTGGAAATCCGTCGAGAACGACATCCAGTTCGTCCTATCTCACCCGAACGGATGGGAAGGAGCCCAGCAGAGCAAGATGCGCAGGGCGGCGATATATGCTGGTCTCGTACCGAACACCGACGAAGGTAAAGCCAGAGTTAGATTCGTCACAGAGGGTGAGGCCAGTCTCCACGCGTGTGTGTTGAATGGACTCGCAGACGACGTCCTCTCGGTCAGTCACCTTTTTCCCTGAAATTTTAGACTCAGAGTTCAACGGTTTTCTTTCTAGAATCCATCACAGCATGGATTTGTCGTGGCTGATGCTGGAGGCGGAACCCTCGATATCTCTTCATATGCCATAAAAGGCTCTTCTCCATTGCTGATTGAGGAAATTGCTCCTCCAGATTGTACGTTTTCCTTTTTCTCTCTTCCGATTCGCTATCCTCACATTTTCATTTCATCTTAGGTCTTTTCTCTGGTTCGGTTTTCGTCAGCCGTCGAGCTAGAAAATTTTTAGAACACAAACTCGGCGCCTCGCAGCAATACGGCAACCCCGCCATGCTCGATCATATCGCCAAACGGTTCGACGAAACGACTAAGAGGTTGTTCCGGAATAGGGACGAGGTCCAGTTTCTCCCTTTCGGCAGTCCCCTCGACAAGGACCATAGCGTCGGAATTCGCAACGGAAAGCTGAGGCTGACCGGGTAAGAACGGGACCTATCCACTCTCGGCCTCCCCTAATATCCCGTGTTCATAGCGATGAGGTCGCCGAGCTGTTTGAACCCTCAATAGAAGCCGCGGTCTCCTCCATTAGGAACCAAGTCGTCCTTTCGGGGAACATGGTCAAATCCATTTGGCTCGTCGGCGGTTTCGCCTCTTCCCCTTGGCTCTTCACGCAACTCCAGGAACGACTTGCCCCTGATGGCATCGTCGTATCACGACCGGATGGCCAGACCTCCAAAGCCGTTGCGAATGGAGCCGTCGGCTTTTATTGTGACCACCACGTCGGAGCTCGAGTTGCAAAGTACATGTATGGCGTCGAATTTTTGAGGGAGTTTGATCAGACAGACCCGGAACACAAAAAGAGGCAGAGTCGATTATTCCGGTTACCAAGTGGACCAGAGTTGTTGCCAGACGCATTCGATTGCATTCTTGCACGGGTAAGTTCAACCACAGAAAACCAGTCTCATCTGAATCTAACAGACGATATGCGTTTCGCTTGTAGAACTCGAAGGTGAAAGAATCGACGACGTTCAGTAGGAAATACTGTACAGAACTTACGAGTCTCTCAACGCTCTCCGTCTTCGAGATCGAGATTTGGTGCTACCGCGGGTCCGGGGAACAGCCAAAGTGGATCTTGCGTGGCCAAGGTACGTTCTGTTGCATGAAATTCCGGGTTCTCCATTTGGATTCACCTAATCGGGTCCATGGTTCTAGACGACTTCTCGACGCTGTGTTTCGTGCGAGCTGATCTGTCCCCGCTGACCGCGAGCGCCAAGGCCATGACGGGCCAGGGTGGGAAGAAGTACTGGACGATCGTGTTCAGTATCGAGATTCATTTCGGTTTAACCGAGTTCAAGGCGAGGCTCAAATGGAACGATGACGTACGTTTTCTTTCGTCATGTAGATCTGATATGGTATGCCCTAACACTCGGTTACTTCCAGGGGAAAGTGAAATAGTGAGTTCGAGGCGGGTGCACACGTCCCCCGTACGGTGACTAAGCTTTTTTGTTTTCAGCGGCCCGGCCTCGATTGTGTATGACGAAGGTGGGAATAAGGAGCTAGAGGACGACAGGGACTCTCAGGACGAGATTTCTGTTCTTCCCCCTTCACGATATGTCTCTAGGGCGCCTTCGATGGCACCTTCCAGAACTCACTCGATATCGAACACTCCTCAGACGGCCCACTCGCCAGTCGAAGACCACTCTGCGGTTGGTACCCAGATGAGCAGGAGTCACTCGACCAGTCAACCCCATGGTGATAGGCTCCCTGATGGTTACGCCGAATCCTCTGTCTCTAAGAAGTCCAAGAGTTCGAGCTCTAGTTCCCGTCCTAAACCGCCGTCTCAGCAACTATCTCCAAACCCATCTACTGTATCTCATCACACTTCACGGAGTGAACGATCGCAGCATTCGCCCCACGCCTCCCAACATCATTCTCATCTCTCTGCCTCTCCTCGGGAACCACCCCAAGAAATTCCTCGGGATATTTCTCGTCACTCCTCACCCCGTGAACTCCCTCGCCACCTTACTTCTCACCCCGTTTCTCGCGAGCCCTCCCAACTTGGCCAACAAAGCGTTGTCGCTGAGTCCACGAGCACCGTACATACGCAACACCGCGACCGTGAGATCCCGAGGAGCGGACACGACACTCCCAACTACCACGCTTCTACCCCTACTCAATCCCAGATCTCGCATTCCCAACAACCCGCCCCTCCACAGCCCATCCTCGACGACGCTGTATCTGGCATCTCCCGAGCTCACTCTCGCTCGAAGAGCATCGTCTCTGCTACACAACCGGTTGACCAAACTGGCATTAAGTTCCCCAGTGTTTCTACGACGGGATCACCGCGCGAAACTCCCATCCCGCGGTCGGCGGTTGATAGCAGGAGGACTTCTTTGACCCCTTCGGATTCTGCCTCTAACATTCATGTCAACTACCTCCATGGGAACGGTACCGTTCCAGGTACTGTCGCTGGGTCTGTCGTCGGCTCTACCCTTCCAGAATCGACTGTGAGCAAGAAGAGCAAGAAGGACAAGAGTAGGAGCCTTCTTTCCACCATCACGTCGGCCAGTCGTTCCACCACGAAGCCTCAGAAAGAACAACCCCAGCCTCCCGAGCCTGCGCCCTCAGTTCCACAGATATCAATACCCGCTTCACCTTCTGTTTCCTCATCGCTAGGTGGTTCCAGGCTCACAACGAATCCTGGCACGCCGGTCACCACACGTTCGCTCAAATCTTCCCTCGCATCCTCCCTCTCCTATGCTACAAACCATCCCGAGCAACCACCTCCCCCTCAACCACCCGCCATGTCGAGGCAGAACAGCGACACCGGGAGTGTCATCGCCGGTGGTCTCGGCAATGCTCTTGGCGGTGTCTTGAACGGCGTTTGGGGTGCTTACAAGAGTGCCAATGGTTCTCCTGTCGTGGAGATCCCACCACCCGGTCCTGTCACAGCTGGGTACGAGTCGACTTTGGAAACAATCGAGGATGTCGAATTTCCAGGTGGGTTTGGTGGAGAGCGGGACATGGAAGCCCCTGCCCCTCAGGAGGACATTCCTGAGCCCGTCGTCGTCCCTCCTTCACCACCAAAACCTGAGGACCCAGAACCTCTAAAAGCTCCCACACCCAAAGTCGAAGTTGTCGATCTTCCCGCGTCCGAATCTGCCCCTCCTGCACCTGAACCTGAAACTGTTCCACAAACCCCGATCGAGCCCGAACCATCTGTCCTTAGTACAACTGACCGGAAGAAGTCCAAGAAGCAGCGCGAAAAGGAGCGGAAGGAGAAGGAAGCCCAGGAGAAGAAAGAACGTGAAGAACAGGAGCGGGCAGAACGGGAGGAGCGTGAAGCCCAGGAGAAGAAGGACCGTGAAGAGCGTGAGGAGAGGAAGAAGCAGGAGAGGGCTGGTCGTGAGGCCAGGAAGAAGAAGGAGCGCGAGGAACGTGAGGAACGGGAACGCAAGGAACAGGAAGAACGTGCCGAACGAGAACGTAGAGAGCAGGAAGAACGTGCGGAGAAGGAGAGGATCGAAAGGGAGACTCGCGAGCAGGCTGAACGTGAGGCCAAGGAACAAGCTGAGAGGGAGGCCTGGGAGCAAGCTGAGAGGGAGGCCTGGGAGCAAGCTGAGAGAGAGGCCATGGAGCAAGCTGAGAGGGAGACTAGGGAACGTGAAGCACGAGAGGCAAGGGAAGCGCGAGAACGGGTTGAGAGAGAGGCTAAGGAACAGGCTGAGAAAGCGGCGAGGGATAAGATGGATAGAAATGCTAGGAAAAAAGCCGAGAAGGAGGCGGCTAAGAAGGCTGAGCAGGAAGCCAAGGAGCGAGAGGCAAGGGAGAAAGCAGAGGAGGAAGTTCGAGTCAAGGCTGAGAGGGATGCAAAACGGAAGGCTGCCAAGGAAGCAAGGGAACAGAGTGTACGAGAGGCGAGGGAGAAAGCTGATCAGCTGGCCAGAGAGAAAGCTGAGGGGGAGGCGAAGGAAAAGGAGGAGCGAGAGGAGAAGGAGAGACTTGAGAAGGAGAGACTCGAGAGGGAGGAGAAGGAGAAGATAGAGAAGGAAGAAAAGGAAAGGGTTGAGAGGGAAGAAAAGGAGCGGGCCGAAAGGGAAGAGAAGGAGAGGATCGAGAGAGAAGAAAGGGAGAGGGTAGAGAAGGAAGAAAAGGAGAAGGCGGAGAGGGAGGCTAAGGAGAAGGCCGATCGTGAGACAAAGGAAAGAGAGGAAGAGGAGAAGAAGAAAGCTCCCGCATCTAAGATCCCATCTGCCTGGGGTTCGACCGTTGGCAAGAACGATCGCTCGAGGAAGACATCTGGCCTTTCGCAGAAGGAGCAAAAGAACGAGTGGGCTAGTTCTTGGGATTTCGGCTCCGCAGAGCAGGATGAACATTCTGGTCTCCCTCCAATCATTACCTCGTCCGTTCCAGGCGGTATCTTCAGCGGCGCTGGTAACATGGGCGACTTCTTTACTACTGGGAAGAATGACTCGCCTGGCGGTGCTGAGGAGGTGGAACTTCGTACGCCGTTGACGAAGAAGGGCATTGATAACCTCTCCAACCTTTCCAAGGTCGCTACACCCACGGAGCCTGCGGACCTTGGTAGGCTCGACGGTTTCGAAGACCTGAACATGAACAACATGTCTGCGAGGGTCTCCGTCTCCTCGGAGAATGAGCGCTTCACGGACGCAGAGCAAGGACCGTCTCCCACTCAACCCACACACCAGAGTCTCGCACCCGATATCACGCCTGAAGTCTTGCCGAATACTACCTCAGAGTTGCTCGAGACGCCAAAGAATGTTCAGAGGGAAGTTTCAATGACTCCCCAATCTTGGCCTGCCCCTCCCCATGCTCCCACTCATCAGGCTCAGGCGACCCCCAAACCTTTGCCCGCTCATCCGGCCCAGGTAGCCGCACTCGATCCTGCTCCTGCAAAGTCCGAGCCAGAAAAACCGCTCTCCTTGTGGGAACGCAAGAAACTCAAGGCGACGAGCCAGCCTGCTCCGGCTTCCAGCTTGTTCGGTGGTGGCGATTCGACGAATTCCTCGGGAGTTTGGGGAGAAGCCGCTGGTAGTGTAGGGAACACCGAGTCGATCGCTATGCCCACCCTCGTCGGAGATCGTCAGTCCATCTTTACTGATACGGCTCGTGACCAGAAGAGGGAGAACCAGCGGGAAAATCTCGTGGAAGGGTTCCTGGGTTCAAACCCGGCTAGGAGGAGAAACGATTCTGCTCAGTCACAGATGACGGCGAAACCTGTTACGAAGCCTGCCCCAGCTCCCGTC
>Ga0307515_10023036_pt1 | contig 10943 bp, 2 predicted proteins | sample 17_EM_MG_FD_194513 | JGI IMG/M metagenome (GOLD analysis project Ga0307515, IMG submission 194513) | Populus trichocarpa ectomycorrhiza microbial communities from riparian zone in the Pacific Northwest, United States - 17_EM | ecosystem: Host-associated > Plants > Roots > Unclassified | place...
GGTGTAAAAGCCACTTTTGGCCTGTCTCTTGAAAAAGACAGAGAAAAAGAGAGTGAGGTGGGGCAAAGCAAGAGACGGGTTATTTCAAGTGGCAAGATCGCATGGTAAATTGAAATCCGATCTAGCTGAATTTTGAGCATGTTACTCGTTGTAGAGTGAAGGGTGTGGATCGAGGAGAATCGTTTCACTACATTTATTTCTCTTGTTCTTCTTGATTATTCGAGAGATCCGTTAGTTTGGAGAGATGAGATTTGTTCATAACTTAGTTTAGAAGGTTTTTAAGAATGTAATAACAGTTATTTTTTAAGTTATTTTTGCTCAGAAATACATCAAGATAATATTATATATATTTTTATTTTTTAAAAAGCATTTCTGATATTAATATATCAAAATAATATGAAAATATTAAAAAAAATTACTTTTGAAATTAAAAAAAAAACATGCTACTAAAAATTGAACTACTTCTCTTTAATTTTCTTTAACTTTCATGTATCTTATATAAATCCATGGATATATTATAAATGCATTAACCCGTGCTCTGTTTGTTTTTGCGTTTTAAAAGTATTTTTGAAAAAGTTAGAAATTTTTTTATTCTTTTCTTTGCTTCAAATTAATATTTTTTTGGTGTTTTCAAATCATTTTGATATGTTTATGTAAAAAATTATTTTTAAAAAATAAAAAAATATTATTTAAATACATTTTCAAGTAAAAATTACTTTAAAAAAAAACCCCAACCACACTTTTAAAATCAAACTTCCCTCTGCTTTTTCAATGCCCATTAATCTTCAAATTTAGGAGACAAGCCCATAAGGTCAGGGCCCATCTAATGAGGATTTATTGTGATGGGCTTTGTGTTACTTTCCGAGCCTGCCATAACACTGAGAGTATTGTTGAAATAAGCTTACCATAAAGTTGAGATAGGACGAGATCTTAGCCCAAAAACATTACTTTCAGCCAGCCAGTTTTTGCTGGATTGGGCTTCTCAAGTCTGTCTGGGGGACTTAAAAAAAGGGAATTTGTGTACAACTGAAGGTCAAGCAAAGGTCGGAGGCATCCTTGTCTGTGTTTCTGGTGCCGTATTGATGACATCACACATTTAGCCAGCCAGTTTTTGCTGGATTGGGCTTGGGGGATTTACATTTTTCTTATTCGACCGTACGAGGAGAACTGAATCTTTTTTATGGTCAAATGATCACAATTATATAGTTATTAAATATATAGTTATTAACTAGTCAAATAACTCAGTACTAGATTTAATCAGGTTTAATATTTCTTATATTTTATTTATTTAATTATATAATAACATAAACAAACGGTTTCAAAATTAAAAACCAATTAATATTTGAGGACTTGTTTGATATCATGATAAACCAACAAATATAAGACTAAAGCAAATTATGCTTGTATAATTAAAAAAATAATAAAATATTAAAAAATAAAGTTAAAAAATAAATCAACAAGAAAAATTGATAAAGGCCTTGGAGCACGGGCCTAAGGTAGCCCACATGTCCGGGCCTACTAATTTTTATTTTTTATGGGACAAACAAGTTGTCATTTGCCCTGATTTCTTTGGAAAAAATATAACGTGTGGGTTGGTCCGACATTAGAAAAAAATAAACTAGTTTATTTGGGTCTTTGGTATTTTCTAAGTGTTTTTGGATAAAAAAAAATCTTAAACATATTTTTTGGGTGTGAAACCTGTTTATCTTTTTAAACACTCCTAAAAATATCTAAACTAAAAAAACAAACCTGAAACTAAAAAAAAATCTATAATGTCAGATCTATTTTTTTTAAAAGAAATTTAAAGGTAAAAGAACTCTACTCACAAAATAAAACCCTTAGACACAAAGATTGACTGTTTTTATTATTGGAATTGTTGTCAACCAGGATTTTTTTCTCTCTTACCTTAAATTAAGGACCAAAAAATGAGAGAGACAAAGTTTTGAAAGAAAAGTGAAATTTGAAAAAAATGAAGGGATAAAAAATTGGTAAGTTGCAAACTAAGAGGATCATAGCCAACGTTTTAAGTCAATTTTGAAATGGTGATATAGTTCTTATGTTTTTTTTATATTGGTCTCCTGTCTTATAATTCTTCTTCGCTTCCTTACAAGATATAAACAATTGGCTACAAAAATGCAATAGATAAAAAAAAAAAGTTTAATAACCAAAATATAAAAAAAACAATTTCCTAAATATTCCATAATAAAATGTGAGTAACATTACATTCTGCACGCCTTTTAAAATTTCTTATAATAATTAGTCCTCCCGTTACCTCAACAATTATTAATTTATTACTCCTCCATCAAATTATCGTGAAATTAGTGGTGCAGTTTGGTATTTGAATAAAATAATGTTTAAAATCTATTTAAAATAAAAAAAAACAATTTGAATTGAATTTTCATAAACAATTTATTATTAGCACAACTATTTTCATATCAAATAAATAATAATTGAAAAAAAATATTAAAATTCAAATAAAAAATTATAACTATTTAAAAATCATTTCAAAACTAAATTGCAAGTAATCCCCCCAAAAATTAAATAAATTAATTAATTAAGGTCTAGCATCTGACCCCAGTAGCAAGGCCTTGCTTATGACAAGTCAAACTTTTGCACGCCCCAGCGAGCCTACAACCTCTTACCTTAGTTCGGAGCGCTAACCAACCAAGCTATAACATAAAATTGTCATCTCGTCGCATTAACAGTTAGCTCAGTTCTTTTAGAGTTGGAGGGTAATTCCCTTTTTTTTTTTTCTCAATAAATTATACAGAACAAAACCTAATAAAATATTTCATAGGTCAGAGGAACGTGCATGCCCAACAATGTCTTGTAGACCAAATTCAGAGAGAACAAGACATCCTCTGTTAAGAGTGCAGGAAATGGTTTCCATCACTGGAATATCTAAAAGCAAAAGTCACATCTATCTGACAAGTTATATGATCTCTGCATCAATATCTAGGGTTGCTACCGATATAGCCTGGTGGGTTTCCTTTTCCCGCCAAGACAACGCAGGCGTAGTCTTGAATCATGTCAACTCCCAGATAAGTATGAAGGATATACAAGGTTTCCCTCAAGTCATTAATCATCTTGCCATTGCATAACTTTGAATTATCTTCTTAAAACTGAATCCTTAACATGTGTAAGGTACGGACCTTAAACTTCTTTCGTACTAAAAAATAATTACATTCCTCAATATTTCTTTTTTACAAGTGCAACGATCCTTTTGACAGGAAAAACAATCCATCTTCGGGGATCCAATTCCACCTAGAAAACTTTCACATACTAATATAAAGCAAAGATGAACCTGGGGATGGAAGCTTCTCTGCTGATTCGAAAATGAGTACATGCCAATGCTGCGAACTCATTCAAAAACTAATGTCAAACATACAATACATAAAGAGAAGCCTTTACTCCAGATAGGATGGTCTGTGAGCCATCGAACTTTTGCCAAGTTTGTGATCGATTGTATTGGGTTTTACGATGGCATTTTCATGTCTAGTTTTGTTGTGTTGAGATCGAACTCGAGCTTGAGTTTGTGTCAGGGTTGGCAGTGGGATTCGGTAATTGATTGATATGTTGTTGATTGTGAGGGTAGGAGGGGCGTTCGGGAGGACAAGGCACTGGTGCTGGAAGTGCTATGAAGGTGGGAATGTTATCTCCAGGCATCAACACAGAAACTCCATTTGCATATACAGTCATCTGAACAAATTCAAAATGAATGGATGTCAAATTCCATCAACCTCTCAAAACTTGCGAAAAACAAACAAACTGCATTTGGAAAGGACTTTGCAGTTCAGTAAATTAGATGAATCCAGAGTAATTGTAAGTGTATCACAAGTCATAAGCTAGTATATGGACGTATAATGCAGTTTCAACAAAATCAGCATTCCTCTGCTAGTAGTGTTTGTCCGTGTTACCATCAAGCAGAGTTTCCATTCATGCAATGTAGACGGGTTCCATCCATAATTTGGTGGTTCAGCAACCTCATTAATTATACTTAATTTTGTAACACGGCATTAAACAGAACAAAATCACTTGGGATCATACGGTTCTGGATGGTTGAAGCAATAAATAAAATTAACAAGACAAGCAAAACATGACACAAACAGATTAAATGTTCAGAAAATCCATGCACATGCTAGTGTTTGATTACTGCAGACTCTTTCAGTTTATTTTCCATGTTCGTAGTTTATTGGATAAGGTACGAACTGACAACATTATCCCAACAACGAACATGTGCATTTGACTATTGCTCATTTTTTATAAGATGGCCCATTTAATTTGTGCACGCGGAGGACAAACAATTCTATATGAGGATGGTCTACAGTACAGCAGTGCTAGCAGATGCAAGGCATTTATGACTCGTATCCACTTAACAGCTGGATTTTGTTACTGAGTGACAAACATGTGCACGGGACTTATTTCTTAGTGCAGAAATACATTTAATGTCTCAAACTACATGATTAAGGCCTCTAGCTGATGTAACCTGTACATTGCTAATCTAGGAAGATACCAATTTGAACTCTAAATTACATATTTTATGTGATCTCAAAACACCTTTGAAAACATGCCTCATGCTCCAGTGGCCCTTTTCTCAATGCTTTTTCCTTGAGCTTCACCTAATTTCTATCAGGTTTTACAACTTAAGCTACTGCATATCACATCAACTCAAAGATCCAGTATGTTGATGTGGAGCCAATTGAGTTTAACGAGAATCATCTGCCCCACAAAACAAGACGAACAGTTATCTTCCAACCCTGGACCCTGAAAATAAATGCAGTCCCCCAACTGATAATCTGACAACACTTAAAAGACCACCTTGTCTAAGTTGATAGGACGTGCCTATATGTGTCCTTAAGCACTATATCACAATAAGTAACCTGATTTAGACCTATCACAGAAAAGCTCCCACGAGCACTCTTACAAGCTGAGAATAATCAAAGTGATCAACTGATTAGGATTCTCATTATCTGATAATTTTAGATGAAGCTTTAAAAATGCACAGATTCACAAACAATAGATTGTTAGCATTTGTATCACTTCATAAAGTTGAAATCACTTCTTTTCTTAGGTCCCACATAAGGCCTAAGATTGAACAATAAGGTTGGATCTACAAGTGGGGCTTGGGTGTTTCTTTAAAGGTATGGCACATGGTAGACCAGAGAAGTGATGCATCAAGCAGGACCCCTCCTAGGATACTACAGGAAAAAAATCTCAAACCTCAGATGGTTTATCTCCCTTCATAATAGCACATAGCTACGTTGTTTAAAGCTAGCAGGACACTTTTGTGACCTAAACTAGCTAGTAGGACACAGATAGATTTGAAAATTAATAAGAAGATGATAATTAAACTAAGGATGTGTCCACAGAAAACCTGTCTCCGACCATAAGCTCTGGACATGCGGGACAGCATAAAGATTAGTACTATAGAGGCTCATAACCAACATGTACTAACGTACAATGGTGGGTTTAAACAACAAGTACATCTCTACTCTTTTAACTCATTGGTTTGGGGCCAACCATTCATTCAATAGACAACTTCTTGGATGGGCCATTGCCCCATCAATCAAAATTAGGGGACAGGACAATTCCTAAATGATGAAATTTTAACTAAAGAATGAAAATGCAGATGGGGAAAATAATGTATTTTATCAGCTTCAGTTTTATGACTTCTGCAAAGTGCATGCTTACAGAGCTAGTAAATCTTGCATTCGAATCGGACTTATCTTGAGAAAAGGTTTTAGCAACGGTGTATCCTATATGTACTCTAGTTTATTCGAAGTATCCCAATGGTGTAAGGCTGTCGACTTCTTGGGAAAAAAAATCACTTTGATCTCTTGTTTCGGAGAAATAAGTGGCTCTGATCACTTTGATAGTAAAACCAAAAACCAGTGGTTAAATCTGTTTAGACATCAGACAGTAACTCATTCAAGGACAGCTAAAACTTGCTTACGTGGAAACATCATATGATACACATTCAGGCTATGGCCAGTCCTGGGAGATGAGAAGGGTTACAGGTGGTTAATCAGAATCGGTTTAACATGATTACATGGCTAATGTAAGGAGAGATCTTTGTTTATAAGTTTCAAGGGGACATTTGGTGATGACAAAAAACAGAAGAGCCAGTAAAACAAATAAAGCAGGTGAAAATGTTTAAAGAAATATAAACAAGTAATGAGATCCGGATGGAAATTAGAAGAAAAAACCAAGAGGAGTTGGTGAATAAGGCTAGAAGCTTATTTTAATGGCCAGATTCCTTTGTTATGTTTTGAAGCAAAATAACCAAGATAAACCCTCTTGAGTGCAATAAATCCTTCTCTGAAAAACATAATTATGAATCAACCGAGAATAAGAACACCTAAAATTATGAAAAGAAACCAATTCTGCAGCAAAACATTAAGACTGACCTACAATCATCACTGTTTGCAAAAATCAACATAACCATCCAAACTGTCCCAGAAAAAAAACGAAGAAGAAAAGAAAGAAAGCAAGTCACAAAATTTCCCTTCAAAAACTTGCAAAAAAATGTAACATTTCCCTAAAAAAACTGAGACCTTTTACCCTTCAGAAGGCTAAAGAAAACCACACATTATCCAATCAAATAAGAAATTCTTGAACAAAAAAAATTAAATGCAAGCATAAAGGACAAAAGGGTATCACTCACTTTTGGTGAAGGGTGTCCAAGCTTAGAATTGAACCTCGTTTGAGACTCAAGATCACCATGGCCACCTCTACCTGAAGTAGGTCCAAGAAACCTTTCAAAGATGGCCATAACCAAGAACATTGAAATGAGAATGGCAGTAGCTACAAACCCAAAAGACACAGCATTAACTGAATTGTCAAAATGTCTCCAGAGTTGATCCTCTCTTTGCGCATTTAACAATGGAGATTCTGTTGGTGGCCAAACATTATAGCCACCATCATAAGCAACCATTTTCTTTCCTTTCTTTCAAGTCCAATATTTTAGCTCGTGAGCTTTAGTTTCATTATCATTACTTTGCTCACGAGAAAGAGAAAAGCAGAGAAATTAATGCTTGATACCTGACAGCTTATGGTGTGTTAACAAAAGGTAAGGCGCTCCTTAAGGCTTTCTAACTAGGAAAAAAAAAACAAAAGAAAGAAAAGAAAAGAAAAAATCAAAGCTAGATCGACCTTGAGGACTGCTTAGAGACTTTGGTATTTCAAGGACTCAAGAAGGAGAGATTAGAGAGAGAGACGTGGGCTATCTTTTCTTTACAGAGAGGTGACTGGGCTTTAGAGGGAGGAGGAGAGAAGACAGAAAGCTTTGGAATTTGGATAGCTTTGTCTGCTTCTTAACTCTTTTGGTGTTATATAAATGGGGAAATGGTTGTTGTGGGCAGTTGAAATTGACTTTTCAGTTTATTAATATTGTTACGTTTGAAATTGTTAATTTTTTTAAAAAAAACATTGAAATAAATTTTTTAGATTTTTTATTTTAAATATAAATATATCAAAACCATTATAAACCATTAATTTCAAGCCAAAAAAATCCTTTTAAAACACTTAAGCCTGTTTATTTTTGTATTTTAAAAATATTTTTTAAAAAAATTAAAATTTTTTATTTTTTCTTGCTTCAAATTAATATTTTTTGATATTTTTAAATCATTTTGATGTGCTGATGTCAAAAATAATTTTTTAAAAATAAAACAATATTATTTTGATATATTTTTTAATAAAAAACACTTTAAAAAATAATCACAACCACATTCCCAAATAGATAATTAAAAACAGAAATATCACTCTCAGACACACCCAACTTGCAAGTGTATCTATGTTTGTTTTTCTTTATACATTTCACTGGGGAGATAAATTTGGCAATTAACATATAAAATAAAAGAATTGGTAAATTAATATAGCATCAAATTATTAATTTTGATAAAATATCATACTTTTGATTGTTATATTTTTAAATTGGGATATTTAATTAAATATTATGTTTTAAACTATGATATCAATTAAATTTAAGGTAAATTGATCGGCTGGTTCATAATGGTGAGTTAAATAAGCCGACCGAAAAATATAAAACAAATACCGTGTATATAATAACTCTTTGAAATTTTAATAGGAGTGTGTTTTAGATTCTACAAATTAGACAAAGATATATATATATATATATATATATATATATATATTAATTTTTTTATATAAAAATATAGTTTTTGTGTGAAATAATCAATTAATTCATATAACTAGATCAATTGACCGACTGATTGAGCCAAATAATTAATAATAAAATTATATATTAAATTGTCTCGTTTCAAAAAGTGCAATAAAGTATATGATACTTCACTGATTTTTTTTAAAAAGTATTATTTTGCAAAAGTTTTAAACTTACTATACTGTTTTTTTTTTTTTAAAAAAAAATCTTGTTGTGGTAGTCTTCAAAGTTAAAGACAAGCCACGGCCACTTGAGGTTTTCAAGTTCGAGAGTATATATTGTCATCTTGGAATAACATTCAAGAGAATTGGGATGATGGAATTTAACATGAATTCTGAATTCCATATATATATCAAATGCCTATCTAAATTCGAACGTAAAAAGAGATTTAAGCTGTGCTAAATATGGCTTAGATACCATGGCTCTTTAAAAATAAAAACACAAGAAATTAAAAGCAAGAGGGAAGCTGCGCATGGAGGTTCATAATCTACCCCATGGATTGAAGAATAGAAATGCACTAAAAATCTATACTTGTAAGAAATATGGCATATGGTATGAATCTATAACAAAAAAAAATGATAAATACCCCCATATTGAAAATGAATTTTTATATATTATTTTAGCATTTAAATTTATATAAAAAATTGTGAATTTAAAAATATAACATAGTGTTTCAGCGTGTTCTAGCGGTTATTTTTAAAGTATTCTTCGTTCAGAGCACTTCAAAATGATTGGAAAATATAAAAAAAAAATTTAAATAAAAAAATTGAATTTTAATTAATTTCTGTTTGGACAGCAATCTAAAAAAAAAAAAAAACAAAGAAAAATACAACATGACACAAACTTAATTAATGGCTCAAGATTAATCAAGACTTTGATTTCATCTTTTGGGTTACAAAATGCAGAATCGAACTTTGAAATAAGAAAGATCTAGGGTATAATTAACAAGGCTAGTACTGGCGTGATCATAAACCACACTCCAAGAAACTGAAAATTAACAAAAAATTCAAGTTTAATGAAACTGGAATGTTAAAGTTCTTGGGAGAGTGATGGCAAGAAGGAAGGATTTCAACAAACTTCACACAACTTTACATGGCCAAAAATCTCACAATCATGGCTAACTTTTATCATTCACTATCTTCATGCATGCCTTTGACTGGATTAAAAAAAAAAAAAACACGTAACATGCAAGGTTGAAAAGAAGTGAGCTCCTTTCCACCAGTACAAGCTAGGGCATCCTAGCCAAACAGCTCAGGCCCCTTGAGCATATCTTTTTCTTCCCTTCAGCATCACGCAACAAACAATTTGTAACAAAAGCTTTCTAGACAGGTTAATATTTTGACTTCAAAAAGAAAGGGAACCCAGTTCTCGTTCTGGGCATGCTACCAAAGAAACTTTTGGAGAAATTACATTTAATATGCTATAAATGTTGGTATGAATTACATTTTATCTTCATGGTTTGAAAAATTAAACTTTATCTCATGTGATTTGATATTTAAATAACATTTTATATTTTCTTAAAAAACACAACAAAAATTGTTTAAATATTTAGAAGATTGTCTTTATTTTTTGAAAAATAACTAAAGAGACCCTAAAACAAAAAAGTATAACCAAAATGTATTATTTAGAGATCAAACTACGGATGCAAAGTATAATTTTTGAAACTATAAAAGAGTGTAATTCGCACCGATCATCATAAAATGTTATCATGAACTTTGTTTGATGAATTCATAGAATTGTTTTTGCACCTGACAAGAATCGAAACTAAGATATTGAACGGGAACACACTATACCCCACAGATCTCCCTCTCACATGCGATTACAGTTTATCCAAACACATCTCCCCGGCCCTCTAATGAAAGTATTTAATAATTCGAGTGTAATATATATCCAAAGCTTGGAGCTCAACTCTTTTTGCTTAACTATGAAGAAGGAAACAAAGTTATGGGAGTTCAATCATAATTGCCATCAATTTATTAGGGAGCTTTCTACATATCAGGGGAGATGCATCAACTTCCGTGTTCATATTGGACTTGTGCAGGTGAGAGATTATACACCATATATTTATTACTTTGAAAGCATGCAGCTAGCTCATAAATTATGGATTCATTTTATATAAAAAAACTTTACTTAATTTGCTCATAATTCCTTTCCAATGTCATATATTTATTACTTTGAAAGCATGCAGCTAGATATTTTTTTATAGGCACCATCTACTTTTCTAGGGTCAAAACTTCTCACAGAAAAACTGATTTAGAACTCGATCTTGTCATTTTGGTCCTGGCAAATCCTTTGACAATGTCCCATTTAACTCAGTAGTTAAACATCCAATTAACTTCATATGATGTCTACGCAAATTAATCTCAAAACTTATATTTATACATCAGCAGGATTCTCATACATATATACGAGATTTATTTGATTAAAATATTCCTTACATAAGAAAATTAATAAACAAGTGTTTATAAAATTTCAGAGTACGTGAAAGTCTACCTACCTACTCTTAATTATCCCATTTCTGTGTGTTTTAAGAATTTACATGTAGCGCACGAAAGAAATATTATGAAAAAACAATAAAAAAAAATTCAAGAACAAACTAATACCATTACATAAATGGAATCCAACATTGGCTTTGACATTAATATTGAACTCTAATGACTTATAATCTTCATAAAGTTTTTCACTTATTTATTACTTCTCTACATATATAAAAATACAGAGAAAGCAACTGCCATAAAGGAAACCTAATCTCAAAATCTAATAA
>Ga0307515_10023037_pt1 | contig 10943 bp, 10 predicted proteins | sample 17_EM_MG_FD_194513 | JGI IMG/M metagenome (GOLD analysis project Ga0307515, IMG submission 194513) | Populus trichocarpa ectomycorrhiza microbial communities from riparian zone in the Pacific Northwest, United States - 17_EM | ecosystem: Host-associated > Plants > Roots > Unclassified | place...
CAGACGAGTTCAGGCTTCAACGTGCGAAAGGCCCAGCCGACCATATGCCGCGCCGCCTCGCTGGCAAAGCCCTGGCCCCAGGCGTCCTGGCGCAGCCGCCAGCCGGTTTCCAACGGGCCGGCCGGGTCGCGGTTGAGGTGCTGGATGCAGCCGGTGCCGATCAGGTCGCCATCGTCCTGTTTGATGAAGGCCCACCAGGAGTAGCCGAACTCGGCCCAGCGCAGCTTGACGCGGTCGATCATGGACTGCGTGTCCTGGGGCGTGTCGGGCCGGCCGGTGATGTAGCGCATGACGACCGGATCGCTGTTCAGGCGGTACAGCGCGTCGAAATGACGGTCGTCCAGCGGCTCCAGCCGCAGCCGGGGAGTGGTCAGCAAGGTCATAAGGCCATTCTGAAGCGAGGCGCTCTCACGATTCGAAAGTCACTTTTCAAATTGCGAAATGTGAGCTTGTTGCGCCGCCGCAATATTTCTCATTATGGTGAATTGCTTTTTGTTATTTGAAAAGTAACAGGCAACTCATTGTTTTTAAAAGAGAAAGTTTTTTGTCTTATATAAGACTTGAGCGCGCGCAAGGAGCGGCCCGAGGACTAGTCTTGCGACATCGGTTTTCAATGTTTTGCAAGGAGCCTCCATGACCCGCCTGACCCGTGACCAACAGATCGCAGCCCTCGAAAAAGACTGGGCCGAGAACCCCCGCTGGAAGGGCATCACCCGCGGCTACAGCGCCGCCGACGTCGTGCGCCTGCGCGGCTCCATCGAGATCGAGCACACGCTGGCCAAGCGTGGTGCCGAGAAGCTTTGGGGCCTGGTGAACACCGAGCCTTTCGTCAACGCCCTGGGTGCGCTGACGGGCAACCAGGCCATGCAGCAGGTCAAGGCCGGCCTGAAGGCCATCTACCTGTCCGGCTGGCAAGTCGCCGGTGACGCCAACAGCAATGGCGAGATGTACCCCGACCAGTCGCTGTACTCGGTGGACTCGGTGCCCAAGGTCGTCAAGAAGATCAACGCCACCTTCCAGCGAGCCGACCAGATCCAGTGGAGCGAAGGCAAGGACGATATCGACTTCTTCGCCCCCATCGTGGCCGACGCGGAAGCCGGCTTCGGCGGCGTGCTGAACGCCTTTGAGCTGATGAAGGCCATGATCGAAGCGGGTGCCGCCGGTGTCCACTTCGAAGACCAGCTGGCCAGCGCCAAGAAGTGCGGCCACATGGGCGGCAAGGTGCTGGTGCCCACCCGTGAAGCCGTTGCCAAGCTCGTCGCCGCCCGCCTGGCCGCCGACGTGATGGGTACGCCCACGCTGCTGGTCGCCCGCACGGACGCCGAAGCCGGTGACCTCGTCACCGCCGACATCGACGAGAACGACAAGCCCTTCTGCACCGGCGAGCGCACCGTCGAAGGCTTCTACCGCACGAAGAACGGCCTGGACCAGGCCATCAGCCGCGGCCTGGCTTACGCCCCGTATGCCGACCTGATCTGGTGCGAGACCGGCAAGCCCGACCTGGCCTTCGCCAAGGCCTTCGCCGACGCCATCCATGCCAAGTTCCCCGGCAAGCTGCTCGCCTACAACTGCTCGCCGAGCTTCAACTGGAAGAAGAACCTCGACGACGCCACCATCGCCAAGTTCCAGCGCGAGCTGGGTGCCCTGGGCTACAAGTTCCAGTTCATCACGCTGGCGGGCTTCCACAGCCTGAACTACTCGATGTTCGAGCTGGCCCACGGCTACGCGCGCCACCAGATGAGCGCCTTCGTCGAGCTGCAGGAGAAGGAATTCGCCGCTGCCGAGAAGGGCTTCACCGCCGTGAAGCACCAGCGCGAGGTCGGCACCGGCTACTTCGACGCCGTCACCACCACCATTGAAGCCAACGCCTCCACCGCGGCGCTGAAAGGCTCGACCGAAGACGAACAGTTCTTCGACGCCAAGCACGGTTGATCCCGCGCACGATTCCCTCCGTCAACCTCAACTCCTGACGGTTCACAGCCCGCTTCGGCGGGCTTTTTTACGTCCGTCACGGAGACGTCATACTTTCGTCAAACACTCGTGGCCATGAACAACACAACAACAAATACAAGGTTCAGTCTCAGCACCCGCATCGGTGGCTGGTGGGCGCAGCGGCGGGAGAGCAGCGAGGCGGTCGCGCTGCGCAAGCGCTGCCCGCCGGCCACGCTGGCGGCCGAGCAGATCCCGCCCGCCGTCCGCACCGCCTGGGTACAACAAGCGCCGGAGGAGTTCCCCGGCCTGGCCGTCAACGACGGTGCGTGGCTGCGCTGCTCCCTTGGCCTTGCGCAGTTCTTCGAAGCCTGCCGGTTGCAGCGCGAACAGGGGCCTTGCGCACTGCCGAGCAAGGCGGCCGATTCGGTCTGGCATGCCTGGCTCAAGCTCGACCCGGCCGGCCTGGCCGACTGGCAGCAGCGCTACTTCGGCCGGGTCGTCGAGCACCGCGAGTCTGCTGACCTGGGCGCGCCGCTGGACGACTGCCTGGCCCGCACCTGGGTCGGTGCCTGCCGCAGCGAGGGGCACAGCCCGCTCGATCGGTGCCTGCCGCTGCTGTTCGCGCTCGACGGACTGCTGCGCCTGCCCACCGGCTGGGCATACCGGCATGAGAAGGGCGCGCTGGTGCACCGGCAGATCGACGGCTTCGGCCAGCCGGGCGGCGACGCGTTCGTGCACGCAGCCGTCGCCGCGGGCGGCCTGGCTGCCTTGGGCCTGGTCAGCGAAGCGGAGCTGGCTGCGCAGCGCCGGCGCCAGAGCGACGGCGGCAGCAGTTGCGGCGGCAGCTGGGATGCGGGCGGCAGCTGTGACGCCAGCGACGCCAGTGGCAGCAGCTGCGGATCGAGCTGCGGAGGTGGCGGCGACTGAGCGCTAGCGGCGCGCGACCTGGAAGGTCCCGACCGCGCCGTTCAGCGTCGCGGCCTGCTCGCGCAGGCTCTCGGCCGCAGCGGTGGACTCTTCCACCAGCGCGGCGTTCTGCTGCGTCACCTGGTCCAACTGGGCGATGGCGATGTTGACCTGGGCGATGCCGTCGGACTGCTCGGCCGTCGCGGTCGTGATCTCGCCCATGATGTCCTTCACGCGCTGAACGGCGCCGACGAGCTCGTCCATCGTCTTGCCCGCCTCGGCCACCAGGCGCGAGCCCGCCTCCACCCGGTCGACGCTGCTGCCGATCAAGCCCTTGATCTCTTTGGCCGCGTCCGCCGAGCGGCCGGCCAGGGAGCGCACCTCGCTGGCCACGACGGCGAAGCCGCGGCCCTGTTCGCCCGCGCGCGCCGCCTCGACGGCCGCGTTCAGCGCCAGGATGTTGGTCTGGAAGGCGATGCCGTCGATGACGCCGATGATGTCGGCGATCTTGCGTGAGCTGGCATTGATCTCGTCCATGGTGTGCACCACCTGGGCCACCACCTCGCCGCCGCGCTGGGCCACGCTGGCGGCCGACATGGCGAGCGAGTTGGCCTGGCCCGCAGATGCAGCCGACTGCTGCACGGTGCCAGTCAGTTCCTCCATGGCGCTGGCCGTCTCCTCCAGGCTGGACGCGGCCTTCTCGGTGCGCCCGCTCAGGTCATGGTTGCCGCTGGCAATCTCGGCCGAGGCGGTGGCGATGGACTCGGCCGAATCGCGGATGCCGCCTATGGTCTGCGACAGCGTCTCGCGCATGCGCCGCAGCGTCGTCTGCAGCTTGCCGATCTCGTCGGTGCCCGCCAAGCTGCCTTGACCCGAGCGCATCAGGTTGCCGTCGGCCACGCGCTCGGCCAGATCATTGGCGGCGGCCAGCGGCACGGTGATGCTGCGCGTGATGCTCCAGGCCGCGGCGATGCCCACGGCCAGCATGGCCACGCCTAGGGCGATCAGCAACAGCCGGCCCTTGCCGTTGGCCGCGTCGATGTCGGCGGCGGTCTGGTCGATGCCCTTGCGCTGATGGTCCAGGAACTCCTGCATGCGCGCTAGATAGACCTTGGAGCCGGGCATGAAGGTCTCGGTCAGCAGCTTGTCGGCGGCCTCGGACTGGCCGTCCTTCTTCAGCTTGACGATCTCGTCGCGTGCCGTGATGTAGACCTGCCGCGCCTTGCCCACCGCATCGAACAGCGCCTGCTCCTCGGGTGAGCTGATCAAGCCCTTGATGCGCTCCTGCAGCTCGGACGAGGACTGGGTGGATTGCGCCTGGTCTTCCTTGAACAGCTCGACGAGCGAAGCGTCCGAGCTCTTGGCGATGGCCATGGTGCGGCGCACGCCGGAGTTGATGTTGCGGTTCCAGTCCGCGAGCAGCCTTTCCTTGGTTAGCGGCTCGGCCATCATCTGCCGCGTCGCCGCTGCCGTGGAGGTCAGCCGCCAGGAAGCCAACGAAATGACACAGGCCGCCAGCGCGAGGATCAAGGCGAAGCCAGCGGCCAGGCGCTTGCCGATGGACAGATTCATCATGACGGTCTCCTACTTGTCAGCTCTTGTCAGCCCGCGATGGTCGCGCCTCATGGTGCACATCGTCGGTACGCAACCTTAGCGCGTGCGGCTTCCGTCACGGATCGCGGCGCTGCCGCCAGTCGCTGTGGCGTGCGGGCACGGTCAGCGCGACGCGGCCAGCAGGCCGAGGTAGTCATCGGCGCTGGCGATGCGCGGGTTGGTCTTGTGGCAATGGTCCAGCAGCGCGTGTTCAACGATGCGCTCGTCCAGCTCCGGCCCCGCGCCCATGGCGGCAAGGCCCGATGGCAGCCCCAGCCGCGCGTTCATCGCAGTGATGGCCTCGGCGACCGAATCGGCATCGTTGCCGGCCAGCCCCATCGCCTGCGCCAGCCGCGCCATGCGGTTCTCGCGCCGCACGCTGTCGGCCTCGGCGTTGAAGCGGATGACAGCCGGCAGGAACACCGCGTTCAACGTGCCGTGGTGCAGGCGCGGGTTGATGCCGCCCAGCGAATGGCTCAGCGAATGCACCGCGCCCAGGCCTTTCTGAAAGGCGAGGGCGCCGTGGACGCTGGCGCACATCATGTCCAGCCGGGCGTCGCGGTCCTGGCCGTCGCGGGTGGCGCGTTCGATGCTCTGCCAACCGCGGCGCAGGCCCTCCAGCGCGATGCCGTCCGCCGCCGGGTTGAAGGCCGGCGCGAGGAAGGTCTCGATGCAGTGGGCAATGGCGTCCATGCCGGTCGCGGCCGTCAGTGCGGGTGGCAGCTTCAACGTCAGCGCCGGGTCGCAGATGGCGGCCTTGGGCAGCAGCTCCCAGTTGTGGAAGCCCAGCTTGCGGCCGTCATCGACGATGAGGATGGCGCCTCGCGCCACCTCGCTGCCGGTGCCCGCCGTCGTCGGCACGGCGATGAGGGGCAGCACCTTGGACGTGATGTTGACGGCGCCGCCCTCGATGGTGGCCCAGCGCTTCAGCGGCCCCTCGTGCGTGGCGGCGATGGCGACGCCCTTGGCCAGGTCCATGCTGGAGCCGCCGCCGATGGCGATGAGACCGTCGCAGTCGAATTCCTGCGCCACCTGCACGGCCAGGCGCACGGCGGACTCGGTCGGGTTGGCGGGCGTGCGGTCGAAGACGGGCGGCTTGACCTCGAAGGCGGCCAGCGCCTCATCCAGCACGCCGGCCGCCCGCACGCCGGCGTCGGTCACAACGAGAGGCCGGCGGATGCCGATGCGCTCGCATTCGGCCGGCAGCAGGCTGCAGGCGCCGAAGGCCAGTTCGATGCGGGTCAGGTAGAGGATCTGGGCCATGGCGTGGTCTCCGCAATGTCTTTCCTCATGGTAGTGGCGCGCTGTCTAGACTGGCAGTCATGCGCGCGACTTCTCTGACCTGGCTGCTCGTCCTTCTGCTCACGGCCTGCGGCGGCGGTGGCGGCGGCAGTTCAGCCACCCCGCCACCCGTCGACAACCTGCCCGGGCTGACGGACACGACGGTCTATTCCTCGGCAGCCGATGCCTCGCTGCCGGGCGCCGTGGAGGCGGCCGCCGTCAGCACGCAGACGCTCACCGCCAACGGCCAGACGCTGAGCTACACCGCCACCGCCGGCCACCTGATCGCCCGCGACGCGGTAGGCGCGGCCGAGGCCTCGGTCTTCTATGTCGCCTACACACTGCCCGGTGCCGACGCGGCCACGCGGCCCGTCACCTTCTTCTACAACGGCGGGCCTGGCTCGGCCTCGGTCTGGCTGCAGCTGGGCAGCTTCGGCCCCAGGCGCCTGGTGACCGGCGTGCCCGAGACGACGACGGCGCGGCCTTTCAGCATGGTCGACAACGCCGAACACCTGCTGGGCCAGAGCGACCTCGTCTTCATCAACGCGGTGGGCACCGGCTATTCCCAGGCGATTGCCCCCTTCACCAACCGCAGCTTCTGGGGCGTGGACAGCGACGCAACCCTGTTCCGCGACTTCATCCAGCGCTACCTCGCCGTCAACGGCCGCGCCGCCTCACCCAAATACCTGTTCGGCGAAAGCTATGGCGGCCCGCGCACCGCCGTGCTCGCTCGGCGCTTGCAGGAGGCCGGCGTCATGCTGGACGGCGTGGTGCTGCAGTCTCCGGCGATGGACTACAACAGCAATTGCGCCATCACCAATGGCCGGGGCTGCGGCGGCTTTCTGCCCACCTTTGCCGCCGTCGGCGCCTTCCACCGCCTGACCCAGCCCGTGACCAGCGACCTCGGGGCCTGGGCCGTCACCTCGCGCAACTACGCCGACCAGGTCTACGCGCCCGCGCTGCTGGCCTTTGTCACCGGCGGCCAGCAGGCGCCCGCGCTGTGGCAGCCGCTGGCCGACCTGACAGGCCTGCCCGTGTCGCGCTGGCAAGTCACGCTCAACGTGGGCGCCGATGACTACCGCCAGTGGCTGATCAGCGGCCAACTGCTGGGCCGCTACGACGGCCGCATGAAGGCGGCCACCGGCAGCCAGCTTGCGTCCGAGGGTGACCCGTCCAGCACCTGGATAGGCGAGAGCTTTGCGCAGGGCATCGCCACCCACCTGCGCGACCAGCTTGGCTACCGCAACTCGTCGACCTACGTCGTGCTCAGCAATGCCATCAGCAGCTGGGACTTCAGCCACGCCGGCCGCGCGCTGCCCGACACGCTGCCCGACCTGGCCGTCGCGCTGGCGCAAAACGCGCGCCTGCGGGTGCTGGCCGTAAGCGGCTATCACGACCTGGCCACGCCCTTCCACCTGACCGAGACCGACCTGGCCCGCGTGGACGCGAGCCGCGTGAAGATCCGCAACTACGTGGGCGGCCACATGAGTTACCTGGACGACGCGACCCGCATCTCGCAGCTAGCCGACATGAAGGCCTTCTACGCCAACACGCTGGCACTGCGCGCCGCCGCCGACCTCGGGCCCGAGCGCCGCGCGCTGGCGGCAAGAACGGTCATCGCCGTGGACCGCGCCGGCACGCCGCAGACGCCGGGCAGCGTTACGCGGACGGCCGAGAGCGCCTTCCAGGCGCCGCTGCGCGACCCATGGGTGCCGCCGACAATGCGGGCGCAATGACGCAACCCTCACCGCTGCTGACGCCCCGCATGGCTGGCGTGCTCGAACGCATACGCCGCGCCAACCGCCCGCCCTTCCACAGCCTGACGCCGCGCGAGGCCCGCCTGGCCTACCGCATGGGCGCCGAGATCCTGGACCTGCCGCGCGCGCCGCTGCCCCGTGTCGAAGACCTGCAAGCCGCTGGCCGCCCCGCACGCCTGTACGCGCCCAGCGCCGACAAGCTGCCCGTGATGCTCTACCTGCACGGCGGCGGCTTCACCATCGGCGACCTCGAAACCCACGACAGCCTGTGCCGCCAGCTCGCCTTGCGCAGTGGCTGCGCGGTCCTCGCGCTGGACTACCGGCTGGCGCCCGAGCACCGCTTCCCCGCCGCCGTCGACGACGCCTGGGCCGCGCTGGCCTGGCTGCACGAGCAGGCCGCCTCGCTGGGCCTGGACGGCTCGCGCCTGGCCGTCGGTGGTGACAGCGCGGGCGGTACGCTGGCCGCCGGCGCCGCCTTCTTCGCCCGCGACCGTGGCCTGCCGCTGGCGCTGCAACTGCTGATCACGCCCGGCACCGGCAGCGATATGAGCTACGACTCCCACCGCCGCTTTGCCGAAGGCTTTTTGCTCGACGCCAAGAGCATCGAGTGGTTCTTCCGCCAGTACATAGCCGCCGAGCAGCGCAGCGACTGGCGCTTTGCGCCGCTGCACGCCGACGACCACAGCGGCCTGGCGCCCGCCGCCGTGCTGCTGGCCGAAGCCGACCCGCTGGTGGACGAGGGCCTGGCCTACGCCGACGTGTTGCGTGCGGCCGGTGTGCCCGTGCAACTGGAGCTGGCGCGCGGTGTCACCCACGACTTCATCAAGATGGGCCGCAGCCTGCCCGAGGCCACCGCCGCCATCGACTTCTGCGCCGCCGCTCTCAGGGAGCATCTCCAGCCATGAAACGCAGCGAATTCCGCCACCTCGAACCCCTGCGCGTGCGCTGGGCCGAGATCGACGCCCAGGGCATCGTCTTCAATGGCCATTACCTGACCTACCTCGACACGGCCATGAGCGGCTACTGGCGGGCCCTGGCGCTGCCCTATGCCGAGACGATGAAGCAGCTGGGCGGCGACCTCTTCGTGCGCCGCGCCGCGCTGGACTACCTCGGCTCGGCCCGCTACGACGACCGCCTGGACATCGGCGTGCGCTGCCGCGAGTTCGGCAACAGCTCGATGAAGGTCGATGGCGGCTTCTTCCTTGGCGAGCAGTTGTTGGTGCAGGCCGACATGGTCTACGTCTTCGCCGACCCCGTCACGCAGACGCCGCTGCGCGTGCCCGACACGCTGCGCGATGTCATCCATGGCTTCGAGACCGGCCAGCCGGTGGTCGACGTGGCGGTGGGCGACTGGCGCGACCTCGGCGAGGCTGCCGGCACCATCCGCCACCAGGTCTTCGTCGAGGAACAGGGCATCCCGGCCGACATGGAATGGGACGCCGCCGATGCCAGCTGCCTGCACGCGCTGGCCCGCAACCGCTTCGGCATGCCGCTGGCGACGGGCCGCATGCTGGAGCATGTCCCGGGTGTCGCCAAGATCGGCCGCATGGCCGTGCTACGCCCCATGCGCGGTACCCAGATAGGCCGCCAGGTGCTGGACGCATTGATGGCCGAGGCCAAGAAGCAGGGCTACCGGGAGGTGCTGCTGCATGCGCAGCTGTCGGCCGAGAACTTCTATCTGCGCGCGGGGTTCCAGCGCCGGGGCCAGCCGTTTGAGGAGGCGGGCATCGGGCACGTGGAGATGGTGCGGGCTCTGTAAGGACATCTCGCCCACCGCGCAGGACAATGCTTGCTATCCGTTGACCCGCCCCGCCGGAGACCGCCATGCCCGATCCCGTTGCCGAGCAAGGCCGCAAGCCTTCCCCCGAAGATCGGGTTCGTCTGCTCGACCTGTTGGTGGAGTCACTGCAACCCACGCCCGTGCTACTCAGCGACGAGGCCTGGGTTCATGAAATCGAGCGTCGTGTTGCAGCGCATGAGCGAGGTGAAGGCACTCTGCACGCGTTGGACGACGTGATGGCCGAAGCCCGACGGCTGGCCCCTTGAAACCGCTTTGCCTGCGCGACTCATGACCAAGAAGCAACCCAAAAAGAACGATCGACCTGGCGTCGATAGGCTGGGGCGTTCGCCCTTGCACTATGCGGCCGGCGAAAGCCGAGAGCAGGAGGTCGTGCAGTTGCTAACTGCCGGGAGCGACGCGAATGCCAAGGACGACAACGGATGGACTCCGTTGCACTTCGCTGCGCAATCCGGAGCGCTGGGCATCGCCAAACTGCTGCTCGCTCGGGGTGCGGCCGTTGATGCCATCGACTCGAACGGCAACACGCCGCTGATGAAAGCCGTGTTCTCCTACCAGGAAGATGGTTCTCTCATCGAGACGCTTCGCGCCAGTGGCGCTGATGCTGCATTGGTGAACCACCATGGCGTCTCACCAGTCGCGCTCGCCCGGGACATTGGCAACTCCGATGTGGAGAAGTTCTTTTCAGACGTGCCCTGATGCCAAGGCGGCGTCAGCCAAGCATTTCGAACCGCTCCACCTTGCGCTCGCCCGCCAGCCACTGGGCCATCGCTGCCGCCACCTGCGGCTCGCGGTGGCCCCAGCCTTCGGGGTAGATCTCCATCCACGTCCACTGTCCGTCGTCATTCGGCTCTGGGCGTTGCAGCAGCTCGATGGGGGCCTCGACGCGCGCCTTGCGGAAGGCGATGAGGGCCGCGTCGACGTTGTCGGCGGCGACGCGGTAGTAGACGTAGAGCTGCATCAGTCTTGAGGCGGAATCTCGTAGGGCAGGGCGCGTGGTTGCAAGGTCGCACCCGACGCGCTGCCCAGGTGCAGGCTGCCGCCCTCCAGTGTCGCGAGCTTGATCTCCGCGGCGATCAGCGAGTGACCATCGCGTGAGCCAGCGCTGGCGACGACACCGGCCGGCTGCGTGGGGTCGGCGCTGTGGAAGATCTCCTGGCCGACCGTCGCTGCCCCTTCGGTCTCGAACACCTGCAGCCGCCGTTTCAGCGTGCCGCGGTACTGGCTGCGCGCGACGATCTCCTGGCCGGGGTAGCAGCCCTTCTTGAAGCTCACGCCGCCCAGCACCTCGAAATTGATCATCTGCGGCACAAAGGCCTCGACGGTGGCGCCCCGCACCCAGGCCACGCCGGCCTCGGCTTCCGCCCAGGCCCAGTCGTCGGGCGTGATGACCTCGCCAACCGGGGTGGGCGCATCGGCCGGTTGCACGCGCAGTGCGCGACCGGCGCCAGGGAGGGCGATCTGCACGGCATCGCCATCGCGGCGCAAGGTCCAGGCCTCGGCAGGCTCCGCGCCCAGCCGGCCATAGACGGCGAACTCCGCGCTCGCATCGCTCAACTTGCACTTGGCGCGCATCACGAACATCGACAAGCGCTTCAGTGTCGCCGCCAGCGTCTCGGTCGGCAGCGCGAGCAGCACTTCTTCGTCGCCACCGCGCCAGCCCACCAGTGTTGCCA
>Ga0307515_10023038_pt1 | contig 10943 bp, 16 predicted proteins | sample 17_EM_MG_FD_194513 | JGI IMG/M metagenome (GOLD analysis project Ga0307515, IMG submission 194513) | Populus trichocarpa ectomycorrhiza microbial communities from riparian zone in the Pacific Northwest, United States - 17_EM | ecosystem: Host-associated > Plants > Roots > Unclassified | place...
AAGATGACGCCGATTTTTGTACGCCTGGGCGGTTCTGCCAGTCTTCACCGCCTTTACCGAGATGAACTGGGATGCCTCGCGGTGGCAGAAAAGGCGTACCAATTAATGTCCTCAAGTTAACCTTGGACATTGGGAGGAGGCAATATTCAAATGTTTCAAGAGCCCGGGGTCAATCAGAGGGAGGAGACTTTGAATGTGCCATAAATCGATGGAATATTGGAAGGGAAAGACACCTAGAGTAATCCAACTTGACTGGGGACATTGAAAATTTAGTGTCGCTTTTTGTCCACCACGAGGATATCCTTTTGAGAAGCAAGAAATGGACCTTTCGTTTATATATCTAATCATATCTCAGATCATTTCCATCTGTCTTAATTCTGTGCTATACACTGTAGCCACATCATCAATACCTTTAATAATGCTCAACCCTAGGTAACGGGGGGATAGCATTGCTCGATCAGAGTGTTTCGGGAGCGGATATTAATAGTCGGGCTTGACGTCGCGCTAAAGGGGCCTCTCCCTTTAGTCGGGGAAAGCGTTTTTCACCTTCTAGAAATATATATTAGAAAGTAGTTATAAGAAATCTAATTAATATATTTTATTCGCGATCTCATAGTTCCTTATTATATACTTAAGAGCTAGAGTTTTCAGTACGTAGATAAAAACCTATAATTACTAGAAAAGTCGAGGGTGCGACACTCGCGAGAAAATCATGTGTTACCTTAATTTTTGATGTTCTTCGCGAAAAAAAATGGCGCGGGCCATCTCGCTTTCGCGGGCCAACTCGTCAAGTCCGACTATTATTATCTTAGGAGAAAGACATGAAACAGTTCGAAATAGGAGAGTGTTTCTCCTCCAACACCTACAATCCGGCTTCCCAAACTCCTCCGTCCCCCGTCCCATCCGTCTCGGACACCATTCATTGCACTGCTTGAACCACCAATGTTTCGGACATTCATATCCTCGATCCAGACATACCAACATCGGCATCGAATCGCTCTTCTCGTCCTGGCCAGCCCCCTAGATAGTAGTCTTGATATCTTCTTCCATGGCCAGAGGCTTGGAAATCAACGGACGTTCCGGAGACTTTGCGCAGCCTGACACGAGAAGCACTTCCAGCTCCGAAAATTTGGAAAGCAGGCAAATCCACGGCTCTTCGAGTTGGTGCTCGAGGTTGTCTTTGTGGATGGTGAGTGATTTCACGGCTTTCAAGGCGGCCTTTAGCTCGCCATGAGTGAAGTTCCTAAGCAGTCCGTAGGCGGTCTCCCACTCGAAAGAGACGCTGTCGAGGGTGAAGTTAACGTAGACGACGCTTCGCGAAGTAGATATTGTCGCAAAAGAAGGCCGGTACGTTTTCAAGCCTTCTTCTCTTGATTCATGTGATACTTGCAGGATGGTTGGGTTGTTTTGTGTGCTACATTGAGAAAAGCTGTCGCGACCAGTGGATGCGCACGATTCGGGGTTCAATGGTTGATTGCCATATTTTGAGACGAAGTTCCTGGGGAAGTCTAGGGAATGATGTGAATGTATTGAGAGTGCTCATGACGTTTGTGGAATTTCAAGTAGTGTTCAAGAGAATAAGATATCGAGTGATGATGTTCTTGTGGTTGCGACTCAAACCTCAAACACACAGCCGCGTTCCTGCAGCTTGAAAGTAAAGGATATTATTAGTCCTGACCGAACCATCAAAATACGATGTTGGCCACATAGTTCTGAATAACTTGAATTCTGTTCTCGTTTCTCTCATTGCTTGAGAAACTCGACCCTCATCTGACATCTTGAATTTACTTGAAATGTTTGTTCAGGTGTGGCATGATGCATACATCTTTACTACAGACATATGAGATCATTCCAGAGACATTCTATGCGACAAATGAAATTCTATTTTCTTCCAGTATAAGTTTTCAGCACACCAAATTTAGACATCCTCATCTCAGGTCTGGCCCTCAACTTTTGGCCTAGCTTTCGGTCACAAACACATCACCCGCCCCCTTCTCCTTCTCAGTCTTCGCCCGCTTCGCAGCCTCCGCAGCCTCCACATCCTCCATCTTTCTTCGTCTTCAAATTAATCCATCCCATCCCCCAACTAGCAAAGAAACTCCCGATCGAAGCACCCACACCAAGAAACTGCCATCACGATCAGTCAACTTCCTTTCGTCCGATAGAATCAGAAAATATCACTCACAAAAACCCTCGTCAACGCCAGATTATAAGCCTGCACTACCCTCTCTACACTCTCCTCACTCACCACACTCCTAAAATTAGTGGCACCGACTTTTAATAATAAAGCAGCATTGACATCCGGCGCATATCTCGCCAATGCCGGTCCAAGCTGGTTCGAAAAAACAGTTTGTCCGAAAGAGATAAACAGTGCTCCTGACAGGACTTGACTGAACATGAGGAACGCTGTGCCGACGGGGACTTTAGGGGGAGGCAGTGAAGCTTGGACGGCAGTCAAAGGCTGTTGCAATACCATGCCGCGGCCGAGACCGCCGATCACTTGGTACATGATCCAGGTTACGTTGCTGGAGGTCGGGGTAAGGGTTGTGAGGAGAGCGCAGGAGAGGGTTATTGCTATCATGCCGAGGGTGGCGAATGGGGTGTAGTAGCCTAGTCTTGATGCTGTGGTGGCATTAGCTAGTTTATTGGTGTGGTGAGGGAGGGGAGAGGAAAGGGAGACTACTTAGGATGCCAGTGAGAACTGAGCTGATCATTTGAGTGCCGACTGAGGGTATGTAAAAGACGCCGCTGGTGATTGGAGAGACATTCTTCACTACTTGGAACCAGACAGGCAGGTAGTAGCTCACGACGAGGAGGGGGCCTTGGGCCAGCATCATAGTTAGTGCTGAGCAGACGGTGATGCGATGGGTGAAGAGTTCGAGGGGGATCATTGCCTGATGTTTCGCCATTAGCGGCCCTTCTCATCTCCTGAAACTCTTGGGCCCTTGGAGGTAATGCTCCTAATGTTGAAGAGAAATTAGGAAAAGAATTGGGACTTACACCCTCACCCTGCCTCCTCTCCCAAAGCAAGAAGATAATCCATGCAACACCAGCACCACAAAACAACCCAATAACAACCGACGAATTCCACCGATACGTAACACCACCCCATTCCAGCGCCAACAACAGCATAATGATTGTCGGCGTAAACAAAATGAAGCCAGGAATATCAAGTCTCTTTCCCTTCTGTTCTCTCGTTGCCAGATGCGAATCCGACTGCTTCGAATCCGGTATATGCATGAAAGCGAGAATTCCTCCTGTTATACCGCCAACGGGGAGATTCATGTAAAAACACCATCTCCAGGAAGCTCTTTCTGTGAGGAGACCGCCAAAGATGGGTCCGCATACTAGACCGAGTGATGAAGAGCCCATCATTATGCCGAGATACTCTAATGCAAGCGATCAGAATTTTACTCTTGAAGTGCGCTACGATGAAGTGAATGGCCTTACTTGGGCGTCTATCAAGCGGAACAGACGCTGCCAGTATCGTCAGAATACCAAGAAAGAGGCCAGAGCCCCCAGTTCCAGCAAGAGCTCGCCCAACGATGAACAAATCCGACGAGTTCGCGAGGGCGCAGATCAGGGAGCCGATTTCGAATAATGCGAGGGCGACGAGGAAGACATTCTGTGATTATTTTTCAGCTTTGCTGAATGGGTATGGGGAAGGGAGGTGGACTTTGGAGCTGTAGTATTGATATATCTTCCCGTAGAGAGGTTGTAAGGAGGCTCTGGGAGATGTTAGAAGATCAGAAGATTAAAAGAGAGGGAGAGGGGCTTGTACAGTGAAAGCATGTATGCCGATCCATACCAACCGATGTCTTTGATTGAATTGAATGTGTTGGTAATTCGTGGGATGGCCTGGAAGTTTGTTAGTGAGGCGTGCGCCGGGCTGAAGGTTCAATGTCCCACGTACTGTCGATACAATGGTCTGGTCAAGCATGATAACAAAGCCGACCAAGGCCAAACCGAATAGAACGATATGCAGCTTCAAACCGGTGATATAATCTGCTTTGTCTGGTCCTTTCTCGGTCTCGTTGGTTGCCCTAGGCATTGGAGGGGCTGGAAGCTCTGAGCTCGAAGCCATAACTGCAATGGGTTGACTTGGAACTTTTTCTTTCAGCGACAACGAATTTGGACTTTCGGATGAAGCGTATGAGTCTGCCATGGTAATTGAAACAAACGTTTGTCGATGTTCAATAAGATTGACATTCCGGCGAAGCAAGTCTAGATATAGCCGAGCTCTGTTGATCGAGATCCAAATTATCCTTTCTCTCCTTATGAAACCCCGTGTCCGAAGCTTGATCCCTATGTAAATCCAGGGTCCTCATTCGCAGAAAATTTGTACATGCATCGGAGAACAAATCAGTCAGGACCTCCCTGTGCAGCAGGTACTGTCATTGGTAGGCATGTTGTCAGAACAAGGGGCATGATCGGTGACCGGGCTTTCGACATGCCTTTCACCCCGATCCAATAACCCCTGTCTGCACGCTGATATTCCGGTGTCCTGCGCATCGTTGCCTAAAGAAATTCGAGAGCCTCAATTGCTTCTTTGGAGGGCTTGTGAGCCACGGCTGAGGAAAGCCAAAATCGAGCACTGAGATTTCTCAATTTGTCTAACGCCAGTTCTGGCATCTCCATTCGCACATTGATAAAGAAGTGAGAAGTCTGTTTGCGCATCTCCAGTCCGAACTAAGCTTCGTTACACCAGATGTCCCATAATAGAAGTCCTTCTATCTTCCTAAACTAAGGCCAGTAATTGCTGCTGCCCATGACAAACTCCACCCAGTCTGCATCATCTAACATCATCTGGTCAACACTCAGAGTATCTCCCATTCCCATTACGTTCGTCTCAGCCTGTGGAGCAGGCGGATCTTGTACGGTCTCTACCGAGATCTTCGTCTCATACCATGCTTTGACCCTCATCATAGCTCGACCGCATCCTGTCGGGAACGATTCGCTACAGACACGATTTTGGATTTGGTCGATTGCATTCCCAGCCTGAATGAATTTCGAAGCGATTTGATCCAAGTAGTACCCTGCATTTACTGTCTGCCGAACATGTGCAAGGTCCCAACCGGGCTCTTCGACAAGAGATAATTTGAGAAGGGTGGAACAAGAGTGTCCGATGTGAGCAAGATCCATGAGTGAGAACCCGAAATATGCGGAGACTGGCGTTTCGATGAAACTATTAAGAAGAGTTTGGCATGACATAAGGCATGCGTAGAACATGTCAAGACGCTGAGATGGCCCAGTCTCAGGAAAGAGTGGTTTCTGGAGGCTGATGCCATAAAGAAAGACGTTTGAGTCGTGTAAGTTCATTTGAACAAGTGCTATTAGGGGATCATCAGTAGCATTTGTATTATAATAGGGAAGGTAGCCTACGGTGCTGTTGAACGTCAGGTTTCAGCGAATCCCAGTGTTTCTGCAGCTCTGATCGAGCTGCCTTGACATGCATCCATACGGGTGCCTTGATATCATCCCCAGCAGTTTTGATTGGGAGGCTTTTGTATGCCGAGTCAACAATACAATTCATCCTTACGAGAGAGACGAGCACTAGATCTGAATCTTGTTCGGCAGCTTCTTCAAGGACTTGGCACGCATACTCGATGTAAGGAGAGTATTGCAAACCCTCGTACTTCTTAGCGCACAATATGGAACTGTCTTGAATTAAAGCCTGTTGGGAGTGGAACAGGAGATGATATTACTTACAGCGAACCAAACAAGTAGCACGAAAGTAGAGCTCTTCGTTCATCGGAGGGACGATTCATCTCTTGTTGTCGATCTACAGAGATCTTCACAAAATCTGCTAGTACCTCACCCGGACCGGTGTCTGACCGAACTGGTCGATGCAGACCGAGGTCAAACAGTAATGCAAGAGAGAGCTGGAACATAGCCGTCGACTGGCTTACAGGTGTGATGGATGCGAAGTAGTAAGCCCTGCTCAAGGTCAGTTGACTTGTCTTCACCCCGCCAGAGGAACTCGCCAAGCTTGACCACTAACCACAAGTTGCAGATGCATAAGCTCTGGAGCATGTCCAGGCTTTTCTCTCCACGTAGAAGCATTGCAGATGCTATGTCTGATACGATTTGTTTTCCTAGCTCCTGTTGGTGGAGTCGTTCTTCTTGAGCTGCCACCATGAGAACTGTTCTGTAGAGCCATGGCTTTGAGCTGCGTAAATCCTCGGCAGAGACGCCGTCTGGGATATGGAAGAAGGGGAAACGCGGAGCGAATTGCTCTCGATAGACGTTTAGAAGACGTCTCGGGTCATGGGCAAGGATTGCATTACGAGAATCTGAGTGGTTATCGTGAAGAAGATGCGAGATTGAGACAGATGACTGTGGAGGAGCTGCCACCGCAGACAGCTGCTGCTCTAATCTAACGGCCTCGAGCTGCCATGCCGACCTGCAACTCTGACTTACACCCGCCCAGGAAAGGTCGTTTCGTTTTGCGGTTGCTTCATCCAGTTGCTGATTTGGAGCACTCGGAGAGGCCTCGCTCCGAGGCTGGCTGACCGGAGGGGTGAGCTGATCTGAAGTGGAAGTGATTCCTTGTGCGGCTGAAATCAAGTTGACAAGACTTTCGATTTTCTCCTCTAATGCAGCATTGCTGCAAGATTGTTTAGTCATACTTGGAACCAAAAGGGGACTGTTACAACGCACGTGGTTGCATTGGGTGAGCGCCGTTTCCTTTTCACCCGGGGCGGGAAGATACACTCCTTCTTCAGACGAAAACACCTGCATTCAAATCAACTACACATATTCATATATATTCTGAATGTACGAATACACAAACCTAGCACATCGAGGATCAGTCTTGTCATCGTGAGGAGCACATTTAGCCTTAGCCCTGGAGCAGTTTTGGCACGCCCTGGTGCTAGTTGGCGTGTCTGCCGGAGGGGGTGTTGAGGTCCGGAGCATCCTTCGCAACAGTTAAACCAAGGGCATACTAGCGATTCGGAAAGACAGTCACACCCGGGTTTTTGGAAACGCCGTTGAATTGTGAAGTTGAGGCGATGCTTAAGTGCTGCGAGCAGGAGTCGGGTTTTCGCGAAATCCCGCTCCGTTTGGTGGATCAGCAATATCCGACGTGAGCTTAGCCCCTTTCGGAATGCGAAGAACTCAATTATAGGCAGAGAGATTGGGACCAATAGTGGAAGGTAATTGGTACAGATTTCGTCATTTGAGTACGGAAAGTTCAAAAACGTGTCATGATTCTGGATCACGTGCGGTGTTCTGGTGGACGTGCCTGCTGGAGCCCTCCGGTGTCTAGAGCTCGGGGCCGTTTTTTTGCCCCACAATGCGCGCTAAAATTAAGCGAAAAAGAAAAAAAAATGGCAGGTGGGTCTCAACCGGTTGAGAGCTAGTTAAGAACTAGTTATACTCCTTAGCTTCTTACTTAAATTTAACTATAAACCGGTTCTCGACCGGTTAAGAACCGGTTCTTAAATAGTTAAAATCTGGTTACTACTCTTTCTCTCAATTATATAAGACTTATTTATTTTTCTAGCTTTAAATTAAAGTATATTACTCTTTATTAACTATTAACTAGTTTTAGACTAATTATTAACTAATCTACCTTTTATTAATATCCTATCTTAAAAGTAAGATTAATTTTATATAGTAATAAAGGGAAAAGGTAAAGCTCTTAACCGGTTACTAACCGGCTATTCTACTAGCTATTTACCGGTTGCCAACTGGGCTACTGGCTATTAACCGGTTGCTAACTGGGCTACCGGCTGTCAACCTGTTGGGACCCACCTGCTATTTTTTTTATTTTCGCTTAATTTTAGCGCGCATTGTGGGGCAAAAAAACGGCCTCGAGCTCTTTGATCCCATAGAACCATGATATTGCAGCCACTTGGCTGAAGCACGTGCTTAGCAATACACCTATCGCAACCTATTTTTCTTTGCCGTTAAAAACTAAGCATTCTTGTCTGGAACTTGCCGAACGAATAGTCAGTGTCAAAACAATATATACTCCAGCCTCATTACCTAAAGCGTAAATGTGCGGAACAATTTTTCATTGGTGGCGCTACGCGACCCCCCCTAGCTGACGTAAACAAAACCCAGTTTTCGACAAGTCAAAATCTAGCTTTTAATCGAGTGCGGTTAGTAAATTTCTACTTAGGCCATATATACTTTGACGATCGCGGTTGATGACACCGATTATCGCAAGTGGGATGGAGAGGAACACTGGAGCAGTGACTAGCAGATCGATTGGGATGCCCGTTGCAGGTGTTCGAGATGGGAGTACAGGGATGGGATCCAGAGGCTCTCGCTCGACTTGGAAAAGCATTACCGAGGGTACAAGGCACTGGAGTTGAAGTTTGCAAGGATCAACCACACATGAAGAGGGCTGAAAGATTATTGGATGGGGGCTGGTATGGATATGATAAAATCCAAGCCTGCTATGAGGTTGAGCAGAACGAAAAGGACGTGGTGGCCCAGTGGAGGATGGCTCTTTCCGAGTCCTGCAGGCGATGTTGTCTAGGTTCCGGGTGAGCAATTGATTTGCTACTAGAAAGGGACAATGCTTGGTATGAGTACAGCGTTAGGAGGTATTTAAAATATATACAAGAAAGATTTGCCCGTTCCCGGCCGTCATTTACTGTGAAATTTCCCATCTTCCCTTTTTCTCCCCGCTCTCTGAAATGGTTTACACCGAGTGCAACAAGTCTTCAGCCAAGCAGCGCGCTGCTGGGTGCCAGGCCAGGGTAGAACGATGTCGGAATCGCTGGGATTGGAATGCTGGTCGTGAGCCCAAAGCCGGCCGTAAGATCAGCCGCCATCTTCGTAATGGTATAAGACCTGTAACATCCCATGAGCTCCACTTCCAAAAATCCGGGTCTTAAAAAACTTACGCAACAGAGGTAACAGTACGAGTAGTAATCGCATATGCAGTATGACTAGTACCAGTGCTCAAGCAAGGTCCACTCCCATAAGCGTTTTCGCACTTGTAAAGCACCTTACTGCCGGCCTCAGTCCAGATGTCGAAATTCTCGATCGTGATATCGTAGCATGGTGCTCCAGATGGACACAGCAATTGTAGAGGAGCTCGTGTTGCACCGTTTGAACAGGTTCCGTGCCAGTTATCAAATGTGATGTCGTAGAATAGAACGCCATTTCCTGCTGCGGTGGTCTCTGAGCTCCAGTAGCCGTCAATGTCGAGGGTGTATGCGTTGGAGTGCCCAATGAAGTTGTTGAATGAGCATGAGTAAACTGAGCCACTTCCACCATTGGACTTTATCAGGAGCATTTGATTGGACTCCTGGGTATAGACGTGGTTATATTGGATATGGTGAATATCAGTGTCGGCACCAAGTGAGCCAATAGCACAGCCACCAGACCAATTGCAATAGATACTCTCGACGAGGATATAACTCGCAGGACTTTTGACGGTGACACATTCATCCTTGTTTGTGACTTCAATGTCATGGATCCAGATATTGGTTCCCCACACATCGATCCCATCTAATCCCCCCTCATTGCCTCCTCGAATAATCATGTTGTAGACTTCGCCGTTGCTGCATGTATCCATTGTGAAATGGAAAGCACCTGCATCGACCAGAGCGATGTCGTGCACGGAGAAATTGACAACTTCGTACAGTCGGAGAATACGTGGGCCGTAGGTTCCGGCAGCATGGAAAACATAGCCGTAGCCTTGGACGGCTCCTTTTGAGGTGCTGCTATAGAATTCAAAATCGGTGGTGTGTTCGATGAATATCATATTTCCCCCGGCAGTGCTGCGCGATTGTCAGTCTACGCCTTTCTCGTAAGTTGATCGACACTAACCCAGTACGGTAGATGATCCCATCCAAGTTTATGGAAACTGCTGTTCCGCCAGTGAGAGTTACCCAGGTTGCGAATCCGTAGTCCCCAGCAGGGATATAAACTGCATCATGTTAGAATATAAGATAAAAATATAAGTAAATAGGTGAGTTACCCTCTCCTCCAGACTTGCAGGCAGCCCATGCAGAAGCAATTGCTGGAGCGTTGTCCGTAGTCTTAGAGGCTACACCCCCATAGTTGAGGATGTTGCAGACTTTCTTCGCTGCTTTGGAGGCGGTGGTCGTGGATGGACCCACGTCACCAGAGAGTTGAGCAGAGACAAAAGACGAGAAGAGAATTGCTCCAAGAGCAGAAAGAATATTGAACTTCATTTTCAAAAGAGTAGGTACGGGTGCAAAGAGAAAGAATTGAACGGGTCGTCACGAGAAACTTGATGAAGACATTTTGATACATTACCGTTTCTTACCAGACTTTAACAAGAACAACATTTGGAATGGAAGCAGTCAGTTCAAGAATTCTTGCACTAGAATCATATGTCGGAATTGAGGGATAGGTAGTGGAATTTCCACGAATACAAAGTGGTTCTCCCACAATGCAAAAGTATGGGCCGAGGTAGGGCAGGGATTGTGACTGACGAAGCGCACAGGTGGAGGGCTTAGAAAGTGGGGATTTGGATGAAGTAGTTAGCTCGGTTCATGCCCGAAAAGACGTAGAAATTATATCATTCCAATTAATCCGTGGATCTTCAGATCAATCCTCTCGTGGCCAGTCAAGCGTGTTTGGAAATACACCTTGCTGTCAAGTCTCCGCCAGTTCGGCGGCTTTGAAATTGTCCAGATTTCCAGATATTCGTGGGGTAAAGGGAATGCGGGGAAGTTCGTGCATAAAGGTGCTGGTGGTACCTGGGGAAGTGACCCCCCCTTCGCCAGGCAATGTTCCGAGCATTGCTACTTCATCGCTGTGTCTCTGGGGGTATGCTATCTTAACGTTCCTAGCTCCGCCCGACCTTTATTCTCTCTTTCGTGGGAAAATTTGACGCGAACTTGAACACTTCTCTCGTTCGTGATTAACGGATACGTATTGAAGCAAGCGTTTTCCTTCGACACTGCCTCCTTTCGCATCCGCAACTTTGGAATTTTTGGCCGATTAACTCA
>Ga0307515_10023039_pt1 | contig 10943 bp, 12 predicted proteins | sample 17_EM_MG_FD_194513 | JGI IMG/M metagenome (GOLD analysis project Ga0307515, IMG submission 194513) | Populus trichocarpa ectomycorrhiza microbial communities from riparian zone in the Pacific Northwest, United States - 17_EM | ecosystem: Host-associated > Plants > Roots > Unclassified | place...
TTTGGGAAGATCGGAGCTTTAATATGTGGCGAGAATACGAATCCTCTTGCGAGATATGCACTAATGGCTCAGGGAGAGCAAGTACATATATCTACTTGGCCCGCCATTTGGCCAACTGTTGTCCCAAGCAACAACCACGGAAGCAGGCCGCACTACGACAATGTAGCTGCGAACAAAACGCGAGCAGCAGCGCATTGCTTCGAGAACAAATGTTTCGGGATTTTGTGTGCAGGCCATCTCGATGAGGCCACCCTCGAAGTCGTGTCTTCTCTGGCACAGAAGTCGGGGTACATGCACCATGGCCTCACATATGCACCCCACGCAGTCACATGTTTCCTGGATCCCACGGGTGCTGCGCTGCCTGGCCATATCATTGATCCAGAATCTGGGGAAAGGACGGAGAAAAAGGATCTGTGTACGGAAGAAGGCATTTTGTATGCGGAACTGGACCTGGAGAAGTGCGTGGAAGGGAAGCAATACCATGATATTGTGGGTGGGTATCAGAGGCTGGATGTTTTCAACCTGAAGATCGATAGGACGAGACGGAAACCGGCGACATTTACCAGGAAGTCGACGACTGAATTTTGAACAGGACGGATTCCGTTCGAAAGTTAATCATTTCAGGCTTTCTCGTGGCATTCTGCACACAGGTGTTCAGCCAAGCAACTTTCCTCATATCGCATGTTTCTGGTTTGGGCTTAGTGGCAGGATGAAGTACTAGTAAGATAACCCCGCTCCCAAGTGGCATCGCGTTTTCATCTATCCTTCCTCACTCAAGATGCACCTCCAACAAAGAAAAGATCTTGACCACCTCTGCAACTTTGCAGCAAGATCTCATGGCGAAGAGCGCAAAGCATGCTTGGGACTTGCTCCCAAAGGATTCTTCATCCGACATCCGCCTACCCCGCACCGCTTAACCTCCTTCATCACACCAGACGAACAACTCTTTCAGACAATCCACATGGGAGCTGCAATCATTGACACAAATCATTACTCAATCACGGTCGATGGTCTCGTCAGACGTCCGTTCACTCTCTCGTTAGCACAACTCAAGGAGTTCCCCTCCACCACGATCACAGCATTCCATGAATGCTATGGAAGCCCACTTAAACCGCCAACAGAGAATGTATGGCGAATCGGAAACGTGGAATGGACCGGAGTTCCCCTACGAATACTGCTAGATATTGCTCAACCGCATCCGGATGCTCGATTCGTCTGGTCCGACGGCCTGGACTTCGGGGAGTTTGCCGATGTCACAGCAGATCGATATCAGAAAGATCTTCCAATCACAAAAGCTCTGTCTCCAGAAGTCTTGGTGGCATATGTGATGAACGGAGAACCTCTCAGCCGGAACAGAGGAGGCCCAGTCAGATTGGTTGTACCAGGTTGGTTTGGTACCAACATGACGAAATGGCTTTGTCGACTTTCATTGCAAGGACATCGAGCCCAAGGCCCCTTCACGACAAGGTTCTACAACGAAGAAGATCCAAATGAGTCAGATGGGCGTGTGCGACCGGTATGGATGGTTGAACCCAATTCGATGATTGTCAGTCCAGCTTCTGGTGCTCAGTTGAAGAGTTCATTGGTCGAAGTGCGAGGTTGGGCATGGAGTGACGATGGAATTAAAACCGTCGAAATCAGAGTAGATGACAACCAGAAATGGGTTGAGGCTGATGTAGAAACTCGTCATGACTTCAGTTGGCAAAAGTTTAGCATGTCGGTTGCACTACCACCAGGCACCCATCAACTGTCTGCACGGGCAACTTCTTCCTCTGGAGTTGAACAGCCACTCTCAGGACAGCGAAACCACGTGCATACTTTGAGTTTCGAAGTTTTGGGTTAATCGACTCCGCCACGTCAGATATCTCCGCCCGGCCTCCGTGCTCCGGCCTTCGCGGCATACTTGAGGGACGTATTGGAGCCGCAGAACGGGCGGGCAAAGTCGGTCGCGCCAAGCCGAATCACGACTCATTTCTAGCTCACGGCGAACTTAGATCGACTTCGTGGTCCAGTGATCTTAAATTACCCTCCAGTCGGGCGTTGGGTACAACAATGCATACAATTAATTGATGTTGTGAATCTAAGGCTTTGGGCTCCATCCAGCTCAGAGCTGCCACGTTGAAGGCTGATGCAGTAGTAGGTACTTCCCCTCAACAGCGCGCATAAACACAAATTGAGGCGACAAGTGAGCTTTTAATATCCTCCCGAGAAGGTTCTCGTTTGGTGGTTGTGCTGGTCTCGCATGTGGGTGTCGTGCAATCAAAGGTCCCAATTGTTTTAGTGGCATGCAAGGCTGCTGCGCAGCTGTGCCAGCCCTGCAAGTCGACGAGGTCGAACGTGGGGTCAGACTTACTACATGATCTGTTCAATCGTGTCATTCATTATATCGGAGCTCTCCCCCGTCCGTAAGCGTTCTCGATTGTCGTTTTTGAAAATCTTCTTTAGTCAAGTTTCGATGGTCTTTCTCTAAGGCGCGAACCTATCATCACCTCCACCATGGCGGCCCCCGGCTGCAACTTCTCCGGCCACCAAGATATGTACGGACTGGGCATCCGTATTGGATTCTACTGTCTTTGGTTTGGTACAGTTCTCGCGTCTTGGATTGCACGAGGAGAATTTCGTCTCATGAAACTCACCTACTTCTTTTTCGTCGGTGCCATATTCCTCGCCGTCATCTTTCAAACCACGAAGAACACTCTTCTACCCGTAGAAACATATATTGTTCTACTCCTGGGTTTCGGGGGTTACTTGAATGTCGTACCGCTGTACCTCTGGAAGGGGTTCACTTGGTGTGAGCCGAGAATGGACCCCAGCAGATATCCGAGATCGAGCACAGGCAGAATCTTCCAGCTGATGAATTTCACGCTCATGGTTGGGTTTTCTGTATTTCAGTTGTGGTTCTGGATTCGCCGAGTCAATGCCGCTGCTTTCGATGGTTGTGTTGAGTTTGGCTTCTTCTTTGCGCAGATTCCGCTCAGCGGAAAGGGATTCGTGGTCGCGAACATTTTGTTCCACTTTTTTTTATTGTTCACCTGTATTGGGGTTGTGGGCTTTATTCTTGCGAAACAATATGGACTCTATGAGGGTAGGAGGCACAGGAGGATTGGGTAAGTGGCTCAAACCATTCTGCGGATTCAAAACTGACCCCAAGCAAGCAAACGTCAGAAATTCTCCCTCCAACGACTCCAAGCAATATCCGATACCATCGTCGCCAGCGTACTCGTAACAGCGATCGAACTCCTCATCCGCTGGAACGGTATAGAAGGTGTCAACTCGGTCTCCACTACCGGGCAGACAATACCAATGATAGTTGGTATTGGACTGGTAGCGAGAGTTCTATACATCGGCATATCGGGAGATGTAGACAATGACGATGATGATTGGAGTTCGAGTGGCTATGGAAGCTATTATTCCGGGTCGAAGACCTCGGGGCCCAGATCGGATGATGGTGGAGGGCCGGCCCCTGCTGCTTGGCCGGCTCCTGCTCCTCCACCTATGGCACCTGCTTATGGTGGAGGTTATCCAAGGCCGCCACCTGGTGGTGGTCCTCCTCCTCCTCCTCCTCCACCGCCACCTCCTGGTAAGCAACCTTTTTGCTGACTCTCTCACATACCCACGTATCTAAATGCTAGGAAATACTTTCGGCTGATTATCGCCTCCTCCGCTGCACCTGCTAACTAACTTGTTATTACAGGAAACTAGAGAAGCAGGTGAAACTCACCGAAATTAATGCTAACTTGACTTTACGACAATGTTTGAAATCATTTTGTTTCTTCAGTCGAAAATGCCTCGGCTGAGCCCGATCCTCTCTCCAATTGAAGCTATCAATATCAGATGGAATACCTGAAACAACCTCAGGTAGATCTGAAGTCTACCGCCTCGCAGTATTACACTGAATGTAGTCCATGAGCTAAAAGTTTTATTGGGGAAAAAATATAACGTTCTTCTTCTTTGTTCATTCGCTCCCGCCAAGCTGGCATTTCTCCGCAATTCGCCCTTCGTTTTTCTTGCGCGTCGTCGTCAGCTCAGCTTCTTCCAACAACTTCACCAATCTTGCTGCATAAACGCAAGTTCTCTTCTACCAGGTAAAGCACTTCAGCTTTCATACCGAGGTATCGGATCCGTACACCAAGCCTACAGGGGTTCCTGGCTACAGGTCCCAGGAAAAGTCCCCCTGTCAAGCGAACGACAACCCTACCCCCCGAAATTTAGATGAGGCAGTTTGGATATCCTTCATTAATTAATTTGAGATCCGGACAACGCACCCGACGGGTATGCAAAGGATGGGCTAGCACAGGCTCCGGAATCGTGGGGTCAACTGCGCTTTCTAACTTTTCTTCCTTTTCCTGATCTGTTCTCTTTCCTCATGGCAGTCGCGTGAGGGTTCTGCAGCTTTCACCAGGCCTCAAACCAGAGCCAGCAAGTCCATGGCCCCGAATCATGGCTCTTGGACTTCAAGATGAAGTTCTTCCCACTCCTCACACTCCTCACACCCGCGCTCTCAATCGCCCCGCCCCCAGATTTCGATCCCTCGCATGCCCTCCCCGCAGTCGCGCAACATCACCTCTATTCTCAATCCCTCTTCAATTCACAAGATGTACCCCGATTAGTGATGTACGTGCAAACATTCACGACAAAAGGCAATAAACCACTCTCCCTCCTCCCTTTGCTGGAACAGCATACCGAAGTCACACACATTATTCTTGCTTCGGTGCATTTACATGAGACTCCTGGCGAGATAAGATTGAATGATGACCCGTTTGATGCAAGGAAATTCGAGGAGGTGTGGAAGGAGGTTAAGGTTTTGCAGCATGCGGGAATAAAAGTGTCGATTCTACTTGGTGGGGCGGCAGCTGGGACCTACAAGAATCTGAACGGGACTAACGATGAGGTTCGCTCCCGACACTCATTTCCCCCAAGTCAGGCGAAACCAAAGACAGGCTAACGACAGTATGGCAGTTCTACGCATACTACCACCCCCTACTAAACCTCATCAAGTCGTACAACCTCGACGGCCTAGATATTGACATCGAAGAACCTGTCTCGCTTTCTGTGCCCCTGCGCCTCCTCAACGCCTTATACCGGGACCTCGGCCCCTCCTTCCTGCTAACCATGTCGCCCATCGCCTCCGCGCTCCTCACCCCCTCCACTTCCGCCTTCTCTTCCTCCTCCGATGACACAGAAATCAACCTCTCAGGCTTCTCTTACTTCACCCTCGACTCCCTAGCCACGGTCCCGGGCTCCGATACAAAATTGATAAAATGGTTCAACGCCATGTTCTACGGGCACTTCCCTAGGGGGCCCCCGCATTACGAAGATGTGATTGAGGCGGGCTGGGCGCCGGAGAGGGTTGTTATGGGGGTGCTGGATTGCGCGGATGACGGGCAGCCGAATGCGTTTTTGAGGATTGAGAGGTTGAGGGAGGTGCTCGGCATGTTGAAGGATAAGTACGCGGGGATGGGAGGGTTTGGTGGTATTGCGGGGTGGGAATACTTTGATGCGGGGGCGAGTGATGGGAATAGTGAGAATGGAGTGAGGGTCGAGAATTGGGAGTGGGTGAGACGGGTGGGTGAGGTGTTGTTTGGGGGTTCTTGAATAAAGAGTGAGTTATAGGCGGCCGTATCAAGTGTTTGATTATGAACCGGCTTTTGAATGTGTTTTGAAGGAGGCATAAATCTTGACTCCTCTTCCAGCGGCTCGCTTGAGCAAGTGGGGAGCCAAGCCCGCTGTTTCCACGTTAGGCCGGCCCGCGGCGCGTCAACACTTTCCGGAACGAGACTAGGTGCATAAGCATGACAATATGCAGCCTCAAGTACCATTGAAGCATGACTCAATTCGAGGAATAGATAACTCCAGTTACCACCGCTTTCCACGGCCAATTTCTTCCACTCCATTCGCAGCTCCAACTCTCGCCACAATGTCGGAACCAACACTCGCAATTTTCGCTCCATTCCTCCACACTAAGCGTCTTACCATGGTTCTATTGGACTTGGAAAGGGATGTTCAAGTACTAGCCGAAACAATGAATGTCTTCTTGAGCGGAAAGGATGGTTTCGAATGGACTGTTGGGCGCGCAAGACGCCTCATGACAAATTTGACTCTGAGCCCTACCAATTTCCTTGGGCTCAAAGCTCCGGGACCTGCAGTAAGCTTTTGTTAATACACATTTGCAAGTAAATCTGATACGATAAAGCAGTTCTACATGCTTCATTTGGACTCAGAAACTGGGCCAGTGGTTGGGTTTGTTGGATTAAATGAGAGAAGTCCAGACGTACCACCTGTATGTTACTAATATTTCCGCCTCAAGTCTTATCTCACCCAAATTGTAAGGATCACTCATCATAGAACAAGTTAACTCCCGCGCAACAGGACGTGGGTTTCGTGCTCAAACCCGAATACCAAAATCAAGGATACGGAACCGAAGCCGCCACAGCGTTTCTAGATTACTTCCTGCACGATTTTGGACTCAAGAACATCTGCGCAATGGTGTTGGGTGATAATGCGCGAAGCGTGAAATTAGTTCGTAAGCTGGGGTTTGAGAGAGGTGGCGATGCGGTGTTGGAGCCGTGGGGGGTGCTTGATGTTTATGTGTTACCGGGGATGAAGCATTTTAGTAAGGAGACTACGAAACTTAGTAGATGGGGTGTTGACAAGTAGAGTTTACTTATCGAGAAGAGGATTTCGAATGATTGTGGATGAGAGTGCTGGTGGAACTCGCATTCTCCCCCTTTCCGGTCTCGCTTAAGACCTCGTCTGAGAAGTCATGGACTTTACATTGAACCCGCACCTCGAGCCATCGAGTATACTGTAGGGCCGATTTTGGGCCCCTAGTAATATGTAAAGTATGCATTAGACGAAACTTTAATATTGCATATAAATACTTAATAAGAAGAGATCTGCATAAATAAACCTAACATCACGCCACATAATCATTCGACAGTTCTCCCTTATAAATTGCTTAAAACGCCTTATAAGTAAGGGAGACCAATATGCAAGAACTACTAATACGCAAATTCCACTAAAATTTGTATGAGTAGACCCTGGAAAGTTGCACTATTACTCGGCTTTAGATTTTTGCTCTTAAAATTTAGTAGGCTTAAGGGCCTAGGTTTAAATTGAAAGTATAATTAATTAGCCTATTTATTTTCTGACACACTGAATACAATGACCTTGCTTTGAAGGGTGGGTGAAAGCAAGATCATATTGGCTAAGATGATAGTATTTCTTGAACAAATACCGCTATCAAGAGAGAAATCTTTGATCCTTCTCTTTACCATCGCTCTTCAGCACAGGCTACTATTCTGCTGGCGGTTCGTTTCATACAGGACAGACAAACCACAATTAGCAACGAACGCTACAATGCTGCTTCTCAACTGCCTTGATGTGTTCGGCGTTGCAGCCGTTATAGTATAGTAGCTCGCTTTATACTTCACTTAGGATACTTACACTGTGGTAGGGCTTGCTTTTTTGCGCCTTTCGGATGGTATACAACGTCTTCTTCCACCCGCTCGCCCAATTTCCGGGTCCGCCGCTCTGGAAGGCAACTTGCCTACCCTATGTCTACTACATGGCGACGGGCAAACTTACTTTTCACCTGCTGCCGTTGCACGCGAAGTACGGCTCGGTAGTGCGCATTGCCCCAGACGAGCTCTCGTTTACCGCAGCCGAGGCCTGGACTGATATTTATGGCCATCGGGTTGGCATGAATGCAGGCGTGGACGAGCTGCCCAAGTCTGAGAGGTTTTACCGAACGAAGGGTACCCTACCCAATATCATCGGTGATGCGAGTCGCGAGAACCATACATTGATAAGGCGAGTGTTGAGCCATGGATTCAGCGAGCGTAGTCTACGCGAGCAGGAGCCCATCATTGTGGGGTATGCCGATCAGCTAGTGCGCCAACTGCGGAAGTACTGCGTTGATGGGGACCGTCCGGATGAGAAGAGACGAGGACCGGTGGACCTGACATCGTGGTATAATTGGGTTACAGTCGATATCATCAGTGATCTGACATTCGGGGAGGGGTCCGGCTGCCTGGAGCGTGCTGCGTACGATCCATGGGTAGTGGCCATCAATGGCACCATCGAGGATTTCGTACCGCTGCTGGTCCTCAGGTACCTGGGGCTCGAGGATCCGTTTAACTGGCTGGTGAGACGCTTCTTCAACAAGAAGCGCAAGGATCGTATGTCCACTTCCTCTTTTATCACCACTGTTGTGGCTCTAGTCTTCGGTCATTAGCCTAATTGATCTCAATCACTAAATCTTCATATTCTAGATACTAAGCAGGCTACGGAAAAGCTGCTCCGCCGCATTGATTTGGAAACGCAGAGGCCAGATTTCATCGATTGCATTTTACAAAAGAAGGACGCCTGGGTATGGTCACACCAACACCATTCTGCTTGGTCGTGCTGAAAAAAAACCATGGTTTAGAATCTCCAGTTCGAACAGCTCCTGGGTAACGCAAGTGCACTCTTGGTTGCCGGCTCGGAGACGACAGCTACCCTCCTTACGGCCATGACTTTCATTTTATTAAAGCACCCGGAGGCGTTGAACAAATTGACACAGGAAATACGTTCTTCGTTCACCTCAGATAACGAGATCACTTTGGCCTCAGTCGCAAACTTACCATATATGCTTGCCTGCCTGAATGAGACAATGCGATATTATCCGCCTGTTCCTATCGGCCCGCTCCGAACGGTTCCTAAAGGAGGTGTGAACATTGCGGGCCATTTCGTCCCAGAGGGAACCGATGTTGCTGTGTGGCATTGGCCTATGTTCCATGACCCCAAGCACTTCGAACGCCCGATGGAATATCGTCCAGAGCGATTTTTGAGAGACGGATCTGCCCCTATGTTCCATGACCCTAGGCAGTTCAAACGCGACACGGAACCTCCTTCGGAGCGAGTTTCCAAGGACCGATCTCAGGAGTTTGCTGGCGATAATCTCAAAATGGTCCAGCCCTTTAACATTGGCCCAAGAAACTGTTTGGGTCGCAAGTAAGTCGGCCTGCCCTCGCTCTGCTAAACAACCCGCTGACATACTTGGCAGCCTAGCGTATGCTGAAATGCGGCTCATTCTCGCGCGCATGATTTTTAACTTTGATATTAAACTTGCGGATCCGGATTTCAATTGGTTGGATCAAAAAGCGTACTTCTTATGGTCGAAGCTGCCTTTAGACGCATACTTGACACCAGTGACGAAGAATGAGCAGCAGCAATGAGTCAGACGATAAACGAGCCAGGGTTGGACTTTTTACGGTTAAGCAATTGCCAAGGAAAGAATGCCGTTTGCTTCTTTTGCGTGTGAAGTTGAAACTTACTATTTACTGTTTATAGCATTACGCCTAGTTTTACCTACTTGCGCACTGTTTATAGCGTGGTTCATTCAATTAACTTTTATGTTATTCTTGTCAAGGATTCTTGGTCGGAATCTTCTACTTTCTTCCAGATCTCAATTTGGATTTCGCTATTCGTTAGAATCAAGTGCCTGTAGCCCTTATAAAGCTAAATATCGGGAGTACTAATACAGGTACTAAAGCTCTTAGAAAGTTAGATATTAGCAATATTAATATAATTAAAGGCTTAGCTAAATAAGCAAAATTTCGAAGAAAATTCTAAAGAATCCGACGAGGAGCTGCTTTACAAGGAAGCTCAGCCTAATCTTACCCTCTAGGGGATTTGTTAATAAGGGTAGGAGCTTTCACGCGGCAGTGAAGAGTGGGTGAATTGGAGGAGGACGGTTTTTGACTGACTAGAGAGGCCGAAAAGGAATTCTAATAAATCGCCACTTTGAAGACACTCGGAGCGATACACTTCCCAGGCAAATAACCCGCACCAACTCTCTCGTAAATCTTTTTCCCGTCGCGGTCAAGAGCCTTCGTTGGTTTGACGATGATGAGATAGTGCATCTTGTCTCTCAGTATCTTTATTCCCTTCTCTATCCCCAGTACTACACACATGGTCTGAGGCTGTTCCGACCTCCGGGATTGTCAAAGAAAAGTAGACCCTTGTGCTGCAAGGCAGCTTTCGGATCGTACTCGTACCCTCGAGCCTCAGCAATCAAAGCCATGCTGGGCCCGCGGTCTTCTGTACGTGAGACATTGTCGGAGGAGCGCGACCAAGGCGACCCGATGTGTTCCCACTCGAACCCGCCAAAGTCCAACTTCAGGTAGTCAATTCCGCCAGTATAGGCCATCCACGGCCACGACGGAACAGCCGAGATGACCCGATCAGTTGGGAACTTGATGCGTGATAAACCCTTGGTTTCCATGTCGGATCCGCGGCGCCAAAGCAGACTTCGACGGAGAAGTCCTCTCGTCTCTCCTTCATTAATGACACCGAATCCCCCATTAGCATTCATAGTTCGGAGGAGACGTCGCTGCAGCCCGTCTATAGCCATAGGGAAGCAGTTTTTTCAGAGGCACAGCGTCGTGAGTGAAACGCCTTCTTTGAAAAAGGCACTAGCTGAAGGAGAAGTACAAAAGCAAGCTTGGGATGAGCGGAAAGAGTTCCAAGCTCGATTGCAAGACGACGAATAGCAGTGGCATAAGGAGGAGAAGTAGTGGGAGATAGAGAAAGAGAGGCAATGGGAGGAGAACACTCCAGTAAGAGCTTACGAATAGCTACGGGTAAAGGGGCTAACGTATAGCAGTTTATGGCCGAGTATAAGAGGGGGAATAAGAGTAAGAGTAAGAGCGAGAGCAAGAGCCGTGGGAAGGTATATTAAGCTACGAGTAGGAGGCTTGCTACTCGCTACTAATTACTAGGCTCGCTTATATTTATAGGCACTTGAGTGGCCTATATTAAAATATATTATGAAAGATACCCTGTATTCGCTTTATGCCGCTATCTAACCACTGAACTTGTTTTCAATTCGGTAAAGTAGTCTTTTATCCAGTGCCAAACGTCCACAATAAAACAGACAAAAGAGAAAGTCGGTTTCTATC
>Ga0307515_10023040_pt1 | contig 10942 bp, 10 predicted proteins | sample 17_EM_MG_FD_194513 | JGI IMG/M metagenome (GOLD analysis project Ga0307515, IMG submission 194513) | Populus trichocarpa ectomycorrhiza microbial communities from riparian zone in the Pacific Northwest, United States - 17_EM | ecosystem: Host-associated > Plants > Roots > Unclassified | place...
GAGGTTGTACTATTCCTCACTTTGGTTCAATCACTGCTCATCCTCGACGACGATTTCACTCAGCCTGTGAAACCTTTTCACAAATCATTCCCAGACTTCATCACCAATCCATCCCGCTGCGCCGACACTAGATTCTATATCTCACCAAACGAAATGCACCTCGAACTGGTCATGGACTGCCTGAGAATGATGAACGATGGGTTGGAACAGAACCTCCTATCGCTCCCCGATTACGCTCTGAACTCGGAGGTCGACGATCTCGAGAGGAGAATTGATGATCGCATCAGTATCGCGCTGCGGTATGCCTGTCTGTCTTGGCACAACCACCTCATCGAGACGGAGGGAGATATCAGTGGTGTTGTCTCCTATCTACGGATTTTTCTGGAGGAGAAATTTCTGGCATGGTTGGAGGTGGCTAGTGTCATTGGGGCTGTAGGGGGAGCCGCCGTTGGACTCGAAAGGCTGGTGCCCTGGTTACAGGAGGTTTGTTTTTGTGCTTCTCTATAACATCACCCTATGATAACGCACCATAAATCAGGTTGTCAAAGACGAACAGCTTCTCGGTATGGCCAGAGACTATTTCCAGTTTGTCACCAAATTTTTCGAGGTCATCAAAGTCTCGGCTACCCACATCTACCACTCCGCGCTGGAACTATGCCCGGCGTCGTCAATTGTCCGACAGCTGTATTACCATCGCCGCGTCACTTGCTCACCAAAGGTGATTGGAATTCCGGACTCATGGGCCCAGAATATAGCCATTTCTCGCAAGGAAGAATACGACGGACCCTGCATTTGGTCACCTTGCGGTCGATTTGTTGCTGCTCAGACAAGACGAGCTGTGGAGATCCGGAACCAACTCACCCTGGAATTGATCACCATCCTCCAGCCCCCTGAAACGATCCCTCATCTCACGGGTCCGCTTGCCTATTCGCCGGACGGGCGTTCCATTGCCTGCGCCCCCAATACTGCCATCATTATCTGGGATATCCAGACGGGTGGAGCGGCCAAAGAGATCAGATGTAGCGCCAGCAATATCTCACTGGTGTGGTCGTTGAACGGAGGGACAATTTGTACCATCGACTCCAAGGGCCTGGAGACCTTCACTGTGCATACATATGGTGTTTCCTCAGGCACGGCATCATCTCCCGGCACACTCCGGTCTGGGTACAACCCACACCTCTGGACGGTCGACGAATCTTTCCGGGTCATGACGACGGTGTGTAGTGGATACGAAATCAAGACCATCGACATCTTCGAGGTCGGATCCACTCTGACCAAGATCCAATCGTTTTCCCCTCGCTTTTCCTGCGCAATAATCGGCATGTCCTTCTCCCCAACCACTCACCATATTTCCGTTTTGGGTTCCCATACACTTTCTATCTTCGACGTTCGAAGCCCAGAGGATTTGCTACATACAGAAGGCAACTTCTTTTCCCGATGTTTCTCTTCGGATGGGAGCCTCTTCGCAGCTTCCGAGGGGGAGAATGTATGTGTCTGGAGGTATGATTCCGGTCACTACGCCCTGTGTGGGAAATTCAAGTTTCAGGGCTTGTACCGCCCTCCTCTTCAATTCTCGCCAACTCTGTCGTCAATCCTGGGCCATTCCAAGAATATTCTCGAGGTGCTGCATTTGCACGAACTTCCCACCGCCCCCGAGACCCATCGTAGGCAGTATGTGAGACTCTCTCGCTCCGGTACTCGCGTCGCAACTGCCCACGAGATGGGAAGCACCGTCACAACCACCGACATCCTCGCACAAACCCCTCCCCAGTTCATCGACACGGATGTGGCAATAGAGAGTTTGTTCCTCACTGGCAATGTTCTCTTGGTTGCGGGTTCGAGACGAGTCGTAGCTTGGTTGCTCACAGAAGAGGGACTAGTGGATAGCGTTACTGGTGGCAGACGGGTTGGCTGTAAAGATAGCATATGGGCCATACAGTTCGAGTCCAAGTGCACGTTCTGGGTTGAAGGTGAAGTTGGGATCATCAGAGAGTATGGAAATACGCTGCGTGTCTACCGCACAGACACTGGGGAGGTTCTCAATCAACTTCGCTGCGGTCATGACAACCCCAGTGATCATCATTTGGGTCGGAACCATCTCCGCTTCCACAATTTGCCTCAGTGTAATATTCCCCTCGAAGACAGGTGGCAAACTTCACAAGCCACGTTACGAGAGGGGTGGGTAAAGGATGCGGAAGGGAAACACCGATTGTGGATTCCTGTCGAGTGGAGGACGTCCCGGTGGGATCCTGCGGACTGGCGCCATGATGTTACGACGCAGCTCAGTCGTTTAGGAGGCATGCCCATTCTCGTCAAGTTTTAGTTGGGACCCCTCCATCTTCCCCGATTCGGGACCGCTAGTAAGCGCAGTTCACGGTTGAAATCTTTTGATATTGATATCAGATATCTTGTACAGTCCTCCACCACAGCCTCGCTTGGTTATGTTTCCTCAATTTGATCGTCCCGGAGCTGTATCGTACGACAGTGTCACTATGTTTATTTGTGTAGTACTTGAGCAACACCGCCAGACATACTTCCGAGCGGTCGATTCGTCTGGTTAACGGTTCCGCGAGTGCCACTTGGCGTCTCATTATAGTGTGCAAACCCAACAGATCCCGGTGTATTGAGCGATTTCCACCAAGACATGAAGCCCATAGTAGACGGCGACGACCCCAACCCAATAGCGAGCGAGCAGCGAGATACATAAGCAGAAGAGGGACGACCCGGAGGAAACGCTGAGATCGTTTATGGGACTACTGGAGAAATTCCAATCGGAGATAGATGGCTCACATGGCCCCGGGAAAGGGTTTGAAGACTCGGAGGTTATGGTACGAGGGTTCCTCTGAGTCTGCTCCGCCGGCGCGTGACATCTGGAACAGAGTAGCGCGTGATATTCTACCACGAAAATAATAGTCCTGATAGTATACAAGGCGATAACTCCGGAAAATATAGGAGAGGCGGTGGCCAAGAACATATGGTTGTGGAGACTGCTGTCCAATGAACCAGCAAAGCGCAGCGTCTGCGGACCGCGCCGTGACCTCGAGGGTCTGTAGTGATTCGTTTCGTGATAGATCTGAGCCCTGGAGCGAGAACCTAACCGCGAAACCGTCGGCCAGAAATTAAACATTTGTGGACTTAACCGAGGTGAATCGACTCGATAACCGGACATGGCTTACGGGAGCGTGTTTCAAAAATGACCCATTGGTTTACAAACAACTATAGGCATACGTTGCTAAAGAACAAAAACTGGCGGACGATATTAGAACACGGGGGGTGAAGAAAAGGCTGTGGCCTTGTAACTTGGTAGGAGCCGTTTCGCATTCAACAAAGCTTCTCTCCGAACACATACCCTGTGTCATGTGCTGGAACGGTATGGTCTTGACCCTTGTCTGCGGTATGCTGCGGCTTGCGGGCAAGTGCGGGGTGACTCTGACATACCACCTGCTTTGCGTTAGACGCGTCCATCAAGTTAAGCAGAAACACTGACAAGAGTACGACGACGCAAATCTTTCAGGTTCTTGTCAGCCTCGGACAACGCCACGCGAACCTCAGCTGTCTGCCAGCCGGGAAACACGCCAAGGAGTTCCATCTGGGCGCTGGATGCGCTCAAAATGAAACTTCACCACGGGTGAGCATCAAGCAGTTCGGAAAGTGAGGTGAGACATACCGGACAATTGACTTGCAGAACTCGGTCGATGCGCTCTCGTGGTGAACTTGAGCATCCTGGGAGGCATCGTCCTCTTTTATGATAGGGAGAATGTTCTTGGACAACCAGATAGCCTGGTCTTGTTCGTCCAAAAGGCGAATGTATGTGTTGCAGTGAGCGAACACGAGAACGGCGAAGGTTGTTGCTACTAGTAGAGAGGTCACAGGGAGCAACAACGCCGCTACGTCGATGCTGAAACCGAGAACCGACTGGGAAGGAAGCGGCGTAGACATGGCGCAGTGCTGAGCGAGCTGAGAGATAGAGGTAGAAGAGAAGGGGGGCAATGGAGGCCGCTGCCCGAAGGTTTCCGTTTATCAACATTCAGTTTCAATCATCGAAGTCATCGCCGGAGATTCTGGGCCAACTTTCCGGGGTGATTAATTAATTAATTGATCCAGGCCAGGCAGGAGAGTGTCGCATTCCAACGGTGGAACTGCGGTTGCTGGTAATTCCGGTCACTAGTCCACGATTCCGCGTTTCGAATGTGTACTACGACAACCAAACACAGCGACCTGATGTTGCGGCCCCCAAGAAGCGGGTTCATAAACCTCCCCTTTTCGTGACTAGCAGTCTACCCACGCCAGGTCAAGACAAGCAGAGCACCTGTCTTCTCCACCCCAACCGGTGCCATTTGGATCAAAAAGTAGTGCACGACAAGTACAGCATATCCGATTCCTGGAGGTCACCGAAAACAAGGCACTCTCTGAGGTAACTCGAGAGCCCGAGAAACGTTCTGGCGGATTGCTTCGAGGGCGGGGGGCGGCAGTGGGGGATCGCGAAGAGATGCTTCATCGGACTCCGCACGACGACCATAAACGCGTCATTAATGGGACTTTGCGCGGGTATGAGGCTGGGGCAAGGGTGTTGCTGGCAGGCAGGTGAAATCGATGAGCAATCGCGTTATACCTCCCGGTGAACTTGACCGAAACATCCGTGGTCGAAGCGCCAGCTTAGTGACTTCCGAATCTGCACCCTCGCAAGACAGACCGTACGCCGTTTGTCTGTTTCGTCAAAGGGACTCCGATTGATTGGGGTCGAGAAGAATTCCCGAATCCCTTAGGCGGATTTAGGCGAATCAGCTGTAGGATTCTGCTATGTGACCTTGGCCGATAGGATCGTGTCGACGGTTGTTTCGAGCTTTCTGCAGTCTGAGAAGACGTTCTGTTTATCGCCGCCAACGCATGCGCAACGCTTAAGATATTGTCTGAACCATAGTAGACACAATGGAGCTTGATTGACACCGGTTCGTCAGCGTAGATGGAACCAATGAAGTTGACACGTAAAACGAGACGGCTCCGCGCGCGTTGTCGAGGAATCGGACGGTCGATCACGCTCGGTTGAACTGCTTCACCTCGCGTTCCCCCAAAGCTCCTATGAATAGCGGTCCCAGCTTCGGCGTCAAATCCGTTCTCTCTACAGAACGTCATAGCATTGTGGGGGTGTGGGGAGGCGTTGGTGTATAGGAATGGCATGTCGAAGGGCAACTGTGAGTTTGACGGCGACCGCCTTCAACCCTGAAGTATCTCAGCGTTTAGCCGTTCAATACATTCAGCACCGCCACCTAGTATCCCTGCCGAGGTCTCGTGTGTGTGGCCGTGTCTGGCTTCGTGGCCTTCATATCGCGGACAGCATCTGCCCATCTCAAGCACTCGCATCCAAAAACCATTCCCAACGAAACCATGTTTAAAAAACGACGTTTGACGAATCCTGGGGCCTCTGGAAGTAACGCTGATCCGAATCCATGTGAGCTTGTTCAACGCCTTCTGTCGAGCAAACTCTTTGACCGTTCGAATCTCATAGCAAAGAGGCAGAGAGTTGTCGATGCCGCGAAGATCCTGCTCGACGTTGCGAAAGAGTCCTCCGATTGGTTCCCTCCCCTCAAGTCTGCCCTCGGTGGAGTGAACGCGCTCATCAAGCATTGCGAGGTATTGGTCGAGTTTGTAGCCATCGCACACAACTAACCCGGACGCTCGCAGCAATCTGAAGACCTCAAGGAGAAGACGAGAGACCTCAAACTCCAGTTGGACAGGTTCAAACAATGCGTCACCACGACAACTATCGATGGGGATCCTGGAGAGGCGGAACGACGCAAAGAATTGACTAGGTACGCTCGTCCATTTCTCGCTTCGCCACGCTTATCACTAGCCATTGCAGCGTGTTGGAAGAGATCGAGAAGCGATCCAACGAATTGCTGGGGAAAGGCAAGGCAGCTCGATTCGTAGATAAAGGGAGGGATTCCGGAGAGGTGGTGAAACTCGTTGAAAGACTCCGGGACGTCGTCACCCGCTATCAAGTGAGCGAGGACCGGTTTGTCGCGTCGAACACGATTTACACCGCAGGACAGGTTTCACAACAGCAAGCGATCTACGAACAAATCACAGACCTTACTGTGAGAGTCTTCCGCTCTGCCCCCATCCTTTACATTGATGATCGGTCCTGTCACCAAGACTTCTTTCAACACCCTCTTGAGGCTCCACGAGGTGGTGCGGATCAGTGAGCTTGTTGCGATATTCACTGACGTTTGGACAGAAATCCACGCCGTTGAAGAACAAGCTAGACTCCGCTGTTGCGCGGTTGGATCGGCTGTGTCTGCAGGACGACGATGGCGACGGACTTTGGGATGAAGACGGGGACAAACAACGGGCGAAGCTGTTCAAGTGGGTGTTCAGGGTGAATCATAGCTTATCATCGTGTTTACTCTTTACTAGCGCTCTAAGGATGATCAGGGATACCGGAAACGTGCTATACAATCGCATCAACACCGAGGGCTACAAGGAATCCCGAGACGATATCGAGGTTGTGTCTGGAATTGCCGAAGACATCCGTGATGCTCTCCTCGACTATCAGGTTTGTAGCGACAGACCATATGCGACCGTGATACAACTAAATCAGGACAATTTGACAGACGGAACAGCAACGGGCGATATACGCCCAGAACTGCAAGCTGATCGTGAGTCGTATAGTCCATCTGTCAAGAGTATACCTGACGTCGATCGTGACTCTTAGGATGCCGGTTCGGTTCTTCAGTCCTTCTCCTCAAACCCTGCTTACCTATACGCCGCGCAGTGGACCTAGTGGTGCTGAACAACTGTCGCCGCGCACAAGGAGCGGAGTATCGTCATGGTAGCCGCCGCAGCTGTCTCAAAGGAACGCGAGAGACAGTGCTGAACGAAATTGAGGCATGGGCCAAGGACTTTAAGCAGTCTCCCGTCTTCTGGCTGAACGGGCTTGCCGGGACCGGCAAGTCAACGATCGCACAGACGGTCAGCGAGCGGATCTTCGCTGACGGTCAACTTGGAGCGTCTTTCTTCTGTTCGCGTGACTTCGAGGACCGCAGCGACCTGCACTTCATCTTCCCCACCCTCGCCTTCCAGCTGGCACACAAGTTCCCAAATTTCCGATCCTCTCTCGTTCCCCTCCTTCAATCGGATCCAGATGTCGCACACGAGTCGTTGTACAGGCAGATGGAGAAGCTGGTAATCGAGCCGCTCGAGTCGGCGGATATATCAACGGTGATCGTGATCGATGCTCTCGACGAGTGCAAGGATGAGGAACCATCGTCTGCGATCCTCTCCGTGTTGGGCCGGCTCGTCGAACGGATCCCGGAGGTGAAGTTTTTCATCACCGGCAGACCCGAGCCACGGATCAGGACGGGGTTTCGTCTCCCCATGCTCGTGAACTCGACTTCAGTCTTCGTCTTACACGATGTTCACCCCCCTCTGATCAATAGTGACATCTGGCTGTTCTTAAAACACGAACTTTCCGAACTCGCGCAACGGCGTCAACTGGGGAGGTGGCCTAGCGATGAGCAGATCGACTTACTGTGCAGGAGAGCGGCTGGACTATTTGTCTATGCCGCTGCAACCGTCGAGTTTCTAGATAGCGATATTCATCTCCCCGAGCACCGATTGGATGTCATCGTCCAGCTTCCAGGGTGTACAGCCCCCGAAGGGAAGACGCAGATCAATCCCAAGACGACTCTTGACTTCCTATACGCATCGATCCTTCAGACGGCATTTAGCGAGGGAGACTCCAAGGTGTATTACAGGGTCAGGTCTGTTATCGGCGCCGTCGTCCTTCTCGTCAACCCCCTCCCGCCATCCGGGATCGCCAAACTGGTCAGTCTGGACCCTAGGGAGGTCATACTGTTCCTCACACGGGTTCAATCATTGCTCGCCCTCGGTGACGATTTCACCCAACCTGTGAGGCCCTTCCACAAGTCGTTCCCCGACTTCATCACCGATCCATCCCGCTGCACCGACACAAGATTCTACATCTCACCCAAAAGCCTGCACCTGGAACTGGCCATGAATTGCCTAAGAATGGTGAATGACGGGTTGGAGCAGAACCTTCTATCGCTCCCCGATTATGCCCTGAACTCGGAGGTCGAGGATCTCGAGACGAGGATCAACGATCGGATCAGCATTGCCCTTCGATATGCCTGTCTGTCCTGGCACAACCACCTCACCGAGACGGAGGGAGATGTCAGCGGTGTTGTCTCCTGTCTACGCACTTTCCTGGAGGAGAAATTTCTGGCATGGTTGGAGGTGGTTAGTGTCATTGGGGCCGTAGGGGGAGCTGCCATTGCACTTGAAAGGCTGGTGTCCTGGTTACAGGAGGTTCGTTTTTGTCCTTCTCTATAGCAACGCTCTATGACAACGTACCATGGATCAGGTTGTCAAACACGAGCAACTTCTCGACATGGCCAAAGACTACTTCCAGTTTGTGACCAGATTTTTCGAAGTCATCAAAGTCTCGGCTACGCACATCTATCACTCCGCGCTGGAACTATGTCCCACGTCGTCAATTATCAGAAAGCTGTATTACCATCGCCGCGTCGCTTGTTCACCAAAGGTGGTGATTGGAATTTCAGAATCATGGACCCAAACTATAGCCATTTCCAGCAAGGAAGAATACAACGGACTCTGTATTTGGTCACCATGTGGTCGATTTGTCGCCGCTCAGACAAGACGAGCTGTGGAGATCCGGATCCAACTCACTCTGGAATTGATCACCATCCTCCAGCCCCCTGAAATGATCCCTGATCTCACTGGTCCACTTGCCTATTCGCCGGACGGGCGTTCCATCGCCTGTGCCTCCGATACTGCCATCATCATCTGGGATATCCAGACGGGTGGAGTGGCCAAAGAAATCGGATGTGGCACCAAAAATATCGCACTGGTGTGGTCTTTGAATGGAGGGACAATTTGTACCATCGACTCTCAGGACCAGGGGACCTTCACTGTGCACACATACGATGTTTCCTCGGGCACGGCATCTTCCCCCGGCACACTCTGGTTAGGACGCAACTCACACCTCTGGACAGTCGACAAATCTTTCCGGGTTATGACGACGGTGCCGAGCGTATACGACATCGACATCTTCGAGGTCGGATCCACTCTCACCAAGATCCAATCGTTTTCCCCTCGCTTTTCCAGCGCCAGGCACGGCATTTCCTTCTCCCCAACCACTCACCATCTTTCCGCTTTGGGTTCCAACACACTTTCTGTCTCCGACGTTCGGAGCTCAGAGGTTTTGCTGCGTACAGAGGGCGAATTCTTTTCCCAATGTTTCTCCTCGGATGGAAGTCTCTTCGCCGCTTCCCAGGGGAGCTTTGTACATGTCTGGAAGTATGATTCCGGTCATTACGCCCCATGTGGGAAATTCCAGTTTCAGGGCTTGCGCGATCCTCCTCTTCAATTCTCGCCAACTCCGTCGTCATCAATCCTGGGCCATTCCAAGAACATTCTCCAGGTGTCGCGTTTACACGAACTTCCCACCGCTCCCGAGACCCGTCGTGAGCAGTATGCGGAACTCTCTCGCTCTGGCACTCGTGTCGCAACTGCCCACTTTATGGAAAGCACCGTCACAACCACCGACATCCTCGCACAAACCCCTCCCCAGTTCATCGACACAGATGTGGCAATAGAGAGATTAGCCCTCACTGGTAATGTTCTCTTGGTAGCGGATTCAAGACAAGTCGTAGCTTGGTTGCTCACAGAGGAGGGGCTAGTAGCTGGCGTTATTGGTGACAGAAGGGTTGGCTGTGGAGATAGCATTTGGACAGTATTTCACTACGGGTGGACGGTCAAGGTTGAAGGTCAAGTTGGGGTCATCAATATTGGTCGGGATGCCATGTTCTACCGCACAGACACTGGGGAGGTTCTCCGTCCTACTCAAGCACTCCACGACGTTCAGGGTGACCCCAGCGATTTATATTTAGGTTGGAACCATCTCCACCTCCACAATTTGTCTCGGTGCAATGCTCCCATCGAAGACAGGTGGCAAACTTCACCAGCCACGGTGCGAGAAGGGTGGGTGAAGGATGCCGAAGGGAAACACCGATTGTGGGTACCTGCCGAGTGGAGGGCGTACTGGGAACCCAGGGATTGGCGCCACGATGTTACGACACAGTTCAGCCGTTTAGGAGACAGACCCTTTCTCATCAAGTTCTAGCTGGAGTCCCTCCATCTTCGAAACGCAGCTCACGGCGAATGTTGACATGTGACAACGTTGACCTCTCGTGCCCTCTCATTATCACGGTTTCATTTGGTTACAAGGACTACGGCCGGCAAGCGGCAGAACCCGGGACAGTATATGGTAGTTCGTCCCACGAAGTAGTAATAATGGTTCAATGTATGATGAATTGATGTGGCCTACAATGATAATCGAACAAGGCGAGTGCTAGCGGTAAGAACTAAGACAGGGATCTCGTTCAGGCGAGAATTGTACTCTGACTCAGACGCATCGCGATGGTTGCGAGTCCATTCAGATTGTTTGCCTTTACGGAGCCTGGTTAGGTGTGAACGAAAATGTCTTCGAAGTTCGCCAACATTCTCGTTGTCACTGAATTCAATATCCCTTGACTTCAGAACCCGACGTAATGCTTTTTTGCTCAGCTTTCCCTTTTTTGCGGCGAGCTGGAGAACATAAGTCTCGAGATCACCGCTGGATCCCGATGCACTCTCATGGTACTCGTCGTTAACCAACATACACAAACTGGAAGTCGACGCCTGACATCCACCCGAGGTTACATGATCGATGATGGCTGTTTTTGCGGAATCGGCGTCGCAATTTGAATTCGCATTCACGTTGTGCTGAACGCCCAGGTGCTGTAGAGACTGTTTCCCGAGAGTTTCGACTCCACAAAATATTGTATCGAGCCCATCACAGTTCAGCAGTGGCCGTAACGCATTGCATCTTGTCTTTAGTTTTTGCACGAGAGTGGCATATTCT